>ERZ761603.2022-NODE-2022-length-14477-cov-88.154070_pt1 | contig 14477 bp, 12 predicted proteins | sample MGYA00511879_ERZ761603 | MGnify/ENA primary metagenome ERZ761603 (study PRJEB28899, sample SAMN02850040) | bioreactor sludge metagenome | biome: EBPR Sludge; feature: EBPR Bioreactor; material: flocular biomat | place: Australia: Thorneside Wastwater Treatment... | reverse complement strand
ACGAGATTACAAGGTGACTGGAGTTCAGACGTGTGCTCTTCCGATCTTGGCTTCGGGGCAACCGGCCTGGCGCATCCTGGTGGTGGACGACGACATCAACGGCCGGCACCTGCTGGCCCAGCTCCTGGAGCCGCTGGGTTTCGCGGTCGACGAGGCCGCCGACGGGCTCGCGGCCATCGCGGTCTGGGAGCGCTGGCGGCCGCACCTGATCTGGATGGACATGCGGATGCCGAACCTCGACGGGCGGGAAGTAGCCCGGCGGATCAGGGCCGCGCCGGGCGGGACCGAGACCCGGATCGTCGCCCTGACCGCCAGCAGCTTCGAGGAAGAGCGGGCCGAGATCCTGGCCGCGGGCTGCGACGACTTCCTGCGCAAGCCATACCGAGCGGCAGCGCTGCTGGAGCTGATGGGGAAGCATCTGGGCGCGCGTTACCTCTACGGAGAAGCCGGGACGGCACCGGACCAGGCGCTGGACGGCGCTGCCTTGGCAGACGCTCTGCGCTCCCTGCCGGGCGGGCTGCTGGAGCGGCTGGCGCGGGCGGCGGTCCGCGCCGAGATGGGCGAGATCGACCGCCTGATCGGGGAAGTAGGCGTACAGACTCCGCCGGCGGCGGCCGGGCTCCGTGCCTTGGCCGACGACTTCGACTACGGCCAGATCGCCGAACTGGCAGAAATGGCGCAGCGCTGGGTAGGAAGCGAGCCCTGATGGGCGAGCTGTAAAGCACCGCCCGCTGACGGAAAGCCGGCAGCCCCAGCCGACCCTGCTCCGCAAAGGGCTGAATTGGTGCACAAAGATATCGGATGAGGGAACTCCTGCCATCACCCGTGCTTCCCTCACACCCGCACTGTCCGCACTTGGCAAGCAGCCTGCACCTTCCTCGCCCAAATCCGAGGCTGAGCAGCAAGCTGACCGGCGGAGTTTGGTAAAATGGCGGGTTTTCGTCTACCCTTTTCCCGGGGAGCCTGCCATGCAAATCGTCTGCCTTGACCTGGAGGGCGTCCTGGTCCCCGAGATCTGGATCGAGTTTGCGGCGCGCACGGGGATTCCCGAATTGCGTCGAACGACGCGCGACGAGCCGGACTATGACAAGTTGATGCGCTACCGCCTGGCCATCCTCGCCAGAAACGACCTGGGACTGCCCGATGTTCAGAGAGTCATCGCCGAGATGGGGCCGTTACCCGGTGCGCGCGAGTTTGTCGATGCGCTACGTGAGAGCTACCAGTTGATCATTCTCTCCGATACCTTCTACGAGTTTGCTCAGCCGCTGATGCGCCAGCTCGGCTGGCCAACCCTGTTCTGCCACAGCCTGGAAACTGATCGCCGGGGAATGCTCGTGGACTACCACCTGCGCCTGCCCGACCAGAAACGCGAGGCGGTCAAGCGCCTCAAGGAGCTTCGCTTCATGGTGGTTGCTGCGGGTGATTCCTACAACGACACGGCGATGCTCAGTGAAGCACATGCCGGAATCCTCTTTCGCCCGCCAGCCAACGTCGCCCAGCAGTTCCCGCAGTTCCCGCTGACGCAGTCATACGACGATCTGCGCGAGCAGATCGACCAGGCGTTCGCCGCTTGCCACGCACGCTAGGCTGGTCAGCGCATGCACACACGACGCTATTACACGCTCACCGCTTCCTGCCCGGACCAGACTGGCATCATCGCGCGTGTCGCCGGTTTCATTGCGCAATACGGCGGATGGATTCTCGAGTCGCGCTTTCACGCTGAGGATGGCAACGGCGAGGCTGCCGGCCGTTACTTCATGCGCATGGAGGTAAGAGCGGATTCGCTGCCTTTCCATCTGGTCGAACTGCGCGAGCGTTTCGGACCCCTCGCGGAAAGCTTGTCGATGACCTGGCGGATCACCGATTCAGCCGTGCGACGCCGGGTGGTGATCGTCGTCAGCAAGCAGGAGCACTGTCTCTACGACCTTCTTTCGCGCTGGCAGTCGAAGGAACTGGACATCGAGATCCCATGCGTGATCTCCAACCACGAGACCTTCAGGGCGTTCGTCGAATGGCACGGGATTCCCTTTCACCACGTCCCGGTCAGCCCATCCGACAAGGCTGCGGCGTATGCGGAGATCAGGCGTATTTATGAGGAAGTGCGTGGCGATACCATGGTCCTCGCACGCTACATGCAGATCCTGCCCGCCGAGATGTGCGAGCGCTTTGCCGGACAGATGATCAATATCCATCATTCATTCCTGCCCAGCTTCATTGGCGCACGCCCCTATCACCAAGCCTACGAACGCGGCGTCAAGCTGATCGGTGCCACCTGCCATTACGTCACGGCGGACCTCGACCAGGGGCCGATCATCGAGCAGGACGTCATTCGCATCGACCATTCCGACTCGGTCGACGACATGATGCGCTATGGCAAGGACATCGAAAAAGCGGTGCTGGCGCGTGGCTTGCGCTACCACCTCGAAGACCGCGTACTGGTGCATGCCAACAAGACAGTCGTCTTTCGCTGAAAGCGACAAGCGTTCGCCGCCACGCGCACCGGTTTGCCTGGAGCAGCTGGCGGGCGGCCGACGACCCCGCAGCGCATGATCAGCCTCGCCGACCTGACCCTGCGGCGAGCGGCGAAGGTGCTGCTCGACCGCGCTTCAGCGACGATCAACCCCGGCGAACACGTCGGCCTGGTCGGGCGCAATGGGGCCGGCAAGTCGAGCCTCTTTGCGCTGCTTGCCGGCAGCCTGCACGAAGAGAGCGGCGAGCTTTCGCGGCCCGCCGAATGGCGCCTGGCACAGGTTGCGCAAGAAATGCCGGCCACCGACCAGAGCGCGACGGATTTCGTCGTCGAAGGTGACAGTGCGCTGATCGCCGCGCGACGCGAGGTATCCCTGGCAGAAGCGGCGGGCGACGGTGAGCGTCTGGCGCACGCCTACATGGCCTGGCACGACGCCGGCGCGCACGACGCACAGGCGCGCGCGCAGGCACTGATTCTCGGGCTGGGCTTCGCGCGCGACCAACTGGAAAATCCGGTCGACAGCTTCTCCGGCGGCTGGCGCATGCGCCTGCAACTGGCGCGCGCGCTGATGTGCCCGTCGGATCTCCTGCTCCTCGACGAACCGACCAACCATCTCGACCTCGATGCCCTCGTCTGGCTGGAAAGCTGGCTCAAACGCTATCCAGGAACGATGCTGGTGATCAGCCACGACCGCGAGTTTCTCGACGCCGTGACGAGCGTCACGCTGCACATCGACAACGGCAAGCTGACGCGCTACACCGGCAACTACACCGCTTTCGAAGAAGCGCGCGCGCTACAGATCGAACTGCAGACGAGCGCTTACCTCAAACAGCAGGACAGGATTTCCCGTCTGCAGTCTTTCATCAACCGCTTCAAGGCGAAAGCGACAAAAGCGCGGCAGGCGCAGAGTCGGGTCAAGGCGCTGGAAAGGATGGAACGGCTTGCTCCGGTGCTGACCAACGCCGAATTCACCTTCGAGTTTGCCGAACCCGCCAGTCTTCCCAACCCGATGCTGATCATGGAAAAGGCCAGCTTTGGTTACCCGCCGCCGGCGGATGCCTCCGGCACGCCGCCGACGGTCGTCGTCGAGCAGGTCAGCCGTCCGGTGATGGCCGGCCAGCGCATCGGCATCCTGGGCGCGAACGGACAGGGCAAATCGACGCTGGTGAAGACGCTGGCCGGCACGCTCACTTGTGTCAGCGGCTCGATCCAACGCGGCAGAGGGCTCGACATCGGCTATTTCGCGCAGCAGGAACTCGATGTGCTGCGGCCGGACGAGACGCCGCTCGCGCACCTCCAGCGGCTTGCCCGCGAGACCCAGACCAGCGGGCGGAGCGACCGTGAACAGGACCTGCGGACCTTCCTCGGCACGTTTAATTTCACTGGCGAGGTCGTCAAGCAAGCGGTCGGAACACTGAGTGGCGGCGAGAAGGCGCGCCTCGTCCTGTGCATGATCGTCTGGCAGCGACCGAACCTGCTGCTCCTCGACGAGCCGACCAACCATCTCGACCTCAACACGCGCGAGGCGCTGCCGATCGCACTGAACGAGTTTGAAGGAACGGTCATGCTGGTCAGCCACGACCGCGCGCTGCTGCGCTCGGTGTGCGACGAGTTCTGGCTCGTCGCGCGCGGCAGACTGGCGCCGTTTGCTGGCGACCTTGACGACTATCAGCGCTTCCTGCTCGAAGAAGCCCGACGAAACCGCGACGCGTTGCGAGAACGCACGAAAGCAGCGGCGAAGCCGAGTCCATCGGTGGCCGCCGCCGGCCCATCCGCCAAGCTTGCGCTGAGCACCCTGAAAGCGCTTGCGCGCCAGCAACTGGTCGTCGAGCAGACGCTGCATCGGCTGCAGACGCAACAGCGTACGCTGGAAGAGCGCCTGCCGGCGACCGTGCAGGCGACTGAACTGGCCGAGATCGGCCGGGAATTGCAGCAGCTTGCCGATGAAATATCGGCCCGCGAAGAAGAATGGCTGGCGCTCGCCGAGCAGATCGATCAGGCAGAGAACGCTGCCGCCGCCCTGGGCGATCCGATCGCCGCCCGCAGGCAAGTAAGGGGGAGCCCATGAAGGACTTTGAATTGGCCGAGTGGTCGGCAAAGATCGAGGTCGGCCTGCCGCAGATCGACCAGCAGCATCGGCAGTTGTTTGAACTGGCGGCGACCTTTCGCGGCAATGGTGACCAGATCCGGATTCTCAAGTCGCTGGTCATGTTGACCGAATACGTCAAGGTGCACTTCCGGGAAGAAGAGGAACTGATGGCTGCTTGCCGCTACCCGGGAATCGAAGCGCACCGCCGGCTGCACGGCGAGTTTCGCCGAATGCTCTTCGACCTGCTGGAGAAGGCGAAACAGATGACGCTCGACGAAATCGCCGATGAGGTCACTTTCCTGATCAACGGTTGGTTCTACAACCACATCCTGGTTGCCGACTTCGACTACGTGCCAAGCGTTCGCGCGCAGGGCACGCGTTGACGACGCATTCCGGTCGTTCCGCTAGGCCGGCATGAACCAGCGTTGCCGACCATCGCCGGTCTCGCGCAGAGGATATCCGTAAAGGCGCGTCAACGCCTCGCTGGTGATCACGTCGTGACAAGCGCCTTGCGTCAGCGTCCCATCGGAAAAGAGGAGCAGCGCGTGCGTGCAGAAACGCGCCGCAAGACCAGGTTCGTGCAGAACCATCACGCAAGCTGCACCCTGCTCGCGCGTCAGGCGGGCAAAAAGCTCGAGCACCGCGATCTGGTGATTGAGATCGAGATGCGCCAGCGGCTCGTCGAGCAAATAGAGCTGCGGGGCCTGGGTGAGCACCGTGGCAATTGCCAGTCGCTGGCGTTCGCCACCAGACAGCGTCTGCACGTCGCGCTGCGCGAGATCAGCCATGCCAACGGCCGCCAGCGCCTGCCTGGCAATCGCTGCATCGCCCGCCGACTCCCAGGCCCAGCGCGCCAGATGCGGGTGGCGACCGATCAGCGCCGTTTCGAGCACGGTCGAGGAAAATGCCTCGCTGCGCCCCTGCGGCAGCCAGCCGCGCAACAGCGCGCTGGCGCGCGCGCCTGACTCGGCGTAAGTGCGCCCGGCAAGCAGCACCTCGCCCGCCAGTGGCGGACGCAGACCGGCAAGAACCGCGAGCAGCGTCGACTTGCCAACACCGTTGCGGCCGAGTACCGCCAGGTTTTGCCCTGGCATCAGACGCAAATCCAGGTCCCGGCAGAAGACCCGTCCGGCAAGCCCGACGGCAACCTGCCGGGCGCAGAGCAGTGGCGCCGGGGACACCCGATCAGTCTCCCCTGGGCGCGGCGCGGGCGAGCAGGAAAAGAAAGACAGGTGCGCCGATCAGGGCAGTCAGCACACCCACCGGCAGTTGCTGTGGCGCCAGCAGCGTGCGCGCCAGTGTGTCGGCAATCACCAGCAAGCTGCCGCCGGCCAGCACGCAGGCGGGCAGCAGCAGGCGCTGGTCGTTACCCGCCGCCAGGCGAACCAGGTGCGGCACGACCAGGCCGACAAAACCGATCGATCCGGCATGCGTGACTGCGGCGGCAGTCGCCAATGAAGCGACGAAATACACCCCGCGGCGCAAAGGATTCACCGCGACGCCGAGCGCCTGTGCGAGATCGACGCCGCGCGCCAACAGGTTCAGCTCGCGGGCAAAGGGCAAAGCAATCAGGAGCGCAGCGCCAAGCAGACCGAGAGCGATCTGCGGGTCGCCGCTCTGCGAGAGGTCGCCCATCAACCAGAACAGCATTCCGCGCAGCCGGTCATCGGGGGCAATCGTCAGCATCAGCGTAACCAGCGCCCCCGAAGCAGCGGCGACGATCACGCCGGTAAGCAGCAGGCGCGAATGCGTCCAGCCGCCATTACCCTGCGCCAACCCGAAGACGATCAGCATGGCGGCGAGCGCACCGGCAAAAGCCAGACCGTTGACCGCGGCGACACCGAAACCAAGAACGATCGCCAGCAGGGCGCCGATTCCGGCGCCCCCCGAAATCCCCAGTACATAGGGATCGGCGAGCGGATTGCGCAGGAGAATCTGGAGCAGCGCGCCGGCCAGGGCCAGGAGTCCGCCGCAGGCAAACCCGGTCAGCGCGCGCGGCAGGCGCAGACTGCGCACGACTTCCGTCGACACCCCATCACCGCCGCCAAGAAGCGTTGCGGCGACCTCGGTGAAGGGGATGCGCATGCTGCCCACGATCAGGGCGAGGCTGATGCTGAGCACCGCCGTGCCGGCCAGCGCGGCCAGAATGAGCAGGGCACGGCGGCGAGTCGGCATCGCTCAGAAGTCGAACCGCCCGGCGACAAAGAAAGCGCGGCCGTCGGCTGGATAGTAGTAGGTATCGTTGTAGAAGCTGGAGTAACCGGCGAGCGGCGAATACTTCCGGTCGAGCGCGTTGAGCAGCCTGGCCGTGATGCGCCATGGCTTGACCACCCAGGCGGCCTGCAGATCGAGTGTCGTGTAGCCGGCCAGCATGCCGTGCGCGTTGTCGTAATCGCCGTTGTAGCGCCGGGCGCCGAGATGCCGGACGGCGGCCGAATAGGTTCCCGGCCGCCCACTGTCCCAGATCAGTTGCACGCCTGCCTGATGCCGTGCAACCAAGGGAATCGCGTTGCCCGCGTACGGCGCGCGACGCAGACGAGCATCGGTATACGCGTACGATCCCTTCACCTGCAGCCCATCGAGGATCCGCCAGTCGGCCTCCAATTCCGCACCCTGGCGCCGGGTCGACGGCAGATTGACGTTCGCACCGAGGTTCCCGTCATAGGCGATCTCGTCAGCCAGTTTCAGCCGGTAGAAGGAAGCCCGCAGATTCGCCGAGCCAAGCCGCAGACTGCCGCCGACTTCATTGATTCGCCCCTGCTGTGGCTTCAGGTCACCGACGAAGACAGGATTGAACGAGGCGTCGAGCCCGAAAAGTTCATCGAGGTTGGCAAAACGGAAAGTGCTGCCGGTCTTGGCGTAGACCTTCCAGGCGTCCTGCGCGTAGGCCAGACCGAGATCGGTCGCAGTGCGCGAACGGCTCGCCCTGCCCTTCATCGCCGGGCTGAAGAAAGCCGCGTAGGCATCCTGGCGCGCCTCCTGCGCCATGCGTTGCCGGCGAGCGCCGAGCGTCAGGCTGAGTTGCTCGGAGAGTCGGCTGACGTTCTGCAGGTAGAAGGCGGTGCTCGTCTGCTCGGCACCCTGATCGGCAAATCCCGTGTTATTCGAAGTTACTTCGCCATGGTAGTAGTCGAAACCGAAAACGGTTTCGCTGGGTACCGCCGCCAGATCGTGGCGCCAGCGCAAACGCGGGGTAAACGACGTGGTGTCGCGCACACGGTCGCTCGCCGTTGCGCCAAACGACGAGACATAGCGCGCAACGAGTTGCTGATGATCGAAAGCGAGCTCCGCTTCGAGGGCAAGACGATCGCCGAGTTCGTATGACACGCCTGGACGCAGGCGATAACCGTTCCGCACGCTGACGTTGTGCGGGCTGCGTGTGCTGCGCGGGTCGTTACGGTAGGCGGCACTGAAGACCGATCCCGGCTCGCCGGCCGACTCCTTGTAGGCGGCAAAGTCGGCAAACACCTGGCCACGCTCGAACTGCACGCCCACCCTCCCACTGGCAGTGCGCTGATCCTGCTGGCTGTTGTGCCGATAGCCAGCCGCCTCAGCCAGGTTGGCGACGAGATCGAAGTACACGCCATCCTTGCTGTTCGCCAGGCTGAGATCGGCCGCCCGGTAGCCGTAGCTGCCCACCTCGCCGACTGCGCTGGCAAGCGCGCGGCGGCCCTTGCGCGTGATGATGTTGATCACCCCGCCGGTGGCGCCGTCACCATAAAGGACGGTCCCCGAGCCGCGGATGATCTCGATCCGCTCGACGCTCTCCAGCGGAACGGCCGACCAGATGATGCTCCCCAGGTCAGCCGGATTGAGCCGCAAACCGTCGAGAAGAATCAAGGTGTTGCTGGTCGCAGTCGAACCAAAGCCGCGAAGGTCGACGAGCGCGTCGCGACCCATCGCCCCGCCCAGCTGACGCACGTCGATGCCGGCGTGCGTGCGCAGAACGTCCGGCAGGTTCTGCGTCGGCATGTTCCTGATGTCCTGTCGGCTGATGATGCTGATGTTCGCAGCGATGCGCGGATCCGCCTCGCTGAAGCGCGTCGCGGTAACGACGACGGGTTCGAGTTCCTGCTCGGCAGCGGCCAGGCTGCTCGACGATACGGCGCCCGACAAAACGAGCAAGGCAGCCGACGCTGCACACGATCCTTTCGGATGCATGATGGTTTCTCCCTGTTGCCGACGAGCGTCCCCGCAAGCCGGCGAGCCTAATACGTGAAAATGTTCAGGGAAAACGATGAACGGCAGACTTGCTTGCCCGCGCACTCGGTGCCCGCCTCCCCGCGACACTTCCGTCCCAGTTGCGCGAAGGCCGGTATCCGGGCTCGCAAGTCTTGATCTGTCGCCTTCCCAGGTTTTCGCCCAGTGGCTTATCGACAGACCCACACTCGCTGACCGTTGCGGGGGCAGCACAGGCATAGTGTTGCTGGAACACGCACCTGTTTCCCGTTTAACCGCGGCAGAGAACCTGCGTTGCGGCACCTTGCACAAATCTTCTTTGCCTGGCAACCCAGGCGAAAGGCGATATTATAGCGCATTCGCCGGACACTGATCGGCAACGGTGTCCGGCAGCCGTCCGCGGCAGCACAGATCACCTTGACAAGCAACGCTTAAGCCTTGACCAGATGGGCTTCTTGAATCTATAGTCTGCTCCATGCTGAACGAACTCCTTGCGCTCGAAAACCGTGTCACTGAAGTGGTTGCGCTGTGCCACGCCCTGCGCGCCGAGAATGACGGACTGAAAGACCAGCTTGCGGCGGCCCGGGCGGAGAAGCACCAACTTGTCGAGCGCATGGGGGAAGCGCGCTCACGTCTGGAACGTATCACCGCACAGCTTCCCGAAGCCAAGACCTGAAGCGCGTCCCAACGATGCCCAACGAAACCGCCATTCTCGACGCCTTTCTCGATATCACTCTTCTTGGCAAGGAGTACCGGGTCGCCTGCCCGCCCGAACAGCACGCTGCCTTGCTCAACGCAGCCGCCTTTCTCAACGGCCGGATGCGCGAGATCGCTGAAAAGACGAAGAGCAATCTTGCCGAGCGCATCGCCGTGATGGCAGCGTTGAATATCGCCCACGAGCACCTCTCAGGGCATCAACCGCGCCCGGCGGCTGATCAAAAAATTGAATCTGAAATAACGCTGGACTTGGCTGACGTTAGGCGTAGAATTTCCTGCATGGAGGTTGAACTGGCGAAGGCGCTCAAGGCGCCCTAGCGGTGGATGAGAGCCTCCGGCGGAGTTCCCTGCGGTGCTTGTCAAGGTCATAGATTCCTTGAACCAATGCAAATTGGCATCGGTTGCAGACCCTAGAAACCGCTGTTGTGTGTGCCCCATGTCGGGTATGCCTGATGCGGAAGGAAAGTGACCTATCTGAACCCAGGTTCAGGATGCCGGCCTGACGGCACTCGCGGGGACAACCAAAAAACGCGGAACTCGGTTCCGCGTTTTTTTTTTCGCCTGGCGAAAGGCTTTCGCCGACGACCGCCGAGCACCGCCGCGCGCACGCCGACACACCGCCATGGCAAGGTCTACGCAAGCTCCTGAGCAACGCCGGCCGACCCCCAACCGGTTTTTGCAAAGATTGATTCGCATCAAAAAAAACCGGCTGCGACTCCCTTAGAGTGGCTACCTGACGCAGGTTGGCCACAGGCGCCTGCAGCGTTTGCCGCCAACACGGGCTGTCAGTTTGCGCACAGGAGTCTCGCGGGTTGATGAACATCTCCAGCGTGCTGGTCAACGCCCAGCCTCAGGCCGTGCACGAGGTGCAGCGCCGGCTGTTGGCCCTGCCCGGCATCGAGATCCATGTCGTCACCCAAGACGGCCGGCTGATCGTGACGATCGAAGCCGAATCCGCGCAAGCTGCCGCCGACACCTTCTCCCAGATCAACCAGCAGCCGGGTGTGCTCTCGGCGTCAATGGTCTATCACCAGTTCGAATCCGATCCCGACAAGGAAGCATGAAATGAAAGTAACTTTGACACGTCGTGACTTCATCAAGAGCAATGCTGTTGCCGCCGCCGCCAGCGTAGCCGGAATCAGCCTGCCCGGCGTCGCTTCGGCTGCCGCCGCGACGAATGACGGAGTACGCTGGGACAAGGGCGCCTGTCGCTACTGCGGAACCGGCTGCGGCGTGCTCGTGGGAACGAAGGACGGGCGCATCGTCGCTACCCAGGGCGATCCTGATGCTCCAGTCAACCGTGGCCTGAACTGCATCAAGGGCTATTTCCTGTCGAAGATACAGTATGGTAAGGACCGCCTGACGACCCCCCTGCTGCGCATGAAGGATGGCAAGTTCGACAAGAACGGTGAGTTCGCGCCGGTCTCCTGGGAGCAGGCCTTCGACCTCATGGCCGAAAAGTGCAAGGCTGCTTTGAAGAAGGGCGGGCCGCGCAACATCGCCATGTTTGGTTCCGGCCAATGGACGATCTGGGAAGGTTACGCCGCCGCCAAACTGATGAAGGCTGGCTTCCTGAGCAACAACCTGGACCCGAATGCCCGTCACTGCATGGCCTCCGCCGTCGCCGGCTTCATGCGCACCTTCGGTATCGACGAACCGATGGGGTGCTACGACGACATCGAACACGCGGATGTTTTCGTACTATGGGGCTCAAACATGGCCGAGATGCACCCGATCCTGTGGTCACGCGTCACCGACCGGCGACTGACCGGCAAGAACGTCCGCATCCACGTGCTCTCGACATTTTCCCACCGGTCCACCGAACTCGCTGATAGCGAGTTGATCTTCAAGCCCCAGAGCGACCTTGCGATCCTCAACTACATCTGCCATTACATCATTCAGAACAACGCGGTCAATCAGGAGTTTGTCGCGCGTAACGTGAACTTCAAGCGCGGCGTGACCGACATCGGCTACGGCTTACGCGCCAACCATCCGCTCGAAAAGCTGGCCATGAACAATGGCTACCCGGGCGAGGACGGCAAACCGCGCGGCAATCCGGCCGGCGCCAGTCCGATGAGCTTCGACGAGTTCAAGGCCTTCGTCGCCGAATACACGCTCGAGAAGACACACGAGATTTCCGGCGTGCCGAAGGAAAAGCTGGAAGCACTGGCCAAAGCCTACGCCGATCCCAAGCTCAAGGTGACCTCGTTCTGGACGATGGGTTTCAATCAGCACACGCGCGGCACCTGGGTCAACAACATGATCTACAACGTCCACCTGCTGGTCGGCAAGATCTCCGAACCGGGCAACAGTCCGTTTTCGCTGACCGGTCAGCCGTCCGCCTGTGGCACAGCGCGCGAGGTCGGCACCTTCGCCCATCGCCTGCCGGCCGACATGCTGGTCACCAATCCAAAGCATCGCGAGGTTTCCGAGAAGCTGTGGAAGCTACCCGCGGGCATCCTGCCCGACTGGATCGGCGCCCACGCCGTCGCTCAGAGCCGGCTGCTGAAGGACGGCAAGATCAACTTCTACTGGACGACAACGACCAACAACATGCAGGCCGGGCCCAACGTCAACGATGAGATCTTCCCCGGCTGGCGCAACCCGGACAACTTCGTCGTAGTGTCGGACGCGTACCCGACGGTTTCGGCAATGTCCGCCGATCTGATCCTGCCGGCTGCGATGTGGATGGAAAAGGAAGGCGCCTTCGGCAACGCCGAGCGGCGCACGCAATTCTGGCGTCAGCAGGTAAAAGCCCCCGGACAAGCGCGCTCGGACCTCTGGCAATACGTCGAATTCGCCAAGCGTTTCAAGACCGATGAGGTGTGGCCAGCCGCCTTGCTCGAGAAAAATCCCGAGTACCGAGGGAAAACTTTGTACGACGTCCTGTTCGCCAACGGCCAGGTCAACAAGTTCCCGCTCGCCCAGACGTATCAGGGCTTCGACAACGACGAGTCGAAAGCCTTCGGCTTCTACTTGCAGAAAGGCCTGTTCGAAGAGTACGCCGCCTTCGGTCGCGGCCACGCGCACGACCTGGCCAGTTTCGACACCTACCACAAGGCGCGCGGCCTGCGCTGGCCAGTGGTCGACGGCAAGGAAACCCTCTGGCGCTTCCGCGAGGGCTACGATCCCTACGTCAAAAAGGGTGAAGGCGTACGCTTCTACGGTCACCCGGACGGCAAGGCGGTAATCTTCGCTCTGCCCTATCAGCCAGCCGCCGAAATGCCCGACAAGGACTACGATCTCTGGCTGTGCACCGGACGCGTGCTCGAGCACTGGCACACGGGTTCAATGACGCGACGAGTTCCGGAACTCTACAAGTCGATGCCAGACGCCTGGATCTACATGCATCCGGACGACGCCAGAAAGCGCGGCCTGCAGCGTGGCGATGTTGTGAAAACGGTCACCCGGCGCGGCGAAATCCAGTTGCGCGTCGAAACCCGCGGGCGCAACAAGCCGCCGGTCGGACTCGTCTTCGTTCCGTTCTTCGACGAGCACCGCCTGGTCAACAAGCTGACGCTCGATGCGACCTGCCCGATTTCCAAGGAAACCGACTTCAAAAAGTGCGCTTGCAAGGTGGTCAAGGCCTGATCCGGGATAAGCTCGCGGGCAGCCTGGCAATACGCCGTAGCCGGCGGGCACGCCGCGCGGCGCTCGTCGGCGGTCCGCGAACCGATCCCAGCTTTCCGACCTGCCTGATTGTCAGCCAACATGCCCAAGGAAGCCAAGGCCACGCGCCAGCCACCGGCGATCAGCGCCGCAATGCCGACCGCCGCGCGCCGGCAGTTCCTGAACGATTCGGCGCGGCTGTTTTGCGGCGTCGGGCTGCTTGGCGTCGCCCTTGCCCTCCATGGCAAACAGGCGAAAGCCCTGCCCCCGCTGGCCATCCGCCCACCCGGTGCGCAGCCGGAAGATCGCTTCCTCGGCGCGTGCATACGCTGCGGCATGTGTGTGCGCGCTTGCCCCTACGACATCCTGACGCTGGCCCGGCCGGAAACGCCGGTGGCCGCGGGTACGCCGTACTTCACGGCGCGCAGTGGACCATGCGAGATGTGCGAGGACATCCCCTGTGTCAAGGCCTGTCCGACCGGTGCCCTCGAGCACTCGCTGACCGACATCAACCGCGCGCGCATGGGCCTCGCCGTCCTCGCCGACCAGGAAACCTGCCTGAACTTTCTCGGCATGCGCTGCGACGTCTGTTACCGCGTCTGCCCGCTGATCGACCAGGCGATCACACTTGAACTGCGCCCAAACACGCGCACCGGGCGGCATGCGATGTTCATTCCGACCGTGCACTCCGAACATTGCACCGGCTGCGGCAAGTGCGAGAAAGCCTGCGTCACCGAAGAGGCCTCGATCCGCGTCCTGCCGATCAAGCTGGCCAAGGGCTCGCTGGGCGAACACTATCGTCTGGGCTGGCAGGAAAAGGCGAAAGCCGGTGACCGTTCGCTGGTCGAGGACAAAGGTCTCGTCGATCTGCCCGACCGCCTGCCCGAAGGAACGAAACTCGAAGGCCACTTCGATCCAGGCAGCGAGCGAACGCCCGCGATGAACCCTGGGCACGGCCCGGCAGTGCCCAGACTGCCTCCCGGCCTGGGCGATCAGCTTGGCGCGCCGCCCGGTGCGGCAGGCCTGGTACCGCGACGAACGGCCGACGAGCCTGCACGATGAGTCGTCGATCGCCAGGCGCCGAAGCCGTCAACACAAAAGGCTGGTTCGCCGCGCACAAGTGGTTGCTTGCTCGGCGCATCAGCCAGTGCGTCATCCTGTGCCTCTTCCTGCTCGGCCCGCTCGCCGGCTGGTGGATTGTCAAAGGCAACCTGGCCTACAGCCTGACCCTCGACACGCTGCCACTGACCGACCCGTTCATCCTGATGCAGTCACTGATCGCCGGGCACCGGCCGGAAAACCTGGCGCTGCTCGGCGTCGCCATCACGCTCGTCTTCTACTTCCTGGTTGGTGGCCGGGCGTACTGCGCCTGGGTCTGCCCGCTCAACCCGCTGACTGACCTTGCCGCCTGGC
>ERZ761603.2020-NODE-2020-length-14484-cov-6.528172_pt1 | contig 14484 bp, 11 predicted proteins | sample MGYA00511879_ERZ761603 | MGnify/ENA primary metagenome ERZ761603 (study PRJEB28899, sample SAMN02850040) | bioreactor sludge metagenome | biome: EBPR Sludge; feature: EBPR Bioreactor; material: flocular biomat | place: Australia: Thorneside Wastwater Treatment... | reverse complement strand
GTTGTCATAGGCTACGATCTTGTTGTCCTCGATCAACTTGCAAATCAAGGTGGAGCCGATAAAGCCCGCGCCGCCGGTTACGAAAATTTTCTTGTTCTTGATCATGGGATGTTCCGGGTTCTGGGTTCTGGATGCGGAATACGAAATACTTGATACGAGATGCTAGATGCAGAATGAGGGTGCTTCGTATTTGGCCTTCTGTTTTTCAGTCTTTGGTCTTTGCTCTTCAGTCCACTTCTGTCCAACCATAACGACCCGACCCTGTTCCGGCAAGAGCAGAACCGCAACGCCAATCGCGACGGGAAGATGGATAAGAAACCCAAGACGAAGCACCAAGAACCAAGCACCCTGTACCCAGTACCCGGCGTATCCGCTAGTTCCTGTAAACACCCAGCCTTCTCAAAATGCTTTTCGCCAATAGCCGGATGTAAACCAACGGCCCGAATCGACCATACAGGAGCTTGTCCAGCCGCACCGCTTTTTCGGCATACTGGTCGGGGTGGACGAAGTCGATGACTGGACCGGGACTTGCTTTTTTAAATGCCTCGACTACCGCGGCGTGGTCGCGCCGCACCATCAGCACCATGTTCTGTCGAAACCAAACGCTGATCGTGCGGTTGTTCCAGAAAACCGGCCGGACGACGTCGTGCAGGTCATAGCCATGCCGGCCGAACAGGTCCGCCCAATAACTCGGCCATTGTTCGTTGATGTGATTCTTGCCGCCCTGGTTGGGAACCGCCGCGGAGAAAAGGACGACCGGACTCAAGCGCACAAGGTTGTCCACAAAGGCGGCGGCCCGTGCCGCGTTGATATGCTCACCCACCTCCAGGCAGACCGCGAGGTCGAAAGGCCCGTCAATCCGGCATGGCGCATCCAGAGCTGCTTGCGTATACTCGTTTGACGCCAGTCCACCGGGTTGTGGCGGGACGTCCACCCCCATCAACCGCCCCACGCCACACCCCCGGAATTGGATTAAAAATGCTCCGTCGCCACAGCCATAATGCACCACGGAGTCTGGACGAAGCATCTGATAAATCGGAAAGACAATTTCCTTGGCATCGCTCATGGTTATATTAAAGCCATCGGCCAGCAAGCGGGCAATCACAATATCCCTTATGGATGGATTGGGTCACGTCGATTCTGTTTATTCCGATCACGCCAGAATCCATGGCTACACCCCGAAGTTCGTAGCACGACCGTGAACCATTGACGCCACCCCAAGCGGTCCGGTACGGTTGCCGCGTGACCATGATGCACCGCCTACAACGATACGCTCGTTTGAGCCTTCACCTCGCCGCACGCGCGCGGAAAAGAATCCACTCGTCCGTCGGATGGACGGGAGGCCGGCCCTTGCACCGGTGGGGCATCATCGGCTGCGGCAACATCGCATCCTCGTTTGCTCAAGCCTTGGTCTACCTGCCCGATGCCGAATTGCGGGCCGCTGCCTCCCTCCAGCCGGGAAGAAGTGAGCGGTTCATCCGCCGCCACGAAGGGAAAAAGGCCTACCAGCAATACGGCGATCTGCTGGCCGACCGGGACGTCGACATTGTGTATGTCGCCACGCCCCACAACCTGCATCATCAGCTCGTGCGTCAATGCCTGGAGGCGGGCAAGCACGTACTGTGCGAAAAACCCTTAACCATCAATGCTACCCAGGCCGAGGAGCTGATGCACGTGGCATCGGCAAATAACCTTTTTCTTATGGAGGCCATGTGGACCCGCTTTTTGCCCGCCATCCAAGGCGCGATGAAAGCCGTCCGGGCCGGCGAGATCGGCGAGGTCCAGCATGTCTCGGCAACGTTCGGTTTTTTTGCCGACGTGGGACCTTCCCACCGGCTGTTGAACCGCGACCTGGCGGGCGGCGCCTTACTGGATGTGGGTGTATATCCCATATCCTTCATCCAGATGATCTTTCGCGAGGATCCCGTCCGGATTTCAAGTTCGGCCCGCATCGGCGCCACCGGCGTCGACCTCCATTGCCAAGCCACGTATGAATACGCCAGCGGAGCGACCGCTCATCTCGAAGCCAGCATCGAATCGGACTGTGCCAACGTAGCCATCATTCGCGGAACCAAGGGCGAGATTCGGATCCCCTTGTTCTGGAAGGCAACGGAGTGGATATCGGCAATCAAAGGTCGCCCCACGACCACCACCGCCTGCCGCTATCCCTCAACCGGATTGCAATTCGAGGCACGGGAGGTCATGGAATCCCTGAACCTCGGTCGCCGCGAAAGCGATATCATGCCGTTGGGCGACACGCTCGCGGTCATCAAACAGATGGATCAGATGCGCAACGCCTGGGGACTCGTTTATCCCGGCGAATCGATCTGAACTCCGCCCTATCGCTTCAGCAAACACTTCACCAGCAGCTTGATCGTATCGACCGAATACCGCACCGGTTTCGACAAAGGATCGCCCCAATACAAACGGAAAACCGGCAAACCCTCGCCTGCAGCTTGACGGCACAACCACGCCCACTTTTTACCGAACACCCGGTCCATGGCCCGCTGGCGATAGAACCGGACCCGCCGGTTCGCGGCAACCAGCTTGTTGAGCCAGTCCGACGCCTCGTTCAAGCTCGACATGGTCGTGGTGTCGCCAAACAAGCTGATCTGATGATGCAGCTTGAATTCCTGCTCGGTGGGCTCGACCTGAAGCTGGGCAAGAACCCTTCCATGCAGCCGCTTCAACAGCGCCGTGAAATACTCCGAACTTTCCCTCGACAACTGGGTTGCGTGCGTACGGTATTCCAGCAGGACTTTTTTCAGGTTCGCCACCCGGGTTTTCTCCACCAGCTTGCACCACAACTCGTAATCCTCCAGATTGCGGCAACTTTCGTCGTAAAATAAACCGTGCCCCACGAGGAAGGCCCGCCGCGCCATGACTGTTGGATGCGCGAATCCCGAATGGAAAAGATGGGTGACTCGCAACTCCTCGTGGTCAACCGGGAAAGAGATGCGATGGCGGGCTGTCGGGGAAAACTTGACGATGGCCCCGCCGCAAAGACCCACGTCCGGATGTTTCCGCAAATACGCAACCTGCTCCGCAATGCGATAGGGCCGGGCTATGTCATCCTGATCCATCTGGGCGACCAATTCCGCCCGCGCCAATCGGATGCCGCGGTTTCGCGAGGCCGCCACCCCCGCATTGCGCTCGTTGCGGTAATACCGGATGCGCGCATCATGGAACGATTGGATGATCTCAGGACTGCGGTCCTTGGAGCAGTCGTCGATGATGATCAATTCGAAATCGGTCCAGGTTTGGGCCAGAACACTTTTGATCGACTCGGCCAGGTAAGGCTCGGCGTTATAGACCGGGATCACGATGGATACCGCCAGGGCCGCATCATCCGACGCTGCGATTCCTTCACGCTTCATCTTTTCGCTCCCATTCCGGACCCGCGCCGGCATACGGAAAAACCTTATGCCATTCCGCCGCCCGGCACGTCGCCGGATAACAACCTTCTACTCGACTATGCATGCCGAATCATCTAATTTTTCGAGGTTAACGAAGGATTGATCATGAATCACACATCCATTTCCGTCGCCATGGTCGGTACCGGCTACTGGGGCAAGAACCTTGTCCGCAACTTCCACGATCTCGGTTGCCTCGGCATGATCGTCGATCCCAACCCCGGCGTGCGTGAACGCATGGCGAAGCAGTACCCCGACGTCCGGCAGGCCGCCACCTTCACCGACGCCCTTAACGACCCCGGCATCCAGGCCGTGGCCATCGCCACCCCGGCCGAAACCCACGCCACCCTCGCCCGCGAGGCCCTGCTGGCCGGCAAGGACGTGTATGTGGAAAAGCCGCTCTGCCTCGACGAGGCCGAAGGGCAGGCCCTGATCGATCTCGCCGCCGCCCAGAAGCGCATCCTCATGGTCGGCCACCTGCTCTGGTACCACCCAGTGCTCCTGAAAGTGAAGCAGATGATCCACGACGGCGAACTCGGCCGCATCCGCTACATCTACTCGAACCGCCTGAACATCGGCAAACTGCGCCGCGAGGAAAACGTGCTCTGGTCGTTCGCGCCGCACGACGTCTCGGTCATCCTCGGCCTGCTCAACGAAATGCCGGCCACCGTCTCTACCCGCGGTGGTCACTACCTCCACCAGCAGATCGCCGACGTGACCCTGACCCATCTCGATTTCGCCAGCGGCGTGAAGGCCCACATCTTCGTTTCCTGGCTCCACCCCTTCAAGGAGCAGAAACTGGTGATCGTCGGCGACCGCAAGATGGCGGTGTTCGACGACACCCTGCCGTGGGCCCAGAAACTCATGCTCTACGCTCACGAAATCAAATGGCACGACAACATCCCCGAAGCCATCAAGGGCGAAGGCCAGCCGGTGGACGTGCCACAGGAGGAACCGCTGCGTTCCGAATGCGCCCATTTCGTCGAATGCTGCCGCACCCGCGCCAAACCCCGCACCGACGGACAGGAAGGCCTGCGCGTGCTGCAGGTGCTCAACGCCGGGCAGAAGTCGCTCGAGTCCGGCAGCCCGGTTTCGCTGGCCGGACCGGCCAAGACCGCCCGCCCGTTCTTCGCCCATCCCACCGCTGAACTCGACGCCGGCGTGTCCGTCGGCCCCGGCAGCAAGATCTGGCATTTCAGTCACCTGCTGAAAGGCACTGTCGTCGGCGAGAAATGCAACATCGGCCAGAACGTGGTCATCGGTCCGAATGTGACCGTGGGCAACCACTGCAAAATCCAGAACAACGTGTCGGTGTACGAGGGCGTCACCCTGGAGGAACATGTGTTCTGCGGACCTTCGATGGTCTTCACCAACGTGTTCAACCCGCGCAGTGAAGTGAAACGCATGGACGAACTGCGCAAAACCCTGGTGAAACGAGGCGCGACGCTGGGCGCCAACTGCACCATCGTATGCGGCATCGCCATCGGCGAGTACGCGTTTATCGGCGCCGGCGCCGTCGTCATCCGCGACGTGCCCGCCTATGCGCTGATGGTCGGCAACCCCGCCCGCCACATCGGCTGGATGAGCCGCAATGGCCTGCGCCTCGATCTGCCCCTCAAAGGCAGCGGCGAAGCCGCCTGCCCCGCCACCGGAGAGAAATACGTCCTGCGCGAAGGTGTGTGTTCGCCGGCGGCGGAAGATGTGCTTCGTGCATAGCCTGCCCTGCGACTTGTCCGCCATAGCCTGCAGGGCGACGGCGGAAGCTCCTTCCTCGGAGCGAAGCATGGGTGCTTGGTAATTGGTAATTGTGTATTGTTGTATTGAAAAATGTGAATTCCCCTAAAGGAAGAACATTCGCAATTCACATTGGTCAATTCTCAATGCGCAATAAGCGCGCCCGGACAACTGCACGCGAAAAGGCCATCGCTTTTCGTCCATCGCCTATTGCCCATCGCCCATCTTCAGTCTTCCGTCTTACCCAATCCCCATCACCCGGTTGATCTTGCCCATCACCACATCCCAGGTGAAATGCTCGCGCACGCGGCGCAGCGAAGCCTCGGCCATGCGGCGTTTGTTCTCCAGGTTCTCGTAGTATCGTATCACCGCGGCGGCGAGCGCTTCCGGAGAGCGGCGAGGCACGATATAGCCGGTTTCACCGTCGGCGATCATCTCCGGCATGCCGTTGACATCGGCCCCCAGGCACGGCACCCCCTGGCTCATCGCCTCGAGAAACACAAATCCGTACGAATCGCGCAACGAGGGCAGCACGAAAAGATCAGCCGAACGGTAATGTTCCAGCGTGACCTTGCCGCTCACCCACCGGACGCCAGGCTGCACGCCCAACGCGCCCTGCTGGTTTTTCTGCGCCTCGTCGGGACCGACGATCAGCAGTTCGACATCGGGATGCCGCGACCGGATCGCCGGCATCGCCGCCAACACGTCCCGCCCGCCCTTGAGCCCGAAATCCCAGCCAACGAACAACAAACGCCTGGTGAATGCCGCCGGAACCGCCGCCGGCATATTGGCTTCGTAAAACGGCGGAACCCCGTTGCCGACCGAGGTGATGCGCTCAGGCCGGACGCCCGAGGTATCGATGATGTTCCGGCGCAAATACTCGCCCGCGGTGAAAACGTGCGTCGCGGACCGGAACAATTCATCCTGCAATTCGATGAACTTAGGCTCGTTCCGGGGACTCGGCCGCCACGGGGTGAATCCATCGTCGCGCGCCATCCGCGCGTTGTAGTTGATGAACACGTAGTACTCCATGTCCCGGTAGGCGGGATGCGGGAAATACTCCTTGGACATCTGTAGGATCTTGCCGCCCGGCGGCAGCAAGCGGTCCAGCAACTGGCCGTTCAGCCGGGTATGACGCTGCCAGGCCGTCGGCGAATACAAACCCATTTCCCAGCGGCGACGATGCCAGACATCGCGGTTCGGATGCCAGGCTTGGATCGCCGGCCACAAGCGCGGCCACAAGGCCTCCCGGCAATTCACCGGGATCAACCGGTGTCCGTGCCCGGCATACCACTCGCCCACATACTGGCTCAACCGCGAGGAAGATCCGGGCTGGGCGATGAGGCAAATAGGTGGCTTGCTTGCAACCACGTCAGGATCCTACGCGCCGGGCTTGAAGACCATCCACGATTTGTAGATCGGCTCACGCACCGTAACCCAAAGCCGGCCGATGCGCTCACGCGCGACAAATTCATCCACCGCCCGTTTTACACCGAACATGGTGTCGCCGATCTTCTCGAACTTCATGTAATCGTGGCCGGCCAGCACGCCGCCCGGCTTGATCTTGGGATACCACAGGCCGATATCCTCGACCACGCTGGCATAGTCGTGACGGGCATCAAGATAGGCGAAATCAAGCGATCCGTCCGGTATGGCGCGCGCCGCTTCGTCCGATGTCATGCGCATCAACACCGAACGGTCCCCGAATTTGGCCAGCCGCCGCGAGGTGATGCCGTAATTCTGCTCGTGCTCGTTCTGGCTCACATTATCTTCGTCGTGATACAGGGACGTGTCGAACTCGCGCCAAGGATCAATCGAGTAGAGGCGACGGCCCTTCCAACTACCTAGAATGAACTCGGAAAATTGACCGCATTTGACGCCCACCTCCGCGCCATCGCCGACCAATCCACGGGCATTCAGGATGCGGGGTATCTCGCCCCGGTTCAGGACGAAGGGAATCGCGCACTTGTAGACAGCGGACAAAACAGACTGGATCAACGTTATCATGGGAACTTCCTTTTCTCCTACTTCTGATGGCGATCAGCATCGTGGGCGATGCGTTCAAAAAATACAAGCTGGGTATAGGCCGCCCACTTCCGGTACATCCCGCCCACTCCCCCCTCGTCGAACAACCAGTCGCCGGCCTCCCGGCGCAGGTGCGGGGCGTCCATGTTCCGCCATCGATCCTTGAGCGACGCGGCGAACGCCCCGGTGCAGACTGTTTCCCACGGCATGCAGAAACCCATCTTGGGTCGCTCGAACAAGGATGGCGGGACATAACGGGCCAGCACATGGCGCAACAAGAGCTTGCCTCGCTGCTGCGGCACCAGCTTGAGCGTCGTCGGCAGCCGGGCCGCAAACTCCATCACCCGGTAGTCCAGCAGCGGCGAACGGCATTCGATGCTGTTGGCCATGCTCATCAAATCCACCTTGCGCAATACCACATCGACCATCAGGCTGTTCATGTCGCTGTATTGCATCCGGTCGAGCGCCGGGCGTCGGGGCACCCGGGCGAAATTGGCCTCACGCCTCCGGTCCGCCGCCCGCCCATCGCGCCACGCCCGCCATGGGGACCGGTACAACTTCAGCCGGTGCCGCATGCTGAACTGGTTCTGCATGGCGATATAACCTCGCTCAATACCCAGTGCGGCAATCCGTTTTTCCCATAACCGCTCGAAAAAGGAGCGCTTTTGCACCACCGCCCTATCCTCCGGGCCACCCCAGAATTTCAACCCGGTCCGGTAGGTGTCATAACCGGCGAACAACTCATCCCCGCCATCCCCGGTCAAGATCGCCTTGACCCCGGCCTCACGCGCGCTGCGCGAAACGAGATAGGTCGGCACCAGCGACGCGTCGCCGATCGGCTGGTCAATGTGCCGCGCAATTTGCTCATACACATCGATGCCCACCGCCGAGGCCGGCATCACATGGAACGGCAATTGCAGATGCTCCGCGACCCGGCGCGCATGCTCCGATTCGTCGTAGGCTTTTTCGTCGAATGAAATGCAATAGGCGTGCACATCCCGCTGCAGCCGCCGCTTGGTCAAGGCCGCGACCAGAGAAGAGTCGATGCCGCCGGACAGGAACAAGCCAACCGGCACGTCGGCGATGAAGCGGATGCGGATGGCATCCTCCAGCAGGGCCTCCAGTTCGTCGGCCATTTCGTCGATCGGCCGGTCCTCCGGCTCCAACCGCTCCATCGGGTGTACATAATACCGACGCACCTTTAATTGCCCGTTTTCCCAGATCGCGTAATGGCCGGGCGGAAGCAATTTGATCTGCTTGAACATCGTGCGCGGTCCCAGCGGCGTGCCGACCCGCAGCGAATCCGCGACCGCCTCATCGTCCAACTGGCTGAAATCGATCAGCCCCGACGCATACAAGGCCTTCATCTCGGAGGCGAAGAGCAAGCCGCCGCTGACCTCCGCGTAATAGAGCGGCTTTTTCCCGACCCGGTCGCGGGCAAGGACCAGGCGGCGACGCGGTCCGTCGTAAAGGCCGAAGCCCCACATCCCATTCATCCGGCGCAAGGTTTCCTCGATCCCGTATTCCTCATAGAGATGCAGGATGGTTTCGGTGTCGCAATGGGAACGGAACACATGCCCCCGGCGCTCCAGCTCCGGCCGGTAATCCTGGAAATTGTAGAACTCCCCGTTGTAGGTGATCCACACCGAGCCGTCCTCGTTGGCCATCGGCTGGGCCCCGGCTTCGGTGAGATCGATGATGCTCAAGCGGCGATGCGCGAGACCGCACCGGGCGCGCCCGGCATCGGCCGTGCGGCAGCCCTGTTCATCAAACAGCGTCAGGCCATGCCCGTCCGGCCCGCGATGCGCCAAAGCATCGCGCATCCGTTCGAAAACCGGAGGCGCCAGGCCGCCTCTGATGTCAATAAAACCGACTACGCCGCACATCGTGTTCCCAACCTGCTCGTTTCTCTAGAAAATCGGCCCGTATTCTCATCTGCGTGACCACAACGATCAAACGATTCACATCCCGACGCCCCGCTTAAGGCACCCCGGATTCCACTCCCCGCATCCCTTATCTCGTACCACAGATGCCGCACATCCCTCAACTCGACATCCCGAACCGTTCCATCCACGTGCGGATGAAATTCTTCAGCGGCCGGGGAATCAACGTCCGCCAGGTGGGCTGAAAGGCCTTGGGAATCGTGTAGTCGGCGAGATCCATGACCGGCGCGCGCCGGTCGGGCTCACCCAGCACGGTCCGGAAACTCTCGGCGTAACGATCCGCCATGCGCTCGAGCGAATAGGTCTCGCGCGCCCGCCGCCATGCCTGTTGCTGAATGGCCTGAAGCTTGGCGCGGTCGCCTGCCAATTCACCGATCGCCCGGGCGAAATCCGCCGCATCGCCCACCCGCGCCGGCAAACCGGCCCGACCGTCGTCCACAATCACCCGCAACGAACCGCGGATATCCGACACCACCGGCGCGCAACCGGCCGCCATCGCCTCCAACACCGCAAACCCGAAACCCTCGAACCGGGAAGGGAAAACGAATATGTCGGCCGCACGGAACTGTTCGTGCATGCGTTCGAGCGGGAGACCTCCCGTCATCTCCACCAGCTCCATCACCCCGGCATGTTCAAAACGGCGCCGCAGTTCCGCCTCGTCCGGCCCGCTGCCCGCCACCACAAGCCGAACCGGATGGCCGGCCGCTTGAAGGTGCCGCATGATCTCCGGCAGCAAGAAGACGCCTTTGTCGATATCCCACAAGCGTCCGGCATACAGCAGGCGCACCGGATCGCCGCGCCGCTTCTCCTCCAGCACGCCGGCGAATACGGATGCGTCGATGCCATGGTAAACGATTTCAACCTGTTCCCGCGGCACGCCATACCGCCCGACCAGATCATCGCGAATCCTGTCGCTGACCGCGTAGATGCGGTTCATGTGAGGCGCGAGCGCCTGCGTTGGGGCATAGGCGCCCCGGGTCATCATCGGCACCCGGATCACGCACCGGATCGAACGCGGCAAATACGCCGGCAGGTTGCTGGACAACAAATCCGCGGCCGGCAGCACCATCACCACGTCAAACCGCTGCTCGACCAGGTAGTCGATCATGCGCCCCGTCGCCGCCCTTAGTGTATCCCGCATCCCGCATCCCGCATCCCGCAACCCGTCCCCCTCCGCCCCCACGCACTCCAATCCCTCCACCCCGGCGAACCGCGTACGCGCCACCTGCTCGACCGACAACGGCGTGACGCACCGCATGTCGATCCCGCGCGCCAGCAGGGCCGGACGCAACCGCAGGAAAAACGTGAACGTGCCGCCCAGTTGCGGCTCACAGATGTAGGCGAGTTTGATCACCATGTGCCTGGTACTTGGTTCTTCGTTCTTGATTGATTGAACATTGTACGTTGTGAATTGTTCCTTGTGAATTTTTCCGAAGGTCTTGCGGTGCTCAGCCCTCCCAAGGAAGTGGTCTTGCCGCGTATCCGGTCGGCGTATTTCTGCATTATCTGTGGTTCACCTTCTTCATTGACTTCCCGCCGCAAGAAGGTGAAGTTTTGACCTCAAACCATGTGGAGTATTCGACTGTATGAACGATAGCAAACCGATCCCCTTCATCGACCTCAAGACCCAGTTCCTCGCCCTCGAAAAAGAGATCCGCGCCGCCATGGACAAGGTCTTGGAGCACGGCCAGTACATCATGGGCCCGGAAATCAAGCAACTGGAAGACAAACTGGCCGCCTATGTCGGCGTCCCCCACGCCCTGACCACCGCAAGCGGAACCGACAGCCTGGAAATCGCCTTGCGCGCCCTCGACATCGGCCCCGGCGACGAGGTCATCACCGTGCCCTTCACCTGGATCAGCACGGCCGAGGTCATCGGCCAGGTCGGCGCCCGCCCGGTGTTCATCGACATCGAAGCCGACACGTACAACATGGACCCCGACCTGCTCGAGGCCGCCATCACCCCGCGCACCAAGGCGATCATGCCCGTCAGCCTGTTCGGCCAGATGGCGAACTACGAACGCATCAACGAGATCGCGGCCAAACACGGCATCACCGTGATCGAGGATGCCGCCCAAAGTTTTGGCGCCACCCGCCACGGCAAACGCAGTTGCGGCGTGACCACCATCGCCGCCACCAGCTTTTTCCCGGCCAAGCCGCTCGGTTGCTACGGTGACGGCGGCGCGCTGTTCACCACCAGCGCCGCCCTCGACGAAAAAATGAAAGCGATCCGCAACCATGGCGGTCTCGTTCGCCATCACCACACCTGCATCGGCATGAACGGCCGCTTCGACACCTTGCAAGCCGCCGTCGTGCTGGTCAAGTTGACCCGTTTCGATTGGGAAGTCGAACGCCGCAACGCCATCGGGGCCCGCTACACCGAACTGCTGCGACCGCTGCTCGACGAACGCGGCCTCGGCACGACGCCCGTCGTAGCCCCCGGCAACACCCACGTCTACGCGCAATACACGATTCGCAGCGTCGATCGCGACGCACTGCAAGCCCGGCTCAAGGCGGCGAATATTCCCACCGCGATTTACTATCCCAAATGCATTCATGAACAACCGGCGTTCGCGTACTGCGGATACAAACTCGGCGACTTCCCGGTCTCCGAAAAAGCGTCGCGCGAAGTTGTGAGCCTGCCCATGCATCCGGACCTTTCCGAAGACGACCTGCAGCGCATCACCAAAGCCGTAGCCGCCGTCCCAGGCTAAATCTTCGCTGTTTTAACGATGGATGGACACGGACATGTAGCTCGTTTTATCCGTGTTCATCCGTGTCCATCCGTGGTTACTTGATCGCCCGGTACACCGTCGCGCCGTGCGGCGCGCGATAGACCGGCTCGAACTGCGGCACATCCGGCCGTGACATCCAATCGCGAAACGCGGCCTTTGCCCGGCCATACCCGGCGCTCTCCGGAAACACATCCGCCACGACAAACACCTCCGTGGTTCCGCTCAATGACTGCGACAGCAGCGTGCCATCCGCCAGCCCCATGCCGAGATAATGTGCATGCCGCCGGGATGCCAATTCGATAAACGCCGCCTTTTCGCCAAACACGACCGCATCCTCCTCCGCGTGTTCGGCCAGCCACAACCCGCACGCCAGATGGTCGGAGAAATCCAGTTCGCCGGTGATATCGTATCGTTCCGGATGCCAGGCCGGCAGTTCCTGAAAGGCCGTGATGGCACGGATGTTTTTCGTGCCGGCGAATCCCGTGGTCGCTTGCTGCCATGCCGCCAACACAAGGATCGCCGCGATCGCCCAACCTGGCCGGCGAATCGCCGCAACGGGCATGATCGATCCCAGCCATGCCGCACCACGCATGACCAGGAACCACAACGCAGGAAGCAACGGAACGAAGAACCGGGCGTCGCGGTAGGGCCATACCAGGATGATGCCGATGTTGATGACGACAAAAAGCGCGCTGACCAACCCGGCGCGGCGCTCAAGAAAACTGCGCCACAGCCCGGCTAACAGCAAAACGCCAAGCATACATGCCGCCACCGTCCCCAACCACCCCAGACCAAGCTTGCCCATCACGCCCTGCTCGCCGAGGACCTTGGGCAACAACAAGTGCGGAATGGTCATCCGATAGGACTCGACGTTAGCGCACAACAGCGCCCATTTGGCCGACAGGTAATTCTGCTTGTCCGCGCCGGCGCCCGCCAATTGGTCGAGGTGGCTGGTGTTCAGCATCATCAGCAAGACGCCGGCCAACCCAACGGCTATCGCACCGGCCAGCGGCCGCCAATCCATGCCCTTTCCATCGAGAATGGCGCGACCAATCATGGCCGCCATGACCGCGAGCGGAATCGCCAAGCCAAGCTGCCGGAACATGAGCGCCGCCAAACTGGTCCCACATGCCATCGCGAGCCAGACACTTCGCTCTTTTTTCAGCCTTGTTTGCAATCTCCTGATATCGTCACTTGAACGTTGAACGTTGGATGTTGAATGTTGTGCGTTGTCCGTCGCCACCAACACCTTCTCCCATCCCCATAACGCCAGCCAGACCAACACCAGAAAATACGGTTCGGCACCGATGATCGAATACACCGGCGCCCAGACCTGGGTGGTCGCCATCAACAGCGCGATCAACAGGGCCGCGGCCGGCGATACCGCCACGGTACGCGCCCATCCATACACCGCCGCCACCGCCAGCGGGGCCATGACCACTCCGGCCAGCTTGAACCCGTAGATCGCCGCCGACGACACGGATAACGGATTGATCCCGATCACCCCGCCGCCCAGCCAGGATAGGAAGGCCAGCCAATAGGGATACCCCACCGGGAACCTCCAATGAAATGGCTCGGCCCAATGCCCCGCGTTCACCGCCCCCGCGATCATCAGATAGTCCAGGTTGTCCCCGTTCGTCATCACCCGGTGGACGAACAGCAGCAAGGCATTGGCCAAGGAGATCAACAGGAGCGCGGGAAGCGCGTAGGTTGATGGGAGAAGACGCATTTAATAGAAGAACGATGGACGACAGACAACAGGCAATAGGCGAATATCAAAGGAGGTCACAAGGGAAATGCTCGTGATTCGTCCATTGCCCATCGTCCTTTGCCTATCGCGTTCATTCCAGCGGATTCGTCCGCCCATGCCGCAGGATCTTCATGCCTTTGGTGAAGGCGCGCACCAGGAAGGGGGGCTCGTCGACGAATTTTTCCGCCAGCACCTTGTTGAGGTGGTGGATGTTGTACTTGGCGCCGATGCGCAACCACAACTCGTAGTCGTCGAAGTAGAAATCAGGATTCCATCCGCCGACATCGTCCAGGATGGCCCTCTTGTGGACCACGCAATCGGTATCAATGAAGTTGTACCGCTTGAGCTTCTCGTAGGAGTATCCATGCATCCAACGCTGGAACGGATTGCCCCATACCCGCCGGCCGGTCTTCTTGTCCAGGTACGCGCAACGGCAATACACCATGTCAGCCTCGGGATGGGCCGCCAGGTAACCCAGCATGCTGCTCAAATAGTTGGGCCGGTAATAATCGTCGTCGTCCAGGTAGGCGATCAACGGAGCGGTGGACATCTTGAAGATCGCGTGGTTCTTGGCGATGGCCCCGTGGCTTCCCGGAGGCGACTTCTCCAGAAGATTGTAATACTTCAGCCGGGGATCGTTATACGAAGCGACCGTGCCCGCCGTGTCATCCGGTGTGCAGTCTCCCACCACGCACATCTCCCAGTTCTGGAAATCCTGACGCAGGACCGACTCGATGGCAATACGCACAATCTTTGCGCGGTTATACGTGCTGGTAACAACAGTGACGGCGGGTGTGTTCATGGGAACGAGGTGCTTGGTTCTTGGTGCTTCGTGCTTGGTGCTTCGTCTTCAGTCGTTAGTCGTTAGTCTTCTTAAACACCAT
>ERZ761603.2019-NODE-2019-length-14486-cov-6.197769_pt1 | contig 14486 bp, 4 predicted proteins | sample MGYA00511879_ERZ761603 | MGnify/ENA primary metagenome ERZ761603 (study PRJEB28899, sample SAMN02850040) | bioreactor sludge metagenome | biome: EBPR Sludge; feature: EBPR Bioreactor; material: flocular biomat | place: Australia: Thorneside Wastwater Treatment... | reverse complement strand
GTAAGGCCGCCGTGGCCGCCGAGCACGAACTGCGCGGGGGCAAGGTGTTCGGGGGTGGTTCCGGCCAGTACGCCGTCGACATACAGCAGGGTCAGGCCGCGGGCGAAGCTGTGGGACAACGCGACGTCGATCCAGCGTCCGGCGTCGGCATCGACCGGCGCGGAGATGAGAGCCCCGTTGGTGGCGACATAGACCAGCGCGTTGCCGCGCAGTTCGATGGCGCCGCCGGCGACGGGGCCGTTGGTTGCGGTCAGCACGGCAGCCACGGTACCGGTGGAGGTGGCGCGTACGCGGAAGGCGGCGTTAAACGAGCGGATCTGTTGGGCGGGGGTAAAAACGAGGGGAGCCGGCTGCACGCCTTGGGTGCGGGTGAAGCCGTGGGTGCCGACGAGGCTGGGGGTGTTCGTTTTGCCGGCGCGAATGGCGTCGAAGAGGGTCGGCACGATGGCCTCGTACATCAGGGCATGGCCGTCGGCGTTCGGGTGGGCGTCGTCGCTGCGGTAGGCGGTGACCCACTTGCCGGTGCCGTCGTCGGTTGATCCGAGCAGGTTCACGCCGGGCACGTCCCAGGAATTCAGCAGCAGGTTCATGCGTTTCACGTAGGCGTAATGGGTCGCGTTGTACGCGGTGTGCGGATAGACGTGGGTGATGACGGGATAGAACCCGTTGGTGCGGCTGCGGTGGATCAGGTTGGTCATGCCGGAGCGGAAGGACTCGTAAGCGGTTTCGGAGTCGCCGAGCAGGCCCTCGTTGCCGAGGGAGAGGCCGATAACGATGATGTCGGGGTTTTCGGGGATGGCGTTGGTGTCGAAACGGGCGAGCAGCTTGCTGGTGTTATCGCCGCCGACCGAGGCATTGGTCACGGTCCAGCCGGTTGCTTCCACGACCGGGGTCAGGCGTCCGGCATAACCGAACTCATACGAGCCGTTGGTGATCGCGCCGCCGCCGTTCCAGCCCTTGGCCACCGAGGAGCCGAAGATCAGGAGTTTCGTGGTGTCGTCGCCGGAGGTGCGGGCTTCAAGGGCGGGGGTTTGCACGACGGCTTCGGACAGGCTTTGCGCGGCGTTGGCGGCGGGGGCGCCGTTGGTGAAGGCGGCGTCGCCGAGCATTGAGCCGATTTCCATGCTCGATTGCTGAAGCGCGCCGTTTGCGTGGGCGAAGGCTTCATCGGGCGTCCAGCCGGCGCGGTACACGCACCAGCTCTGGAGATCGACCACGGCCGGCGTCGCGGCGCGGCCGGAGGCGCCGGGTCCGCCGAGGATAAACTGGTCAGGGGTGAACCGTTCCGCAATGGAAGCGACAAGTCGGCCGTCCACGAAGAGCGCGGTATTGGACAAGGCATAGCGGCCGGAGAGGGCGATGTCGCGCCAGGTGTTGTCGAGCACGTTGGTCGCGATCACGGTTTCCGCGCCGGAGCGGGTCACGTACACCAGTTGGCCGGCGCGGGCTTCGAGGGTGGCATGATCCGCGCCGGAGCGCACGGCGGCGAGGGTGCCGGTGGCGGCGGTGCGGAAGCGGAAGGCGGTGGTGAAGGAATGCACCGTGTTGGACGGGGTGAAGGTCAACGGCGCGGTGACGCCGGGGCTGGCGGACAGGCGCGCGTAATTCGCCGGCGAGCCGAAGGCGGGGGAGTTCGTTTTGCCGGCGGCCATCGCGTCGAAGAGCGACGGCACGAAGTTGTAGAAAAATTCCGCGTAGCCGGCGTCGTTCGGGTGGGCATCGTCGCTCCAGTAGCCGTCGAGCCACTGGCCGGCGCCGTCATCGACGGGTGTCAGCAGGTTAAGGCTGGGCACGTCCCATTCGTTGATGGTCAGGTGCATGCGTTTCAGGTGGGCATAGTGGCCGGCGTTGTACTGGCCGTGCGGGTACACGGAGCTGATAACGGGGGTGATGTTGTTGCTTCGGGCTTTGCCGACAAGGTTCCAAAGGTTGGCCGTAAAGGTTGCGACGATGTTCGATGAGGTGGCGTCGTCCGGCGAGCTGGCCAAACCTTCGTTGCCGAGGGAGTAGGCGATCAGCACATAGTTGGGTGCGAGCGGCTTCACGTATGTATCGAATCTGCCCAGGCCGGCGGCGGTGTTGTCGCCCGGAGTCGAGACATTGGTCACGGCCGGGCCGCCCTGGCCGGCGAGCAACTGGGTGATCAGCGCGGCATAACTATTCGACCACGAGCCGCCGGTGACGAACACATCGGGGTTGGCCATGTGGCCGCTGCTGTTCCAGCCTTTCGCGACGGAGGAGCCGAACACGGCGAGCAGGGGGCCATTAAACTTCACTTGCAGATTGACGCTGACGAATTGCGGTCCGTTGGTCGCATTCGGGTCATGGACTTGGATCAGCGCTCCCGACATGCCGAGGGGGCGGCCGGTGGCATTGACGGAGACGGTAATGATTTGGCCCGCTCCGGCGGCCAGGGTCCCGCTCACCGGGGAGACGGTCAACCAGTTTGCATTGGTGGCGAGGGTGAAGGTGAGAGTGCCGACACCGTTGTTGCTGATTGTCAAGGTTTGCGGCGCCGGATTGGCGGCGTTGTTGGTGGCGATGAAATTCAGGATGGCGGGTTGAGCGGCAATCGATGGGCCGGGGTTTGTCGATGAGGCCGGGCTGAATTCTTCGATTTCCAGGATCCCCAGATAGGCAAAGCCGCCGGTATGGGCGCTCACGGTGAGGTCGATCTCGCCGGATGGATTGGGTGCAAGTGCGGCCAGGGTCACGGTTTTGTTGTTGTTCCCGTTATATCCACCGTCGCCGATGGCGGTTCCCGAGGTCTGGAGGTTGGTTGAGGCGAAGCCGGCGGAATAGGTGGTGATGCGGGTGCTGGTGTTTGAACGCGTTCCAAAAAAGCGCAGGTTATAACGACTCGCGGGGTTCAGGCTTGAAATCCTGATCGTATCGGTTCCCTGGGTGAAGAAGTAATCTTCCGTTGCCGTCGCGATGGCGAGTTCGCCGAGCAGGGCGGGGGAGGGTGCAAGCAGGCCGCCGTTGAGTTTACCGTTGGCGCGCCATCCGGCGGACGTAAGCTCAAGATCGATGGTCGAGGCGCCGTTGGTGGTATTGACGAGGTTGGCGACGCTGGTGCCGTTGGGCACGGCCTCGGTGGTGGGGCCGATGTTGTTCCAATAGTTGCCGTTGGCGTCGGGATTCGCGGTCGCGGTGCCGTTCACGCCGCCGTCGTGGCGGCCGAAGTCCACGCGGTACACGGCCTGGGTGACGGCGACGGGGGCGGGGGCGGCCGGGGCGAATTCCTCGATCTTGAGGATGCCGAGGTAGGCGAAGCCGCCGGCATTCACGGAAAGCGTCACGTCGATCCGGCCCGAGGCGTTGGGGACGAGGCCGCTCAACGTGGCGGTTTTGTTGTTGTTCCCGTTGTAGCCGCCGTCGCCGATGGCGGCTCCGGACGTTTGCACGTTGGTGGAGACGGAGCCCACGGTGTAGGCGGAGATGCGGGTATTGGTGGTCTGACGGGAGCCGAAGAACGTCAGGTTATAGGTGCGTGCGGTGTCGAGACCGGAAATGCGGAACGACGGGCTCACGGTGGTGAAGAAATAATCGTGCGTCGCATTGGTGATTGCCAGTTCGCCGAGCAGGGCGGACGAGGGATTCAACAGGCCGCCGTTCTGGGTGCCGTTGGCCTCCCAACCGGCGGTGATCATCTCGATGCCGACGGACGATGCTCCGTTGGTGGTGGTGACCATGTTGACGATCTTGGTCCCGTTGGACACGGCCTGGGTGATGGAGCCGATATTGTTCCAGTAGTTGCCGTTGATGTCGGGGCTGGCCGTGGGCAGGCCGTTCGTCCCGCTGTCGTGACGGCCGAAATCCACCAGGAATACGGCTTGGGGTTCGGCGGCGAACGTCAGGGCGCCATGCCACAGATAGGCATCGGGGGTGGCCGCGGCGCCGAGGGGAACAGCGAGGGTGTTGGCGACGATCTGCGTCGCGACGACGGGACCGCCTTCGATGCTCAACGACGCGGGACCGTTGAAACCGGGCGGGAGGATCAGCGTGACGTTGGTGTTGCCGGCCGAATAGATCCAGAGGTCGAGTCCGCCGGCATCGTTGGTGGCGGCGATGTAGGCGGCGGTGGCCCCGGCGCCGGTCGGATGAAGATAGCCGGCGACGAGCCCGTCGGCGGTGGCGAGGTAGCCGTTAGGGGCGAGGGTCCAGCCGTTGGTGGACAGGGGCTGGGGGGCAAGGTTGGCGACGATGTCCACATCGCCATACCGGGCGGCGATCACGCCGTTATCCGGATCGAGCGTATTCGTGCCCCACTGGTGATCGAACGCTTGCACGCCGCGGCCGATGTAGCGGGCGGCGACGGATTTCTGCATGCGGTCGATCCAGCGCAGCCACTGGCGGCGTGGCACGTCGTCGAGATCCTCGACCGGCAGCACGTAGGTCATGCCGTAACCGAGGCCGAGGGTCCACGCCATGACCTCATGGTTGTGCACGGCGGCGTCGAGATTGTTATAGGTAAAGGCGACTTTGTCGTGGGCCAGGTGCTGGGCCAGCGGGAAGATTTCCCAGGTCGCGGGCGAGAACCGGTCGCGCAGGTAGCGACGCCAGAACGGGGCGTTGGTGGTGGGGGCCAGGCCCCAGGCCAGACCGGCGAACTGGGCTTCGTTGTTGATCAGGCGGTCGTAGCCGTTCTCGGTGGAGAGTGGCATGGACGCGCTGTCCTCGGCGGCGATGTTGACGAGGCCATCGAGATACGCGTAGGGCGTGGGCGATGCGGGATTGAGGTCGTATTGCCAGGTGCGCGCGCCGAGCTGGTCGTGGAAGATGAAGTCCACGGGGTAGTTGGTGATGAATTGATTGCGGGTATTGCGGTTGGCGGCTTGCACGGCGGGATGCCACGGCGTCACGGTGAAACCGCCTTCGCCGAAATAGATTTCGAGGTTGATCGAGCCGTCGAGGTTCAGGAACAGCGGGGCGTCGTTGGTGGCGAGGAAGGTGGGACCTTTCGGATCGACGCCCCAGAAAGTCGGGTTGGTGTAGGGCATGGTCAGCAGGTTGCGGGCGCGGGCCTGGCCGAGAAAATTGGTGAATTCGGCGATGGTGCCGAAGCTGGCGGCGGGGGGCAGGTGATCGGGGTATTGCTTGTCGAAACCGCCATAGAGGTACTCCTCGAAATGCAGTAGGGCGGGGGCGGGCAGGTCATCGAGGCGCGCGGTCATCTGGGTCGCGCTACCTTTGAAATGGATCAGTACGGATTGTTGGAACGACTGGCGGATCGCCGGCGCGACCTTGTCGTCGAGGTCGCGGTGGTAGTGGTTCGCGGCAGCGTATTCCTGCAGGGCGCTCTCCACGGTCTGGCCGACGGCGAGGCGGACGGCCGGCGAGGTCCAGGTCTGGCCGGGGGGGACGAAGGTGCCGAACGAGCGTTGCATCCAGCCGCCATTGGTGTCGCCGCCCCAGATCAGGCGTCCGGGCACAAAGACCCTGGCGGCGTTCGTTGCGCCGGCCCACGGTTCGTCGGAGGCGGGCTGAACGCCGAACAACGACACGTGGCCCGCGCTGGTTTCCAACTGGAAGAAGTCGGCGAAGACCGGGGGATAGAAGATGTTGTTGGTGTAATACAATTCGGGTTGCAGGGCCTGGAAGAACGGGTGGCCGGCGACTTCGAACCAGTGGCCGCCGCCGCGCACGAAGTTTCCGATGTTGGTCACGGTGGCCGGCACGCCGCCGCCCAGCGAAGCGGGAAGCAATTCGCCGTACGGATTGAGGATGGCGAAGTAGTTGGTGTTGTTCAGTGCCGCGATCAATTCGGGAAGGGTGTTCAGTTCCTCGTACACGATGCCTTCTCCGGACAGGATGGCCGACTCGTTCAGGCGCGCGCGCCACTGGTCGAGCCGGACCTCCGACGGCCAGTTCTCACCGACTACCGGGCCGCGCACCATGGAGAGCATGGCCATCTTGGTGCGACTGCCGGCGTTGGTGGCGAGGTGTTCGATGGCGCCGACCACGACATCGAGCGAAAGCGGCACACGTCCGGCGTCGACCGCGCCGCCGATGCGCATCAAGTAGCCGGCGCCGGGTCCGCCGCCGAGGTGGCTGCCGGAAAGGAACGCGCCGTTGGGGGAATCGATCAGCACCACATCGGCCTGACCGGGGGCGGGCGGACGGTTCACCACGGCGGTGGTACCGGACCAGGTGTTCGAGCGCGTCGTGCCGAGCCAGGCCACGCCGTTGGTGGTGAAGAGCAGGTTGGTCGCGACATAGTCGCCGAAAATCAGGTTCCCGCCGTAGAGGGTCTGGTAACCGCCGGGGCCGACGGTCGAGGTTTTCCAGGATGCGGGATCATCCTCGTCCTGCGCCACGAAATAATTTGCGTGATAGGCCATGCCCACGCCATCGCTCGAGTGATTCGGGGCGATGAAGCGGGTCAGGTCGGCCGGGTCGAACCGGAGGGGGGCGGGCAGGGTCAGGGTCATGACATTGGTTTCGACAGGCGAAACCGACGCCTTCATCTCCACGCCGTCGGGGCGGTTCGACAAGGCGACGGTCACCAGCGCGTCTTCATTACTATATGTCAGGAACAGCACATTGCTCGGCGCGGGCAACGACCAGGAAAATGCGTGGGTGGGCGAGCCGGGCGAAAAGGAGGAGGCATTGAGCTCGCCGAGTTGTCCGCTGGCGCCGTTGGTGGTGAAGGCGAGCGACCACAAACCGGCGGCGCCGCTGACGGCGATGCTGTCGCCTCCAGTGTCGATAGAGAGGATGGACCCGTTGGTCGCGCTGATCACGACGCTGGCGTTGGTGCCGGTAAAGAGGAATCCGCCGGCCACGGGCGCGATGGCGGCATACGAAAGCCGGGCGCAACAGGCCAGAAGTAAAAGGGATAAGACGAGCAGACGGGAACGGAACATCATGTGATTCATGCGCTAAATAAACACTGAACAAGGGATTCGGTATAACTCTTGCGGGGTTTACGTAAACAAGCAAGTCAATCCGGGTCTGGCGGCGTGCGGCCCTGTCTAGGTACTGTTCAGGTTGCTATCCCCATTCATCATCCCGCGCATCGTCCGGACGAGACGGTACTCGCTATTCCATTCACATGATCGTCGAGGTAGGTTAAGAAATGGACCTTGCCGGGTGGCAAGGGGGGGAGACATGACGAGAACGCGGGTGTCCTACGGTCGGAATATTGTTCCGCATCACATGCCGAATGACGCGGAGCAGTTGTGCGGCATCATGGCCGGCGCGATCGAGTTGGGGCATTGGCGGGTGAACGCGCGGTTGCCGGTGTCATTTCTTTGTCCGCCGAGGTTGGTTAAAAAGCGGGTCTTTACGTAAAGTGTCGGATCGATTCAACCCGGGGGGCGCTCCGGGTATGGTGTTTCCCAGATAGAGGCGATATGCAACAGATCACACATCGTGCGGGAGACGTTGGATGGGCGGGGGCCGCGCGTCGGCGCGGGGGCGGGTTCACCCTGATCGAATTGCTGGTGGTCATCGCGATCATCGGCATCCTGTCGGCCCTTCTCTTCCCGGTCATCGGTTCGGCCATCAACAGTGGCCGCACGACCGCCTCGATCAGCAATCTCAAGCAGATTCACATGCTGGTCATGAACTACACCACCGACCGCAACGGGGAATATCCTATTTCCATCGAGAACGCCGACCTCTTCTGGCGCCGGGTGATCTGGGAGCATACCTATGGCGGGTTCGCCGGCGGTCCGGAGGAGGTCATGAGCGCCATGCAGAACGGCGAATACGCACGTATCATGTGGTGTCCGGTGATGACCCGGAAACATGGGCAGGAGCAGCATCCGGGCGGGCGCGGCAGTTATGCGTTGAACGGGTACTTTTCACCGCCGACCTGGCGGTTGGGCGGATACCGTTACGAAGGCGAGGCCACGCTGATCGGCAACAAGGAGCCCTACATCATGGGCGGCACCGTGCTGGAGTCCAACCCGAAGTTCGGCACGTTCGAGCACAACCAGTCCACCGCCTATCCCTACAGCACGGCCTGGATGAGCATGGCCTACGAGTATGGGCGCGGCGATGCCGGGATCGGATTGTTCATTGACGGCCATGTCGAGCAGATACCGAAAGAAACGGGTGTGGAGATGGACAGCATCTACCGTGACGTGGCTACGTTGGAGTGACGATTTCATTCACGTTGAATGTGACGAAGAAGAGGAACGGGCCGCGGCAAGCGGCCGGAAAACAGGAGCAACACATGAAGATGATGACGAAACGAATGGCGATGGCGGGGCTGTTGGCGGTTTTGGCGGTTGGCGGGGCGCGGGCCGACATGGTGTTGATCGATTTTGGACCCCTGGCCGGGCGACACTCCGTCGGCGCGGCCGACAGCGGCGGCAATTGGTGGAACCATGTGACCGGGGCGACCGATGTCATCGGCGATCTGGTGGATGCCGACAACCAGTCCTCCGGCATCGGCCTCACGATGTCCGGTTGGGATGGCATGAATACGTGGAACGCCGGTTTGACGCCGGACCCCGCATTGAATGGCGGAACCTTCGCGTACACCGCGGTGACCGACGATGGCGCGTATTTCACCGCCGCCCAGGCGCCCAGCATCCTCTTGAGCGGTCTTGATCCCAGCCTCACCTACGACTTTACCTTCTATGGAGCGCGCCGCGATGCCGTCCGTTACACCACCTACGACATCAACGGCAACGCCGTCGAGTTGCAGACCGGGTTCAGTCCGGGCTGGAACGACGACACGGTGGTCATGCTGTCCGGCATGACGCCCGACGGCAACGGCGACTTGCAGATCGATTTCATCGGGTATACCGGGAGCGGCGAGACCGGAAGCCGCACGTTCGGTTATCTCAACGCCATGCAGATCGACGTGGTGCCGGAGCCGGCGGCGTTCTCGTTCATGCTGATTGGAGCCATGGCGCTTCGTCTAATGCGTCGCCGTCGCTGATCGCGACGCGATTCGAATCCATCGCCGCGCTCGTCCCACGGTCCGTCCGGAGCCGCGTACTCCCGGTTAACCGGTCGATCGTGGGACGGGCGAGCCTTCCGTCGTGCCGCGACGCCGATGCGCCGGTCATTCCCCGCAGACTTGCCAAAGCCCGGGTGAATCCGTACTGTTTGCCGCTTGTTTGATCAACCCCCCCGAGGGCCTTTCATCATGCAGTGGCTTTTACGTAAAATTATCGGCACGAAGAACGACCGGGATGTCAAGCGGATGCGTCCGCTGGTGGCCCGGATCAACCAGTTGGAGGAGCAGCTTCAGCAACTCACCGACGACGAGCTGAAGGCGAAGACGGCCGAGTTCCGGAAGCGTCTGGCTGACGGCCAGACGCTGGCCGACATCGAACTGGAGGCGTTCGCGGTGGTCAAGAATGCCTGCCGCCGCCTGTGCGGCACGGTGGCCACGGTTTGCGATCACACCCTGACGTGGGAAATGGTGCCGTTCGACGTGCAGTTGATCGGCGGTCTCGCCCTGCACCACGGCAAGATCGCGGAAATGGCCACCGGCGAAGGCAAGACGCTCGTGGCCACCATGCCGGCCTACCTCAACGCCCTCACCGGGCAGGGCGTGCATGTCGTCACCGTCAACGACTACCTCGCCCGCCGCGACTCGGAGTGGATGGGGCTGGTGTACAAGTACCTTGGCCTTACGGTCGGTTGCATCCAGAACGCGATGGACCCGGCGACCCGCCGCCAGCAATACGCCTGTGACATCACCTATGGCACCAACAGCGAATTCGGTTTCGACTACCTGCGCGACATGGGCATGGCTTACCGGCCCGAGGACCAGGTCCAGCGCGGCCACGTCTACGCCATCGTTGATGAAATCGACAGCATCCTGATCGACGAGGCGCGCACGCCGCTGATCATTTCCGGTCCGGCCCCGTACTCCACCCATCAATACATCGAGCTGAAGCCGCTGGTCGAACGTCTCTATCGCCGCCAGCGCGACCTGTGCAACCAGTTGGTGCAGGAGGCCAAGGCGTTGATCGAAAAAGGCGACACCGACGCGGCCATGCGCAAGTTGTACCAGGTCAACCAGGGCATGCCGAAGCATCCGCAGTTCACCCGCATGCTGGAAGAGGCCGAGACGCGCCGCCTGCTGGAAAAAGTGGACTCGATGATGTTGACCGAGGTGAACAAGGAAGAGGCCCGCGCGTTGCGCGAGGAACTCTATTTCGTCATCGAGGAAAAGCATCACGACGCCAGCCTGACGGAAAAAGGCTGCGAGGCGTTGAGCCCGAACGATCCCGACGCCTACCTGTTGCCGGATATCGTGTCGGCGATGTCGGAACTCGACGGCAACACGGAGGTGACCGAGGAGCAGAAGTTCGAGAAGCGGCAGGAGATCCAAAACGCCTTCGCCAACCGGAGCGAGCGCATTCACGCCGTCGATCAGTTGATCCGCGCCTACAGCCTCTACGAGCGCGATGTGCAGTACGTGGTGCAGGACAACCAGGTGGTGATCGTCGACGAAAATACCGGGCGTCTGATGTCCGGCCGCCGGTGGAGCGACGGCTTGCACCAGGCGGTGGAGGCCAAGGAGGGGGTCAAGATCGAGCGCGAGACGCAGACCCTGGCCACCATCACCATCCAGAACTACTTCCGCTTGTACAAGAAGTTGTCCGGCATGACCGGCACGGCCGAGACCGAGGCCGACGAGTTCCATCAGATCTACAAGCTGGATGTGATGGTGATCCCGACCAACCGGCCGGTGCGCCGCATCGACTGCAACGATTACATCTACAAGACGCAGCGAGAGAAATACAACGCGATCATCCAGGAGATCACCGAATGCCACAAGCGCGGCCAGCCGGTGCTGGTCGGCACGATTTCGGTGGAGGCGTCGGAATTGGTGAGCCGCATGTTGCGCCGCCAGAACATCCCGCACAACGTGCTCAACGCGAAGAACCACCAGCGCGAGGCCGAGATCGTGGCCAACGCCGGTCAACCCGGCGCGGTGACCATCGCCACCAACATGGCCGGCCGCGGCACCGACATCAAACTCGGACCGGGGGTGGTATACCTCGACCGCGAGTTGGTCAAGTCGCAGGCCTCGCTCGAGACCAAACTGGAAGGCAAGACGCTCCGCCAGTTGCTCACCGAGAAGCCGGCGGGCCTGCACGTGATCGGCTCCGAGCGCCACGAGTCGCGCCGCATCGACCGGCAGTTGCGCGGCCGTTGCGCGCGCCAGGGCGATCCGGGCTCCTCGCGGTTCTACGTCTCGCTCGAGGACGACCTGATGCGCATCTTCGGTTCCGACCGCATCTCGAAGCTCATGGACAAGCTGGGCATCGAAGAAGGCGAAGTGATGGAGCACCGTTGGCTCAACAAGTCGATCGAGCGCGCGCAGCGCCGGGTCGAGCAGCACAACTTCTCCATCCGCAAACGCACCCTCGACTATGACGACGTGATGAACAAGCAGCGCGAGATCATCTACGGTTTCCGCAGCGAGGTCCTGCAAGCGGAGGATGTCGGCGCGCACTTGCTGGACGTGGCCGGCGACATCGTGGCAGCGAACGCCGAGACGATGATCCGCGACGACGACGAGGACGGCATCAAGCAGTTCATCGAGTGGGTCAACACCAAGTTCCCGATCGGACTCAAGCGCGACCAGATGCCGGCCTCCGGCCTGACCGCCGAGGCGGCGGCCGAGCTGGTGATGGAGCGGGTGGGCAAGGCCTACGACGTCAAGGTGAAGGTCGAGGATCCGGCCCGTCTGAAAGCCATGGAGCGTTACATCATGCTGAACGCGATCGACACCCACTGGCAGGAATACCTGCGCGGGATGGACGCCTTGCGGCAGGGCGTCGGTTTGCGCGCTTATGGTCAGCGCGATCCGCTGGTCGAGTACAAGAAGGAAGCGTACACGATGTTTTCGGACCTGATGGACAAGATCAAGTCCGACGTCACCGACCGCATGTTCCGTTCCGCGACCTCGGTCAACGCCTTCCAGACGTTCCTAACGGCGCTGCCGCGCATGCAGGCGCAACATGCCTCCGTGCAAACGTTGGGCGGTCACACCAGCGCGCCGGCAGCCGGCGAGGGCGACGGTCCCGCGGCGGCTCCGCGGCCGATGAGCCAGCAAGAAGCGGCGATGCAGGCGGCGTTGGCCCGCAAACCCGAGCCGGTGCGGCGCGATGTGCCCAAGGTCGGGCGCAACGAGCCGTGCCCGTGCGGCAGCGGCAAGAAATACAAGAGCTGCCACGGGATCAACGGCTGATCCGGGTTACGCGCACCCCGGTCTTGGCATGCACGACACGGACCAGCGCCGCCGACTTTCCCTGCGCTCGCTGGCCGGGTATGCCGGCGGCGTAGCCAGCGGCGCGATCGGTGCGTTCGCTTTTCCTCCCTTCGAGTGGGCGGAATGCGGCTGGTTTTTCCTGGTTCCGCTTCTTGTCGCTGCATCATGCCTGCCTCCGCGCGAAGCGTTGCGGATCGGATGGTTGGCGGGGTTCATCTTCTGGTTGATCAGCATCTTCTGGCTGACCCGGGTGACGGTCGTAGGGTGGCTGTTGCTGGTCGCGTACTGCGGATTGTTCACGATGCCGGTGGCGTGGTTCAGTTCGGTGTGGCGCGAACGCTTCGGCGTCGGGCGCTTGTTGCCCAATCTCCTTTACATGGCGTTCGTCACGGTCATCTGGGTGGGCAGCGAGATCGCGCGCTGTACATGGTTCACCGGTTTCCCGTGGAATCCGACCGGCGCAAGCCAGTATGCCAACATCGCCTTCATCCAGCATGCGCGCTGGGGCGGGGTGTTCGCCGTCACTGCGCTGCTGGCGTTGGCCAATGCGGCGGTGGCGGTCACCATCATGCGGTACCTCAACCGGCAGGCCCGGCTGGCGCGGCGTCCGCACGTCGAGTTGATGGCGGCGATGGCGGTAGTGGTCGCGGCGTTTGTATCCGGCGGCGGCCTGGCGCGGCAACCGGTCGGCGCGGGCGAGGAAGTCCGGATCGCGTTGATCCAGCCGTCGATCGCCCAGCACGACAAGTGGACGGAAGACACGATCGACATGATCTACGAGCGGCTGTGGAGTCTCACGTCCAGCGCGGTGCCGCTCACGCGGCCCGATTTCGCGGTGTGGCCGGAGACGGCGTTGCCCGACGACGTGCGGTTGAGCGAGCGCAGTTACGACCTCGTGGCGAAGCTGGCCGCGCTGGGTTCGCCGTTGCTGGTCGGGTCCATGGACACCGCCTTCATCGTCAACCAGCGGCCGCGTTTCTATAACAGCTCGTTTCTGTTCGACACGAACGCCGTCATCGCCGGCGTCTATGAAAAGCGCCATCTGGTGCTGCTCGGGGAATACGTGCCGTTGCATGAACACATCCGCTTCATCACGGCGATGACGCCGATCATGGAAAGTTTCTCCCCGGGCATGACCAGCACGGTGTTCCGGTTGCCGGGCCGGGGCATCCGGTTTTCCTCGTTGATCTGTTTCGAGGACACCTTGCCGTATCTCGCCCGCGACTCGGTGCGCAACGGCGCGCGGTTGCTGGTCAACCAGACCAACGACGCCTGGTTCGATCCGTGGTGGGCGTCCCGCCAGCACATGATCCTCGCGGTGTTTCGCGCGGTCGAGAACGGCGTGCCGATGGTGCGGGCGGCGAACACCGGTTTTACCTGCGCGATCGACGCCCGCGGGCGTATCCATGAAAAGCTGCTCGGCGACGGCGGGCGGCACGACGGACCCGGATTCCTGCTCGCCCGCGCGCAGGTCGCAACGGGAGGGTTTGCGCCCACCTTCTACACCCGGCACGGCGATCTGTTCGGCTGGAGCTGTTGCGTCGCGGGCATCGCGTCGTTGCTCGGCATGGCCTGGCGCCGGTTCTCGCCGACAAAGGTATTGTAATCCGTTCGCGGTGGGTTATCTTTCGCCCTTGCCACACCGGCGGAAAGTGAATTCAGGAGTGTCGCATGATCGACGAGATGCACAAACGGTTACTGGAAATCAAAGCGGGCTTGATCGAGCTCAGAGGTTATCTTTGACGTCGATGTCAAACGCGTGAAACTGGAGGAGCTCGAAGCGCGGGCGTCCGCCGCGGATTTCTGGAACGACCAGAACAAGGCCAAGTCGGTGATCGGCGAGACCAACGCCCTCAAGGCGGTGTTGCTGCCCTGCGAAAACCTGTCGCGCGGCATCGAGGACTTGGAGGTCATGATCGAGCTCGCCGAGGCGGAGAGCGATCATGCCCAGGCCCGGGCCGCCGAGTCGGAATGCCGGAAGCTGATGGAGCAACTGGAGGCCGATTACCGGAAGTTCGAGCTGCAGTCGTTGTTGGCCGACAAGCTGGATCCCAACAACGCCTACCTTAGCATCAACGCCGGGGCGGGTGGCACGGAGTCGTGCGATTGGGCCCAGATGCTGGTCCGCATGTATTCGCGTTATTGCGAGCGTTCGGGTTACGAGGTGACGATCATGGACATGCAGCGCGGGGACGAGGCGGGCATCAAGAGCGCCACCTTGCAGATCTCCGGTTCGTATGCCTACGGGTACCTGAAGGGCGAGCGCGGCGTGCACCGGTTGGTGCGGATC
>ERZ761603.2016-NODE-2016-length-14495-cov-9.087604_pt1 | contig 14495 bp, 10 predicted proteins | sample MGYA00511879_ERZ761603 | MGnify/ENA primary metagenome ERZ761603 (study PRJEB28899, sample SAMN02850040) | bioreactor sludge metagenome | biome: EBPR Sludge; feature: EBPR Bioreactor; material: flocular biomat | place: Australia: Thorneside Wastwater Treatment... | reverse complement strand
GTAGGGATCGGGGCCGGGGCCGGGGCCGGAATCGAGATTGGACTTGGGGGCGCCACTGTAGCGATCTGTTCCAAAGTAATCGATTCGGTTACATCGCGATCGGAAATGCGCACCGGGACTTGTTTCGTTTCGTAGCTGCTCCGGCTAACCTCCACCGTATAGGTACCGGGAGGTAAGCGCACTCCAGGCCGATAGGTAAAGGAGGAATTGACCAGCCGCACCCGGGCCCCTGACGGATCAGTCCGAACCGTCAGCTGGTACAGCGCCGGCTGTACGGGTTCAGGCTCTTTGACCAACGCCACTGGCAACGTCACGTCCGCGCTGGCAATGCGCGCTGTAAGCACCTGGGTTTCATAGCCCGACCGGGAAATCTCTACCGTGTAGCTGCCGGGTGCCAGCTCGATTCCTGGCCAATAACGGGCTCTAATGCCCAATAACCGGATTTGCGCATCGGCCGGCTCGGTTCGCACCGTGAGCCGGTAGGATGCCGGCTGCACGGGCTCAGGCTCCTTGATCAGCGCCACCGGCAAGGTCACGTCCGCATTCGCGACGCGCGCTGTAAACACCTGGGTTTCGTAACCTGACCGGGAAACTTCTACCGTGTAACTGCCAGGCGCCAGCTCAATACCCGGTTCATAGCGAGGTTTAATGTTAAGTATGCGAATTTGCGCGTCAGACGGATTCGGACGAACCGTTAACCGATACACTGCCGGTTTTTCCGGTTCAGGCAGCTTGGTCAGCTTTACCGGAATGATGATATCACTGCGGACGATCTTAACCGTCACCTTCATCGGTTCATAGCCGTCCTCGCTGACTTCAACCGTGTACTCGCCAGGCGGCAGTTGCACTCCCGGTTGATAAGGAGTTTTCATGTTCAGCAGCCGGGTCGTCGCTTGCACAGGATCTGCCTGTACCGTCAGACGATACTGCTCCGGTGGCGGGGGTAGCGGCTGTTTTTCTAACTTCACGGGTACGGTCAGATCACTATCGGCAATCCGTACTGGCAACTTACGCGGGGTGTAGCCTTCACGAGCTACTTCAATTTCATAGTTGCCTGGTGCGAGCTGTATTCCAGGCTCATACGTCCCCGGAATACCCAAAAGCCGGATTGTTGCATCTGCAGGTTCTGCACGAATCGTTAAACCACGTTTGGTTTTTTCCAATTCGACATTAATTGCCATATCGTGATCGTCGATCTTGACGGTTCTCCGGCTCGCCATATAGCCTGATTGCCCGACTTCAACTTCATAGCTTCCTGGTGGTAGCCGAACCCCAGGCTGATAAGGAATCGGGCTGTTCAATAAGCGAACGCTGGCTTCGGCAGGCTGAGTCCTGACCATCAACCGGTAGGTTTTCGGCGGCTCCGGCGGCGTCGTGATCATCGCTGCTAATTCGTTGACTTTGATCTGAATAGTGTCGATATCCCGGCCTTGAATCTGGCCGCTGCGTAACAGGGAAGCTGTCTTGGTATCGATCAATCGCGCCGTAACAGTGATCAGATCTCCCAGTTTATTGACCCCACCGGTCACTATAGCGTCCACACCATAACGCCGGCCCAGTTCCGCCGCCGTCTTAGGATCAAGTAATCCGGTAGAACCCAGTTCCTGTTCCTTAGCAATCTTAGCCGCCGCTGACAGCGCCAAACGGTCCTTCAGCGTGAAGCGCCCCGTATTCGCAAGCGCCGACATCATCAGATCGGCAATGATCGCGCCGGCTTGTTCATGCAGTTCGCCACGCACACTGAACTCGATGACCGTAGCGGTCATCCGCACTTCAGGCATTCCAGAAGCAGCTTGCGCCAGATGAGCCAGTAACCCGCCGGTTAACATCCACACCAGTATCAACCACTTTATGATGATCTTGCTCATGGCGCGCTTCCTCGGTCATCCTCTCCCGCTTAGGGTTCCAGCACCAGGCGAAATCCGATATCGGATCGCCATTTCCCATATTCCGGGGCAGCTGGAAACCGATAGGCAAATCGCACTAATCCCGGATAATCAGACCAAGACCCCCCACGCAGTACGCGGCGTCCCGTGGATGAAGCGCCTCCCTCAGCACAGCGGGTCTCACCCCCAGCGTAGGCGCTGTCATATTCAGAGCAGGTCCATTCGGCAACGTTGCCAAGCATATCGTATAAGCCGAATGTATTGGCCGCATACTGGCCAACTGCTGCGGCTGCCGCCTGATGATCCTCACAGGGATAGTTTGCCCAATTGAACGGCTTAGCCTTGCGAGCAGTTTCATCATAGATATTGGCATAACGGCAAGCCTGATTCGGATCGTTGCCCCAGTATCGGGAACCGGTCTGACCGGCACGTGCTGCAAACTCCCATTCTGCTTCAGTCGGCAGGCGATAGCGCAGACCGGTTTTTTCCGACAGCCAGCCGGCGTAGGTAACTGCCTCCTGCCAGCTCACGCGGACGACAGGCTGGGCTGGTGCGTTCAGTGTGTAGGATTCATAAGCGCCACTGTCATGATTGCTTTGAAATTGCCGGTATTGATCATTCGTCACTTCGGTTTTACCCATCCAGAATCCCTTCAAACAAACGTGGTGCAGCACCTCATTGGCGCTACGATCGGGTTCAGTTTCCGGGCTGCCCATACTGAAACAGTCTGGCGCAATCCAGATAAAATCCATTCCAGTCAAGGTATCGGTATACGTTTGGCCAGCTTGGGGATTGGCAGGCGGTCCTTTCGTCACCGATTCAACGGGTGGCAGCGGCTTAACCGGTGGTTGCTCCATCGAAGTAGTCGGCGTTTGCACGATCCAGAGACCCGCCCCAATAGCAACAATAACAGCGAACAACCCCAATCCAGCCGCCATCACCCTCCGACGCTTGCCTCCCTGCCAAGATAAAGCGAGCGCTGAAGAAGACTGCCGGACTGGCTGATCGATTACTGGTTGGAATTTCTCACCACTCCGGTGTACTTCTGAACGAAGCGGCAGCTCTAATTTGACAGTGCGCTCCTCCTCTTCCAGAGGCGCCTCCAGCGCCGCCCGCATTTGGCTGATGGTCTGAAACCGCTTCTCGGGACGCACTGCAATAGCTCGATCGATCAAACGCAGCAATACCGAGCCATACCGCCCGGCGGCCACTTCTTCCGCCGGTTGCAGAGGATCGTCGAGGACGCGTGCTGGGGCTTCAATTGGCGCCGCGCCCGTCACACAGTGATAGAGAACAGTACCCAAGGCATAAATATCCGTCCAGGGGCCATATCCTTTGCCATCAATCAGATATTGCTCAATAGGCGAATAGCCTGGGGAGAATACGCTGGTGACGCTCTTACTGCGCCGGCCCAACGCTTGACGGGCTGCTCCGAAATCGATCAAGATCGTCCGGCCATCCGAGCGGCGATAGAGATTGGCCGGCTTAAGATCACGATGCAGATAGCCCTGAGCATGGACCGCCTCCAAAGCCGGAAGCACGTCATCAATCAATCGGCGGACCTGTTCTTCCGGGAGGGTTTTCTCTCTTTGCAAAATCTGGCTGAGCGGTTCTCCGTCGACATAGTCCATCACAATGTAGGCCGTGCCGTTGGACTGAAAATAATCCTGTACCCGAACGACACCGGGATGCTCGACGCGAACCAGGGTTTGAGCCTCGTTGAGAAATCGCTCCAAACCCCATGTATAGCAAGCATCTTCACCCGCTTCAGAAGTGGGCAATCCCCCTTGAGTATTGGCTAAAACATGGTCACCGTCCCGGTAGGACCATTCCACCGGAAAATATTCCTTGATGGCGACACGCTTGAGCAGCGCTTCATGCACAGCCATGTAAGTAATTCCAAACCCACCCGCACCTAGCACCGCTTCAATACGGTATTTGTCAAGCAGGCGATAACCGATGGATAGCGTATTGGATTTTTTGATCATGGTTTTCTAATCATGGCATCGGCGGGCATCATGGGGCATCGTCGGCCGTACCGGGGGATCGCCCCTTCAACACTCCTAAAACTGATGAGTTCATTTAGATCGATGCTCTCATTCAAGCGATTCTACCTGTCCCTGCTGCAAAGGCACACTAGATTCATGTTCCAGGGGATTTCACCTGGGTAACTGAATCGCCATGAACTCGCAGTTGCCAAAATTGACACCTATCACCGCCAAATGCTCGATGGCTTGATTAGCCCCTCTCCTCATTCAGCGGTGATTGCCGCGCCAGATAGTCCCGCTACAAATAAGAGGGCCAAATTGGACCGCCAGGCAATCCAATTCCTCGATAAATCGGTTCACCCACCCAAAAACGACTTCACCGAATCCCTCGACGCCTCGCCAAAATGCTACCCACCAGATCCATAACATACGATCTTTCTATTCAGAACCTAATCTGCTTTCAGCATCTATCTGCTCAAGGCAACTCTCGAACCAGCCGGAATCCTAGAAAGTAATCCTGGAAATCAAACCGGCTGCGATGCCGATCCGCTGAACGTATATTACGCGGCTCATCGCTCCAGGAACCACCTCGCACCACAACCTCTTGATCTCCAAAAGGTTCTTGGCAGCGCTGGACCGGTACCTTCGATTCCTTATCATAAGGCGAGCATGTCCATTCCAGCACATTACCCGCTATGTCATACAAACCAAAATCATTGTCCCGGTAGCTGCCAACAGGCGCCGTATAAACTTGGCCATCGTGGCACTGCATCGCCGTCCAGCCGACAAAAACCTTTTTACCATCCAGATCTGCTGCATTGGCAAAGGCACAACCTTCATCCGGGTCATCGCCCCAATAATAGCTGCTGGTTGTACCCGCACGCGCTGCATACTCCCACTCGGCCTCAGTGGGCAAACGATAACGCTGACCGGTTTGCCCGGACAGCCATTCAGTGTAAGCGGTAGCATCTGTCCAGCTCACATTGATGACTGGCCGTCGACCACGCCCCCATCCATGATCATTGGGTAAAGGCTTGCCCTTGGCCGCGGCAAATCGTTCGTACTCGTGAAACATGACCTCATACTTGCCCATAGCAAACGGCTTGTTGATGCGTACCAGGCGGGAGGACTCATCACTGTAACGTCCTGGTTCCGAAGATGATGATCCCATTTGAAAATCACCGGCTGGAATCACCACCATCTCCGGACCCTGCGAACCATCGCTCAGCTGATCGCGCAACACTGGATTAGCGGGAGCCAGCCGGGCTAGCGCTACTTCCGCTTCCGTGCGATGTTTACAGTCAGCCGCGCAACGTTCAAGGTAAGCCCAGTAGGCCCGGCGGGTATCAATGCGCCGGGCCATGGCGAAGGATTCAGCATCGGTCTGCCTAAGCCGCTCCGCTGCATCAGCCTGTTTAAGCGCCTGTTTTAATGCAACCAGTTCGGGCAGTTCCGGTTGCACTGATTCAACCTTTCTCAACCACTGGCGGGCTTTATCCGGATCGGATTTATTGAGGCTCATCAACGCTAATTTGGACCAGGTATGCACTAGCCGTTGCCGTCCGGCAGTGACTGCAGGATCATCAGGCACCAGCGCTGCCAAGGCATTTAACTGGGACAAGGCTTCGTCACTCCGCCCCTCACGTCCTTCTTCCAGCGCCGATACCAGCACCTCAAAATCGGCCTTAAGGGTCTCCACCTTTTTGCGGTTTTCCAAGTTTTGGATAGCAGCCCGCGCTTCCTTCCCATAGCCACACTGCGGGCAGCGCCGCAAATAAAGCCGATAAGCGGCGATGGCATCCATCCCTTGTGCGGCTTCGAAAGCCCGCAAATCGGCTTCACGTTCGGCTTGCTGTAACAATAGGCCTTCCTCGGGCTGTTTATCTTCCCGCCTCTCCTCCTCAGAGGAAATATCACCCGGCCGGATTTCCACTGTGCCCGCAGGCCCAGGCGGAGTAATGACGGATCCTGGTTCAACAGGTGTCCGCAACCAAAGCCCTAGGCTAACCACCAGGACCAACCCTGCTGCAAGTCCCCAAATCCATTTTGGCAAAGGACGGCGGGTTGATGGCGTCACTACCGCCGATCGCTGCGCGGCATCCAGATTCTGAATAAACTGGCCTGCATCTATCGGACATAATTCGCTGGGATACGCCAGCCCTCGCCGCAAAATCTGCCAAGCAGCATCGGTCAATCCGGATGGCCGCAACATTGCGCCCGGTGACTCGTTCTGGGCTTCATAGGCGCTATGTCCAGTCAACAGGTGGTAGATTAGCAATGCCAGCGCGAAGACATCACGGCGAAAGGCGGTTTCGGCTACAACCGATTCAACTGCGCCTTCTCCTGCAGTTTCCCGCCCTGCCCCGCTGATACTGAACAGAACGCTGCGTGGCTCCCGGATTTCCGTAGCCAAGCCAAAGCTCAACAGTTTGACTGCGCCCTGATCAGTGATAAAAACCGTATCGGTATCAAGATGCTGGCAGGCAAATCGATACTCTTGGCGTGCGTAATCCAGAGCAGACGCCACTGGATGCATCCATTTGGAGACAACTTCCCAAGGCAGGCCATTTTTCCCTTCCTGGCCAAGCCATTGTGCCAAGGTGCGGCCTTGACGTGGATCAACATAGTCCATTTCAACGAATGGCCACCCATCAACACCCTGCCGCCATCCATACGTACGGTTGATGCAAGGATGATCGAGTTTAACAGCCAGTTCTACCCGCGCTTTAACCTTGGTAAGATAGGAACGCAAACCGATCAAATCGGCCCGTAAAGATCGCTCATCGCGCCCAACATCGCGCAGCCCCGGCTCATAGCTGGTGGGCAAGAAGATCTTGATGACCCGAAACTCATCCGTTGATCCATAATTCTCCGGTGATGGCGCAACAACGCGTACCAACCAGATACGCCCCTTGCCACTCAGGTCATGCACGAGTCGCACCGATCGTTCGGGAGGGCCAATGACCCTCCCAATTTCAAGGACTTCCGAAGCAGCAGATCCTGGAACAGGATATCCACCCAGATTAGTTTCCTGAGAGATACTCACGGCCAAGTCACCGACTAACGATCGCGGGGCATTGCCTTCTTCGTTCATTTCACGCAAAGCCTCTCCTTGAAGACGTGCCAGTTCACTCTCATTCAACCGGCCGGCGGCATAAGCTTGCGCAAGTTCCTCAAGACGCATTCCAATATCCATAAGCCATCAAATCATCAGATGATCCCAAAAGATTTATTTGGATTAACAGCCGTAAGGCGCATTATGATCTAGTCTAGCAGAAGGATAAAATCACGGGGCGCCTATTCGCTAAAGAGACGCCAGCACAGAGAGGTTCCAGCCTTGCTGGCCTGGAGGCTTGATACTTGTTACTTTCGACCATGATCTGATCGCAGATGCATACTGACTATCGCCCCCCTCCCTCGAAAGCAGGGTCCACGTCGCATAAAATATCCCGCTATCGTGGTCCTCGACTAGAAGTTGCCGTGCGCTCGCTACGCTCGCCGACCGGCCAGGGACGCCATGAAAATCAGGATAATTATTTGCTTATCGATGGCCAGGGACGTGCCCGATTCCTCTGGGATGAAAAGGAAACCCAGTTACAACTACCCGACTGGCCATGCGGACACCGGCGGGTAGCCGTGCTCGATGGAATGGGTGGCCATAGCCACGGACGGGAAGCCGCTGAAAAAACTGTTGATGGATTGCTCGAACTATCCGCTGCTACCGACTTAGCGCAATTATCCAATGGACTAGATACTCTGCATCGGCGGCTTTACCAGGAATTTCAAACTGCTGGACTGGAAACTGGGTGTACGCTCATTCTTCTGGAAATCCCTCCTCGTTCCCCAGCGCTACTGTTCCATGTAGGCGATTCGCGCATTTATGCCATCGATCCAGGCAATGTAAAATGTTTAACAGTGGATCATGTACCGGCCACGCATCTTGCCATGCTAGGCCTGCTAGATAGTACTCAATGGCTACAACAGGTACACATCCAAACCAGCTCTCAAATCAGCCAAGCCTTCATCCTAGGCAGCACTCTGGGCGCAACGAATTTTTATACCGATACCATTGATGAAGAGCTCTACGAGTTGCACGACGGCAACCTACCGCTGTTCCTGCGCGGACTGAACGATCGTCGTCTCCTGAACGTGGAATCTGATCAGGTTTATCTAATGGCCAGTGATGGCCTCTGGCATTTGCGGTATCCACAGATATTTATCCAGCGTTGGCCAGCACTACTAGCGCAACCGCATCGCCCTCTTGAAGAACTTCTTGACAACTTACTGAACGAACTGGCAGTGACGATTCGCCAGCAACAGCGCCAACCTGACGATAACTGTACAGTGATTCTCTTACGCAAACCCAGCCGGGCTGGGCATTCCCCTGACGATTCCTGATCCCGAATCTAATAGAGGAGATCTCCCTGTTGAAAATCCGGCATACTCTCCTTGTGTTGCTGGCCATACTAGCAATTGCATTCATGCAGCCACTGGTTTTCTTTGTAGGTGGGCTGACCCTATTACTCATTGCTGGCGCGTTCATCTTCCGGGATCTGTCGCCTGCTGCTCAGGATGCCGTGGAGCGCTACATCCTCGGCTGGCTGCTTCGGGCGCGTTCCAATCCAACACTAGAGCCTTCTGCTGCCCGCTGCCAGCCTGCGGCCATAACCCCTGCTGGGCCAAGCGCCCAAAAATCTGAGCCGATCCGCCGCGTTCACGCCAAAACCACTGCTGCTGCAACCCAAAGCGATCCTGCCCTAGACATCGGGCCAGATCTGCTGGCTCACAATAAAACAACATCAAGCGCGGCTAGCCGTTATAAAAAACCACCGCCAGCACCCTGACGATTATTCTGTTTGCACGATGGCTAGCAGTGGGATTTTCAAGACGAGTAGCAGCTTTTAAACAAGCGCCTCGGCGCGCAATTTCGCCCTCAGGATCGCGTAAATTTCATCTTTGAGATGTAACCGGTTCTTTTTCAGGGTTTCTGTGTAAAAATCGGAAGGCGTTTCGATCTGCAATTCAATCCGCTCCACTTCGTCATTAACTGTATGATACTCGTCGTATAACTGGGAAAAATGGGAGTCAGCCGCCTTCAATTCGGCAATGCGATTCTTAAATTCGGGAAACTCATGGAACAGATCGTGACTTTCTCCAAGCATGGGGGATGTCCTCCTAATCAGAGTCTTGTTGCGGACTGATGAATACCAGATGATGATTTCATGATGATTAATTATAGAAGCATCACGCGCTACCGTCATCGCGGTTCCAGACCGTCAACCTGCCTCATCCTAGCGGTCTTGCGTCTGTGCTAATCAAGCTCTTGTTGCTACCACCGAGTGGTCCGTTGCTGATCAGCTTGCTGGGTGCGTTCCTATGGCGCTGGCGGTCAGGATCAGTTCTGCTGATCATTGGTGTGGTCTCTGGGTATCTATTCAGTATTCCCGTAACGGCTGGTTTATTGAGCCGTTCCTTGCAATCGGAACCACCGCTTATCGAATACCTTTTACCATTACATAAACTGGGGGCGATTGTCGTGCTAGGGGGCGGTATCCACGAAGATGCGCCGGAGTATGGCGACAATCCAACCGTGCAGGATCGCACCCTGGGCCGAGTACGCTATGCTGCACGGCTAGCGCGGCAAACAGGTCTGCCGGTTTTAGCAACCGGCGGCCGTCCCAAGAAAGATTATCCTGCTGAAGCCGAGCTAATGAAGGCCATTCTAGAGCGGGAATTCGGGATTGGTCCAGTACTGATCGAGACCAAGAGCCAGAATACTTGGGAGAATGCCACCTACAGCGCGGCTATTCTGCGTCGACACCATATTAATACAATCCTGCTGGTGACTAATGCTGCTCATCAACCACGAGCAGCTGCAGCTTTTGCCGCACAGGGGTTGAAGGTCATTCCTGCCCCAACTCTATTCTTTAATGATCAGCCTGACCTGCTTGATCCCCAATCCTGGTTACCTTCAGTACGCGCCATTGCCGAAATCCATTACGGCTGCTACGAGTGGCTGGGGCGCTGGTGGTACATTGTGCGCTATACCAAGATTCAAAGACTCCTCATATCTTCCGGTGAAGACTAAATTTAGGCGTAAAATGGTAACACTGCCTGCTCTCCTGCACGAACTGGCTAATTTCGTGAGATCGATATAGCTGATATTTTTCTTACCCAAAGAAATAGCCCGGCAAAACCGGGCTATTTCTTTGGGCCTTAATCCTGGACGTTTAGTCGATAGAGCGGATATTGGCTGCTTGTTTACCCTTGGGTCCAGTGGTGACATCAAACGAAACCTTCTGGTTTTCCCTAAGCGTTTTGAAACCTTGCCCCTGAATGGCCGAAAAGTGAGCAAATAAATCCTCACCGCCATCATCCGGGGAGATGAAACCAAAACCCTTGGCTTCGTTAAACCATTTAACAGTACCAACTGACATGTAATTAGATCTCGAAAAGATTAAAAAAACTACAGAGCAACCGCTCACGGGCACAAGAATTAAAATTAAGGAATTAACGAGCCGAATACTGATAAGGAAGGGTTGCAGCAGACGAACAGATAACCTAAATTTAAATCCTTGCGCTACTACTATAGGCTAGAGGGCAAGACAAAACAAGTACCTAATTAACGCAATCCAGTGATTGCTTTGTTGCAACAGAAGCAATGCTATGCGTTGACGCAATTTTCGATATATTTGAGCAAGTTAGCATGTAAAAGCCATGGCATTATCGTATAGCTTTATAAAGTTTGGTACGCGCCATTTACACCCATGCTCATTTAGGTTCATAGAGTGCTGCAGTCGCCCATTGAATTGATGGTGGGCCGTGTTGGATTCGAACCAACGACCAACAGATTAAAAGTCTGCTGCTCTACCAGCTGAGCTAACGGCCCCAGAAGGGTTGGGTATGCTACAAACAATTCACTAAAATCACAAGGCCCCAACTCGAATCAGTGCAACAGTAATAACCGCTGCCTAGCCAAACTAGCAGCTTGCGTATCCGGATAGACTTGCAACAACTTTTGCAGGACCTCTTGTGCTCGGCTGATGTCGCCAAGTATCTCATAGAGATAACCCAGCTTCAGCAATGCATCGGGAAGCCGTTCGCTGTTTGGATAACGCAGCCCTAAGTCGATGAAGCTCTCCTTAGCAGCAGCATAATCCCGGGTGACATAATAAGACTCGCCAAGCCAATATTGTACCTCGCTTGCTAAAGAGCTAGCTGGATACTTCTGCAAAAATTGCCGGAAGCTGTTAATCGCTTGGGGATAATGGCCTTCGCCAAACTCACGCAGCGCAACATCGAAGCTCGCCTGTTCCGTTCCAACAGGAACTGCTGGCTTCTCTGGCTGAATAGCAGACGTTTGTTCGCTCTCTGGGCTGGGCAGAGCCGATACCGGCTGTTCAATTCCAGCCGGTTCAGCTGCTGGAGCAATGCTGCTGGATGAAGCGGCCGCCGCAGAGGCTGGTTGCGCCAGATGATCGGTTACTGACTGCTCCCGCTGAAGTGACTCGACCTGATGACGGTAAAGTTCCAGTTCTCCACGGATATATCGAACTTCCTGTTCCAACTGCTCAATGCGTTGAAACAATTCCAGCGTCAGTGCGCTATCAGGCGCCTGGGCACGAGCGGCATTGAGCGAACCCAAGCTGCCTAGCAGAAATACTATCAGCCAAGAAAGCCCCGGCTTAGGCATGGTTATGATGGCCTCATCAGTAAACGATTTCTACACGCCGGTTTAGCGCATGGCTTTGCTCATCTCTGCCGCTAGCCGCTGGGCGTTCCTCACCGTAACTCACTACCCGGATCTGCTGGGAAGAAACCCCCATAGCGCTCATGACCTGGCGCACAGCATTAGCGCGGCGTTCACCCAAGGCGATATTGTACTCGCGGCTGCCCCGCTCGTCAGTATGACCTTCAAGCTGCGTAATAATGCGCGGGTTTCCTCTCAAATAGCCTGCATTGGATTCGATGATGGTCTGACTCTCAGGCCGAATATCGGCGCTATCGAAATCGAAATACACAATCCGGTCTGCCGAAACCATGCTACCTCCCATGCCTGCCATCGGTTGTCCCGATTGTCCCGATTGTCCCGATTGTCCCGATTGTCCCGATTGTCCCGATTGTCCTCCGCTAGAATAACCGCTGTAGGTGCCGCTTCCAGTGTCATAGCTATCATAGCTACCAGGTGCCTGGCCATAAGCATAGCTATAGGCCTCCTGCCCTGGCTGTCCGGTGACCTCAGGTTGTGGAACATCCTGCGGAATTGGATCTGTGCTCTCACCCGTTGAGGCACAACTAGCCAGTAACGCCATAGAAGCAGCCGCTATCAAAATACGGATACTGTTTTGCATGACAATTCTCTCCCTATTCAAGTCAATAAAGTTGAAATCAGCGGCCGTAAGGCCCCCAAACCGGGTCACGCGCTCGACCACGCAAGGCAAAATCCTGCTGGACGGTTCCATCCACCGATACTGCAGACAATCGCTGACCGTCGGAATAGATGATCATTTGACTGTTCGGCGCAAAACTAGGCGATTCAGCCGTTCCACCTGAAGTCAAAACACGGAACTGCCGGGTTTTCAGTTCCATTACGGCAATGTAGAAGCGGCCACCGCGCCGGTGCATCATTGCCAGATAACGGCCATCCGGTGAGACCGCCGGACGGGCATTGTAGTCACCCTCGAAGCTCAAGCGTTGTGCAGCACCACCACCCGCACCGATTCGATACAATTGTGGTGACCCGCCTCGATCGGAAGTAAAGATAATACTGCCATCCGGTAGCCAAGCGGGCTCAGTATCAATCGCACCGTTGTTGGTTAGCCGGACCGGTGCCTGGGTTGCCAAATCCAGCGCGTAGATTTCCGGATTACCATCTTTCGACAAGGTAAACGCCAGCCGTTGACCGTTTGGCGCCCAAGCCGGAGCACCGTTGATGCCGGGGGCAGCGGAAACGATGCGCCGGGCACTGTTATAAACATCCTGAACGATAATCTGTGGCCGGCGGCCCTCAAAAGAGACATAGGCTAGCTTGGAACCGTCCGGGGACCAAGCTGGCGACATGATCGGCTGACTAGAACGCAGAATCACCTGGGGATTTTGCCCATCGGCGTCAGCGACCACCAGATACCAGACGCTACCACCCCCAGCAACAAAGGCAATGCGTGTGCCTGCCAACCCTTTTTCTCCGGTAAGCTTTTCATAAATCAGATCGCTGATCCGATGCCCGACCGGCCGTAACTGATTAGCGGGAATATCAAAGGACAGATTCAGTAATATGCCACCCTGAGCATCGTTCAGCTGAAACTGCACGATATAACCCCGCGAACCACCTGGATTCGCCTGGCCAGTAACCGAGTAGTTGGCCTGCGCATTTGGTGGTTGTGGAGCAACCTTGCCGGTTCGCTGCAAATCAGCGGCAATGATGCCAGCGATATTCTCAGGCGCACCTCCGCTGAACGGTGCAATCGCGATCGGTATACCGCCGCTTTCAACTTTCTTGGTGATGTCCAGACTGATCTGGGCATGGACAAGGCTTGTGACACCGAACAATAAGATCAGTACGTTAATAAATTTTTCAATTAGTTTCAAAGCTTAACCCTCTGGAACATGCAAGTCAGTAAATATTTAGTATTTTCCCATCAATTGGCATCCAGAGAAAATTTGATTTTCAGAGACTGCTTCGCGATATAAGTTGCCTGGTAATCATTAGCAGGCATGGGCAGTGGTGAAGCGCTGAAAATTGCCGCCTTTACTGAATCGTCAAACTGGGCATCACCGCTGGATTTCACAATTCTGACTTTGGTCACCGCTCCGTTGTCGTTAACCGAAATCACCACCTCGCAACTCAGCCTAGGATCACCGCCCAACAATGGGTTCCACTGCCTTTTAATATACGGCTCGATCCGTCGTTTGGCGAAGTCTGCTGCCGCCAACTCTTGAGCAAGCCGGCGCGCTTCTTCCGCTTTTCGCGCTTCTTCCGCCTTACGTTTGGCTTCGGCTTCGGCTTTGCGCTTGGCTTCGGCTTCGGCTTTGCGTTTGGCTTCAGCTTCGGCTTCGGCTTCGGCTTCGGCTTTGCGTTTGACTTCTTCAGCCGCTTTGCGCTGGGCTTCGGCCGCCGCTTCGGCTTCGGCTTTGCGCTTCTCCTCAGCTGCCTTACGCTTGGCTTCTTCAGCCGCCTTACGTTTGGCTTCAGCCACCGCTTCGGCTTCGGCTTTGCGCTTGGCCTCATCAGCCGCCTTGCGTTTAGCCTCGGCCTGTCGTCGAGCTTCTTCGGCCTTGCCCTGCTTAGCTTCAGCCGCCGCCTTACGGCGCTCCTCGACTTTCTGGGCTTCTTTAGCCTTGCGTGCATCCTCAGCTTGGCGTTTCGCTTCTTCGGCTGCTTTGCGGCGCTCCTCAAGCTTGCGGCGTTCCTGAGCTTGACGTTTCGCTTCTTCAGCCGCTTGGCGGCGTTCCTCGGCTCTAACCTTACGGCGCTTTTCAGCCTCACGCTTGGCTTCCTCAGCAGCCTTTTGTTTGGCTTCCTCAGCAGCCTCACGCTTGGCTTCCTCAGCAGCCTCACGCTTGGCCTCCTCAGCAGCCTTTTGTTTGGCTTCCTCAGCAGCCTCACGCTTGGCCTCCTCAG
>ERZ761603.2015-NODE-2015-length-14499-cov-44.220507_pt1 | contig 14499 bp, 14 predicted proteins | sample MGYA00511879_ERZ761603 | MGnify/ENA primary metagenome ERZ761603 (study PRJEB28899, sample SAMN02850040) | bioreactor sludge metagenome | biome: EBPR Sludge; feature: EBPR Bioreactor; material: flocular biomat | place: Australia: Thorneside Wastwater Treatment... | reverse complement strand
CCACCGGCAAGGTCCTGATCGAGCCCCGCACCACCACCAGCGCGTCGGTTTCGCCGGTCGCCTTGGTGGCGTCCCGCAAGCGCTCCGGATAGCGGCGGCTGTCCTTGAACGAGAGCGAATCGACCGGCAGCACCTCCGAAGCAATCTCGCAACGTCCCTCCGCATCCAGCAGCAGATCGATGCGGGCGCGCGATTCCAGGCGCTGGTGATGACCGCACTTGGGACAGACGTTGCAGTTTTTCGCCAAATCGGTCGCATAGAGGACCGCTTCGCACGCCGGGCACTTGCTCCACAAGCCCTCCGGCAGCGACGATTTGCGCGCCACACCACTGTCGTTGCGCTTGATTTTTGGCGGCAGCAGTTTGTTCAGCCAGCCCATGTTGTTCCTCTCTAAGCCTCTGCTACACCATCCATGCCACGACGGATGTCTGCCACCAGGGTGATCACGCTGGCACACGCCTTGTCCGATCCGGACCGCTCGATTTCTTCGATGATCCGGCTGCCAACGACAACCGCATCGGCAATCTCAGCCACGGCAGCGGCAGTCGCCGCGTCGCGGATACCAAAACCGACCCCCACCGGGACCCCGGTACGCGCCCGGATTTCGGGAATGCGGGCGGCCACGGCAGCGACGTCAAGAGACGCGGAGCCGGTAACCCCCTTCAGCGAAACGTAATAAATATAGCCGCTGGCCAGAGCGCCAACCTGGGCAATACGGGCATCGCTCGAAGTCGGGGCCAGCAGAAAAATTGGATCGAGCGCGTAACGGCGTAGGGTCTGTGCAAACTCGACACCTTCCTCGGGTGGATAGTCGACCACCAGGACCCCGTCCACCCCGGCCGCGCAGGCAGCAGCGGCAAAGGCTTCGACGCCCATGGCCTCAATCGGATTGGCATAGCCCATGAGGACAATCGGCGTCTGCTGGTTGTCGGCGCGAAAATCGGTCACCTGCATGAGCACCTGGCGCAGGCTGACCCCTTTCGCCAGGGCTCGCTCGGAAGCCCTCTGGATGGTTGGTCCGTCGGCCATCGGATCAGAGAAGGGCACACCCAACTCGATGATGTCAGCCCCGGCACGGACCAGCGCATGCAGCAGAGGCACGGTCAGTCTCGGATCCGGATCGCCCGCCGTGATGAACGGAATCAGCGCCTTTCGCCCCTGCGCCTGCAGGCGCTCGAATACAGCCTTTATTCTCGCCATGGTCAGAATTTGATACCTGATTTTTCGGCTACGGTGTGCATATCCTTGTCACCACGGCCGGAGAGGTTGACCAGCAAGAGCTTGTCCTTGGGCAGGGTCGGCGCCAGCCTCGCTGCGTAGGCCAGGGCATGGCTCGATTCGAGCGCCGGGATGATGCCTTCGAGACGGCACAGGTCATGAAACGCAGCAAGCGCCTCAACATCGCTGACGCTGACGTACTCAGCACGACCGCTGTCTTTCAGCCACGCGTGCTCAGGGCCAACACCCGGATAGTCGAGGCCGGCCGAGATCGAGTGCGTCTCGATGATCTGCCCATTGTCGTCCTGAAGCAGATAGGTCCGGTTGCCGTGCAGCACGCCTGGCCGACCAGCCGTCAATGAGGCGGCGTGACGTCCTGTCTCAATCCCCTCACCCGCCGCCTCGACACCAATCAGACGCACACCAGCGACCGGGATGTAGGGATAGAAAATTCCCATGGCATTGGAACCGCCGCCCACGCAGGCAACTACGGCATCAGGCTGACGACCACACTGTTCCTGCATCTGAGTGATCGACTCACGACCAATGACGGACTGGAAATCACGCACCATCATCGGATAGGGATGCGGACCGGCCACCGTCCCGATGATGTAGAAAGTTTCGGCGACGTTGGTCACCCAGTCGCGCATGGCTTCATTCAAGGCATCCTTGAGTGTCCTCGAACCACTTTCCACGGGCACCACGCTCGCTCCCAGCAGCTTCATGCGGTAGACATTGGCAGCCTGCCGCCGAATGTCTTCCGAACCCATGTAAACCACACATTCCATGCCGTAGCGCGCGGCCACCGTCGCCGTCGCCACACCATGCTGGCCGGCACCGGTCTCGGCGATGACCCGCGGCTTGCGCATACGCCGGGCAAGCAAGGCCTGACCGATGCAATTATTGATCTTGTGTGCACCCGTATGGTTCAGATCCTCGCGCTTCAGGTAGATCTGTGCTCCGCCGAGCACGTCCGACAAGTGCCTGGCGTGATAGATCGGGCTTGGCCGACCGACATAATGCTTGAGTTCATAATCGATTTCGGCGATGAACTCCGGGTCGCGCTGGGCAGCCGCATACGCCTCTTTCAGTTCATCCAGCGCAGCGATCAGGGTTTCAGCGACGAAGACGCCACCGTAAGGGCCAAAATGGCCACTAGCGTCAGGTAAATCATGATCATGCACGGCCCAACCTCCTTGCAACCTGTTGCGACAAAATGTTTTCACAGCATCCGGTAGACAACGCCAGATGCCGCCTCAGGTGTGCTTGGCCAAGTGGTGTCGCCAGCAGGTTCGCGTCAGACCGCCAGAGTTCCTGCGCATGATCAATCCCGTGAATACATTCCGTATCAAACGTTGCTCAGAATTCGCTCGCCCGGACTGCGGCCACGAAGGCACGGATCTTGTCGGCATCCTTGATTCCCTTGCGGACCTCGACACCCGACGAGACATCAACCGCCTCGGGGCGGAAGCGACGCACCGCCTCGCCGACATTATCTGCAGTCAGCCCACCCGAGAGAACCAAGGGCTTGCCCAGCGAGGGAGGCACCAACGACCAGTCGAACATCCTGCCCCCGCCGCCGTATCCATCCACGAAGGCATCGAGAAGGATCGCCTGCGCCGACGGGAAGGCGGCCGCGTATTGTACCAAATCCATGCCCGGCCTGACGCGCGCCGCCTTGATGTAAGGTCGATCGAACTGACGACAGTAGGCCTCATCTTCGTCGCCGTGCAACTGCAGCAGGTGAATCGGTACTGCGGCCAGAGTCGCCCGTACCGTAGCCGGATCCGCGTTGACGAAAAGCCCGACAATGCTGACAAAGGGCGGCACCCCGCGTGCCAGCCGCGCTGCCGTCGGCAGATCAACGCAGCGCCTGCTCGGCGGGTAGAACACTAGGCCAATCGCATCAGCTCCGGCCTGCACGGCCTGCTGCAGGTCCTCGATGCGCGTCAACCCACAAATCTTGATGCGCGGCTTCATCGGCCAGCCTGGACTGCGCTGCAGAGGTCGGCAGCAAAAGGCAGATATACCGTCTCGTCGGTAACCGGCAAACCCCACTGCGGAGGGTATCTGACAACCAGCAGATACAGACCAGCGGCAGCAAATGTCGGCGCCGCCAGGCGGCGGTCGCCCTTGGCCAGCAACTCGGCAATCCATTCCGGTGGATGCTTGCCCTGACCGACAGCAACCAGACTGCCAACCAGGTTGCGCACCATGTGGTGAAGGAAAGCGGAGGCCTCGAAATCGAAGATCACGAGATCGCCAGAACACCCGATGTCGGCCCGGCGCATGATTTTCACAGGTGAACTGGCCTGACACTCGGCCGCCCGAAAGGCGGAAAAATCGCGCTCGCCAAGCAGGTATCCCGCGGCCGACTGCATCCTCGGCAGATCGAGTGGATGATGATGCCAACCCACCCGTCCCTGCCATGCACCCGGTCGGTGTGGCCGGTTGACCAGGAGATAGCGATAGCGCCGAGAATAGGCCGAAGACCTGGCATGGAAGTTGTCCGCGACCACCTGCGCCCAACGGACCGCGACGGCGGGCGGCAGGAAGGTATTGAGACCACGCACCCAGGCGAACATTGAGCGCTCGATGGTGGTGTCAAAATGCACCACCTGCCCGATGGCATGGACGCCGGCATCGGTCCGACCGGCGCAGATGACATGCACCGGGACCCCGGCAAACTGCTGCAACGCGTCCTGCAGAGCATCCTGCACGGTCCCGCCACCCGGCTGCTTCTGCCAGCCACGAAAGCCACTGCCGTCGTACTCGACAGCCAGAGCGATCCTCATCCCTCACCCCTGGACAAGACAGAGGAGCGGCACGGCACCGACCAGCGCCAAAGCGATGATCAGGTAGTCCCGAATGGAAAGTGGCTGATCAACGAGTTGGAACACCTCAGAATTGCTGCTTGCAGGGACATCGAGCAGCATGCGCCAGTCGCGCGGCTTCGGCATGGTCTCGATGTAGTTCAAGACCAATAACAGCCGCACAAGGCCTCGATCGGAATCCAGGCCGCAGCGCCGCATCGGCTCCAGCAGCCGGTGAATGCCGGTCAGCAGGTCCGTTGTAGACATCCACTCACGCAATACCGCCACCGCCAGCAAGGCCATCAGCAGACGTCCCACATGCGCCGATGCGTCAAGTAACCCTTCCCGACTCGGCGCCATGGGTCCATTCCAGGCAGCCTCACCGATTCCCCCCCACGCGAGGATGACAAACAGCGACAGGAAGAGCCAGCGCGCACCCCAGGCGAGTTGCCAAAAGCGACTCAGGACCGACCTGCCGAACAGCGGCAGAAGCAGAATGGCAGCCATCAGCAGTCGATCATCCATGCCTTGGCTAAGCAGCAACATCAGGAGCCATACGACAAGTCGGGCACTTGGATGCACGGCAGCTTCTCGAGTCCAGAAGGCGATAACAAAAAGGCCGTAGGCCCGAAGGCGCTACGGCCGTGTGTTCAACCGTGCGACTACTCGCGTAGTCCAGAAAGGAGGTTGAGCGCGGCCTCCCGCTGGGCGGCGTCACCTTCATTGACGACCTCCTGCAGAAGCTCCCGGGCCCCCTCCAGGTCACCCATTTCCTGATAGGCCTTGGCCAGGTCGAGCTTGGTGGCCACCTCTTCGCTGGAACTGATTTCGGTCTGCGTAGCCAACTCAGTGGCAGCACCGAACTGTGTATTGAGTTCGGTATCCGTCTGCTCGATCGAAAAATTCGGGTTGACCAGCGTATCCTCCTGCTCAGCCTCGAAAGTGAAGTCCAGTGAAGCGCCGGCCGTTGGCAGCGGGGCAACACTCTCCCTATCGGCCTCGGCCAAGTCTAGGCTGATCGACGACATGTCAAACGCTGGATGCTGCATTGCATCACCAAGGACGGTCGACTCGGTCAGACTGACGTCGAACTCCAGCGCCTCAGCCGCCGCCGATCCCACGTCAAGCACCTCGGTGGCTTCGCCCCGCGTCAGCGTCTCCGCCTCCCAGGTCGAATCAGTAGGGGGCTCCGGTCCGAGGTCAAACTCAAAGTCGAGACCGGCATCAGCCCGCGAGGAACTGCTCTGCGTCTCCGGCGCCACCAGCATCGTTTCCTCAAGAGAACTGGCGTCCTCCACCAGTCGCACACCATCCGTGGCCGAATCTGGAGTCGCTGCCACGGCCTCCGGCAAGGAAGTCGCCAGATCGAAATCCAGCGCATCCCCTTGCGCAGTATTCGGGAAAGCCAGTGTGGTTTCAAGGTAACCGTCGCCAGCTTCGCTGGGCTGAGCGTCCCTGCTGCCGAGATCGAAATCAAGATCGGCAAGATCAACCGGCTCGGGCTTCGCCTCGGCCAGCGTCTCGCTGGCAAGGCCCGGCCGCACCGGCTCTGCACGCGCGGCCACCGTCATCTGAGACGGTTGACCGGGCCTGGCAAAGGCGTCACTTGGTGCAGCCGATGTCTCGATGATCGTCTCTTGAGGACCGCGAGACTCCGGCGCAGCTTGCTGGCCAGAAGCAAAGAGCGGATTCCTGGGATCAAGCTGCAGGCCCATAGCCACCGCTTTCTCCCACTCGGGACCGAATCCCCCGGTACCCTTGAAGAGTTCCGTTGCCAGCAGATCAAACGGTTTGACGTCCTTGCGGCTCAGGTAAATCTCAAGCAGCTTGAGATGAATGGCAAAACGCCTGGGGTCCTTCTGCTTGGCCTCGAGGAGAATCTCTTCAGCCTGTGCGTCACGGCCATAGGCCATGTAAACGTCTGCTTCAGCAACCGGATCCACCTCATCAGTATCGATGCTGCCGGGGCCCGCCTGGCTGAAATCGGTTTGCCCGAGCGAGTTCGAGGTATCGACACTCTGTCCCCCCGTGCTGCGGAATACGGACTTGGCTGCCACGCTGTCAATTGCGGGTGCCAGCGTACTACTCTCAGCAAGCGGCGTCTCGCCGGTACTCTCGCGACGACGTTTAACGACCCAGTATGCAGCGAGAAGGGCTGCAATTGCACCGCCACCGGCCAAGGCAGCCGGGCTACCGAGCAGCTCTTCGAAAAAGCCGGGCTCTTCTGGTGGAGGTGGTGGTGCAACAGCTGCGGGTCTTGGCGCTTCGACCGGCTTTGGCGCCTCCGCCTTGATCTCTGTCTTTGCTTCCGCCGGTGCGGCAACGACCTGGCCAGCCGGTTCCGCCGGTCTGCCCTCTGCTGGCCGACCAGGGGCGGCCTCCGAAGGCACCGAAGACACCCCTGGGATCGGAGCAACGGGCGCCACTCCGGCGGGAGGAGGGGCGGTAGCGGGCCCGGGTCCGGGTGCGGGCTGCGCCCCTGACACAGCCGCCGTCGTTCTGGCTTCGTCCTGGGGCTTCTTCGCGTCGAGAGCGGATGCCGACTTGCCGGCAGACTGTCTTTCCAGATCGGCCAGACTCTGGCTCTTGAGTTCAACCAGCCTCTGCAGTTCGGCCACACTCCGCTCAAGAGTCGCCAGGCGCTCGTTGGCATCCTTGAGCGCCTTCTCCTTGGCAATCAGTTCCTCATCGGAGCGACCAGTCGCTGGCACTTGCTTGGCGCCGGGAAGCTCGGTCTTCGAGACCTTCAATTGATCCTTGGGCTCGGCAGCAGTTCCTGCCTTGTCTTCCACCTTGGTCGTGATCTTGCCGACCGCCTGCTGCTTTGCCCCCTCGTCCTTACTGGGGGCATCGCCTGCAACGGCAGCGAGTTTTCGACGGTAATTGCCCCAGTCCGAAGACTGCGCGACGATGACAGTCCGCGCCTCACCCTTCGGGATCGCCTCGAGGGCGGCCTTGTCCGGCACCGAAAGAATCTTGCCGGCCTTCAGCCGGTTGATGTTGCCTCGGTCGAAGGCATCCGGATTGGCTCGAAAAAGCGCCAGCAGCATCTGGTCAAGTGACACGCCCTCAGGCCGGAGATCCGTTGCGATACTGCTCAGCGTTTCACCGCGCTTGACCTCATGGGTGCCACCACCGCCTGACGGCATCGGCTGCGGCTCGCTCGCCCGCGGCTTGGGCGCCCGTATCGGCCTGTCCGTGAGCGGTCGCGCTTCGGCAGGCTGCCTGGCGGCCGTGACGGGCCTGACGATGGCCGGTCCCGCGCCAGCTGCGGCTTTCGCCGAAAACTCCGGCGGATCAAGCAGGAAAGTGTACTCGCGAAGCAAGCGACCTGTTGGCCAGTTGAGTTCAAGCAGCAGATCCACAAACGGATCGTTGATTGGCTTGGCTGAACTCAACCTGATGATCGGTTGACCATTCGGTCGCTTGTCGATACTCAGCGTGATGCCCGACAGCGTCGCAGTGTAGTCCACGCCAGCCTGCCTGAAGGCCTCCGGAGAAGCGAGCTGCGCCTTCATTCCTGACAGCTCTTCGCGAGTCGCAAAGATTTCCAGTTCAGCCCGCAGAGGTTGCCCGAGAGCCGAAAAGACATTGACCTTGCCTAGCCCGGCAGCTTCAGTCGTCAAAGGCCAGGCTGCAAGCGCCAAAGAGGATGCGACGGCCCAAACCGAGCTCCGCAGTCTAAGGTTCATTGATGTGTGATGTGTTTTTTTGGCCACGTCGCGACCCTGAGCGTCGAAATCGGAATTATTAAAATAACATCATGAAGTTAGCCATGCAAGCTAAACATTCTTCTGACTCCGAGGCTCGCGCCAGCACCCGGAGCCCGGGCCTCGGACCCGGTTTCCTGATGATCCTGCCATCAATCTTCGAGCAGAATGCGGAGCATCCGGCGGAGTGGCTCAGCCGCCCCCCACAGCAACTGATCACCCACCGTGAAGGCAGCGAGATACTCGGGCCCCATCGCCAGTTTGTGCAGACGGCCGACTGGGATAGCCAGGGTACCAGTAACGGCCGCCGGCGTCAGATCCCGCTCGGTCAGCTCGCGTTCATTGGCAACCACCTGTACCCAGGGGTTGGCCTGCCCGATGATGTCCGCCAGTTCATCCAGAGGCGCGTTGCGCTTGAGCTTGATGGTCAGTGCCTGCGAATGGCAGCGCATGGCACCAACGCGCACGCACAGGCCATCCACCGGGATGCTGCCCGGCGTGCGGAACGCCGGGCGACCGAGGATCTTGTTGCACTCCGCTCCGCCCTTCCACTCTTCCTTAGACTGACCGCCCTCAACCGGTACGTCGATCCACGGGATCACGCTTCCGGCCAGCGCCGTCTGACGAAAATGAGCGGTTGGAAAGTCTGGCGAGCGCATGGTTGCGGCAACCTGGCGATCAACATCGAGAATTGCCGAAGCCGGGTTCGCGAGCTGCCCCTTCACCGCCTCATGCAGAGCGCCCATCTGGAGCAGCAGTTCGCGCATGTTCTGCGCCCCGGCGCCCGAAGCCGCCTGGTAAGTCATGGCGCTGATCCACTCGACGAGGTCATGCCTGAACAGCCCGCCAAGGCCCATCAACATGAGAGAAACCGTGCAGTTGCCGCCGATCCAGTTGCGACCGCCCCTGGCCAGCGCCCCCTTGATCACATCGAGGTTCACCGGATCGAGAATGATCACAGCGTCATCGTGCATCCGCAGTGTAGACGCAGCGTCGATCCAGTGACCCTGCCAGCCCGCTGCACGCAGCCGGGGGAAAACCGCCTTGGTGTAATCGCCACCCTGGCAGGTGATGATGATATCCATCCCGCCCAGGGTCTCGATTGACATCGCGTCGTGCAGTGTCCCGGCTTCCTTGCCGGCGAGGACCGGCGCCCTTACACCGACCGCGGAAGTCGAGAAGTAGAGCGGCTCGACATGCTCGAAATCCCCCTCTTCCAGCATCCGCTGCATCAGGACCGAGCCCACCATGCCGCGCCAACCAACCAGACCAAGCTTCTTCATTTCTCCACCTCTTTCCCATACGCGCACTCAAAGCGCCACCAGAACTGCGTCACCCATGGACTGCAATCCCTCAAGGCGAACAAACCTGTCCATATTCCTTCTGCCAAGAGCAGCTCATCTGGCCGCCTTGCCTATCGCCTGACCGCCTTTTTCAATGTCCTTGCCGATACCCTGCACGGTGTTGCACGCAGTCAGCGAAGCCGCCATAGCGATCGCCATTACAATCCACGCCAGCCTGTTCATGCCTTCTTCCTCACATCCAGCCTCTGCCCGACATCACAGAAATGCCCGGCAATCGCCGCCGCGGCAGCCATTTCCGGACCGACCAGGTGCATCCATCCGCCAGTGCCCCGCCGTCAGCTTCCTGAGGAACGACATGGTCTGGCCAGATCTTTTCGTACACGGTCTGCGGCATGGCTTGTCTATCCGGCGAGGTCCGGCCCCCATGGGTAACCGGACGAACGGGATTATGTCACAGCGCCGTCGCCGCTGTCAGCGTGGCAGCGGCTGTCGGCGGCGGATGCTCGGCGCCTCAGGGCGATCCGGGGGCGCCAACAAACAGGGGTTGCACGCGCTCGGCATAGACCCGCAAGTCGGCGATACGCGACTCGTGCGAGGGATGGGTAGACTGCCATTGCGGCGGCTGTCCGCTCACCGTACGGCCCATCTTCTCCCACAGCTTGACCGCGGCGCTGGGGTCGTAGCCGCCGCGCGCTGCCAGTTCGACCCCAATGCGGTCAGCTTCCTGTTCCATCTGGCGCGAGTTCGGTCGCATGAAGGCAAAATCGCCGACAGTGCCGACCATGCTCTGCCCAAGACCCGCATCGACCCCGAAGTAGGCGCCAAGCAAGGCCCCGCCAATGGCCGCTGCGGCACTTACACCGGCCGCCTGGCTGGCCTTTTCGCGTCCATGCTCGCGCAGGGCGTGAGCAATCTCGTGCGCCATCACGGCTGCAAGTTCGTCGTCGGTAAGCTGCAGTTGGTCGATCAGTCCGCTGTACACCGCAACCTTGCCGCCTGGCATGCACCAGGCGTTGAGTTCCCGGGAACTGATGACGTTGACTTCCCAGCGCCAGCTCGGCGCATCGCTGCGGAAAACGGCAGTGGCCGGAATCAGCCGACCGGCAACCTGCCGCACCCGAGCCACTTGCCGCAGGTCGCGGTTGAGAAGGTTCTTGGCCTGAGCCTCGCTCAGGGTTTCCTGATACGCCTTGGCGGCGGCGCGATTGACCTCGGCCGACGACAGCAGCATCGTCTGCTCGCGCTCGACTCCGACCTTGCCACCAGCGGTCGTACGGGTCGTCGCACAGCCCAGTGTGAGCATCGCGGCCAGCACCACGGCCGACCAACTTCCAATATCAAGTGAATGCCGCATGTCGCCGCTCCCTACGGATGTGAACCCTCAGCAACGCGCAAGGGGTCCTTCTCGCCGACCTCGCCGACCTCGTCGAAATCCGCCCGGTGCACCCACAGCGCGACGAAAAGCAGGCCGACCAGCGCAAAGGTCGAACTCAGGGCGTAGGTCGGCCCTGCTCCCCAGCGCTCCCAGGTCCAGCCGCTGAGCAGACTGCCCACCAGGCCACCGGCGCCAAACGAGACACTCGAATACAACGCCTGTCCGCGCGCCTGGGAGCGACCCGGAAACCAGCGATTGATCGCAGCAATCGCCGCCGCATGGTAGGCACCAAAAGTCAGCCCATGCAACAGTTGGGCAAGCACAATCACCGACAGCCACGCAACCCCCCAGCCAATCATCAGGAATCGCACCACCGCCGCGGCAAAACTGACCAGCAGAATCGCGCGCAGGCCGAAGCGGCTTAACAGGCCACCCATGAAGAAGAAAATCACGATCTCGGTCAGGACGCCGAGCGACCACAGGCTACCGACCAGAAACGTGCTGTAGTGATGATCCGCGAGGTGGATCGAGTAGAACACATACAGTGCACCGTGCGCCGCCGACATCGCGAAGCAGGCAGCAAACAACGCCCTGACACGCGTCTGGCGCAAGATCGTTGCCACCGGCAGGTGCTCGCGGGCCAAATGCTGCGAAGGCGCCTCGGGAACTGCCAGCGCGTAGATCAGAATGCCGATCAGGGTGCCGACGATCACCCACAGCAGGCTTGGCAGGGGCAGGCTGTCGAGCACGGCACCGGTGCCCATCACGGCGACGATGAAGCCGATCGAGCCCCATAGCCTGATCCGGCTGTACCGCGCCGGATCCTCGCGCAGATGGTCGAAAGTCACCGTTTCGACCAGCGGCAGCGCGGCGCTCCAGAAAAACGCCAGCAGGGCCATGGCGATCAGCATGGCCGCGAAACTGCGAACGTTAAAGAAGGCCAGGAACCCCAGCAGGCTGAGCAGGGCCGCCAGGCGGACAACGACGATCCGCTGCGCCAAGCGATCGGCGAGCGCGCCCCAGACATAGGGTGCAAACAGGCGCATCAACTGCATCTGGGACATCAGCAGACCGATATCCCAGGCCGAAAACGACAATGACTGGAGGTAAAGCCCGAAATAGGGCGAAAACGCGCCGATGAAGGCGAAATAGAAGAAGTAGTAGCCAGAAAGGCGCCAATAGGGCAGCGTATGCATCCGGCAATTCTACCGGATGCACCCGGGGATGCCGGCGAGAATCCGATCAGTCGCCGTTCTTGCTGGCGACCAGCATTCGGTACATCTGGTCCTTGAGCCAGACGCGCTGCTTCTTCATGTTCTCGATGGTGAAATCGTCGACCGGCAGGTCCTCCTCTTCGAGACGTTCGACCTCCCTGGTCAATTGATGGTACTCATCGTACAGGTGGCCGAACTGCTCGCTCGAGGTTTTCAATGAGTGAATATGATCCAGATACTCGGGAAACTCATGGTGAAGATCGTGGTGCTCAACTAGCATGGTCATCGCCTCTTGCTGATCCTGGCCCGCCCCATGCGCGACCAGACAACGCGATTATAACCATTGCCACAGCTGCCCGTCACCCCACCGGACTACCCGGAATGAGTGGCGTAGAACACACCACGTCGGCACACTGGGCACGATGACGCAGGGCCTGATCAATCAACACCAGGGCCAGCATGGCCTCGGCAATCGGCGTCGCCCGGATGCCCACGCAAGGGTCGTGTCGACCGTGCGTTTCGACCAAAACCGGCTGGCCGGCCAGAGTCACCGAGCGGCGTGGCAAACGAATGCTCGAGGTCGGCTTGACGGCCAGGTTGACGATCACGTCCTGGCCAGTGGAAATTCCTCCCAGCACGCCACCGGCATGGTTGCTGAGGAAACCCTGGGGTGTCATCTCGTCGCCATGCTCGCTGCCCTTCTGGACCACGCTCGCGAAACCGGCACCGATCTCGACTCCCTTGACCGCGTTGATGCTCATCATCGCGTAGGCGATCTCGGCGTCGAGCCGGTCATAAACCGGTTCGCCCCAGCCCGGTGGCACGCCGCTGGCCGTCACCGTGATCTTCGCCCCGACCGAATCCCCGGACTTGCGCAACTGGTCCATGAAACGCTCGAGTTCCGGCACGATGGCCGCATTCGGAGCAAAGAAGGGATTGCCGTCGATCTCGGCAGCGGCAACGAAGGGGATCTCCATCGGCCCGAGCTGGCTCATCCAGCCACGAATGCTGACGCCGTAACGCTCGGCCAGCCACTTGCGGGCGATCGCCCCGGCGGCCACCCGTACCGCCGTCTCGCGGGCCGAGGAACGGCCGCCGCCGCGATGGTCGCGAAACCCGTATTTCCGGGTGTAGACGTAGTCGGCATGACCGGGCCGGAAGGTGTCGGCAATATTGCCGTAGTCTTTGCTGCGCTGATCCTGATTGCGAATCAGCAGGGCGATCGGCGCTCCCGTCGTCCGGCCCGCGAACACCCCGGACAGGATTTCGACTTCATCAGGCTCGCGCCGCTGCGTCACGTGGCGCGAAGTACCCGGCTTGCGACGGTCGAGCTCGGCCTGAATATCGGCGGCGCTGATGGCCAGCCCGGGAGGACAGCCATCGACCACACAGCCGATCGCTGGTCCGTGTGACTCGCCAAATGAAGTGACGGCAAACAGGGTACCGATGGTGTTGCCGGACATGGCGGCCTCATGAGCGTTGGAATTGGCGGCGAGTCTACCACAGCGCCAGATACCGTCTGCCCGCGCACCGCGTGCAACCGCCATCGACGACCAGCCGACGCCCTGCGCCAAACATGCTTGGTTGAGGCGGCCGCATCTTTCCTTCCTCTCAAGCGCTGCGCGCGGCACCGTCCCGCGCCAGGGTTCTGCTTCGTCCTTTACGTCACAGGGTTCCGCCCGGTACGGTGACCAGCGCCGGATTCGCCAAGAGCGCACTGATAGAGCAACAAGTCCGCACTTGAAAAACAGCAGAAGACCACATCGCGGATCACCAGGAACTCCTCGATGGCGGCTCGCGCGGTAGAGACGGCAATTGGCACGGCGTGCTCGACCGGGAAGCCATAGATGCCCGTGCTGATGCCCGGGAAAGCGAGCGAGCCAATGTTGCGGCCAGCGGCGACCTCGATCGATCGCCGGTAGCAGGAAGCCAGGAGTTCCGCCTCGCCGTTATCACCTCCTCGCCAGACCGGACCAACGGTGTGAATGACGTACGCGGCCGGCAGGCAATAGCCGCGCGTGATCTTGGCATCTCCCGTCCGGCAACCACCAAGCAGGCGACATTCCTTCACCAACTGCGGGCCGGCCGCGCGGTGAATTGCCCCGTCGACACCGCCACCGCCCAGCAAGGAGGCGTTTGCCGCGTTCACGATGGCATCAACGGCCAGCGTCGTGATGTCAGCCTGGATGGCGCGAACAGAGGCAAGCATTGTTCAGTGGCTCAGCGGCTCAGTGGCTCAGTGACAGTTGCCGGAACAATGGCAGTGGACAGGGAAATCGACAGAGTCAGCAAAAGTATATGGGGGCCCGACCGGCAGCGTCAATTTCGCACGCGCACTCGGGCACCGCAGCGACTGCGACTCGTGCGTTTCACGGCGGCACAGCGACACGCCGCGCAACTGATCTCCGGCGAACTGACCGTTCCCGCCAGCACCGGCGCGGTGCAGATCGAGAAGACCCTGCGCCTGCTCGCGGCGCACTTCCAGATCCATGCCAACTCGGCACAGGCGGCGCGCCAGGTCGACAGCGACTCGCGCCTGCACGCCGCTCGGTACTGACTGGCCGCGGCTGCCACAGGCCAGCACCCGCGAGCAGGTCATGGCCGTTCTTGGCGACGAAATGGTCCGCTGCGAACGGGACTTCGCCGCCGAGCGCCGTCATCTCGAAGCGATACAGGACGCCCTGCCCTTCCTCGACTACGCCACCGCGGCCGCCAAGCGCAGCCGTTGCGTAGGCGTTTTCTGCCGGCGACCGCGACCTCTTCCTGATCAGCCTGAAGGCCGGCGGCTTCGGCCTCAACCTGACCACCGGCGACTACGTGGTGATCACCGACCCATGGTGGAACCCGGCGGCCGAAGACCAGGCC
>ERZ761603.2013-NODE-2013-length-14502-cov-6.838721_pt1 | contig 14502 bp, 2 predicted proteins | sample MGYA00511879_ERZ761603 | MGnify/ENA primary metagenome ERZ761603 (study PRJEB28899, sample SAMN02850040) | bioreactor sludge metagenome | biome: EBPR Sludge; feature: EBPR Bioreactor; material: flocular biomat | place: Australia: Thorneside Wastwater Treatment... | reverse complement strand
GGCGACGGTCGCGCCGGCCGCGCAATCGGGCGGCGTGGTGGAAGCGGTCAAGGTAGGCGTACGAGAGGATGGCCTCTACGTGGTCACGGCGGCGGAGATCGCTTCGGTACTCGGCATGAACGAAGAAGCGGTGGCGGCCAGCCCGATCCGTGTTGAACATCTGGGTGTCGCCCTGCCTGCTTTGCGCGAACAAGGCGACGTGCTGTTCTATGGCGCGGCGTACGAAACGATGTACACCGACCTGAACGTGTACCGGATCGTGGTGGGGGCGGGCTTGGATATCGCTGAAGTGGCGGTCTCGCCGGCCTCGGGCGTGGCAGCCTCCAGTTTCACCGCCAAGGTTGAGGTGGAACGGCAATTGGTGGTTCGTCCCGATCTGTTTGCTTCCGCCGGCTCGGATATCTGGCTGTGGCAGCATCTGATTACCGGGGTGCGCACCCAGTTCACCGCCACCATGGACGTGCCGGGCCTGGCCTCATCGGCGGCTGCTTCGCTAACCGTGAAACTCAAAGGTTCCAGTCCGCATGCCCATCAGGCCCGCATTGCCTTGAACGGAGTCGAATTGGGTGTTGTGGCCTTCCAGGGAACGGAATTCGTGGAACGGACGCTGTCGGTTCCGGCCGGTTTGTTGCAGGCCACGGCGAACCAGATACAGGTATCGCCGATCGCCACGGCGGCCGGTATCTTCGACAGCTTCTATGTGGATGGTTTCCAAGCCAGCTATCAGAAGCAGTACCGGGCCATCGCGGATCGGTTGGTCTTCGACGCCGCTGCCGGTTCGGTGGCGATTGGTGGATTCACGTCCGATCTCATCGAAGTGTGGGATGTCACGGACGCCGCCAACCCGGTTCGGTTAACTGGTTTCGGTGTATCCGGTGGAGCGCAGGGTTACGCCGTGAATTTCGATGCGGAGGAGGCGGGCTCCTATGTGGCGACGGCCGTTCCAGCGGCGCCGGCCTTCGTTTCGGCCTGGTATGCCAACGACCTCAAGAGTGGCGCTCACAGGGTCGATTACCTCGTCGTATACGGTAATGGATTGCAGGAAGGTGCGGCGGCCCTGGCGGCGGATCGTGCCGCCAAAGGCCTGATCACCAAGTTGGTGTCCGTCGATTCGATCTTTGATGCCTTTAATCACGGCATTCGTGATGGCCGGGCCATCAAGGCCTTCCTCGGTTATGCGTACCGTCAATGGATGACCGGGCCGCGGTACGTGGTGCTGGCGGGCGATGGCTCGCTGGATTACCGCAATTACCTGGGCATGGGCGCCAGCCTGGTTCCCACGCCTCCGGCCGATCATCCGAATGGTGTATTCGCGAGCGATCACGGTTTGGGCGATATCGACGGCGACGGCCATCTGGATGTCGCGGTTGGTCGCGTGCCGGTGGCAAATGCCGCGCAAATGGCCCAATATGTGGCCAAGGTGAAGGCGTTCGAACAAGGCGGCGCCTGGCGCGACACCATCACCGTATCGACGGACAATCAGGATGCCGGCGGTTATTTCCGCGGCGATGGCGATCGGGTGGCCGATTTGGCGTCCGGGAAGACGGTCAAGCGTGCCGATATGGATGATCTGGGCGCGGCAGGCACGGCGCAGGCCTTCCTGCAGTCGGTTAACGCCGGCAGCGAGTTTACGGCGTTTATCGGGCACGGCAACATGCAACGCCTGGCCATGGAGGGCATCTTGACCGATGCCGATCTCGGGTCGCTGGTGAACAGCGAAAAACCGGGTATCATGGCGGCGATCGGTTGTTTGATGGGTACCTTTGGCCTGCCGGGTAATGCCGGTATTGGCGAAAAACTCGTCACCGGTTCGGCTGGTGCAGCGGCCTTGGTGGGTTCTTCGGCGATGATCAACAACCGCGGCGGCGTGGCGCTCGGCGAATCGCTGGTAGACCGTTTGTATCGTCAGAATGTCGCACGCTTGGGCGACGCTTGGGTTGATGCCAAGAACGGGTTGGATGGCGAATCCAACCGTCGGGTCGCCGCTACATACCAGTTGTTGGGCGATCCCTCCTTGGCGGTGGGCGATGTTGCCGCGCCGCGTGGCGGTCCAGAGGTCGTTCCGACGCGGCCGAGTTATAACGAATGGATATCGTGGGCCTTCCCGGCCGCTTGGTTGGAGAAGGGTCTAAGCACCGATCCAAAGGCCGATCCAGATGGCGACGGGTACTCCAACTACGACGAATACCTTGCCGGCACGGATCCGCTGAACATCGAGTCGGAACTGGTCGTCGTCACGGTCCGCCCGTTGTCGGGTGGGGGGACGGAATTGAGCTGGCCGTCGGTTGCGGGTCGCCGTTACGTCATTGAGCGGGCCGGCACATTGCATGGTACATACAGCGCCATTGTCGATGCGGTAGAAGCGACTCCTGATCGTAACGTCTGGACGGATACGTCCGCACCGGCTCAAGCCTTCTATCGTGTGCGCGTGAAATAAGCCGCGCAGCACCTGATGCTGAAAATCGGCCGCCCCGGGTTCAACCGGGGCGGCCTTTTTTGCACGTAGCTCGTCTCAATTTTGAAAACAAATATTCACTATCCAGAGAAATGCTTGACCTGGGCGGATGTGGGTAAAACGTTTGATTGGAGAATTTTAACCAATCCACTTGTAAACGATGTTTTCAAGGTTAGGTTGCCCCCCTCGCGCAACGTGCATTAATGGAATAAGATAAAGGATAATCAGGAATAATGGCGGTCGGTGTGTACCGCTTGACCATATCCGGGTATGATATGGCGATCAATCTTGGCAAGGTTCTTGCTACATAAAGCGGCAGGGAACATTCAGAGAAGAACATGAACTGGACAGGGGACAATCAAGTGAGTGGTCGGGGGGGGATAAAGGCGGCGGCCCAAGCCCTTGTCGCCCTCGCGGTTGTCTTGTGTGTTTTCGATAGTCAGGCAACGTTGTTCGGCGCGAAGGTCGTCACCAAGGAAGCGGGTTTCCATCGTGTTTCCGTGACCAATCTGGCATCCGCGCTTGGCATGACCACAAGCCAGGTGGCGACGATGACCTTCGAGGTCATGAACGCCGGCATCGCGATTCCTTCCTTGCGCCACAATGGGGATGTGATCTTTTTCGCCCGCAAATACGAAAACCGCTATACCGACGAAAATGTCTATTGGGTCGTGCCGGGCAATCCGGTTGGCGGCGCCGCCCTTGACGTGCAGAGTGGAACCAGCCCGTACGCCGCTTCGTTTCTCGCGGTTCGTCGTCATGAGCAGAATCTTGTCGTTCGCGCCGACCTCGTTCAGCAGGAAAGCGAAGATCCGATCCTGTGGCGCTTGTTCACCAGCGGATTAAGCACGCGCATCTTTAACACCACGGTGCCCTTGGACCACGTCGCTCCCAACGCCTCGGGCACCATCACTGTGCGGCTCAAAGGCTCCACCGACATCGCCGGCCGTTATTACCACCGAGCCCGCGTCGACGTGAATGGCGTGACGGTGGGCACGATGGATTTCGAAGGCTTCGAGAACAAGGTGTCCACCTTCACGATTGCCTCCGGATTGCTGCTGAACGGAAACAACGCCATCAGGATCGAAAGCACGCCTCCTTCGGGAACGACCTTCGACAGTTTCTATCTCGACTACATCGAAGTTCAATACGACCGGGCTTATGCCGCGGTGAGCAACCGGGCGGTCTTTCATGCCGATGCCGGATCAGTCCAGATCTCGGGTTTCTCCAGCACGAACCTGCTGGTTCAGCGCGTCACGTCGATCGCCGAACAAGCGCCGGTAGCGGGATTCCAAACCGTGGTCAATGGCACGAACGTCGCCGTCAACTTCATCGTGCCGGCGAGCGGCACCTACGCGGTCGCGGCGCTCGGGGCGGAGTGGACGCCGGTGCGTGTTTCCCCTTCCAGCAGTTTGGATTTGCGCGCCGTGTCGTGGCAATTGGATCACCTGGTGATCAGCCATCCTACGCTGGTCAGCGCGGCGCAACCGATCGTAACGCATCGCCTGGGTCAGGGTCTTCGGTCCGCGTTGATCACGATCGACGACGTGTACGATTCGTTCAACTACGGCATCCGCGACGTGCGGGCCCTTGAACGCTTCCTTACGTACGCTTACCGTAATTGGCTGGCTGCTCCCCGTTATGTCCTGCTGGTCGGCGACGGTTCGCTTGATTACAAGAATCAGCTTGGGTTCAACGATTCCCAGATTCCCGCCGTCCCGCTGATGGGTCAAAACGGGCTGTATGCTTCCGATTACCTGCTGGGCGATCCTTCCGGGGCCGGCCAACAGGAAATCGCCGTCGGTCGTATTCCGTTCAACGCCGTCTCCAATGTAAACGACTTTGTCGTCAAGATGCTCAACTACGAAAACGACGGAAACTGGCGCACCAATCACCTGGTTTCCTCCGACCAGAACGACTACGGCGGCGACTTCTTGAGCATCGGCGAAGAACTGACCACCAACATCATTGACCGCAACATCATCCGCGCGCACTTGACGACGACGTCGGTCAGCTTCGTTCGCGACCAGATGATCAATGGCATCAACGAAGGTCGTGAGATGGCCATGTATGTCGGCCACGGAACGCCGAACCAGTTGTCCGCCCAACAAATTCTGCTCACCAGCGACATGGCATCCCTGACCAATGCCGCCCGTCCGACGACCTTCCTGGCCCTCGGTTGTTTGATCGGGACTTTTAATGCTCCCGGCATCACCAGTTTGGGTGAAGGCATCATCAAAGCCAAGGGTGGGGCGGCCAATGTCGTGGCGGCGGCCACGCTGATCAGCGCCAATGACGGCAAGGTCTTGTCGGAACGGTTTCTCGAGGAAGTGTATATCAATCAAGCCGACCGTATTGGCGATGCGTGGATTGTCGGCAAGAATCGCCTCACCGAAACCGGTCGTTTCACGGCGTTCCGTGGCTTCCAACTGATGGGCGATCCGGCTTCGGCGATCGGCAACACGATGGCTCCCCGGCCTGGTCCGGTTGGCCCCTCGCGTGGCTCATTCGACGAGTGGAAAAAATCGGTGATTCCGCCGGTGTCGGAGGATTTGGGGTTTATCCTGACCGAGAGCGGCGACGAGGATGGTGATCAGGCCGATAATTACACGGAGTATATGGCGGGTACCAACCCTTTCGATCCGATGTCCCTGCTGCGAATCGTCAAGATTCGCCGGCCGACCCCCGGTAATGTGCAAGTGACGTGGCCTTCCACGCCGGGACGTATCTATCGCCTTGAATACACCGACAATGTCAAGCAGACCTACCAGTTGTTGTCCGACAACATTACGGCCACCACCACGGAAACCTTCTCTAACTTCGTGGAAAGCGGAGCCGGTATTCGTTTCTACCGGGTTAGCGTGTATTAAGGTGCCCGCTCGGTTCGAAACCGTTATTTTTTTCGGGGCTTCGCGAGTCAGGGTTCCGGAATCTATTAATTGATAGTCAAGGTGTAACGAATCTTCGGCACCGTGGCAGCCAACTGGCTTTGCGCGAATAAATAGCTTGAAGCACGGACCCGTTTTTTTGTATGGTCGGCCTGAAAGTGGACGATGACCTGAACCGATGAATCGGTTTTGCGATTGTTGTCGATTTATAAAAGGCGGCCCATCATGAAGCTAGATCGAATTCGCGTTGCCCTTTTCTCCCGTCTCGCCACCACCTCCCGATCCATCCTGCTAGGTGGTTTTCTTTTGTTCGGGCTATCGTCCGTGGCGGAAGCCAATTATATTGGCGATTTTGTCTGGAACGATCTGAACACCAATGGTGTTCAGGATGTGGGTGAACCGGGTCTCCCGGGTGTCGTCGTGTCCCTGTGGTCAGCCGCCGACTCGAATTTCGTCGAAAGCGTGGCATCGGACGCTAACGGCTTTTATGCAATTTCGAATCAGGCTCCGGGAAATTATTTCGTGACGTTCAATGTGCTGGGTTATTTGTACACATCCAATAATGTGGGCGGTGACCCGAATCTCGACAGCGATGCCGATCCTGCCAATCCATTTTATTCCACGGACCCGTTTACCTTTGATGGTTCAACGGCGATCACCAACATCGATGCAGGCTTTTATCAGATGTTTCCCGGCATCAGCCTGACCAAGCTGGCCAGCGACGGGGTGCAGACCGCGGCTGATGGTACGCCGCTTTACGTGACCAATGACACGATCGTCACCTACACCTATATCATCACGAACTCGGGCAACACCTATCTCTCCACGATTGGATTGACTGACGATGTGTTGTTTCCTTCTGACCCCGTAGTACTTTTGGAATGTCCGGAAGTCATGGCCCCTGGCGATGTGATCACCTACACCACGCAAACCGTGATCAATGCCAGCGTCACGAACCTGGCCGAAGTGTTCGCTTTCCCGGTTGACTTCAAGACCTGCGAACAGTTGTTCGGCCTCGATCCGGTCGTGGACGATGACGATGCCGTCGTGCTACTGGTGTTCCCCGGCTATGACATCACCAAGACCGTCGATAGTCCGACCGGGCGACCCGCTGCGGTGGGCGAGAACATCGACTTCCTGATCACCATCGTCAATACCGGCGATGTGGATTTGGTCACCGTGCCGGTGGTCGATTTCTACGACACCAATTTCCTTTCCTTTGTCTCGGCTGTACCCGCCTCGGATGACGTGGATGACGACGGTGTGATCAATTGGGCCGACATCGGCCCGATTCCGGTTGGCGGCAGCAATACCATCCTTGCGACCTTCACCGCAGTGGCCAGCACCATTGGCGGCCGTGAAACCAATGTGGTGGTCACCACGCCCGAGACTCCGCCGGAATTCCCGCCCGTTCCGCCCAAGACCAACGAAGTGCCTTATGACATTCGCGATCCCAATTTCACCATCACCAAAGTGACCATCGCCCCGACCAACGACCCGGTCATTGTCGGGCAAACCATCGAATTTAGTCTGATCGTGACCAACACCGGCGATGTCGATATCCCGTCGCTTTCCCTCGACGACGTATATGACACCACCTATCTAACTTATCTTTCTTCGGTTCCTCCTTCTGACGACAATAACAATGACGGCCTGATCGAATGGGCGAATATCGGGCCGATTCCGGCGGGTGCGACGACCAATGTGATCGCGTCCTTCCTCGCGATCGCCAATACGGCCGGCTCGGACGAAACCAATGTGGTGGTGGCCACGCCTAACATGCCGCCGGAGCTTCCTCCGTTGCCGCCCAAGACCAATGAGGTTCCGTACGAGATCGTCGATCCGCCGTCGCTCGACCTGTTGAAGACGTTTATTGACGCCACGGAGCCGGATGCCTTGGGCAATTTTGTCGTGACCTACACCGTTGCCATCGAGAACAACGGCGGCGCCGGGACCATCTACGACTTAACCGACACGCCCGACCCCGACCCCAATGTCGATATCCTGGGTGGCGTGGTTACGGGTCATGTCGCCGGCATCCTGGTCGGCGCCGGCCCCTACAACATCGTAACGAACGAATTCATCGGCGCGGGAGTCACCCATGTGTACACGATCCGCCTCGACGCGGTCTTGAGCCCCGGCGTGGTGACCGGTGGCGTGCAGGTGGGGCAGTGTGTGGCGCTGCAACAGGGCTTCGAGGCCGGCAATGGTCTCTATAACGAGGCAGTTGTGGTGTATGGCACCAACGATGTACGGATTATCGACGAGGATTGCGGCGAAATTCCTCCGTGGCTGACCTTGGAAAAGAATTTCCTGTTCACCACCGATGCCGATGCGTTTGGTAATTTCGATGTCACCTACGTGATCCAAGTGTCGAATCTCGGCGGTACCGACGAGAACTATGACCTGGTCGACACGCCCAATCCGGACCCGAATGTGCTCATTCTGGGTGGTGATGTATCCGGGCAGGCCTCACTGGTCTTGACTGGTGACGGACCCTATACCTTGGCCAGCAATGTATTGATCACGGCGGGGGCCACCCATAGCTATACCATGCGCCTGGATGCGGTGTTGAGCGCCCAGGTGCTCACCGGTTCCACAACGGTCAGCCGTTGCAGCGCCGAACCGGCGGGCCCGTTGGCCGGCGAAGGGCTGTTCAATGAGGCCGTGGTGACGTTTGGCGACAGCAACCGCAGCATCACCAACGATGCCTGCGGCGATGTGCCGCCGTTCCTCGTCATCGTCAAGGACTTCGTATCGGTTACCGAAGCGGACTCCAACGGCGTGTTTATCGTGACCTACGACGTCACGGTTTCGAACCCTGGCGGATCGGGCACGACGTATGACTTGTCCGACACGCCCAACTTCGATTCCAACGTAACGCCTTTGAGCAACAACGTCAGCGGGCATGTCACGCTGGCTCTGCCGGGACCCGGTCCTTACACCTTGGCGACCGGCGAATCGATCGGGGCCGGTGCATCGCACACCTATACCTTGGCGATATATGCCCAACTCGGACTGGATGTTCTGAACGGGTCGGAATCGGTTACCCAGTGTGAAATTGTCGAGGGGGATCTGGTTCCCGGCACCGGTCTGTACAACGAGGCCACGGCGATTTACGGCCGCAGCCAGACCACCATCCGGGACGACGCCTGCGGCGAAGTTCCGCCGGTGTTGGTGATCGAGAAATTGTTTGCCACCGCCTCGGCTCCGGATCTCGACGGCAATTTCATCGTGACCTATTCGGTCACCGTGCAGAATACCGGTGGATCGACCACAATCTATGACTTGACCGATACCCCGTCGTTCGACGCCAATGTGACGCCGTTAAGCAACAACGTGAGCGGCCATGTCACCTTGAGCCTGCCCGGCGCCGGTCCGTATGTACTGGCCACCAACGAATCCATTGACGCCGGTGTCACCCACACCTATGACCTCGCGATTCACGCGCAATTGAGCATTGCCGTGTTGAACGGCGAAACCAATGTCAGCTTGTGCGCGAGCGTCACCGCGCCGAGCCAGGCTGGGCAGGGCTTGTACAATGAAGCCACGGTGGTGTACGGAACCAACGACCTGGTGATCAGCGATGACGATTGCGGCGATGTCCCGCCGGTGCTCGTCCTGAACAAGGACTTTGTCTCCGCCTCCGAACCCGGAACGGACGGCCGTTTCATCGTCACGTACGCGATCACCGTGCAGAACACCGGTGGCTCCGGCACGACCTATGACCTTAGCGATTCGCCGGCCTTCGACCCGAATGTGACGCCGCTTAGCAACAACGTCAGCGGTCATGTCACCCTGGCCCTGCCGGGCGCTGGACCTTACACCCTGGCCACCGGCGAGGCGATTGGCGCCGGCGTCGTGCATGTCTATACCCAGGCGATCCATGCCGTACTCGCGACGGGCGTTTTGAACGGCAGCAATACGGTGACCAACTGCGAGGAGGAGAACGGCCAGTTTACCTCTGGGCGTGGTCTCTTCAACGAAGCGACCGTCATCTACGGCCCGAGCCAGACGACGCTGAACGACGACGCCTGCGGCGAGGTTCCGCCCGTGCTGGTGCTGAACAAGGATTTTGTCTCGGCCAGCGAAGCGGATACGAACGGCAACTTTGTCGTAACCTACACCATCACCGTGGAGAACACCGGAGGTTTGCCGGGTTCCTATGACCTGACCGACAACCCGTCCTTCGACGGTAATGTGACTCCGTTGAGCAACAATGTCAGCGGGCAGGTCACGCTGAACCTGCCGGGTTCCGGTCCTTACACATTGGCGACGGGCGAAGCCATTGCCGCCGGCGCCACCCATACCTACACCTTGATGATCCATGCCCAATTGAGCGTGGATGTGCTGAACGGCGAGACTTCGGTCAGTCTCTGCGAGGAAGAGGGTGGCGGGTTCACTCCTGGCTCGGGTCTCTTTAACGAAGCGACGGTAATCTATGGCGCGAACCAGACCACCCTGCGGGACGATGCCTGCGGCGAAGTGCCGCCGTTGCTGGTCATCAACAAGACCTTTGTGCAAGCGGACGATCCGGATGTGGCCGGTCAGTTCCGGATTCTCTACACCGTGACCGTGCAGAACACGGGCGGATCCGCCACGAGCTATGATTTGGTCGATACGCCGACCTTCGATCCCAACGTGACGCCATTGAGCAACAACGTCAGCGGGCAGGTTGCGTTGAACATTCCGGGCGCGGGGCCCTACACGCTGGCGACGGGCGAAGCGATTGCCGCGGGCGCCACGCATACCTACAGCCTCGAGGTGTTCGCGCAGTTGAGCCCGGCGATCGTGGGTGGTCAGACCAACGCCTCGGACTGCGTCTCCGATCAGACTGGATTCCTGTCCGGTAGCGGCCTGTACAACCTGGCTGAAGTGACCTATGGCACGAACAACACGCAGATCAGCGATGACGATTGCGGCGAAGTGCCGTCTTATCTGGTGATCAACAAGGACTTTGTCTCCGCCACGGAGCCTGCCCCGTCCGGCTTGTTCACGGTCACCTACACGATCAATGTCCAGAATACCGGCGGTAGCACGGGCTCGTATGACCTGCAGGATTCGCCGGTCTTTGACGCCAACGTGACGCCGTTGAGCAACAATGTCAGCGGCCATGTCGTCCTTGCGCTGCCCGGCGCCGGACCCTATGTGCTGGCCACGGGCGAATCGATCGCCGCCGGCTCGAACCATGTCTACACCCTGACCGTTTATGCCCAGTTGTCGCTCGCGGTATTGGGCGGCGATGTCGTGTTGACCAACTGCGAAGGGCAGGGCGACGACTTCACCTCCGGCCGCGGCCTGTACAACGAAGCCGTGGTCACCTTCGGTGAAAATCGCAATGTGGTCACCAACGAGGCTTGCGGCGAGGTACCCCCGCTTCTGTTCCTCGACAAGGATTTCGTGTCGGTCGAAGGTCCGAATGTGTTTGGTGAAATCATCGCGACCTACGAGATTGCCGTGTACAACGCGGGCGGTTCCGCCGGCTTGTACGACCTCGTGGATACGCCGGCCCCGGATGTCAACGTGACCTTCACAAATGGTGCGGTTACTGGCCATGTCAGCCTGCCGTTGAGCGGTGGCGGACCGTATAACATCGTGCTGGGCGAAAGCATCGGCGTCGGTGTGACCCACGTCTATACCGTGGCGTTGAATGGCGTGTTGAGCGCCGATCTGATGCTGGGCTCGGTCACGGCGACGACCTGCGGTGTGCAACTGGCCCTGCCCGGCGAAGCGCTCTTCAATGAAGCCGTCGTCACATACACCAATATAACGGTGCGCGACAGCGATTGCGGCGATATTCCGCAAGTGCCGCGTCAGGATATTGGCGACACCGTGTGGATCGATCTGAATGGCGATGGAAGTCCGACCAATGAAAACCTGGCCGTTCAAGGCCTGAACAACGTGCTGGTTGAGCTCTATCGCGTGATCGGCGGAGTCACGAATCCTGTCGACACCCGCCTGACCGTGACCGACGCCGGACAGCGTGGCTATTACATCTTCACCAACCTGCCGGCTTATGGCGTCTATCTGGTGGCGGTGAATGTGCCGTCCGTGCTGGCCATCGCGCCGAACCTCAACGTCAACACCACGCCGTTGTCCTACCTTGTTCCGACCAATGCGCCGTCGTTCCTGACCGCGGACTTTGGCTTCCGCCCGGGCACGCCCACGGCGGTCGATCTGGTTTCCTTCGAGGCCGATGTGCAGGGTGATCTCGTCGTCCTGATGTGGGAAACCGCGACGGAAATCAATAACCTTGGCTTCCATCTGTATCGCGCCGAAAGTCCGGATGCCGAGCGTATTCGCATTACCGGGGATGTGGTTCCTGGCCGCGGCACGGGTGAAGGCGGCGAGTATCAGTACGCGGATCCTTCCTCGCTGGCTTCCGGCACGTACTATTACTGGCTGGAGGATGTCGAATACGATGGTTCCACCCGCGAGCATGGCCCTCTGCGCGTGACGGTTGGCGATGCCGGTCAAAAGGTGGTGTTCGCGACCGCGCAAGTCGATGCAGACGGCGTGGTGATGATCACGGCCGCGACACTGCAGCGTTCCGGCATCGCGGTGGCGACCGTGGATCCCGCCCGGCTGCGCGTGCTGGTCGATGGTGAAGAGGTGGCTGTCTATGTCTCTTCGTATGGTTCGATGTTCCAGTCCTACGACTACGTCCTGGTCTATCTCGATAATCCCGAACAGGAGACCAGGACGATTTCGCTGGCTTACTCCGGCGCGGGTGAGCCGATGCGAATGGGATATCGCTTCGTATTCTTGAGCGATACCGAAGGCGCGACATGGACGGGTCGGGTTCCCGAAGGCGCCGCGCAATTCCGCTATTCCTTGGCGGAGGCGTACGCGCGCTGCCTGATCACGGGTTTCAGCGATTCACTGATCTGGCTGCTCGATATCACCAAACAGACCGAACCGGTCATCCTGGTCGGCTCCGATGTGCTGACGGTCAATGGCGAAGTCGGACTCTACTACTCCGATCCGGAGACCTCGGCGGCCGATGTGATCGCCATCGAGGCAGGGGCTATTGAGGCCCTTGAGCAACTGATTCCCGTTGAATAAGTAACACACTTAATCACCCTCCTTGGATGCCATGTCCAAGGAGGGTTTTTTTATGCCCTGAATGATTTGCTGTAAAACAGCGAAACATTAGGATTGCATTTATTTGCCAATGGTATAACGCTTTACTTCGCGTGCGGCCGCGGTGCGGAGTCTGCGATTCAGTCCGCACAGCGCGTTGATCGGAGGAGCGTTCATGACCACATTCAAGCAGTATGTGTTGGCTCGTTTTTTTGCCGTTTTGACCATGGCATGCCTTCCGTCGTACGTCGCCGCGGATGGAAACGTGGATGGACTGATTGGCCCAGCTTATGGATCAACCCGTGCGATCGATGCCGGAAACGATGTGGCCACCGATGGTGAATGCGCCAACACGGCAGGCCGGGGCAATCTCATGGATTTCTTTGCCATGTCGATGCCGGGCAGCGGCGGTGGCACGAATGATCCCTGGCATTTCGCCTGGACCGTCGATTCGTCGCATCCGCTCGACACCACCGCAGGAAATTTTTTTGGCATTCCCGCCACCATCAAGGCCAACTATCTCATCGGCATCGAAGTCAATTGCGACGGCGCGCCCCGCTTGGAAATGTGGCAGAACGGCTTGCCGTGGGAGCGGGAGTTTGCCTGGAACGTCGATTACTTCATCGCCATGTTCGCCACCGGACCTGACACCATGGAGGCGCAATTGTGGCGCAATGATGGCGGCAATAACCGGTCGCAGCTCGTCGGCGGAATCGCCGTCACCAGCCGCGTCATCGGTTTGCGGCGACAGCTTGAGTTTGCCTTGCCGGCGACGGCCTCCGTCCCGCTGGAACTGCGCAACAATACCTCGTTGTGCCTGTATCTGGCATCCGTGCAGGATATCGATGGGGCCGGCACGGTGTTGGATGGCGTCGGTCTTCTTAATCACAACGTTCTCTGTCCCGGCGCCGGTTATGACCTCACCACCCTCGGTTCGATCTTCATCAACACGATTTCCAGCGGCAAAGCCATTGGACGACCGACCGATCTCGGGGTGAACGACCGGCAGAGCTTGAGCAATGCCCGACGGGATACCGTTCCGGCGGCCAATGGCGAGGATTGCACCGCTCCCTTCGGCATCAGCATCGACGGCGTGGTGGATGTCCCGTATACGCTTCTGACCGAGCTGGCGCACGCCGGACCCTACACGGGCGGCGCCGGCGATGCCTCCGATTTCTTTGGCGAATCAGCCGCCCGCACCTACACCTACGTCAATCCATCCGGCGTTGCCACCACCGTGGTGCTACCGACCGCGACGGGTGCGGACACCCACGGCGACATCCGCAATGTCCATGTTTATGGAGACACCAATTATCTCTATATGATCGTCACCGGACCGACCGCGTTGGGGTGGGACAACGAACCTGATCGCGTGAACCTGTATATCGCCCTCGATTTCCCCGATCAACCAAGCGGCAACGATACTGGATCCACGTCGGATCTGGCGCCCGGGCAAGCTACCGCTCCGGCATCGCGGCTTGTCAATTTCAAGGGGTGGGATCCCGATCACGTCGTGGAACTGGTTTGGCGGGCCAACGCATTCGGCCAGACCCCGGCCAACTTGTACCGGGCCACCGGTCCCGGAGCTTGGGCCGCGCCGGTCACGTTCGTTTACAGCAACCTCACCGATACCGCAAACGCGCCGGTTGGCCGGTATTTCAGCCGCAGTTGGCCATTCCCCGCCAGTCCGGTGTATGAATTCGCCATTCCATGGACGAATCTCAATCGCATCGCGCCGCCCACGGCGCAACAGGCCCTGCGGGTGGGAGTGTATACGACGGGTGACGAAAACATCCAGGCGGCCAATGTCAGCGCCTGGGATATTGCCGACCAAGCGCCGGGCATCGGCCAAGGTTGCGGCGGTGAAGGCTGCCATGAGCGGGTGGGCGACGATGCGTTTGACGATGATCATCTGGCGGCCGCAGGCAATGGCGATCGAACACCTTTTGTCGGACCGACCTACGGAACGCCGTCCTACGTGCCGGCCACCGACAATTCGACCAACGATGTCGATACCATTGAAGAATACTTTACGTTCACGCTCGATATCGCCACCTGCACTCCGGCGATCGATAT
>ERZ761603.2009-NODE-2009-length-14516-cov-59.900076_pt1 | contig 14516 bp, 8 predicted proteins | sample MGYA00511879_ERZ761603 | MGnify/ENA primary metagenome ERZ761603 (study PRJEB28899, sample SAMN02850040) | bioreactor sludge metagenome | biome: EBPR Sludge; feature: EBPR Bioreactor; material: flocular biomat | place: Australia: Thorneside Wastwater Treatment... | reverse complement strand
GGTGCTTGGCTGCTTGGTGGTGCTGGACTTCTTGGTGCTGCTTGGCTGCTTGCTGATGCTCGACGCGATGGTGCTTGGCTTGATGGTGCTTGGCCTGACTGTGCTCAGCTAGCGATGGAACGGTGGCTCAGCGCCGGCATTTCTAGCGATACGCGAAGGTGATCGTCGGGACGGACCGAACATTCGGCTGCTTCGAGAGGAAGTCGCGCAGGAATTCGCCGAGTTTCCGCTCGCACAGGGCGATGACGGCTTCTTCCTTCTTGATGGCGTCGCCCTGCTTCTCCGCGATGCTGGTCAGTCGCTGCTGCAGAGCGATCACGTGCTCCTTCTCATCGATGAGCAGCCCCTTGCTGGCGATCTCATGGGAAATTGCCCCGATGGCCGGCGACGCAACGAGTTCCGGTCTCTTCAACGTCACGGTGATGCCGCTGGCGTCTCCGGCAACGCTGAAACTGTCGGGGCTCAGGTCGTAGCCGACGGAATACTCCACCGCGTACTTCAGGATGATGGTGGCGTCCGACTGGATGCCTAGCGCCGACCTCCTGATGTGCTCAACTTGGACATACTCTCGGTCGACTCTCGCCGCCAGGAATCTGGTCTGACCGGTGATGGCTTTCTTGGTAACCTCCAGATACTGGGTGAAAGTGGTATAGCCGAGGAGTTCGCTCTTGGTCTCGGACAGGGTTTGCTCCACGATGTGCAGCCTGGATAGAAGGTCGGCTTGGTGACGTTCCGACGAGAACTGAACGTATTGATAGGTTGCGGCGGCGGCGAGAACGGTGGTGAGGACGGCGGTGACAGCTATGGCGATGACGGGTTTCTGCAAGGGCACCTCCTGGGTTGAGACTGCGGGATTGGGAGTTGGGAATTGCGGTCGTGGAGCTGGCGAGCGAGGCAAGCCACAGCGTTGATGGTGATCCCTGGCGTCCCGGTGGATCCGGCGCAAACACCGGTTCGTCAAGGCCAGATGCCGTAAGCGTGTAAGCTGCCGTTTGACGCCGAGGGCGGTCAGTGGGCGTAAGATGGCGCCGGTCGACCAGCGGCTAAGAGCAGACGGTGGTGGTTCATGAACCAGAGCCGAACTTGACCCGGGAGCGATCAACCGTGCCCGGTCATTCGGCTGGGAACGACAGTGTCCTCGGATGACCGAGCGCTCCGCTCCGGAGAGCCGCCAGTCGGTGTAGGATGGCGAGTGGCGGCAGCCGGCCAGGAGCCGACACTGACTGTTTGTGGTTTCCTGTCGGCAACCGACCCATTGCCGCCGGCCGCCGAGCTACGGGCTCAACGGCAGGTACACGAGTCGAGCAGGCATGGCCTTGGTCTCTTGAGTAAATATGCCTACGCCTTTACTATACATGCAATCTGGGAGGCGATGCATGCAAAAAGAACTACAGTCAGTATCCGCCAGTTTCAGAGCTTCACCGAGATTTAGGGAGATCTTGGGCTCTGCTGCAGCCGAGGAACAGTGTAGCCAAGCCAAGCTGCTTGAACTCTTGCTTTTCTCATATTGTGAGAAAAAAGCTCTGTCTATTTCAGGCTGAATCGATACCAATAAACAATAAGTGACTTCAACGATGCCTACTGACTACGCTGAACAAGAGCAGCCAGTTCATGCCACCTCAGATGATAATATTTTCACCGGCGACCTCACTTTGGAAGAGGCCTTACGAAGACTTCGTCTGCGTTTGCTGGACCTGACTGGCCGAAATCGCCTCCTTAACTTCAAGCACTCCATCGGGAAATCGCTCCAATTTGTGCACACAAGTCCGGAGGTCGTCTTCGGTCGTCTTTATCCAAATAGCAATGCGTCGACCCAAATCAACCCGGTCCCAGAACCGCCTAGAACAGCCTGGACGACAGTCAATGGGCGTCTTACCAAGCCTGACGTAAAAGCACACGCCGCGTCGCTCGGCTACGATACCTCCTACGAACTACCCCACGCGAATCTTCGGGTACCCGCCGCCCAGAACTCTGCGAATGCAAGCCAGTCGCTTTTCTATGCGGAAGACTTGGGGCGGCACTGTAGAAAGATTGAGCGCGAAGCAAAGCTAGCCATCGAGGAAACAGGAGCCAACATGCTCTACCTCGTCTTTGGCTTCCTTGAGTACCCCGAAAATTCGACAAGCGACAAGCTTTATCGGGCCCCCCTTGTTTGTCTTCCTGTTCGCATCGAGAAGGCTGAGAACGGGCGGTTCGCGACCTTTAACTTGGCCTATACGGGGGAGGAGTTGGCGCACAACCTTTCCCTTCGAGAAAAAGTCAACCGTGATTTTGGCATTACCTTGCCGGACTTTGGGGAAGATGACACCCTAGCCGACTATTTCCATGCCATGGAGAAGGCTATTGAGGACCAGCCTCAATGGCGCTTACGGCGCATGATGTCGCTTACCATTTTATCCTTTGCGAACATGCTATTGGTTCGCGACCTTAACCCTGAAAATTGGGATAATGGAAACAGACAAAACCCGCTTTTGCATCATCCGATTGTGCGGCGCGTCTTTGAAGGAGCGGCGAGAGCCGAAGCAGCCAGCTACGGGGAAGAGTATCCGATTGATGACCATCGACACTCGCAATTGCCCCTGATTTACGACGCAGATAGTTCCCAGCATAGCGCCCTTATCGATGTCATCGAAGGAAAGAACCTCGTCATTGAAGGGCCACCTGGAACCGGCAAATCCCAGACCATCACAAATTTGATTGCTTCCGCCCTTTATATGGGCAAGAAGGTGCTGTTCGTTTCCGAAAAGCTAGCCGCGCTTCAGGTTGTAAAAGCCCGCTTGTCGCACGCAGGCCTTGAGAATTTCATCCTCGAGCTTCACAGCAACAAGACCAACAAGAAGCGCGTCATCGAAGATATAGAGCGCCGCAAGATATTTTCCCCCCGTGACCCTAGTGGCTTGGACTCGATGCTCGAATCGCTCGAGAAGAAGCGCAATGAATTGAAGTCGTATGCAGACCTGTTGAACGGCGTGCATGGCAATAGCCAGAACCTGACAGTCCACAAAGTACTTTGGCGTTCGGAGAAATTCAGGACCCGAATCGTAAGACATGCCGATCTGGTCCAATCGTTGAGCCTCGAAGCAGCTCCCTCGACATCAGCGACCCAGTTTCATTCGATGTACGATATCTTGAAGTACGTCGCACGAAACTTCGACGAAATCGGCTCTTACGGAGAACTGCATCCATTCTGGGGTTTCTTTCCTGAGGAAATTAAGCCAGGCCAAGATTTGGCTATTCAGAACTTGCTCATCACATTTGCTGAGGGGTTTGAGGATTTCTTGAATGCGTTGACCGAAGCGGCAGAGCTGCTGGGCGGGCATCGATTGAACATGTCGGCAGAGAGTGCGAATCACCTCATCGGCGTTCTTGGCACTCTGGCCCCCGCCAAACCCGAAGACGTCGCATTCGACCTTTTGGCGCGCTTGTTCACCGAGGAAGACCCGTCTGGAGCAAGAACCAGCGAAGTAGTGGCAGACCTTCGTTCACGACTGGACGAATTGAAGAAGCTTGAGTCCATGTTGTTCCACCGTTGGCTTAGCTCTGAGCATGCTACTGACGAGCAAGTTGCGACTGCCTCCACTTTTGACAACTGTGTTCAGCGCCTTGGGATTAAAAATACGGTCTTGAGCTATTTGCCGAGCAAGGTGGCGAGAGCTGAAGCAGCGGTCAACGTCGCGCTTCGATCGATCGATTCTCTTCAGGAGGCTGCTCAAACGGCTGGAGTGCCCTCTGACGGGAGCCCCGATTCGATAAGCAAGCTGCGCCTCGTCCTTTCGCTTGCAGAGTCGGCACCTGATGACTTGCTTTATTTGAGACATGAGGGACTTCGCCACCCTCATGCCCATGAAGCAATTAAAAAGTCGAAGGGCGTCTTAGAGCAAATCAAAGGATGTAGATCCGCCCTGAATGCTCGCTTGTATCTCGATATGGTGCCTACTGAACAGGAATTGAAATCAGCAATTCTTGTGTTGAGGGAAGGCGACGCTTGGTACCGAGTTTTTCAGGGCGGATGGCGCAAGGCTATTGCGGTTCATCGGCGGTTGCAACGCGAAAAAGTTAAAACCAACGCCTCTGCACGCTTAACGGAACTCGAAGAACTACTGGCTGTGACTCAGAAATACGAGGCATGGCGAAATGATGGCGAGCTCAGAACGTTTGCTGATTCATCCTTTAAGGAGGACCAGACACCCCTTCACGAACTGGCTGAACTCACGGGGTGGATCGATACCTCAGTGAAGCGCCTGCAATCCGCCCAAATCGGCTTGAACGTGTTTGACCCGCTGACGGCATCAATGGAGCGCCTCGCGCAACTCCGGAATCTGAAAGCAGGAGTCCAAATGGCACTAGCAGGCCTAGCGGCTTTTGAATCGTTTCAGAAGCAGGAATTCCCCGCCTCGAAATTGCAAGGAGCGCCCAGGTCGCCTGAGAACTGGCGTAACGTTATCGCCACAACTCGCACACTCCTGGCAGATACACAAAGAGCGTTTTCTGCGTTGAAGTCGTGCCTAAACCAAGGGTCACTATTGTGTTCCGATGTTCAGTCCGTTGTGAGGGGAAGCCATCGCCTTCCTCTTGCCAAAGCTGAACTTGATGCACATGCGCAAGGGAGAGAGTTACTCGGCCCACGTTTTTCTGGGTGCGCCACAGACATCGAGCCTGTGGAAGGAGCCGTTGCTTATGGGCGTTTAGTCAAGAATGCCAAGCTGCCCAAGGCCATTGAAGCGATTTTGATTTCTGAGACCAGTGTCCAAAACCATGGCTCCCTATCTCGGTTGGTCAATGCTATTCAGGAAGGCTGGGCGGGAGTTCAGCAATTTTCTTCCCAAATGAGCCAGCATGGGCGCTTTGAACCCGCACTCTGGGCATCTCCGCAAAAGCTGGCGGACTCAGATTACGTCAACAAGCTCCTTGAGAAAACTCGAAACGCTTTAGCCAAGTTGGGCAAGCTCCAAGTATGGAGCCAATACGTCGCTCAACGTGTTGAGGCGTTCAAAGAGCGCATGGGCCCGTTTGTGGCGTTGATGGAATCAGGAAGCCTTCCGTCGGAATACTTGCCAGACGCCTTTGCCTATCGCTTTTATGCTTCAATTGCTGAATCTCTGTTCCGATCGATGCCACAGTTAAGTCGTTTTAACGCAGTGCGGCATTCCACCGTACGAGCAGAATTCGCTGAGTTAGATAAAGCAATTATTAAGCTGCGCGGCCAGCAAATTGCTCGTCGATGTGTTTCCGCCGCCAACCCACCGGCAGGGCACTCCGGTGCTCGGGTGGGAGATAAAACCGAGATGGCATTGGTGGACCATCTTGTCTCATTGACTCAACCTCGCACCCCTGTTCGTCAGATTCTGAAACGTGCGGGTCGCGCGGTTCAAGAGCTTAAGCCCTGTTTCATGATGGGCCCGCAAGCTGTTGCTCAGTTCCTTGAGCCGGGACGTTTGCATTTCGACATTGTGGTCATGGACGAGGCCTCGCAGCTGAAACCAGAAGAGGCCATCGGGGCGATCGCGAGGGGAAAGCAACTGGTGGTGGTGGGAGACCCCAAGCAGCTTCCTCCAACCGCCTTCTTCTCGAGGCAAGGCCAGACTGCGGACGCTGATGACAGCCAGCAAACTGCTGCGGAAGACGCCGAAAGCATCCTTGACGTTTGCATCGGGCACTTTCAGCCAGTCAGAACTTTGCGATGGCATTATCGTTCTCGCCACGAATCACTAATTGCCTTCTCGAACCATTATTTCTACAAGGGCAAGCTGTTCGTTTTCCCGTCTCCCTATCCAAAAGGCGAAGCGCTAGGGTTGCACTACATGCCAGTACCAAACGGCGTGTATGAGAATCAGATGAACATGGTCGAAGCAAAGCGGGTTCTTGATGCCATCGTCGACCACATCCACAAGCGGCCAGAAGATTCACTTGGGGTTGTTACTCTCAATATCAAACAGCGCGACCTCATCGCCGAATTGTGGGAAGAGCGCCGCAAATCAATTCCTGAGGTCGAGGAGTTTGAGCAGCACTGGGATTCGGAGGGGTTGGGGCTGTTTTTTAAGAATCTCGAAAACGTACAGGGTGACGAACGCGATTGCATTCTGATTTCCACAACTTTCGGTAAGCCCAAGGGCGCGAACGTGGTTCGGCAGAACTTTGGCCCTATCAGTCGACAGGGCGGCTGGCGTCGGTTAAACGTTCTGTTTACCCGTGCCCGCAAGTCTATTGGGCTTGTTACTTCGATGCAGCCCGAAGACATCATTTCGGATAGCAATACCCCTGAAGGTACAAAAGCGCTGCGGAATTACCTTGAATACGCTCGCAATGGATACCTGCCACAGGATACATCGACAGGGCTCGAGCCCGATAGCGACTTTGAAGCCTCTGTTATTGACCTCATCGAATCCTGGGGCTATTCGGTAACTCCGCAGCTTGGGGTAGCTGGCTTCCGAATCGACATTGCGGTCAAACACCCTCAGTACCCCTCGACCTACTTGGCTGCGGTGGAGTGCGACGGCGCTACCTATCACTCTGCGGTCTCGGTGCGTGACCGCGACAGAATTCGTCAAGAAATCCTCGAACGCATTGGGTGGAAAGACAAAATTTGGCGTATTTGGTCGACAGATTGGTTCAGGAACCCGCTATCTGAAGCAAAGAAAATGCTTTCTTTCCTTGAAGGGCTACGGGCTACCCCAGTACCTGCCGAGTTTGCTGTCGAAGACGACAAGGAGCCTTCCCCGGAATACAATGGCAACCCATCTACTTTTCTTGCACCTGTTGATGCGGTGGAAGAAAAGATGGAGCTTCTGGACGAAGAGGATACGGAGCTAGAGGTCGAAGAAGGGGATTTGGTTACCTACACCCCACTAGGGCAAGGCGATGACCAAGCATTTAGTGTTCGTATAACTCATAGAAACTCCGACCCTGCACAGGGGCTGCTGGCCGCAAACACACCGTTAGCACAAATCCTTCTCGGAGCCACAGTTGGAGATGAGGTTGTATTGCGCGTACCTGGCCAGCCTCCCAAGGCTTTTGTTATTAGAGCGATTAAGCGAGTCAGCGCCGAAGCTGTTTGATTGTTGGTTGATATGCCCCCAAAACAATTCTATATCCAGAAATCGGCCAAGGAACTCGAGGCGCTATTCGAATCGGTCAATGACGGTGTGCCAACGCTTAAGGTGATACTCGCAGAGCTCAAGCACCGTTCCACTCCTTCAGCTACCGCCTTACGAGGGCGGGTTGAAAAACAATTGGCTGCGTTTTCTAAGCTAACGCCTGAACCCGTGCCTCCTTCAACCCCGCCGCATAGGGCCCCGGAAGCCACTTCTCATCACATCGTTGATTGCAAAGGTCGTGGCACAAATGTCCGAGCTCCAGTGAGGGATGGGAGCATTGTTTGTCGATGTCCCAAATACAAACTGACATTTGATGCGGACTACCGTAAGGGCATCATGGAAATTCTATTTTTCACGAAGGAGCCGGCCGCTTCAAACCAAGAAAAAATGGCGGAAGAGCTTGCCCGTTCGGTTTTGGGGGTTGCCCTGAACGCTACCTTTGTGGAAGTAAAGTCGGCTTGGCGCGCCCTCAGTCAGCGGTACCACCCGCACAAGCATCAGCGTCTGCCAGAGCGCCCTCGCAAAGCGGCAGAGATCGAAATGGCCAGAATAAACCAGGCATATCAACTGCTGGCACGGGGATCTGCACCGGATTTTTGAGGGTGCTATGCCCGCCTAAGATGCTTGATTCCAATTAACCTGGCTTTCCAAAAATCTGGGCAAGGATATAACTGTGCATAAGCGGAACGGAACCTATGTGAAAGGACATCTTCGAAAGGGTTGCTGGGTCCGCCCACACGCTCGGACAGGCAGTAGTGTCCATGATAGCCAGCATGCATTAAACGCCACTCCACCGACTACTAACTTCGCCTACAGCTATCGCCCCACTCAGTTTGAAAACACGCAGGCGCCTCATTGGTTCACAGAGAAGCTCGAGGATGTATGCGGGAGCGCGGCCTGCCCACTGTGTGGCGCAAGCGTATTTTTTGTTCGCCACAATGGGGGCAGTGTATGGCTTGATGACTTAGGTTGGCTTTGGCCCAGGCACAGTTGCTTTGCCGATCCCGAACCACGTTGGATGTCATATTTTCGACAGTACGCCCCTAACAGAGACCTCTGTAAAACGGACCAGTCGGGAACCGACCTCCGATTAGGTGTCGTCGTGAAAGTTGCGGAAAGAGCAGTTGGGGTCGCGTTAATTGCTTTTGTCTTCGGCAACCAACATACGGCCTGTTTGGCCGTTGAGTGGACCGACAAAATTCAACCTAGAGTTGGATTCGCGGGCGTATTGGACATGCCTTGTCGCACGCTTACTCTTTCGACCTACCAGCAATACAAGGTGCTACAGGGGGATGTTCCGCCAACGGAGCTTGGGCTTCCCGCTGATTGGTCCAATACTAAGCTTGAAAATTAGATAGAGATTCCGACTGTGCGCAATTAGTGATGTGTCATTGTGATTGGCAGCCAAGAATTTTGGGTGGAAGTTACAGGGCTTCCCGGTCACGTGCCCGCTCGCCCCGGATGCATCACGCCTCACATCCGGTTTTTGTTCATCGCCCCGCAGCTTTGGATTGGGCCTCCTCCGCACCCCGCCTCGCGGCGACGCACTTGCCCTTTTCCTTGCCTTCGGCTCTGCGAAAACCTGGCCATAGGACTTGCACCTATGAAGTAACGCGCCATGCCCGGCGCACGTGCAGCTTGAGAGGCGCGCAAACTGGCGGCGAAGCCGGCTGATGGAGCGTCCCACTCGAAGCGCTGGTTCGACAACAATCTATTCAATTGCCTCGCAGGACGAAATGCGCGAGACCCTGAAATCGCGTTCTGCATTTCTGTAGTCGCAATAAGCGGTAAACCGATCCTCATCAACCCAAGTGCGGGGACGTATGCAGCGAGTTGTCGATTTCCCCTTGAGATCCATGTAATCAATTTGCAGACTGTCGCCCGACTGCATGGCAGCGTCAACGAGTTCACGGGTCGACACGACAATCTGTGGGTTTGTCTGTGCCACCTTTGGTGGTGCCTGCGATGAAGTTACATTTTCAGGCCCTGTTGCGCGTGGCCGTGGGGTAGGATGAGGTGGCTTGGGCAATCCGTGGTCTATCGATCGATCGAATAAGCGCGCATAAAACGTGCGAATGCGCTCATCGCAGAAAACGTCTTCCTTTCTTATGGCACGCCCGAGCCATATATCCTCCAGACGTCTTGCTCTGCTAAGGGCTACATATGTCTGACCGGGGGCAAATGCGCCATTGCCAAGCTCAATTTTTACTGTTGGCATGGTCTTGCCTTGACTCTTGTGAATTGTTACCGCCCATGCGGGGATTAGAGGAAATTGCGTGTACGAGGCAACAACCCTTGGTGTGATTGTGTCCTTCGATTCATCATACACATACCTATACTTCTCCCATGACACTCGCTCTACAGTGACAACCCCATGACCCATATCTTCCAATCGAACGGTTATGCTGTCGGGCTTGGTCTCGACAACGACGCCGAGACTACCGTTGATCCATCGTCTCGCTTTGTCGTTTCTTGTAAACATGACTCGTGCATTCTCCTTGAGGCGAAGATGCAGCGGGGACGGCAGTTTGTCCTCTTCCATATTAAAATTGCCAGTGATCACTCCTTCGTACTCGTGAACATCGCCTGTCAATGCATTCATTTCCGCGATATTGATTTTGTCGGCTAGTGAATTAGTTGGCGTTAGCACGATCGGGCGCGCGCTCGGTGCCGGGTCAACCACGCGGCAATTGATGGCACTGAGCACATCGTCGCTGGAATCACCCAGCCTAATTCTGTTCAGGGTGGACACGAATGCGGGATCCTGTTGGCGAAATACTCGTTCGAGTTCGACAGGCGCGATTATTTCGTCTTCCAATGCCTTCGCACTAAAGAAAAAGGGGCTTGTGTATCGGCGTGAAAACAGAGTTGCCTCTTCCTTCGTGGCGACAACCGGAGGCAACTGAAGCAGGTCGCCGACCATAACAACCTGGGTACCGCCAAAAGGTCTGTCAATATGTTTGCCGTTCCTCTTCAGAAAGAGATCAATCGCGTCCACTACATCTGCGCGAATCATAGACACCTCATCTAGAACCAGTACGTCGAGATGTGTATATAGTTTTCGATCTTCTACCTTCTTAATGTCTTCACTGCCGAGAGCTCGGGGTGGTAGACCAAAGAATGAGTTAATTGTCGCGCCTTGCACATTTAATGCGGCAACGCCGGTCGGGGCTAGCACAACAACACGTTTGGAAAGGCTATGACGAAGATAGTGAATGAACGTTGATTTTCCCGTTCCCGCCTTGCCAGTTACGAATACAATGGGCACATCAGCATCGATTAATTGCTTAACTCGTTTGTAGTCGTCTGTTACTTCAATACCTTCAAGCGTGTCATCGACGTGAGCAACTCGCTGGATAACCGGGGCGCGGGTAGTTGCCTGACGGTTTAATTCCCCAGTTTTTTGGGGCGTGATACCAAGTACGGTCTTTATTGTGTCAAGGAAAGACATAGCGGACTGATCTCTGTACGTCTTGTCTTGGGGTCGAATCGGGATAGGGGAAGGCCTCGCGGCCTCCCCCTCCCACACCACCGGACGGACGGGTCACGTATCCGGCGGTTCGATGAAGCAAATTCCTACTGGGGCGCAAGGCTTGGTAGTCCCCTTTCGTTCGAAGAAGCGCAACGGGAGCGCGGTCGACAGGGGCGGCGTCTGTGACACCCGCCATGGACCGTGTGCGGACTTGCTGGTATTCCACGCTTCACGGACAGACACACCTATGAAGTAACGCGCCATGCCCGGCGCACACGTTCTGCATGAGCGGCGGACGTCGGCCGCAGGCCGAAGCGAACTCGCGAGCAACGCTTGCCAGCCGTCCACCCCATGCACTTGTTAGCCCTCATGGCGCTCATGATTCGGTGTTCGTTCCGAGAAGTGTCCGGTACGGCGGCGCAGCGGTGCTCGCCACATCGACATGAACTCGCACTTTAGGAAGTGGCGGCGCCGTTGCTTGCCCTTCGAATGTCTCAAAATCTCCCTCGATGACGCAGACTACATGCTGTGCGAACTCAACCGGGTGCAGCCACATGCTCCCGTCAGACGCAACGACAATTCTCGGTTTGTCGTGACTAAGCCACCCTACCGGTAAAGCGACGCCTCCCCGGTTCTGCCGCGATAGCGTGATCTGATGAAGTAGCCCATTTCGGTAAACCTGCCAAAACCTACGCGAAATTGCCTGGTCGCGAAGTTCGGGAAACATGCGAGCGAGTTCTTCATAGAAGGCATTCGATAGAACCTGATCAGCGGAAAGACCAGTCTTCTGCCGCAAATAGCGTTCAAGCAGCGGGAACGCAACAAGGAGGATCGCGAAACCGGCTTCTCGGCTCGGATAAAGCGTCGCCAACACCTTCTTGTACCAGCTGTTGAAGTTCTCGCGATTCGAAGTCATCGGTGAATTCCTGAGGGCTAACGCGCAAGTTCAGCCGCCGCCGAGGAGCGCAGCGACGAGCGGACCGGCAAGCGACGCTTGCCGGCGGTCGGCTGGAGCGCCGGGTTCGGTGGCATGAGCGTCAGCGGACCCGGTGAACGACGAGTTGAGTGACATCAGGCAGAGGTTCCAGCCAGAAGCGCGACCGACACGCCCGGCAGATGGACGGGTTCTTCGCGGACGAGCCCCGCTGGTGCGCGAGCACTACGGCGAGCACAGGTGCGCCGCAGCCAAGGCAACGAAATGCGACGTTGTTCCCATGAGCGTCGGCGAGGACTGGAAAGCCACCTTCGTCGACAGCGGTGAAGTTTGTGACTGCGGTCATGTACGCACCCCTGACGCCCAATAGCGTTCATCTGCCGCGCCGAAAGCGTCCGGCCTTGCCGCTGGCGTATCCGCGGCAGATAAACCTCGTTGGACTGAAGCGCCTCGACGGCGGTACTTATGGGGATTGTAAGCGTCCCGTGCCGCCGGTCAAGTCACGGGCAAGACCCAGACGGCTGGGCGAGAGGCTGATGGCGGGCGTAGCGCCGCTGGCGAGCGGGTGACTGGAGCGAAGCAGACACGCCCACCGACGGTGAGCGGCGCGGAAATGGCGCCTTCGGCACGCCGGCGACGTGCCACCCGCCGGCAGCCGGAACCGCCATGTCTCACTGAAAGCTGAAGTGGGAGCACCGGAGTGCCTGTCCTCGCCTCCACGCATCCCAAGGCGATACATCGATGGGTCGGTGCCGGCGGCTTCGGGCCGAGACGCCGTGACTGACCTCCCCGGATCGGCGCCCGACACAGGCCTCGGTGCCCCTGGCTTCACCAATGCCAGCTGCAGCACCCGCACTCTCGATGCCAAACCCAAGCATCGCTCGGCCGCCACCCACCAGAAGCCCTGACCGCGATGGCGCCGACCCACCCTCCGGTCGGTATAGGCCCGGACGCCGCCCAGAACGCAAAAAGCCCGACCTCAACGGACGGGCTAAGCGCTTGTACGGCAAGAAATTTCTTTGGCTCCCCGACCTGGGCTCGAACCAGGGACCTACGGATTAACAGTCGAACTCACACCGATTTCTATGGCGGCCAAGCTGCAGATTCCTAAGGCTTTCTTCTCTCCATGTCCGACCGACCGTCTCCCACCGAACCTATCCCGAACCTCTGCCCCCGCGTTTCGCCATCCTAGCGCAAAAACTCAAGCTTTTTCAGGAAAGTAACGCTGCTCCGACCGACCGACAACAGAACCGCCGGGCGAGGCGAGTGTCGGACTCCGACGCCGCGGTGGTCTGGGAGGGGGGCTCGTCGGTGATCCGCGACGGCCCTAGAGGGCATCGCAAGGGACGACGTCGCGACCGAAAACTCGCCGCTTGCCTCGGAGGTACGGCAGCTACCCATCGCCTCCCGACGGCTGCTTTCTGGTGGAGTGCTGAACGCGTACAATCGGCCATGACCTGCCAGTCGGGTTGCTGAGGGCTATGCCCGCTTCAGACTGACAGCGGACTGCTGACAGCGGCATATCCAATGGCGGCTGCACTCTGAAACCTGCCCTTGGGCCAAGTCCCGCAACTCGGCCTCTCCGGCCATTCGCTGGCGAACACCTGTCGGTCAGCAGTACATTGGTTACCAGCCGTTCACCCGGCGCCAACCTTCGACGAGCGGGCTTGAGAACATCATCGAGATGACACGTGGCCAGAATTCAGTCGTATTGCCAATCAACGTGCCGATGTCCATGCGTCCTTTGATGAATGCGGTTCTGCCGCTCGCATATTTATGCCAATAATGTCGGCTGTGAGCGCCTGCTAAGAACTATTGAATTCAGGATTCTTGCCAACTCAAAAGGTATGCAAATTGGAAAGGTGATGATGGAGTGTTTTTACATCGACGAGAGCGGCTACACCGGGTTTGATCTGCTCAACCAGGAGCAGCGGTTCCAAGGCGCTGCCGCAGTGGCCATCAGCAATGATGAGGCTGCGCACCTGATCCAAGAGCACTTCCCCAAGCTGCAGGCACCCGAACTCAAGTACCACGCACTCGCGCGCAGGCCGGGCTACCGGCAGCCGCTGATGGACTTGCAGCGCGCTGTACTGTCCCAGTACAAGTGCGTGACCTACGTCTGCGACAAGCGATTTCTGTTGATCCTCATGTTTCTGGACTACGCTGTCGAGCCGTTCTACTACGAGCGCGGTCATGACTTCTACCAGAACGGACAGAACTACGCCCTAGCTTCGCTAATGTACAGCGTTGGCCCCACCTTGCTCGGTAAAACGGCGTTTGATGATCTGCTTGTGGCCTTTCAGCGGGCGGTCAAGGAAAAGACCCCGCAAGCCCTGGATGCGTTAGTTAGTGCGGTCAGGAAACTCAACTGGCGCGAACTGCCTGAAGCGCTTGGGCCGCTCGCACAGGGCTCGCCCGAATGCCTATCCGCGATCGCCACGCCGGGTGTCTCGACCGACGTCGCGATGGTGGTACTCCAGTCGCTGATCTCCCGGATGGAGGTGATGGCCGCAGGCCCGTACTGGGTCAAGCACGACCAGTCGAAGAACCTGCTTATTTACCACGAGCTACTGCAGCGCTACATCGACCATCAGGATGAGGTCGAATTCAGGCAGACACAGATCGCGGGCATCCGTTTTCCGCTCAAGCTGTCGTCCGTGATCCAGGTCGATTCGAAGACCAGTCCAGCTGTGCAGATCGCCGACGTCATGATCGGCGCCGCCATCGAAACAGCCAACGGACTGGCCGGCCTGCGCTCCCCGCTGCTGGATCCGCAGGCCGTAATGTCGCTGTACGCGTATGACCAGTTCATCCACTTGGTGCCGTCGATCGACTTTGATGAACAAAAGCAGTTCCGCGAGGGGACGCAGGCGGCAGAAATGATCGACTACTTCGCCAAGCACTTCGCTACGAAAACCTCGTGAAACGGCTACTTTTGATTCGATGATGAAATCAACCCATAAGGGAACCACTGATCAATGGACCTGAACACGCGCCAAAACCGCTCTCGGCCGGG
>ERZ761603.2008-NODE-2008-length-14519-cov-14.052060_pt1 | contig 14519 bp, 12 predicted proteins | sample MGYA00511879_ERZ761603 | MGnify/ENA primary metagenome ERZ761603 (study PRJEB28899, sample SAMN02850040) | bioreactor sludge metagenome | biome: EBPR Sludge; feature: EBPR Bioreactor; material: flocular biomat | place: Australia: Thorneside Wastwater Treatment... | reverse complement strand
CGGCCTTAGCTTATTCCACCCCGGTGGCTGTCCAAACAACCGGAACCACCGCACAATGCTGGCGAGCGAACAGACGCTCGCCTTTCGGAGTTTCATTCCTGCAAGGCAAGCAGTTCCTTGTCGGCGTAGCTGAGACGCGTTGCCAGCACGCGGGCGACCGCTTCGAGCAGGTGGAAGGCCAGGCGCCGATGCTCGTCACACAGTACGTCGAAGTCTTCGCGCTTGAGGACATAGACTTCGCTGTCTTCGATCGCCGTCGCGTCGGCGCTGAAATGGGTGGCCCGCGTCAGGAAGGACATGCCGCCGATGAAGTCGCCACGTCCGTAGGTCAAGCGATGATGACTGACCTCCGTGCCCGGTACCGGTACCGATACCCGCAGCGCACCCTTGCGGATCAGGAACAGCAGATTCGCAGGATCGCCGACAGAGAACAAGCGCTCGTTCTTGGGTATGGAACGCCGTTCCATACGCTCGACCAGAGCAATCAGCGCTTCCTCCTTGGCATCCTTGAAGATTTCCAGCTCGTAAATCGCGAGCGGAGGCAACTCGGCTGCCTGTGCCAGATCCTCGCCCAAGACCTGGTCCTCGACCCATTCGACCGCGTCGTCAAGCGCTGCAAAGACCTTGACGCACTCGACCTGGGTCGTCAGCTCCATCTGATCGAAGAGTTCGGCGATCGTCCGTCCGTTGGGCAGCGTGTGCGACAGGCCGCTGAAGATCAGCAGCGCACCACGGTCGCGCAGCGAGTCGCGGATCTGGTTGAGCAGATGAACGGCGGTGACGTCGACCGACTGTACCCGGCGCATATCGAGTATCACGTACTTGCGCGTGCCCAGTTCCGGTTCGAGGGCCGTGAAGAGCTGGGCTTTGGTGCCGAAGAACAGGCTGCCCTGCAGTTCGACGATGATCGTCTGCTGGCCGCGCTTTTCGAGGAGCTCCATCTCGTGTCCGAGACGCACGCGCTTCGAGAAGCGGCTCTTGCCCTCGACCTTATTGCGGATGATGGTGCTCCCGAGCTGCTCGCGAATGAACAGAAACATCGCCAAGCCGATGCCGACGGCTGAAGCCGCGATCAGGCTGTAGAGCAGTGCCACGGCGACGACAGCGACAATGACGACGAAGTCGAGCATGGTCCAGGGTGACTGCAGCAGGTGAATGCTATGGCGGTCGATCATGCGCGTGCCGACGACGATCAGAATGCCGGCGAGCGAGGCGACCGGAATCCAAGCGATCAGCGAACCGAGGGCAAGAAAAGCAAAAAGCGCGAGCACGCCTTCGACGACTCCCGAAACGCGAGTCTGGCCGCCGCTGGCGAGATTGACCAGCGTCGCTCCCATCTGACCGGCACCCGGCATGCCGCCGGCACACGCGGAGGCGACGTTGCCGGCCCCTTGCGCGATCAACTCGCGGTTGGAATCGTGGCGACTGCGGGTCAGGGCGTCGAGCACGACTGCCGTTTTCAGGGTATCGATCGAGAGCAGGACGGCGAGCGTCAATGCCGTTCCCAACAGATTGCCGATCTGGCTCAACTTGAGTTCGCCGATGTCGCGCCAGCGACCGACGATCGCTTCCAGCATGCTCGACGCGGAGCCGCCGAGCGTGCCGATGATCAGCTTGTTGCCTTCGAGAATCAGTAAAGAGGGATCGACGAAGTAGCCGATGCCAAAGTAGGTGGCGACCCCTGCCAGCAGGCCGAGGATGGCCGCCGGCACCGCCTTCGTGATCAGTGGCGCACCGACCATGACGCCGGCGGTGACGCCGCCGATGACCATGCTCTGCCATTGCCATAGTTCGGGCGAGATCAGCGTTTTCCACAATGACGGACCGCCAAAGACGCCGAGCAGTTTAGGTATCTGGCTGCCGATGATGATCAGTCCAACCCCGGTGAGGTAACCGCTGACTACCGGAAACGGGATGTACTTGATCAGGCTGCCGACGCCCATGAAGCCGAGGAGAAGCTGCAGCAGGCCGGAGACCAGGCCGAGGGCCGTCAGCATCAGGACGATGAACGCCGGATCGATTTGCTGATTGACGAGTTCGATCGCGAACGCCGACAAAACGGCCGCCGCCGGCGCACAGGGGGCTGTGATCAGTCGGTTGGTTCCACCCAGGCTGGGGGCGACGAGGCCAAGGGCCGTGGCGCCGAGGATTCCCGCCAGCGCGCCGAGGCCGGCGTAGGCGGGACCGATCGAGGCATAGATGGTAACGCCAAAGGCAATCGCTGAAGGCAGTGCGACCAGCATCGCCGCGAGTCCTCCCCAGAAATCACCCACCAGCTTGTCATTCTTGAATGTCATCGACAGTTCCACGGTCAGACCCTCCATCGATATGGCCAAGATCAAACAACGCCTCCTCGGCGGACCCTCCATCCGCGCTTTCGGCGCGATGATTCCCGAGCAGGGTACTCGGGATCTATTCATCGTAGCACGATGCTCGTCGCGATGACGGCGCTTGCTGTATTGGACAGGAGCGTGGTGAGTGAACAGGCAGTGCCCGGTGGCATCCGCCAAACGACAGCGGTAGATGTCGCCTATGAAGCATCGGTGTCGGCGAGATTGCCAGCGGTTGGCGAATGTTTTAGGCTTGGCGCCGGTGAGTGGCGTCGCAGCGGGATGCTGGCGCTTCGACTCCCTTCTGTTTGCGTTAGAACGAATCCCTTGATTGAGGAGGTGGCAACGATGAGAAACTGGAAGCTGGTAGCTCCGCTGAGTGCATTGGCATTGGCCGCCTGCGTATCGCAGCAAACCTACGACCGGCAGGTTCAGCAGACGCAGAAGGCTGTGTCGCTGGAGCAGCAGTACCTGGCTCTGAACCAGCAGTTGCAGGCCGAGGTAGCGACGGACAAGGTGCAGATCAAGCAGCTGTCGGATCGCCTCGTGGTGACCTTTGTCGACGAGATCCTTTTCAGCTCCGGGAGTACCGAACTGCATACGGCCGGCCGGGCGGCGATCGGCAAGGCGGCGCCGACGCTGGCTACGCTGACTGGCCACTGGATCAGTGTCGAGGGTTATACCGACAACGAGCCGATCGGACCAGCGTTACGCGGACGCTATCCGACCAACTGGGAGCTCTCGGCGGCCCGTGCGGTGGAAGTCGTACGCCATTTGCAAGCGCTGGCAGTGGATCCGACCAACCTGGTCGCAGCCGGCTACGGCCAGTACCAGCCAGTGGCTGCGAATGACACGCCACAAGGACGCGCCAAGAATCGGCGGATCGAGATCGTCTTACGTTCGAAGTAGCGCCGGCGCCGGTTGGAACGGCGGACTGCTCTGCCGTTCCAAAGTACCAGACTGGCAAGTTGTGCGCGCCGGTGTAGTTCCTGTTCCCGAAAGGGTGGTGCTGCAGGGCGCGACGAAGTTGATGACTGGAGAGGAGATGACCATGACTTGGGAGTTGCACTGCCGGCGAGGCTTGGCCGGCCTGATTGGAGCCCTGGGCTTGGCCGCAGCGGCGCCGGCGGCCGCGCAGCAGGTCAAGTTGTTCGATGGCCAGTGGCACTTCAGTGTGACGCCTTATCTTTGGCTGCCGACGGTCTATGTCGATGCATCGGTGAACGGTCCAGTCGGAATCGCCGCGATCAATACCGGCATGCATACCACTCCCGGTACTTATCTGAAGAATCTGTCGTTTGCGGCCATGATCACCGGCGAAGCGCGCAAGGGAGACTGGTCGGTGTTTACCGATTACATGTATCTTCGTTTCAAGAACCAGGAGACGACGGTGAAGGCGGTAAGCGGACCGCGCGGGCGCACCCTTGGCTTCGCCGATGCGGGCAGCGAAATTGACTTGACCGGCAACGTGTGGACGCTTGCCGGCAGCTACACGGTCTGGCGCGAGGGTGCGAAACACGTGGACGTCTTTGCCGGCTTCCGCTACCTGGGTCTCGACATGGACCTCGACTGGCGCGTTGCCGGTACGCGCGGCATCCTGCCAGGCTTGCAGGGCAGCGCCTCGGGCGACCTCAACAAGTGGGACGGCATCATCGGCGTCAAGGGTCAGATCCCGCTGAGTAGCGATGGCCGCTGGTTCATGCCGTACTACTTCGACGTCGGCAGCGGTTCCAACAACAAGACCTGGCAGGCCCTGATCGCCGCCGGCTATCGTTTCGACTGGGGCAATGCAACGCTGTCTCTGCGCAACCTGTCGTATGATTTCAGTGGCCACAACAGCAACAGCGTGGACGCACGCTTTACGGGCCTGGCGCTGGGTGCAAGCTTTCTCTTTTGAGCGTGGCGGGCCTGCGCCGCACCCTGCGCATGCGGACGGATGGGTTCAATCGGCCTGGCTCGGGAGGGCGCGTCCCAGTCAAGGTCTTTGCGATGCAGCGTCATTGGTTGGCAATGAGAGATGGAGATGGACATGAAGAAAACGACCTCATGGATGGTGGGTCTCGGTGCTTTGGTGGCGGTTGGTGTCGCCCTTGCGCAGCAGTTTCCGCTGCTCGACATGGTCGCCGGCAAAGTGGTGCAGAAGTATCAGCAGAGTTCATGCGAGCAGTTGTGGGAGAAGAAGGGCCAGCCGAAGTCGCCCGAGGAACAACGCGTCATCGGCATGCTGCGCAACGACCCAGCCATGCGGACCGAGTTCATCAACCGGGTCGCGGGGCCGATCGCCAACAAGATGTTTGAATGCGGGATGATCCCCTGAGCTTTCGTGCCAGTGGCCTACAGCGACCAACAAGGAGGGTCTGATGAGGAAGGATAAATGCGCGGCGGGTGCCGCACTGTTGGCGGCGGCACTGCTGGCGACTGCCGTGCACGCGCAACCGGCAGCGGCAGCGAAAGCGGGGAAAACAGCGAAGGCGGCGCCGGCGGCACCAGCGGTCAAGCCCTTGCTCGAAACACGGGCGACCGATTTGCTCAAGCTCATGAGTGAGCGCCTGGCTGCCGCTCGTGCCATGTCGTTCACTGCACTGATCACCTACGAGCATCCGAGTCGACTGGGTCCGGCGCTGGCGTACACGACGTTCTCCGAGGTTCTCATGCAGCGGCCGGACAAGCTGCGCGTAATCACCGTCGGTGATGGGCCAGCCTCGGAGTTCTATTACGACGGCAAGCGGATGAGCGCTTACGCGCCGGCCGAAAACCTGGTTGCCGTCGCTGACGCGCCGGCAACGGTAGACGCGACGCTCAAGCTGGCGTTCGACAGTGCGGCGGTCTACTTCCCGTTTGCCGACGTGATGCTCGCCGACCCCTACAAGAACATTGCCGAGGGTCTGCGGCATGCGTTCTATATCGGGCAGTCGAAGGTCGTCGCCGGTACGCTGACTGACATCGTCGCCTTTGCCAACGACGAAGTCTTCGTCCAGATCTGGATCGGCGCCGAGGACAAGCTGCCGCGCTTGGTGCGCGCCGTCTATCGCCGCGACCCCTTGCGCTTGCGCCATCAAATGGAACTCGCCCACTGGAAGCTCGATCCGGCGGTGGCGACGGACGCCTTTGCCTCCAGCAAGGCGGCGACCGCGACCGCGATCGCCTTCGCTCACCCTGGTGCGAAGCCAGCCTCGGGGCTGCAGCCGCCTCCCGGCAAAGCAGCCCAGGTGTCGTCGGCCGCCAAGGCGAAATAAGGAGGAAGATATGAACAGAATCGCTATCGCCGTCCTCGGAATCATGGGGACGGTTCTTGCCGCGAGCGACGCCATGGCCTGGGCCAGTGCCAACCGCTTCGGCGGCAGCACCGAACACGTTGCCGGCGTCGGCACCGAGCACACCAACGCCTGGGGCGGCAGCACCGAACACGCCTTCGGTGGCGGTACCGAGCACACCAATATGTACGGCGGCAGCACCGCCGGGCGCTACGGAGACGGCGTCTACCACACGACGCCAGCCGGGGCGACCGCCTATCGCCCGCCGGCACCGTACTACCCTTACCACCCGCCGGCGGCGGTTCCCTATTACCCAGCCACCGGCTGCTACGGCTGCGCGGCTGCGGCCGGCGCCGTCGTGGGCATGGCGACCGGCGCCGCCGTTGCTTCGGCGAATACGGCGGCTGCGAGCAGCAGCGCCTATGCCTCGGGTTACGCTGCCGGCAGTGCCAACACGGCTGCGGCGTACGCGATGGGTACGAGCTATGCAGTGCTGCCGGCGGGCGCGATGGTCGTGCAGAGGGCGGGTACCACGTATTACCTGCTTGGCAACACCTGGTTCCTGCCGGCGTATGGCGCCAATGGTGTCTATTACCGCGTCGTTCCGGCACCGTGAGCGAGCACTAGCAGCCTGCCGGACTTGCTGAGTCGTGGCAGTGCGTCGCTCGCTGGCGGCATCTCTGGTCGCCTGTCCTGACTGCGACCTGTTGCAGCAACTGCCCAGCCTGGCGCCGGGCGAGACGGCGCGGTGCACACGCTGCGGAGCAGTGCTGTGGCGGCGCCCGGCCGATTCGCCGGCGGCAACGCTGGCGCTGGTTCTCGCGGTGGGGATTCTGCTGCTGATCGCCAACACGGTGCCGATGCTCGGCCTGTCGATAGCCGGCAACACGACCCTGACGACGGTTATCGGTGGCGTTCTCGAGATGTGGCGAGAGGGACGCCAGGAAACCGCGCTGCTCGTCCTCTTCGCGGCCGTTCTCGCGCCGGCGTTGGAGGTCGTGTTGGTGCTCGTCGTCCTCTTTGCAGTGCGACAGCCGCCGGCGCCGCATTGGGTCGGCGCCTGTCTGCGCGCCTACGAACGGATCCGCGAATGGAGCATGATCGAAATCATGTTGCTCGGGGTGTTGGTAGCGCTGATCAAGATCGCCGAACTGGCGGCGGTGATTCCCGGGCTCGCCTTGTTCGTGCTTGGCGCCCTGGTTTTTCTACGGGCGGCAATGGCCGCCGCGTTCGATCCCCGCGCTGCCTGGGAACGCATTGTCTGGGCGACTGACGTTGCGTTGCCGGCTGCCGTGCCCCCTGAGGGTGAACAATGCGTGCGGCACCGTTGAGCAACGGCGCTGCCGGACAAGCTGTCGAGGAGCCGTACGCGGAGGCGGAACTGCGCAGAGGTCAGCCGGTCGCTGCGCATGCCATCAGCGCGCGCGCGTGCGGTCTGGCCGGCTGCGAGACTTGCGGACTCATTGCACGCCTGCCTGCGCGCGAGGGCGGGAACTGTCCGCGTTGTGGTGAGCGTCTGCATGGCCGGCGCCCGGCGAGTCTCGAGCGCACGTGGGCTCTGGTGGTCACGGCGCTGATTCTCTACGTCCCCGCCAACCTGCTGCCGGTGCTCAACACCTCGACGCCCCTTGGCAGCGAAACCGATACCATTCTGCAGGGCGTCGTCGCGCTCTGGTCACCGACATCCTGGCCGCTGGCGATCGTGGTTTTCCTTGCCAGCGTCACGATTCCGCTCGGCAAGCTGCTCGCGCTCGGCTACCTGCTGGTCAGTGTGCAGCGCGGCTGGGTAGAATCGGGCCGGCAGCGCATTCAGCTCTACCGCATGATCAAGTTCATTGGGCGTTGGTCGATGCTCGATGTCTTTGTCGACACCTTTGTCGTCGCGCTCATACAACTCAAGCCGCTGATGTGGGTGGAGCCGGGGCCGGGGGTGGCGTTCTTTGCCGGAGTGGTGGTGGTGACCATGATCGCGGTAAATAGCTTTGACCCACGGCTGATCTGGGATCTTTCACTGCGGGCGAGCGATGAACGAGAATGACCCGGCGTCCGAGGTTCCCGAGGCCACGGTGCTGCCGCAACGGCGGCTGCGCTTGTCCGCGGTCTGGATCATCCCGATCGTGGCCGCGTTGCTGGGCGGCTGGATTGCTGTTCAGAAGTACCTTGCCGCCGGGCCGACGATCGCGATCAGCTTCGCCTCGGCCGAGGGGCTGGAGGCCGGGAAGACGACGGTCAAGTACAACGGGGTCAACGTTGGCACGATTCAGTCGCTGAAGGTCGCCGATGATCGCCGGCGCATTGTCGCCAGCGTGCAGATGGCGGCCGAGACGCGCGACTGGCTGGTCGAAGATACGCTGTTCTGGGTGGTGCGGCCGCGTATTGGCGGTGGCAGCGTCAGCGGCCTGGGGACGCTGCTCTCGGGGTCGTATGTCGGCATGGCGATCGGCAAGGCGAGCGAGCGAGCGCGTACCTTCACCGCGCGCGAAGTGCCGCCGGTGGTGACCGGCGATACGCCGGGACGCTTTTTTCGCCTCAAAGCCGACACCCTGGGGTCGCTCGACTACGGCACGCCGATCTACTTCAGACGCTTTCAGGTCGGGCAGGTGAGCTCTTATACGCTGGCCGCCGACGGCCGCGAGGTCGACGTGCAAATCTTCGTCACCGCGCCCTATGATCAACTGGTCAAGACCGAAACCCGCTTCTGGCAGGCGAGCGGCCTCGATTTCTCCTTGACGGCCAGTGGCCTCAACGTCCAGACCGAGTCATTGGTGTCCTTGTTGATTGGCGGTGTGGCCTTCGATACGCCAGTGGCCAACGAAACCGCGCCGCCGGCGCCGGCCGACACCCGCTTCGACCTGTTTGCCGACCAAGCCTCGGCGATGAAGGCCCCTGAGCGCGGGGCGACGCAGTATGCCCTCTATTTCGATGAGTCGATACGCGGCGTGTCGGCAGGTGCCCCGGTCACCTTCCTTGGGCTGCCAGTCGGAGAGGTGGTCTCGGTGCGCTTGCAGGCGGGTATGCGGCGCAGCCTGCGGGCGCGAGTGCTGGTAGCCGTTTATCCGCAGCGCTTTCTCGACGTGCTGACCAATCCCGAAGACCTCGATCACGGACAGGAGATCACGCCGGCTGTCCGCCGGCAAGTCGTCGATCAACTCGTCGCCCGCGGACTGCGCGCGCAGCTGCGCACCGGCAATCTGCTGACCGGCCAGCTCTACATCGCTCTCGAGTACGTTGCGAACGCCAGTCGTGCCCGGATCGACTGGAGCAGCACGCCGCCGACGTTCCCGGCGGTCAAGGGGGACCTGACCGACCTCGAGGCCAAGCTGACGGCGATTCTGGCCAAGATCGAGCGTTTGCCGATCGACGCCATCGGCAGCGACCTCAAACAGTCGCTGGCATCCCTCGTCACGACGCTGAACGAGGCTGAAGCGCTTGTCAGACGTTGGGGAAGCGAGTTGACGCCGGAGCTGAACGCAGCCCTGCGCGATGCGCGCAAGACTTTCACCGCCGCCGAGCGAACGCTCGCGACGGCCGAAACGACGGTCGCAGCCGATTCTGCCCTGATCGAAGATCTGCGCGGCACACTGCTCGAGGTCCGGCGTGCGGCGCAATCGATTCGTGTTCTGACCGACTATCTCGAACGTCATCCGGAAGCCCTGGTTCAGGGCAAGAGCGAGGAAGCGCCGTGATCAGAAGTGTTCTGCTGACGACCAGGGGGTGTCTCGTGGTACTGGCCGCGGGCTTGTGCGCGTGCGCCTCGCCGCCGTCACGCTTCTACACGCTGGCGGCGACCGCGCAGGCAGACGGTTCCGCTCCAGCCACCTACAGCGTCGCGATCGACAACGTCAGTGTTCCGGCGACGGTAGACCGACCCCAGTTCGTCGTCCAGTTGGGTCCGAATCGTGTCGCCATCGATGAGTTCAATCGCTGGGCGGCGCCGCTTGGCGCGAGTGTGGCGCGGGCAGTCGCCGAGAACCTCGTCATCCTGTTGGCAACACCGCGCGTCGGAAGCGGGTTTCTCACGGCGAGCCTCGACCCCGCGTACCGGGTGACGATAGACATTCAGCGCTTTGAGTCGGTCGCCGGCGATTCGGCGTCATTCGATGCCTTGTGGGTGATCCGCGGCAAAGGCGTCGCACAACCGATAAGCGGGCGGACGACGTTGCGCGAAGCCGTCGCGGGATCGGGCTATGACGCACTTGCCGCGGCGCATAGCCGCGCCATCGCCGCCATGAGCCGTGACCTTGCGCTGGCGATTCGCGCCGAGGCGGTGCGCCAGCAGCGCTAGTCGAACCGCCTGACATCGCAGTCCAACCAGCCTGGCGACCGTCCGCGTCGGGTCCGACGCGGGCCGGGTGGCCCAGGCCAGGCCAGCCGGGCAATGGCGAGCGGGTTCCCGTTCTCGATGCGTCCTGGCTGGTCAAAGTTGCCCGCACATGACCTTGGTTCGCTTCAACCATTCGCTGCGTTCGGCGAGGCCGATCAAGCCGCCGTTGATCGCCAGCGTCACGCGGCGCACGCTGTCTGCGTCGGCATGGGTGTTGCATCCCTTGGTGGCCCATTCCGAGGCGGCAACAGCAAGGCACCATTGAGCGCTGATGACTTCGTCGGGCTGTGCGACCAAGTCTGGGGCAGCAGGATTGTTCTTGCGCAGGTGCATCGTCGCTTCCTGGTAGCTGGCCTTGCCGGTCAATTGCAGGAGGCCACGGCCGCGATAAGTGAAGCCGTCGTTGGGCGCAGTGTTGCCCATGCGGCCACCGTAAACCTCGTTCGCGAGTTTCTGGGGGTTGTGAGCATACTGGGCAGGATCCAGAGCCCCGAGCGGCTTGAAGCGCTTCGGCCAGACCTTCGGCAGACGTTCGGCGCTGTAGTTGAGGTTTTCGAACTGTAGACTGAGCCCCCCGGATTCGTGAAGGATTTGCGCCAGGAAATGAGCGAGGCGCAACGGCGTCGCCGAGATCTGGTGCCGGTCGAGAATTGCCTGCCCGCTCAGGAAGGCTGTCCGATAACTGGAGCGGGCGTTGGGCGCGAGTTGCAGGAGTGGCGGAAGAGTCAGTTTGACGGCCATGGGGGACACCTCCGGGAACAGCGGTTCGATTTTGTTGGCCAGCGAAAGAAACAGTCGGCGCCAAATTATCGCTCAAATCCGAAGGCGCAAACGCTTTCGTGTCTGCGCGCCCTGTTTGGCGAAGGCTCGGGAGAAAGGTCCAGGCCGGCAGCGACGATTGACGTCGCTATGTTGAACGCCTAGACTTTCTCGATATGCTGCTGCGATCCGGAGCGCAGTGGCGATTGGCGAAGACGGGTTGTCGCCGACATTCGAACAAGCTTCGGGGACGCACGGGGTGGTTGTTTGCTGCCGGTTGTCATGCAGAGTGCATTTGCCGATGCGTCAAGGAGGAGGAGTTGCTGATGGCTATCAAATTCGCGGTGGTCGTTCTTGTCGCTGTCCTGCAGGGAGGACTGATTTTTTTCGCAGCCGGCGGCGCCAGCATGGCAGCAATGATTGCCGCTGTCGGCGGTGTCTTGTTGGTCGTGGGCTTGGCGTTCTGGCTCCAGCGCGGCGGAGGGACGGGCATGGGATCCGGGGCGAACCTGATCACTGACGAGTTGCGCCGAATTCAGGACGGCAGCGCGCCGCTTTCGCAGCGCTTGAGCGGTGACGAGCCCGTGGTTACTCAGGTCAACCAGTTGCTGGTGATGTTTCGGCGCATTCTGCTTCGGGCGCGCGGGCTGAGTGCGCAGGCGGCGGTCGGTGCGGCGAAGATGAACGTGATCACCAAGAGCGCGCTAAGCGGAGCGACGACGCAGGGCCAGCTGTCGAAGGAAATCTTTTCCAGGTCTCAGGAAGCGAGTGGCGCGGCCAACAGCGTGCTTAGCAACTCGGCGTCGATCGCCGCGACCGCGTCAGCCAATCTCGAGGTCGCCGAGCGCGCGCTGCAGGAAATGCGCAAACTCGCCGACGAGATCGTCAGTGTCAGTAGCCGCCTGCACGGGTTTCGCGAAACCGTCAAATCGCTCGACAAGAGCGCCTCGCACATTGCCGAGATCTCGCAACTGATCAACGACTTCTCGGACCAGACCAACCTCCTGGCACTGAACGCGGCGATCGAGGCCGCGCGCGCCGGTGAACACGGGCGGGGGTTTGCCGTCGTCGCCGATGAAGTGCGGAAACTGTCGCAGAGCGTCAAGGCGGCGTCGAACACGATTTCCGAGAACATCGCCGAGATGACGGCGCTGGTCAAACATACCGACCACGATTCTTCGCTGATCGCCGACAGCGTAGACCGCTCGCGTTCGGTCGTCGAAGAGTCGGCGGTCAATTTCGAGTGCATGGTCGTCGACTTGAAGGATGCCACCGCCAAGATCGCCGAAATCACGGTCGCGATTGAGTCGCTCAGGAGTTGCAACGAGGCGGTGCACCAGATCGCCGAGCAGATTCAGGACGCGAGCAGCCGTATCGTCGACCAGGTGAAAACCTCTGAAACTTACGCTGGCGAGCAGCGTGAGGCGACCGAACGCGTCCAGGGAACGCTCGCGCAGTTGCGCACCGGTGGTTGCGAGTTCGACCGCATCGTCGAGATCACCGAGGCCTTCAGGAACAAGGTGACTACCTATCTCGAGAAGCTGTCGGCGGATGGCGTCAATGTTTTTGATCAGAACTACCAGCTGATTCCCGGTTCGAATCCGAAGCGTTACAAGACGTGTTACGATGGTCTGTGCGAAAAAGTGCTGCAGACCGAAGGCGATGCCGCTCTGGCAGCCGGTTCGCGCGTTGTTTATGCACTGGCGCTGGACGGCAATGGTTACGCTCCGGCACACAACAGCAAGTTCTCGAATCCGCCGACCGGCGATTACGCCAAGGATCTGGTCGGGACGCGACACAAGCGCATCTATGACGACCCGGTAGCCAGGAAGATCGCGGAGAACGCCGAGCCAAGCCTGTTTCAAACCTACCTGCGCGATACCGGAGAGGTTCTGGGTGACCTGTCGATGCCCGTCCTGGTCAATGGCAGGCGTTGGGGGGCGGTCAGGGTCGGTTTTGATCCACAGGTCGTCATTGACGAGACCGGTTAGCGTTCGAGGCATCGGAGAAACCGTTGTCGTGATCGTGCTGTCCGACTGGACGTTGGCTGCGGCACCCCAACTACTGGCGGGGCAGCGGTATGGGGGTACGCTTGGCGTCGAGTCGCCATTGGGCCGATGGATCATCTGCCAGCTTGGACCCACGGGATCATCTTTGCTCCGATACCCTCGTTGAGCCATGAGTCATAGCCGATCACCGCTCGAGGTCCTTATCAGGCCGTCGTCGATCGTCATCTGCGGCGCCAGCCCGGAGCGCTACAGTCTCGGCGGCATCCTGACCGAAAACCTGACCAATGGGGGTTTCCAGGGTGCCTTGCACTTGGTCAACCCGAAGTACCGGCAGATCGGCGAGCACTCGTGTTACGCCGCGCTTGCCGATGTCGGCAAGCGCGTCGACTTGGCGCTGATCGCGTCGCCGGCGGCAGCGGTTGGCGAGATTCTCGAGCAGTGCGGCGCCAGTGGCGTAAGGGCAGCGGTCGTTTACTCCGCGGGCTTTTCCGAGACTGGCGCCGAGGGTCTGCAGCGTGAGGCCGAGTTGAAGGCGGTCGCGCTACGGCAGCGGATTCGCCTCTTTGGTCCGCGTGCGGTAGGTTTCGTACGCCCGTCCCAGGGTGTCAACGCGATTCCGCTTCGGCGCACCGTGCCGGCCGGGAAGCTGGCCCTGGTTTCACAGTCGGGAACCGTGTGTGCCGGAATCCTCGACTGGGTATTTGCCGAGGATGTGGCTTTGTCAGCCGTGTTTGCCCCGGGTAACGGCTGTGATCTCGACCTGCCGGAAATTCTTGACTTTCTGGCGGGAGACCCCGAAACACGAAGCATCCTGCTTTATCTGGAAGGGGTGCGCGATCGGCGGCGATTCATGAGCGCCTTGCGCGCGGCGGCGAGAGTGAAGCCGGTCGTCGTCGTCAAGAGCGGGCGTCACACGCTGTCGGCGCGCGTGGCGGAAGCGCATAACCGGGTCGCTGTCGGCGATGACGCCGTTTTTGACGCGGCACTGCGACGCGCGGGTGCGCTGCGCGTGAATTCGATCAGCGAGCTATTCTCCGCGGCACGGGCGCTGATTTCGCCGCGCATGCCGCGTGCGACGCGCCTGGCGATCGTGGCCAATGGGGGCGGGCCGTGTGTGGTCGCTGCCGATGTCGCGGCTGAACGCGGAATCCATCTCGCGCGCCTGGGCGATGACTCGGTGGCTACTCTGGTTGAGCAGTTGCCGGCCTCCTGGTCCATCAGCAATCCCGTCGACCTTCTGTTTGACGCCGATCCCCGGCGTTTCCGACTGGCGATTGAAGTGTGCTTGGCCGACGAGGCGGTCGACGGCACGCTGGTGCTGGTGTCGCCGAGTTCCTTCTTCGATCCGCTGGAGGTGGCGCGGGTGATTGCCGAACTGGGTCTTGCGGCGAGCAAACCCTTGCTCGCTTGCGTGATCGGCGAAGGGTCGGTGCGCGCAGCGCGGCAATTGCTTTCGGCAGCCGGCATACCGACGTTTCGCACGCCCGAAAGTGCTGTGCTGGCTTTCTCGTTCATGGCGCATTTCGTGCGCCACCAGGAGTTGCTGCTCGAGACGCCACCGGCGCAGTCGTCCTCGCGTGCAGCCGACGTCGCGACTGCGAGGAGCATCGTTGACCAGACGCTGGCAGAGGGACGCTCTGCTCTCGAGCCTGAGGAAGCCGCAGGCGTCCTGACCGCTTTCCGCATCCCGACTATTGGCAGTAGCCGGGCGGCGGCCGGCGGGCTGCGCGCGGTTCGCGTAGTGCTCCGCAACGACCCGGGGTTTGGCCCGGTCATTTTCGTTGGCGAAGGTGGCATGGCGGCTGACGTCGGCGGCGGCGCGGCGGTTGCCTTGCCGCCGCTC
>ERZ761603.2006-NODE-2006-length-14527-cov-9.998618_pt1 | contig 14527 bp, 14 predicted proteins | sample MGYA00511879_ERZ761603 | MGnify/ENA primary metagenome ERZ761603 (study PRJEB28899, sample SAMN02850040) | bioreactor sludge metagenome | biome: EBPR Sludge; feature: EBPR Bioreactor; material: flocular biomat | place: Australia: Thorneside Wastwater Treatment... | reverse complement strand
GCCGCTCAAGCAGCCCCGCCGTCGTCGCCAGCCCCAACACCGCCTTGGCCACAAAAGCGTTCGCCAGCCACGCTCGCTCGAAGGGCGGACGTCCCACCCCACACCATGATGTCCCCGTGAATTCCTCGATGCGTACCCATTCCAGCGTGTGGATCACCTTCTCCAGTTTCGGCGTCAGCCCACCGAATTGCTCCGCCAACTCGGGCAGCAGCTCGTGCTGAATCACGTGCCACCGTTGCATGATCTGTTGCGCTTGGGTAGTATCCATTGGGCGGGCGTTATGATGTTGGTCTCGATAACCGCATCATGCCAGAAGTGGCCGCCCGCGTCCTCCGCTGTCGCCTCCAGCCGCGAAAAATCAGCCCTGCAGGGCGAGTTTTGCAAGAGGCTCCTTTGTCGGAAAATTTTACATTCGGACCTCGCGGACGCTCACCGAAAGCCCTCAAAGTTAAACTTTCTCCATATATATCGGACATTTACTTGACTATTCTCACGATAGGCACAAAAATTGCTCTGACATCGGAAGCTACGTCGAGAGTCGTACCAGCTAGGTTCGCCAGCCTTGGAGCGATTATCCCGAGCCCGATCGAGATGGTAGCAAACCTTGTCAATAGGGGGAGATGATGATGAAGCACTTCGTTCTCGCAGCGGCATGTGCGTTCGCAGCCGCATTCACCGCCGCACCGGCGATCGCCACGCCGATGACCAATCCGAATCCCGCCGTTTTTCACGCAGACATCGACAACGATGGCTACTTCTTTCCCGGCGCGCCTTCGCTGGCCGTGGAGTGGTACGATCTCGCCGACTCGGTGGCGTCCTTCGGTTTCTACGAGCGTGGATCGCCCGGCACACGCACCGCCATTTTTGAAGCAGGGGATCTGACCGGAAGCACCGCCATCATCGACTTCGCGGCCGGATACGTGTTCGACGTCGAAGACAGTGATTTTCAGACCCTGTTCACCCCGCCCACCGGCAGCATCGGTTTCTATCTGGATCTGGGCGTGGGAGTTGTTTATTCCGATCCGCTGCTCCAAAGCGGAATCGACCTCATGGGCACCTTTGCGCTCATCTCCGATCCCACGCAGTTGACTCTCATCTTCGGGGACCCGCTGCGGAGCTATGGCTGGATCTACATTTCGGGCCTGACACCGACCGCGATTCCCGAACCTGCCTCGCTGACGCTCGTCGGTGCGGCTTTGGCGGGATTGGTAGGCGTTCGGCGGCGCCGCACGGGGGGCCGCCTAAGACTCGCCGCCGCAAGTCGACCTGAGAGGAGCGGGCGTTTTGTGATCAAGAGCTAGAAACGCCCCGCCGCATCCGGTGGGATGAACGAGAGAGGTTATGTACGTGAGGATCCAACAGCAAGCGCGGATCGCCCAAGACCCGGAGGCGGCCGCGGTATCACCCGCAGAGAGCGCATCCGGAACTTGGAAGTGTCAGGTCCTCTCCAGCGGCAAGCCGGTCCGTAAAGCCAGTCGCGCATCGCGACTCGCAAATCTCACGAGCAGAATCATGGACATCACCGTCTCCGTGGTCGTGCTGCTCCTTACACTGCCCTTGATGCTGGTGATCGCGGCAATCATTCGCCTCGACTCTCCCGGCCCGGCTCTGTTCTGGCAAACGCGCATGACGCGCTGCCGGCGCGGATCGGCGTATGTGCATTCCACCACCGCCGCCGACACGGCAGGAAGCTGTCGCCGGAACCAGCACATGGTAGGACGACCCTTCCGCTTCGTTAAGTTCCGCACCATGCATGTCAATGCGCGCGAACGCTTCCCCGAGCTCTATGCGTACGACTACTCGAGCGAAGAGATACAGCACGTCAAATTCAAAGTCACGGACGATCCGCGCGTGACGCGCGTCGGCCGGTTTCTGCGTAAAACCACGCTGGATGAACTGCCGAACTTCTGGAACGTTCTGACCGGCGAAATGACCTTATGCGGACCGCGGCCGGAAATTCCGGAAATGAGCCGGTACTACACCGCGCACCAACTGAATAAATTCCAAGTTCTGTCGGGGGTCACGGGCCCCGCGCAGGTCAGCGGTCGCGGCGAGTTGTCCTTCCAGAACACAGCCGACATGGACGCCGACTATGCGCTGTCGCGCAGTCTCAAAGGCGATCTCGTCATTCTCTGGAAAACCGTCGCGGCGGTGATTTTTAGAAAGGGCGCGTTCTAGCGCCTTCTTTGCGCGTTCCGCCCCTTCGCGCGGAACGGAAGCGACGCATCAATTCCCGAGCAGAATCGCTTGTTGCCGTTCGAGGTATTCCTGATGAGACATATTCCCGCTGCGCGCCTGGGCATTCAATTCATTGAGGCGCGCGTCGACCGACAGCCCGAATTCGATCTGCTCACCGCCGGCAGGGAGTGTTGGTTGCGCCGGACGAAGCAGCTCGTCGCCATTAAGGACTGTGCTGACATGCTTTCGCGGAGCAGGTCGTGCAGCAGCGGCCGACGGCGGACTCGTGAATATCGGCGTCAAGCGACTGAAGTTGCCTGCGCCGGCTTGCGCCCAAGAAACTGCGGGAACGATTGCGCTCCCCAGAGTCAGGCTAAGCAGCCAGACCCGCGCCGGCTTGCCGGCGGGTTTCAACGACCTTCTCATTATAGATAGTCTCCAATTGCCGCACCGCCACTTCCGCCGAGAAACGCGCCTCCATGACCCTTTGGGCCTCGGCACCGATTCGCCGCGCCAGCGCGGGATCCGCCAAGACTGCGTCCAGCGCCGCGGTGAGGTCATCGGCATTGCCGGGACGAATCATAAGCGCGGTCTTCTCGTGCTCGAGCGTGTCGAGCAATCCGGACACATCGCTGGCGACGATCGGCATTCCCATCGCCATGGCCGAGTAGATGACCATCGGCATTCCCTCCGCCAACGAGGGGAGCGCGAAAACATCGCTCGCGCGCATCATGTCGATGTAGTCGGTGTGAAAGCCGAGCAAGTGCACGCAGTCCTGCAAGCCGCGCCGCTCGACATCCGCCTTCAGCTCTGCGTCGAGTACGCCGTCGCCCACCTGCAAGACGCGCAGGCCGGGATACTTCGGCCGCAGGCGCGCCGCCGCCTCGATCAGCTTGTCGATCGCTTTCTCGGGCCATGTGCGCGCGACGTTGCTGATTACCGGCGCATCGAGCGGAATACCCAGACGCGCGCGAGCGTCTTCCCGACTGGGAAGGCGGCGGTACGGTTCGAGATCGAGGCCCGAGTAAAGCGCGATCGATTTTTCCGGCGGCACGCCGCGACGCAACGTCTCCCGATGCGTGTCCTCCGATACGTTGATGACGATATCCGCGTACGGCAGCCATCGGGCGCGCAATCCCTCTTGAATCTCCCGCTTGAGGCCTACCGCGTGCCAAGCGTGATTCGAAATCACCACGGGTGTGTTGGTCATGCGGCCCGCCACCAATGCGACGAAGTCGGAACGGACGTCATGCGCATGCAGGACGCAGGGTCTCGCTTTTCGAATCATGCCGATCAACTTGAACACCGAACCGGGAAGATTGCGGCTTGCGCCCCAAGGAATGCACTCGACCGGGACGCTGTGATCCGCGAAGAGCTTCAGCGAACGTTCATGCAATCCGCGGCGCTCGCTGAAAAACAGGATACGCGGGTCGAAGCGCGTTCTATCGGCGTATTTGTACCAGCCGAGCAGCGTCGTCTCGGGGCCGCCGGGATAATTCGAACAGCGCAGATGAAAAACCGTGATCTTGTCTATGGTGAATCTCCTTGGTCGGCGTCCGCAAACGAGCCTTGTAACAAAAGTGGCTAGCCGACTCGCCGATAGTTTTTTTGAGACTTTATCGTTATACTCACTCCGATGCAATACGGGCACCACGGGAGCGCTACATGATACATCTCGCGCTACACCTCGCGCGCACCGGCCATGGCTCCGGTAGCAAACCCCCTTTTGAAAACCGGTTCCGCCACGGAACCACTTGCCGGATTCACGAAAACAAATTAGGGAGCGTCGCTTGAAAGTTGTCATTCTTGCCGGCGGCATCGGCGCGCGCGCCTATCCGTTCACTTCATATCTGCCGAAGCCGATGATGCCGGTGCACGGTAAGCCGATGCTGGTGCGGATCATGGAATTCTTCGCGAGCCAGGGTCATCGCGATTTCGTCATTTCGGTCGGCTATCGCAAAGAAGTCATCATCGATTATTTCGACGGCCGGAGAACCAACTGGGCGGTCGAAATAGTCGATACCGGCGCCGAGAGCGATACGGGGGAACGCATCAAAGGATGCCGCCATCTGTTGACCGAGCCCTTCTTCGCCACCTATGGCGACGGCCTGTCGGACGTGGATTTGTCGAAGCTGATCGCCTATCACAACAGTCACGACGGCCTGGTGACGGTCACCAGCGTCCCGCTGGTATCGCAATACGGCACGCTGGAAACGGATGCCGACGGACGCGTTGTCGAGTTCCGCGAGAAACCGAAACTCGCGGCTTACTGGATCAACGCGGGCTTCTTTGTCATGGAGCCCGGTGTATTCGACGATTGGTCCGGGACGAACCTGGAAAAACACGTGCTGCCCGCATTTGCCCGCCAAGGCAAACTTTTCAGTCATCGTCACGAAGGTTTCTTCAAGTCGATGGACACGCAGAAGGACCAGCAGGAGCTCGACGAGATGTTCGCGTGCGGCGAAGTGCCGGCGCACCAGACTTCGCAGTCCGCGATGAAACTTGCGCGCGGAGAAGTCTGATGTTCTGGCGCAATCGCAATGTGTTCGTCACGGGATCAACCGGCTTCCTGGGCAGTTGGGTGGTTCAAGGACTGAAGGAACGGGGTGCCACCGTCATCGGACTCGAACGCGACAGCCAGACGGCGCCTATCGTCCACGGCGGTGCGCGACCTCACTTCATCGTTCGCGGATCAATCGAGGATTTCGATTCCATGTTGCGCGCGGTGAACGAATACGAAGTCGATACGGTGCTGCATCTGGCGGCGCAGGCGATCGTCGGCGTGGCGAACCGCAATCCGATGTCGACCTTCGAGGCGAACATCCGCGGCACGTGGACGGTACTCGAGGCCTGCCGTCTGTCGCCCAAAGTGCGCCGAATCGTCATCGCTTCCAGCGACAAGGCCTACGGCACGTCGCTGCAGATGCCCTATGTGGAAACCTTGCCGCTGCAGGGCCGCGATCCGTATTCCGCTTCGAAGAGCTGCACCGATCTGGTCGCGCAGTGTTACCACGGCACCTACGGCACGCCGGTCTGCATTACGCGCTGCGCCAATTTCTTCGGCGGCGGCGATCTCAACTTCAGTCGCATCGTGCCGGGGACCATCCGTTCGGTGTTGCAAGGCGAGCGCCCGCTGCTGCGCAGCGACGGCACCATGATCCGCGACTACATCTACGTCCGCGACGTGGTGGAGGGATACCTTCATCTCGCGGAGCGCATGGAGGATCCGGCCGTCTGCGGCCAGGCCTACAACTTCAGCATCGAGCGGCCGATGTCCGTGCTCGCTATCACGAACCTGATTTTGAGCTTGATGAAGCGGCCGGACCTCACGCCGGTGATCCTCGGCGAAGCAACGTCGGAAATCCCCGTGCAGTATCTGAGCGCGGCGAAAGCGCGCGAGGACATCGGCTGGAAGCCGGCGCGCACGCTGGAGGACGCGCTGCTGGAAACCATCGAGTGGTATCGACGCCATTTCGCCGATCAAATGCAAGCGAAGTCCGCAGGATAATGCAGGCATCGACGGCCGTTCGCGCCCCCTCCCAACCCGATCTCCAACTCCTGGTCTGCCCGGTCTGCCGCGGCGCGCTCCATCAGGATGCAAGCGGTCTGCGCTGTACCGGCTGCGGCCGCGATTACGACGTAGCGAACGGCATCGCCAATCTGCAGGTCGCGCGCGGCTTTGACGACGAAGATCATGAAGAGCGCTGGGCCTGCGAGGAGTGCACCGGCATGCACATGATCGAACACTACATGCTGCCCCTGCTCGGCCGCCTCTTTCCCGGCAAGAAACTCTCGGCGCTGCGTCTGCTGTCCGTCGGCTGCGGCGTCGGTGTCGACGTGGAAGAGCTGGAGAAGCACGGCTATCCCTGCCACGGCATCGACGTCGGCAACCGCGCGAAGATCTGGGCGCAGCGGCACAATCCCCGTTCGTTCACGCGTGCCGCCGTGCAACGCATGCCCTTTCGCGACGGCGAGTTCGACTTCGCATTCCTCAACTGCGTGCTGCCTCACGTCGGCGTCGTCGGCGACACGCAAACCGTCGCGCCCGACTATGCGCAAGAGCGTGCGCTTTCCGTGGCGGAAACTATTCGCGTCGTGCGCCCCGGCGGCTATATCCTCGTTTCCAACCCGAACCGTCTTTGTCCGCTCGACCTGTTTCACCGGCCCAACGAGCAATCGCACCGGCCGCGCTTTCACGCGCCGAGCGAAGCTTTCCTGCAATCCTTCGGCGATCACCAGCGCGCCTTCGTGCGCGACGGCGGCTGCCGGAAAGCCGAGACGCTGCCGCCCGCCGACTTCTGGGGCTTTAACGCAAAATCGAAATCCTCGCGCTATGCGGTCGGCCGCATCATGCAGGCCTCCATCCGCAGCTATTTCGACCTGCTGTCCTTGCGCGCCCTGGCTCCCTTGCGGCGCAGCGCGCTCAATCCCTGGTTGATTGTTCTGGTATCGCGCTGATCATGGATATGAAGTCCGATTCTCCCGAGCTTTCCGTCGTCATCGTGAATTACAACGGCGGCGAGCTGTTCTTGCGCTGCGTCGAATCCGTATTCGCCAACCCCGGCCGCCGCAGCTTCGAAGTGATCGTTGTCGATAACGGCTCTTCCGACGGCAGTCCGGATCGCGTCGCGGCAGCTTATCCGTCGGTGCGCCTGCTGCGCCGCGCGGACAACATCGGACTCGCCAAAGCCTTCAACGAAGGCGTCGCCATGATGCGCGGCCGTTATCTGCTTTCACTGGACGACGGCACGAGCGTGCAGCCCGGCGCGGTCGATGCACTGATCGATTTCCTCGAGACTCATCCCGACGTCGGCGCAGCCGGTGCGAGGTTGTACGACCCCGACATGACGCTGCAACCGGTCGCGCGACGTTTTCCGCACCCGTTGAACGCCTTGCTAGGCAGACGATCGCTCGCGGCGAAATGGTTTCCGAACCATCCGCTGGTACGTCACTATCTGATGCCCGAGTTCGCCAACAGCAAGGAGCCGTTCGTGGTCGACTGGAACTCCTCAGCGGCATTGATGCTCCCTCGCAAGGCCATCGACGAGGTCGGCGCCATGAACCCGGATTACTTCGTCTATTGGGTGGATGCGGATTGGTGCTTCCGTATGCACCAGGCCGGATGGAAGGTGTACTGCGTACCGGAGGCGAAGGTATTGCATTTGGAGAATCTGCGCGTCGGACACCGCAAACGCCCACGCAGCCGCATGGTGATCGATTTCCACATGGGCGCTTATCGCTTCTACCGCGACAACATGGCGCGCGGCTGGTGGAAGCCTACGGCCCTGCTTGCCGCGGCGGGCTTGTTCACCCGTGCCGCAATCATCGTGACGGCCAACGCGGCCCACTCGCGTCTGGCCAAACACTGATATCGGGGAGCGAAAGATGGATCGAGGCAAAGACTTCGCCGGTGCGATCCTGGCCGGGGGGCGCGGCACCAGGATGTTCCCGATCAGCGACCGCTATCCGAAACCCTTGCTGCCCGTCGGCAACCGGCCGCTGATCGAGCATCAACTCGAACTGATGCGCGGCCTCGGAATTCAGGACGTCTTCATCCTGATCGGCCACAAAGGCTTCGAGATTCCGCTGGCCTTCGGCGACGGCAGCCGCTTCGGACTGCGAATACGCTACGTCGAACAAACGCAGGTGCTGGGCATCGCGCACGCGGTCGGTCATCTTGAACCCCATGTCGACCGGCCCTTCCTGCTCTTCCTCGGCGACATCTACTTCGTGCCCAACGATCTGGGACAGATGCTGACCATGTTCGAGCAACAAGGGGGCGGCGCCGTCCTCGCCGTGAAAGACGAGCCCGATCCCGCGGCGATCCGCAAGAACTACTCGGTGATCCAGGACGAGCGCGGTCATGTGACGCGCGTCATCGAAAAACCGCGCGCCTCGCCCAACCGCCTGAAGGGCGTCGGACTCTATCTTTTCGATCTCACCGTATTCGATGCGATCCGCCGCACGCCGCGCACCGCCATGCGCGACGAGTACGAGATCACCGACACGATCCAGGTGATGATCGATTTGGGCCTGGTGGTGCGGACCGCCAACAGCGTGCTGAACGACGTCAACGTCACCATGCCGGCCGATCTCCTGCATTGCAATCTGCTTGATCTGCGCAAGTATCCGAATGAATTGCTCATCGGTGAAGGCACGCAGGTCTATTCGGGCGCCAAGCTGGAGCGCTGCGTCCTGGGCTCGAACGTGACGATCCGTCACCCCATCCACCTGCGCGACACCGTCGTCTTCGACGACACGATCGTCGAGGCCGAGACCGATTTCGAACGCTTCATCATCATGCCGGACGCAGTGCTCGATTGCGGCTACAACCGCGCCGGCGTGAGCCGGGCAAGGTGAGTCGAGAAACATGACGCGTCGAATCGGCATTTTCGCGGGCAGCCTCGGCAGCAATTCGGGGGGACCGGAGCGCTACGAATCCGAGTTGCTACGCGGCATCGCCGCGCTCGATCGCGAAACCGAATACAACATCTTCTGCCTGTTCCCCGAAGGACCGGCAAAGGCGGGCGTCAGTCCGGACAACTTCCGCTATGTCACGGTCGGCCCGCATATCCGTCCGTTGAGCATGGTCACGACGCTGCCTGCCGCGTTGTGGCGGTCGCGCCTGGACAGCCTGCACGCCACGTTCATACCGCCTCCGATCAGCCCGCGGCCCTACGCCTTCACACTGGTGTGTTCGAGCATGTTTGAACACCCGGAGTTCTTTCCGCCGGCGATCCGCCTGCGTCTGAAACTGCTGATGGGGATGGCGATCAAGAAAGCGCAGGTGATCATCTGCATCTCCCAACACATACAGGACGTCATCCGCGAGCGGTTCAAGGTTCCGGCCGAGCGCAGCACGGTCGTGCCGCTGGCCGCGAGCGACGCCTTCCTGCCGATTCCGCGCGACGAGTGCGCCAGCTTCCTCAAACAACGCTACGGCATTGACGGTCCCTATCTGCTTTTTTCCGGCCGGTGGGAGCGGCGCAAGAACATCGCGCGCATTCTCGAAGCCTTCCATCGCTTCAAGCAGGAAACCTGCACGCCGCATCGCTTGGTGCTGACCGGTGAACGCACATGGGCAAGCGGAGAAGCGGATGAAGTGATCCGTCGCAACCGCATGGAAGAGGAGATCGTCGATCTGGGCAAATCGCCCGTCGCCGAACTGCCTTGGCTTTATGCCGGCGCGGACGCGCTGGTCTTCTGCTCTTTATGGGAGGGCTTCGGCCTGCCCATCGTGGAAGGTTTCCGCGCCGGCACGCCGGTGATCACATCGAACGGGAGTTCGATGGCGGAAATCGGCGGCGACGCCGCATTGCTGGTGGATCCGCTGTCGGTCGACGCGATCGCCGAGGCCATGCACCGGATCACCGTGGGTGAACCCGGCCTGGCCGATACGCTGCGCGAACGCGGCTTCGCGCGTGGCCGCACCTTCAGTTGGGAACGCACAGCGCGCGAGACGCTGGCCGTTTACCGGCGCCTCTAGACCATGACAAGCTCAATCGTTCACTCAGTCGTTCAGTTGCACATCGGCGACGCCGACATGCTTGCCGGACCGCGCGAAGGCGGCCGGCTCGATGCGGAAGATCGATTCGTCGCGCTCGAGGTACCACGCGCCCAAGTTGTATTTGCTCAAAGCAATGATGGTCGGCGTGATGGGTTGCTTGCCGACCGTCTTCTGGGATTCGAAGTCGTCGAAGAACATGCGTGTGCTGCTGCCGTCCGCCTGGATGATGCCGCCCTCCACGTCGTCGAAATAGACCAGCGGCGTACCCTCGCGCTTCATCATGGCGCGGCTGCGCATCGCGCCGACGATATAGATCATGCTGGCGCGGTCGAAGGGCATGTAGTTCGGATAGTCGAGCGGCACCTCGGAGATGTCGATGGTGCGGTCGAGCTTGCCGCCCTGGATGGAGAAGCTGACGAAATGCCGCTTGGCGAAATCGGCCACGACGCGCATGCGATACCAGGTGTTCGGCTCGAGGCGCTGCTTGAGATCGTGGATGACCCATTTGCGATCCTTGCTCACTTCGCCTTTCAAGGTGTTATCCGTTCCGCCGCCCACCCATACGCCGCCAGCGCGCTGCACGCCGACCAGCGCCATCCAGTCCCCGCCTTTGACCCATCGGTGTTTCGCCAGTCCCTCGAGCAGTTCCTGGTCCACGAAGATGATGACGTCGTCGGCAAGATCGGGGCCAAAGCGCATGTAGGCTTCGACGTAGCCCACCCCCGGGGACGCCAGAAAGGTGGCGGTCTGCGGTGCTTCCTTCACGAAGGCGACGGCCCCGCTGAGTCGCGCGGACGAGCCCCCCATCGCGGCGCAGGAGACCCCGACCGCTACGAGCACTCCCACTATGAGCGCGCGCCAGTGCCCCGAAATAAGGTTTTTCGACGATTTCGTCCCGGGCATGGCCACCCTCCTGCCGCCGCAACATTTAACAGAGTTTGCATTCTATCGAGCTATTATATGTCGACTTTACTATCTGTTTCCCCGTGTTTGAGTGCTGTCGGGCCTGAGCTTGAAACAATCGCCCCAGCCGCCAAACCGGCCCCCAAGAGACCCCTTCGATGACCACCGTAGACCAACTCGAGGCTTCCTTCCGTGCAAGATCCGTACTGGTGGTCGGAGGCGAGGGTTTTCTCGCACAGAACGCAATCCGGCGCCTGGTGGGCCTCGGCGCGCGCGTCACCAGCCTCGTGCGCGAGCAGCGACGCCCGCTTCTTGCCGGCGTCCAGCGCCTCATCGTCGGCGACATGCGCGAAGCCGCTGTGGCCCAAGACGCGATCCGCGATCAGGAGGTGGTGCTCAATTTCGCCGGCGTCACCTCCGCCGTGACGAGCAACCGCATGCCGAGCGTCAGCCTGCTCGAGGAATGCCTGCCGCATCTGAGTCTGCTGGGCGCCTGCGCCGAACAGGCGTCGAAGCCCCTGATCGTTTTCCCCAGCTCGCGTCTTGTATACGGCAAGCCACAGTACCTGCCCGTGGATGAAGGGCACCAGACCCATCCGACGACGGTGTACGGCATCCACAAGCTGACCGTCGAGCACTACTTGCGCGTCTATCGGGCGACCGCCGGACTGCCTTTCCTCATTCTGCGGATCTCCAATCCCTACGGGCCTCACCAGCTGCAACAGCGCGGCTACGGCATCTTGAACGCCTTCGTCCAGCAAGCGCTGGCGGGTGAGCCAATACGGCTTTTCGGCGACGGCAGCCAGCGGCGCGATTTCATATTTGTCGACGACCTGGTGGAGATCATGCTTCATGCCATCGCCACCCCCGCCTGTCACAACGAAATTTACAATGTCGGCGGCGCCGAGCCGGTCCGTCTGGCAGACGCAGCGGGCATAATCGCCGACGAGGTGGCGGGGACCTCGATCGTGCATGAAGCCTGGCCTGCGGAGCATCTCAAAGTCGAGACCGGCGATTACGTCGGCAAGCTGGGCAAACTGAGCACCATGCTGCCGCATCTGCCCTTTACGCCGCTGCGAGAAGGGGTCGCCGCGACGGTCAAAGCCTATCGAAACGCAGGCCCCCCGGCTCCTGAACATCGGACCGCCCGCGCGGGCGCCAAGGGAAAGACCGAACGTGGGGAATTCGTCGACGGGGATGTCGACGACGACCAACCGCTTTCACCGGCCGCGGCCATTTTTTAACATCGACCAAGAGATCCAGGGGATCTAGGAAGATTGAGGATGGACCTTCGTAATCTTGCAAATCTGGGGGTGAAGCACGCCAAGAATCACATGGCGCAGACCATCTACCTGAACTCCGGCATCAACTGGACGCAGCCGACCTCCTTCTGCGGATTGGTGACGCACCAGTGCAATCTCTTCTGTGGCTTCTGCTACGACCGCAAGGACGTGGACCCGAGCAAGGAAATGTCCTTTGAGGAATGGCAGCGGGCGCTCCTGTCGATCAAAGAAATGGTCGGCAGCTTCTTCATCAGCTTCAGCGGCGGCGAAGTTATGCTGATGAAATGGTTTCCCGACTTGTTGCGCTTCTGCGCAGACAACGGCATCAAAGGCGGCGTGTTGACCAACGGCACCGCGATCAACGACAAGAACGCGCAGCGCCTGGTCGCCGCCGATCCCTTCGAAATCAGTCTTTCCATCGATGGCCCGAATGCGATCGTGCATGACCGCATCCGCGGCCGCATGGGCTCTTTCGAAATGGTCAGCCAGGCGGTGCGCAGATTCCGCGAGGAACGCGACCGCCAGCAGAAAAGCTTTCCGATCATCGTCCGTCAAGTCGTCAACCGCATCAATCTCAAACATGTGCAGGCAATGCCGGAATTCATCAAAAAGATCGGAGCAACGGCCGTCGTCTTTCAGCCGATTCACGAAATCGAGGAAAAAGTGATGCCGCAGTGGCAGAAGACCACCGGTTGTTCATCCGATTCGATGCGCGAGAATTTCTGGATCGACGACGAAGAACTTCTGCAGCAGCAGGTCGAGACGCTGCTGGCGATGAAAGCCAAAGGCGCGCCTATCATGAACACTGAACGCGATCTGCGCCTGTGGCGCTACCACTTCAACGACGAGCGTCCGGAGAACATGGCGCGTACCTGCACCGTGTCCCTGCGCAACTTCTTCATTCAGCCGAATGGCGACGTGCAGTTCTGCCACGACTGGCCGGCGATCGGCAACCTGCGCAACCAGAGCGCCAGGGAGATCTGGACCGGCGAGCACGCCGAAGGCCTGCGCCGCAAGTCGCTGAGCTGCGAAAAACAATGCCTGGTGAACTGCTCGACGCAGCGCACCCTGCTCGAGAAAGCCTCCATGGCCCTGCATCTGCTGAAAGCGGGCTGATCCGTTTCGCTCGATGGAATCTCAACGCCGCGATGGCGCGCCGGCCCGCGACCGATACCGGGAACTTCAGGGCCAATGAACGGCACGAACATGCATGCATCCGCAAACTCAGAGGAGTACAAGCTGCGCGACATCCTCGCGATTCTCGCTCGCTGGCGCAAGCTGGCGCTCGTCGCTTTCCTCGCCGTCCTCATCCCGGGCATCCTGGTAACGCTGCTCATGCCGCCGATGTACGAGGCCTCTGCCCTACTCCTCGTGGACCGTCCGGCGATGTCCACCGGTTTTTCCGTGAAACCCGGGCAGAACCTGGAATCGAGTTCCATCCTCCGCAGCGTCAATCGCGAGGAGGAAGTGAAGACGGTCGCCGAAACCATCCGCACGCGCAGGCTCGTCGAAACCACGGTGGATAAGCTCAGCATCGATACCGAGGCCTTGAAACGTATCCGCGATTTCCGGCGCTACGTGCAGGGCGCCATCGATTTCGTGCTCGACGGCATCAAGACGGTGCTCAACGAACTGAAATACCTCATCGGGTTTTCCAAGCGACCCACCGCGGAGGAGGAGGCCTTCGCCTCTCGAGAGAAATTGCTCGAGGCAGTGGGCGAACGCGTGCGGGTCTTGCCCGTGCCGGACACCAACGTGCTGCGGGTAGCCTTCCGCGCCAGCGATGCCGCCCTGGCACAATCCGCGATCAACACCATCGTCACGGAATTCGTCAACGGCAACCAGCGCAGCGCGCAAGCCTCACGCAAACATTTCGCCGAGGAAATGCGCGCGGAAGCGGAGCAGCTCAACGCGGCGGATCAGGCGCTGGCGGATCTGCGCAGCAAGGCCGCCACTTACTCGAGCAACACGCAGCGCGATCTGATGCTCCAATCCCAGGAACGCCTGCGGGTGGAGATCGCTCAAGCCGAGGCTCTGCGTGCGCAGAAAGCCGCTGCGATCGATACGCTGCGCAAACGGCAATGGACCGACCCCCGGCTGCAAGCCGAGGTCAGCAAGAATCTCATGCAGGCCGAGGTCGAATTGGCACAAGTCAGCGCACAACTCGTCTCGCTACGCGGATCCATGGACGAGAATCGGCGACGGCTCGCCGCCAACAACACCGACTCGGTCAAGCTGCGCGAACTGGAACGCGCTGTCGCCACGGCGGAGGAAGCCTTCGCATTGCGCCAGCGCAACTTCGAACAGGCGCGCGCGACCGAAAGCATGACCGGCGCAAATTTGCGCAATGTGCGGATCGTCGATCTCGCCTCCTATCCGCTGTCGCCGGTGCGTCCGCGCACGCTCCTGTATCTGGGCGTGGCATTGGGGGCCGCCCTGCTGGCCGCCATCGCATTGCCGTTCTTGGCGCATCTGAACGACACCGCGCTTGCTTCCGAGCAGGACGTGTCGCGCCTGTTGGATCTGCCTCTGGTGGTTAGCGTGCCGCTGATAGCCGATCTGGCCGCGCCGCCGGAGCAGCCTGCAAGTTCCTAACGCCTACCGAGTAAGGATAGATCGTGCGAAGCCACGATCTGATCCGTTTGTTGGACGAGCC
>ERZ761603.2005-NODE-2005-length-14528-cov-56.053617_pt1 | contig 14528 bp, 12 predicted proteins | sample MGYA00511879_ERZ761603 | MGnify/ENA primary metagenome ERZ761603 (study PRJEB28899, sample SAMN02850040) | bioreactor sludge metagenome | biome: EBPR Sludge; feature: EBPR Bioreactor; material: flocular biomat | place: Australia: Thorneside Wastwater Treatment... | reverse complement strand
CCTGCTCTTCGATTTTGACCCCTCCGAAGCCGTCGACCGCAGCCTCGCCTGGGCCTCGCGCCCCGGCCAGTGCCTCCTGACCCTGGCTGACACGGACTATCCCCGGTCCTTGCTGGAAATTCCCGATCCACCGAGCATCCTCTATGTTCGCGGCAACCCCGGCCTGCTGCGGAACCGTGGGCTGGCGATCGTCGGCAGCCGCAACGCCACGCCGCAAGGCCTGCAGACCGCCGAAGCCTTTGCCAGGGCGCTTGCCGCCGGGGGTCTGGGGATTGTCAGCGGTCTCGCCCTCGGCATCGACGCCGCCGCCCATCGTGGCGCCCTCGCCGCCAAAGGCGCCACAATTGCCGTCATCGGTACCGGTGCCGACCGCGTCTACCCGGCGCGCAACAAGGAACTCGCAATGGCTATCGCCGAGCACGGGACCATCGTTTCCGAATTCCCGCTCGGCACGGCAGCCATCGCCGCCAACTTCCCGCGTCGCAACCGCATCATTTCGGGCCTGGTCCACGGCGTGCTGGTTGTCGAGGCGGCGCTGGAAAGCGGCTCGCTGATTACCGCGCGTCTCGCGGCCGAACAGGGGCGCGAAGTCTTTGCGATCCCCGGGTCGATCCATTCGCCCGTCGCCCGTGGTTGTCACCGGCTGATCAAGCAGGGAGCCAAACTGGTTGAAACCGCCCAGGATATTCTCGAGGAACTCGGCAGCCATTCCGAGTCTCCCGGCGTCCCCGAGGTCGTGGACACTGCCGCCAGCAGTGACATCCTCACCGCCCTCGGCTACGACCCCTGCGCGCTGGACGATCTGGTAGCCCGTACCGGAATCAGCGCCGACCTGCTGCTGGGCGAACTCCTGGCGCTGGAACTCGACGGCCTGATCGCCACCCTCCCCGGCAACCGCTACCAGCGCCTCGCCTGACGCCCTTCGACGGAGACGTCTTGCCAAGTCGCGCACTAGGCACTTATCATCCGCCGGCATCCAACAGGCCGAGCCAATGACAAAAAAGCTGATCATCGCCGAGAAACCCTCCGTCGCCGCCGACATCGCCAAGGCGCTGGGGGGCTTCACCAAGCACGACGACTATTTCGAGAGCGAATCGCACGTGCTGTCTTCGGCCATCGGCCACCTGCTCGAACTCGCCTGCCCTGAGGAATTCGAGGTCAAGCGCGGCAAGTGGTCCTTCGCCCACCTGCCGGTGATCCCGCCGCACTTCGCGCTGAACCCGATCGAGAAGACCGAATCGCGCCTCAGGCTGCTCAACCGCCTGATCAGGCGCAAGGACGTCGACGGCCTGATCAACGCCTGCGACGCGGGCCGCGAGGGCGAGCTGATCTTCAACTACATCGCGCAAGCGGCCAAGTCGGGCAAACCGATCCAGCGCCTGTGGCTGCAGTCGATGACGCCGCAGGCCATTCGCGACGGCTTTGCCCGCCTTCGCGGTGGCCACGAGATGCGCGGCCTGGCCGACGCCGCAGTCTGCCGCTCCGAGTCCGACTGGCTGGTCGGCATCAACGGCACACGGGCGATGACCGCCTTCAACTCCAAGACCGGCGGATTCCACCTGACCACGGTCGGCCGCGTGCAGACCCCGACGCTGGCCATCGTCGTCGAGCGCGAGAAGAAGATCCGCGACTTCAAGCCGCGCGACTACTGGGAAGTCGAGGCCGAATTTGCGGCTCGCGCCGGCACCTACGCTGGAAAGTGGTTTGACGAGGGCTTCAAGGGCAAGGAAGACGACGAGCACGCCCGTGCCGACCGTTTGTGGGAACAGGCGAAGGCCGACGCCATCCGCGCCGCCACACTGGGCAGGCCCGGCACGGTGACCGAGGAATCCAAGCCCGAGACGCGCCTGTCGCCGCTGCTTTTCGACCTGACCAGCCTGCAGCGCGAGGCCAACGCCCGCTTCGGCTTCTCGGCCAAGACCACGCTCGGCCTCGCCCAGGCACTCTACGAGAAGCACAAGGTGCTGACCTACCCGCGGACCGACTCGCGCTGCCTGCCCGAGGACTACATCGGCACGGTCAAGGCCACGCTCGCCATGCTCACCGGCGAAGGCGCCGGCAAGGGGCACGACGAAGTCCTCCTCGCCCGCTACGCCCCCTTCGCGCACCAGATCATCGCGCGTAACTGGGTGCACCCGAACAAGCGCATCTTCAACAACGCGAAGGTGAGCGATCACTTCGCCATCATCCCCACCACGCAGGCGCCCAAGCACCTCAACGAAGCCGAACAAAAGCTCTACGACTTCGTCGTCCGCCGCTTCGTCTCGGTCTTCTTCCCGGCCGCCGAATACCTCGTCACCACCCGCATCACGCGGGTCGAAGGCCACCCCTTCAAGACCGAGGGCAAGGTACTGGTCAATCCGGGCTGGCTGGCCGTGCATGGCAAGGAGGGCCAGAGCGGCGACGAGGGCAACCTGGTTGCGGTCGACAAGGACGAAAAGGTCAAGACCGAAGAAGTCGCCGTCAAGGCCAACGAGACCAAACCGCCCCCGCGCTACTCCGAAGCGACGCTGCTCTCGGCGATGGAAGGCGCCGGCAAGATGGTCGACGACGAGGAGCTCAAGGCGGCAATGGCCGGCCGCGGCCTCGGCACCCCGGCCACGCGCGCCCAGATCATCGAGAACCTGATCGGCGAGCAATACATGCACCGCGAGGGCCGCGAACTGATCCCGACCGCCAAGGCCTTCAACCTGATGACCCTGCTCGACGGCCTCGGCGTCAGCGAGCTGACGCAGCCCGAGCTGACCGGCGACTGGGAATGGAAGCTCGGCCGGATCGAGAAGGGCGAATTCACGCGCGAGGAATTCATGCGCGAGATTGCCGAGATGACCCGCCACATCGTCGAGCGCGCCAAGACCTACGACAGCGACACCATCCCCGGTGACTTCGGCCTGCTCAAGGCCCCCTGCCCCAGGTGCGGTGGCCTCATCCGCGAGACCTACAAGAAATTCCAGTGCGCCGAATGCGACTACGCGCTGTGGAAGATCGTCGCCGGCCGCCAGTACGAACCGGCCGAGATCGAGACCCTGCTCACCGAAAGGCAGGTCGGCCCGCTCACCGGCTTTCGCAACAAGATGGGCCGTGCGTTCGCCGCCAGCATCCGCCTCAACGACGACCTCCAGCCCGAGTTCGACTTCGGCCAGGACCGTGCCGACGCGGAAGACGAAGCCGAAGCCGTCGACTTCTCGGGCCAGGAAGCCCTCGGCAAGTGCCCCAAGTGCGGCAGCGGCGTCTTCGACAACGGCAACACCTACACCTGCGAGAAGGCAGTGGGTGTCGCCAGGAGTTGCGACTTCCGCTCCGGCAAGATCATCCTGCAACAGCCGGTCGAAGCGGCACAGATGCAGAAGCTACTCGCCGCCGGCCGCACCGACCTGCTCAAGGGCTTCGTCTCCAACCGCACCAAGCGCAAGTTCTCGGCCTTCCTCGTCGTCCAGGACGGCAAGGTCGGTTTCGAATTCGAGAAGAAGGCGCCGGCCAAGAAGCCGGCAGTAAGGAAAAAAGCCGAAGCGGCCGAATGATCGTTCAGACCCGCTGAAATGAAATCGCCCCCGATTTTTCGGGGGCGATTTTTTTTGATCGGTTGGAGCGTGTGCTTTCGACCCTAAGCGGATCTAGCAATAGGGCGAAAGCAGACGGTCAGCGATCGAAATATTTCGAGTTGGGGCGATGCGTTGGCATTACCAGTAATCAGGATTGTCGAACTCCTGTACGCACACAGGACGGCTTTTCAAGATTGGAATAGCTTCTCCCGACAAGGGCTGGACAAGCCAACCTTCTGGCATTGAGAGCGGTAGTGGAGCTTGAATGATTTCTTCCGACAACGCCTGAAATCCCACCTTTGAATAGAAGGCAGGATCGCCATATGTGACGGCCAGCGTTGTGGAGCGATTTTTCAGTTCTTCTAGTCCAAACTTGATCAAAGCCTGACCAACGCCCCGCCCCTGATGTGCGGTGCTGACTGCAACCGGAGCGAGCATGAAGGCTTCGATGGGCTCTTCGAATCGAAGTCGGGTAAAGAAGATTGCCCCAATCATTGCCCCATCTGCATAGGCACCTATACAGATGATTTCCTGATTGTCGATGCGCGCAGCGAGTGCGGAAGCCAGGCTGCCAACCAGCTTTCCCTCCTGCTCTCCCTCAGACGACGAGAATGCTGAAGTGAACAGGCTTGCCACTTCGTCCTTGTTGCTGTCGTCGAGAATCCTGAAATTCATGCTTTGTCCTGAAATGCACTTTCACTAACAGCAGTGCAGCATAGCCGAGAAATGCCATGGCAGCTTTACGGCTTGGAATTGAACTTCCGCTTCTGGCCGGGACCAGCCTCCCGAACCCTTGGTTCCACGTGAAACTCAACGGACCGGCGTCGCTCCGGGCAGCTGGCACGACAGCACCGCGGCGCGCACGGCGTCGATGGCTTGCGGGCGGGGAAAAGTGACGCGCCAGACGAGACCGACGGTGCGCCGCGGCGGGTCGCCGGCAAATGGAAGGACGCGCACCAGCGGCTCCTTGTCGACCAGCGGGTCGGCGGCGCTGCTCGGCATCACCGCGACGCCGGCGCCGCTGGCGACCATGTAGCGGATCGTTTCCAGCGAGCCACCTTCGATGGCATGGTCGAGTGCGTCATCGCCAGTCAGGCGCGGGCACGATTCGAGCACCTGGTCGCGAAAGCAGTTCCCCTGCCCGAGCAGCAGCAGGTTCTCGCCATCGAGCTCGTCGGCGGCGATGTCCGGTCGGCCCACCCACGCGTGGCTGGCGGGGACGACGACGCGAAACGGCTCGTCGTAAACCGGCTGGGCGACCAGCCCCGGCTCGGCGAAGGGTAGCGCGATGACGATGACGTCGAGCTCGCCGGCCTTGAGCGCCGGGACGAGGTTGCCGGTGAAGTCCTCCTTGAGGAACAGCGGCATCTTCGGCGCGTGCCGGTGCAGCGCCGGGATCAGTTGCGGCAGCAGGTAGGGGGCGATGGTGTAGATGATGCCGACGCGCAGCTGGCCGCTCATCGGGTCGCCAGTCGCCTCGGCGATCTCCTCCAGGCGCACGGCCTCTTCCAGCACGCGCCGCGCCTGGGCGACGATGCGCTCGCCGAGCGCGGTGATGCGGACGTCGCTGGCGGTGCGCTCGAACAGCGCGGCGCCGAGCTGGCCCTCGACCTTCTTGAGCGCCACCGACAAGGTCGGCTGGCTGACGTGGCAGGCCTCGGCGGCGCGCCCGAAGTGGCGCTCGCGGGCGAGAGCGACGATGTAGCGCATTTCGGTCAGGGTCATGCGGAATTCCCCAGTTTTTCGAGGTCGACCGCAACCAGCCAGCGCCAGGCGCCCATCGGCAGGTCAGCAGGCAGAGACAACCCGCCCACCGCCTCGCGATGCAAGGCCTCGACGCGGTTGCCGGCAGCGGCGACCATGCGCTTGACCTGGTGGTACTTGCCCTCGGTCACGGTCAGGCGCAGCAGCCGATTGCCGGCGATTTCGGCGGCGGCTACGGCAACCGGCGCCGGGTCGTCGTTGAGGACGACGCCGGCGAGCAGGCGATCGACCTGTTCCGCGTCGACCGGGTGCTTCGTCGTCGCGAGGTACACCTTGGGCACCCTGCGCTTGCCGGAAGAAAGGCGGTGGTTGAGCTGGCCATCGTCGGTCAGCAGCAGCAGGCCGGTGGTGTCCTCGTCCAGCCGCCCGATGGGCTGCACCCCGCGCGCGCGCAGCGGCGCCGGCAGCAGCTTGAGCACCGATGGGTGGTACTGCGGATTGCGCGAGCATTCGTAGCCCGCCGGCTTGTGGAGCATCACGGTCGCGAACTCGGCGTAGGGCCAATCGACGCCGTCGACGCCAAGCACCAGCCCGGCGCATTCGATTTCCGCCAGGGGGTCGTCACCGGCCTGTCCATTGACCGCCACCCGCCCGTCGCGGCACAGCTCGCGGCACTCCTTGCGAGTGCCGAATCCCTGCTTCTGGAGGATTCGTTCGAGTTGCATGGCGCCGATGTTAACATTGCCGCATGAATTTCGAGCACCTGATCCAGATCAACGATCCGCAAAACCCCCTGATCCCGCCGCTCAGCCGGCAACAGGTCTGGCAGGGTCTGCTCCACCGTGTCGAAGACCCGCTTCCCTTCCTGCCCGGACTGGAGTCGTGCGTCATCATCGAACGTCATGCCGGCGCGCTTTTGCGCCAGCTCGATTTCGGCCCGGCGGTGATTCAGGACCGCGTCACGCTGGCCGAAGCGCACTGGGTTCGCTTCGAAATCGAGCCGTCGCCGGCCCACCCCGGCGGCAGCCTGACCATCACGATCGAGGAGCCGGAACCGGCTTTCCTCTTCCTGCGCTTCGCCTACCGGACGACACTGGGCAGCCGGCCGGATTCCGAAGACCGAGCCTACATCGAATACGTCAAGTCGGCCTACCACCAGTCGGACGTCGATTGCGTGCGGCTGATCCGCACCCTCGCCGCCGGCGGCAATCCGCAGTAGTCAGTTCACGCCCTGGCTAGCCAGGTAGTCTTCATAGCCGCCGAGATAGTCGATGATCGAGCCGTCGCCCTTGAGCTCGAAAACGCGGGTCGCCAGCGATGACACGAATTCCCGGTCGTGCGAAACGAAAACCAGCGTCCCGGGGAATTTCTCGAGTCCGGTATTCAGCGATTCGATCGACTCCATGTCGAGGTGGTTGGTCGGCTCGTCCATGATCAGCACGTTCGAATGGAGGAGCATCAGCTTGCCGAACAGCATGCGCCCCTGCTCGCCGCCGGAAATCACGTTGACCGGCTTCTTGACCTCGTCGCCGGAGAACAACAGCCGCCCCAGCGTGCCGCGGATCAGCGTCTCGACGTCGCTGCCTTCGTAGCCGCCGGCGCGGACGTAGCCGGAAATCCATTCGGTCAGGCTCGTATCGGAGCTGAACAGCGCCGAGTGATCCTGCGAGTAGTAACCGGGCCTGGCCTTCTCCGCCCACTTGATCGTGCCGAACTGCGGTTGCAGCTCGCCCATCAGCAGCCGCAGCAGGGTCGTCTTGCCGACCCCGTTCTCGCCGATCACGGCGACCCTTTCGCCGCCGTTGATCGTGAAGCCGAGATTGCTGAAGATCTTGCGCGGCGCTCCCTCATAGGCGAAGGAGACCTTCTCGACCTCGACCGCCTGGCGGTGCAGCTTGTCCTTGTCTTCGTAGTCGAAGCGTATCCACGGATACTGCCGCGACGAGGGCTTGACGTCTTCCGGCTTGAGCTTGTCGATGAGCTTGAGGCGGCTCGTCGCCTGCTTGGCCTTGGAGGCGTTGGCCGAGAAGCGGCGGACGAAGGTCTGCAGTTCGGCAATGCGTTCCTTGGCCTTGGCGTTGGCCGCCGACTGCCGCTCGCGCGCCTGCGTCGACGCCTCCATGAAGTCGTCGTAGTTGCCCGGGTAGATCGTGATCCTGCCGTAATCCAGATCGGCCATGTGCGTGCACACCTGGTTCAGGAAATGGCGGTCGTGCGAGATGATGATCATCGTCGAATCGCGATTGTTCAGCACATCCTCCAGCCAGCGGATGGTGTTGATGTCGAGGTTGTTGGTCGGCTCGTCGAGCAGCAGGATGTCGGGGTTGGCGAACAGCGCCTGGGTCAGCAGCACGCGCAGCTTCCAGCCCGGGGCGACCTCGCTCATCGGGCCGTTGTGCAGCTCGGTGGGGATGCCCACGCCCAGCAGCAGCTCGCCGGCGCGCGCTTCCGCCGTGTAGCCGTCGTACTCGCCGACCTTGCCCTCGAGCTCGGCGGCGTGCATGTAGTCGTCCTCGGTGGCGTCCGGGTTGGCGTAGATCGCGTCGCGCTCCTTGATCGCCGCCCACAGCTCCTCGTGGCCCATCATCACCACGTCGAGCACGCGCATGTCTTCGTAGGCGAACTGGTCCTGGCGCAGGTAGGCCATGCGCTCGTGCGGATCCTTGGAAACGTTGCCCGCCGACGGTTCGAGGGCGCCGCAAAGGATCTTCATGAAGGTCGATTTGCCCGCGCCATTGGCACCGATCAGGCCATAACGGTAGCCCTCGCCGAACTTGACATTGACGTTCTCGAAAAGGGGTTTGACCCCGAACTGCATGGTGATGTTGGCGGCGACAAGCACGGTGATTCCGATCTGCTGGATGGATGGAGGACGACGGGGCGAATTTTACCTGCTTTCAATGGGTTGACCGCCACTCGGAACCCCGCATCGCTGCCCGGCGGTGTAACATTCACGTCCTCAGTAAAACGCCTTGCCGGCACCCCGACCGCCCATGGTTCCGCACCTGACCACCGCCCTCACCGGCCCCCTGCTCGAGCTCGAGCGCCGCTTTCTCGACAGCAGCACGCAGATCGAGCACTGGCTGCGCGGGCAGTGGCAGGAACATACGCCGCCGTTCTATTCGTCGTGCGACCTGCGCAACTCCGGCTTCAAGCTGGCGCCGGTCGACACCAACCTCTTCCCCGGCGGCTTCAACAACCTGAACCCGGCTTTCCTGCCGCTGTGCGTGCACGCGGCGATGGTGGCAATCGAAAAGATCTGCCCGGATGCCCGCAATCTGCTGCTGATTCCGGAAAACCACACGCGCAACCAGTTCTACCTGCAGAACGTCGCCCAGATCGCCGCCATCCTGCGCCAGACCGGCCTCAACGTCAGGATCGGCTCGCTGCTTCCGGACATCACCGAGCCGACACCGGTACAACTGCCGAACGGCCAGAACCTGTTGCTCGAGCCGCTGGTCCGCTCGCAATACCGGCTCGGGCTCGACGGCTTCGACCCCTGCGCCATCCTGCTCAACAACGATCTCTCCGCCGGCATCCCGGAAATCCTGCGCAACCTGAACGAGCAGTTCATTTTGCCCCCGCTCAACGCCGGCTGGGCGGTGCGCCGCAAGTCCAACCACTTCGCCGCCTATGACGAGATTGCCGGCAACTTCGCCCGGGATGTCGGCATCGACCCGTGGCGCATCAATCCCGCCTTTTCCGTCTGCCGCAGCATCAATTTCCACGAACGCCAGGGCGAGGAATGCCTCGCCGCCAACGTTGCCGCCGTCCTCGACATCGTGCGCGAGAAATACCGCGAGTACGACATCGACGAGACACCCTACGTCGTCGTCAAGGCCGACGCCGGCACCTACGGCATGGGCGTCATGACGGTGCGCGATGCCGACGAGGTCATTGCCCTGAACCGCAAGCAGCGCAACAAAATGAGCGTCGGCAAGGAGGGCCTGGAAGTCAGCGAGGTCATCATCCAGGAGGGTGTCCATACCTTCGAAACACTCAACGAGGCGGTCGCCGAGCCGGTCATCTACATGATCGACCGCTACGTGGTCGGCGGCTTCTACCGCGTCCATACCGGGCGCGGCAAGGACGAGAACCTCAATGCACCGGGCATGCATTTCGAGCCGCTGGCCTTCACCACCGGCTGCAACCTCCCGGATTACGCATCGGGCAACCCGGATTCGCCGCCGAACCGCTTCTATGCCTATGGCGTCGTCGGCCGCCTCGCCTGTCTGGCCGCCGCCCTCGAACTCGAACGCACGTCCGCCGATGCCGGCAGCGGGTAGGCAGACGATGAGCCACGAACTTCCCGAGCCCCGCTGCCGCCCATTGAATCTCGCCTTTGTCGTCGATCCGCTCCCGGGACTGAAAGCCTACAAGGACTCGTCGATCGCCATGATGCGCGCGGCGGCGTCCCGCGGTCACGCCGTCTTCGCCATCGACTGCGCGACGCTGGGCTGGCGCCGGCCCGAGTCGGCGCAGCCGGGGGGTGTCTTCGGCGTGGCCGTGCAGTTGCAGATGCAGCCTGACAACCATGACTGGTTCCGCGAGATCGGTCGCGACCGGATACCGCTCAGCGATTTCGACGCCGTCATCATGCGCCGGGATCCACCCTTCGACAACGAGTACCTGACCGCCACCTGGCTGCTCGAACGCGCCGAAGCCGCCGGCGTCCGCGTCTTCAACCGGCCGCGCGCGCTGCGCGACCATTCGGAGAAGGTGGCGATCGCCGAATTCCCGCAATTTGCTCCGCCGACGCTGATCTCGCGCGATGTCGTGCAGTTGCAGCAGTTCATCGACGAGCACGCCGACGTGATCCTCAAGCCTCTCGACGGCATGGGCGGCAGCCAGATCTTCCGGGTCCGGGAGGCTGACCCGAACCGCAACGTGATCATCGAGACGCTGACCCGCGACGGCGGGCGGACCATCATGGCCCAGCGCTATCTCCCCGAGATCGTCGCCGGCGACAAGCGCATCCTGATCATCGCCGGCCAGCCGGTACCGTACTGTCTGGCACGCATCCCCAAGGCCGGCGAAACGCGGGGCAATCTCGCGGTCGGCGGTACCGGCGTCGCCCAGGCGCTGACGGCACGAGACCGCGAGATCGCCGAAGCGCTGGGCCCGGTCCTCCGTGACCGCGGTCTGCTGCTGGTCGGCATCGACGTCATCGGCGACCACCTCACCGAGATCAACGTCACCAGCCCGACCTGCATGGTCGAGATCCGGCAGCAGACAGGCTTCGACTCGGCGGCGGCATTCATCGCGGCCCTCGAGCGGGAATGCGCCCTTTCCTGATTCTTGCCTGCGCGCTGCTCGTAGCCGCCTGCAGCCGCACACCCGTGCAGGAACAGCAGGCTTACGTCTTCGGCACCCGGGTCGAGGTGCTCGTCGTCAGCGCCGACCCGGAGCGAGGGCGCGCCGCCATCGCCGCTGTCCTGCGCGAGTTCGACTGGCTGCACCGGGCCTACCACGCCTGGCAGGATTCGGAGCTGACCGCCCTGAATCAGGCCATTCTTTCCGGTCGACCGCACCAGGCCGGGCCGGAGCTGGTCGAACTGATCCGCGAAGCGCAGGCCTTGTCGCGACAGGGCGAGCACCTGTTCGATCCCGGCATCGGCCGGCTGGTGCGGCTGTGGGGCTTCCACACCGACGAATTCAAGGCCGAACTGCCGCCAGCCGCCGCTATCGAAGCCTGGCTGGCGGCGAGTCCAGGCATCGCCGACCTCACCGTCAGCGGACCGACGATCAGCAGCCGCAACCCGCAGGTCGCCCTCGACTTCGGCGGCTACCTGAAAGGGGTCGCGCTCGACCGGGCCGCTGCCATCCTGCACAGCCAGGGCATCGACAGTGCGCTGATCAACATCGGCGGCAACGTCATGGCTCTTGGCAGCAAGGATGGCCGGAAATGGCGCGTCGGCATCCAGCACCCGCGCCAGCCCGGCCCGCTGGCCACGGTCGAACTCGCCGACGGCGAAGCGATCGGCACATCCGGCGACTATCAGCGCTATTTCGAGGTAGACGGCAAGCGCTACCCGCACCTCCTCGACCCGCGGACGGGCCGCCCGGTCGACCACACCCAGGCGGTCACGGTGCTGATTCCGGCCGGCCCGCGGGCGGGGACGCTGTCGGATGCCTCCTCCAAGCCGATCTTCATCGCCGGCCCCGACGCCTGGCGGGAGATGGCGAAGAAGATGGAAATCGGCATGGCGATGCGGGTTGACCGCGACGGACGGGTTTTCGTTACCGAAGCGCTCAGCCAACGGCTGGTTTTCGCCGGCGAGCGCCCTGTCATAAACGTCGTGCCCTGAAAAATGATCTGCCCGCTCGTTGCGCGGCCATCGATGAACTCACCCAACTTTCACGTGCGTCGCGTTGCGGGGCGCAGTAAACTCCGCGTTTATCAAGGAAACGTGGCGATGCCCGCACCTTTCGGCTCCGATGCTGACCATTCGTAACCTGCTCCCCGCCGACATCGATTCGGCCATTGCCCTCCAGAGCCGCGTCTATCCGACCATTCCGCCTTTCCGTGCGGACCAGTTCGCGAACCTGCTGGCGATCTTCCCGCGCGGCCAGTTCGCCGCCGTTCTCGATGAGCGACTCGTCGGAATCTCCGCTTCGCTGGTCGTCGTCTGGGAGCACTACGGCTTGCGCCACACCTGGGCCAGCATAACCAACGACGGCAATTTCGACACCCACAACCCTGACTTCGGCCACACGCTCTATGGGGCCGAAGTTTGCGTCAGCCCCGACGAGCGCGGCCACGGCATCGGCCACGCGCTCTACGAGGCGCGCCGCAACCTGTGCCGGGCTATGAACCTCAGGCGCATCATCGCCGGCGGTCGTCTGGCCGGCTACGCCCGCCATGCCACGAGGATGACGCCGGGGGAGTACGCCAAGCGCGTCATCTGGGGCGAGTTCCACGATCCGGTGCTGCGCTTTCAGCTCGACGAAGGCTTCGACTATTGCGGCATACTGCACGGATACCTGCCGTCAGACCAGGAGTCGCTCGGCAACGCCAGCCTGATCGTCTGGCTCAACCGGGAATATGACCCGTCACGGCCCACCCAACTGCCAGGAAAGGATTTCCCATGAAGGTTCGCATCGCTTCCATCCAGTACCAGCTGCGCCATATCGACGACTGGGACGGCTTTGCCCGACAGGTCGATTTCGTTCTCAACGCCGCCGCCGACTACTGCCCGCAGTTCGTCCTGCTGCCCGAGCTGTTCACCACGCAACTACTGTCGTTCATGGAAAACGACGATGTCCCGAGCGCCGTACGCGGGTTGTCCGAATACACTACGGCCTATATCGAGCTGCTTCGCGCGCATGCCGTGCGCCATGGCTACTACCTGATCGGCGGCACGCATCCGAACATTCGCGACGGGCAACTGCTCAATACGGCTTTCCTGTTCACCCCGGGCGGTGTCGTCCATCTCCAGGACAAGATCCACCGCACGCGCTGGGAGAAGGAGAAGTGGAACAGCGATCACGGCGACGTCCTCAACGTCTTCCAGACGCCCCACGGCAAGATCGCCATCCTGATCTGCTACGACATCGAATTCCCCGAACTGGCGCGGCGCGCCGCCGAGGAAGGCGCCGAAATCGTCTTCGTGCCCTCGTGCACCGACGACCGTCAGGGTTTCCTGCGCGTCCGCTACTGTTGCCACGCCCGCGCCATCGAGAATCAGATCTATGTCGCGATGACCAGCACCGTCGGCAATCTGCCGGTCGCCGGACTGCGTCTCCACTACGGTCAGGCGTCGATCATCACGCCGTCGGACTTTCACTTCGCGCGTGACGGGATCGCCGCCGAAGGCGTCATCAACGAGGAACAGATCGTCGTGGCCGATGTGGACCTTGCCCTGCTCCACGAGAACCGGCTCAAGGGCACGACGATCCCGCTACTCGACAAGCGCCACGAGTTCTACAGCAACCGGCCGGTCACCGTCGTCGCCGACTGATTCCCCCGACCCGTCCATCGCGCCCCTGCAGCCACTGCCGGAGCCGGCGCCCGCTCACTCCGGTGAACGCGAATCGATGCACAGCGTTACCGGCCCATCATTGACCAGACTGACCTTCATGTCGGCGCCGAATACCCCGGTCGCCACCGGCCTGCCGAGTTCCTCCGCCAGTCTCGCGACAAAGCGCTGGAACATCGGCTGCGAAACGTCGCCCCGCGCCGCCCTGCTCCACGACGGCCGGTTGCCCTTCCTCACCGAGGCGTACAGCGTGAACTGCGAAACCGCAAGAATCCCGCCGCCGACATCCTGAACACTGCGGTTCATCATCCCGGCGTCGTCGGCAAACAAGCGCATCCGGACGATCTTTCCGGCCATCCAGGCAATGTCGCTGTCGTCGTCCGCATCCTCGAAACCGGCGAGCACCAGCAGGCCATTCCCGATCTCCCCGGAAATCCGGTCGTGGACCGCATCCCGCGGGGAGTCCCCCGCGACGGTCACAGACGCCTCGCGAACCCGTTGCACGACGACGCGCATGCTGCGCTACCCTAAACCGAAGCCAAGAAAACGGGCCCCTTCGGGCCCTGCGAAACGACCGGGCGTCGCCCGGGCCGAAACGGCCTACCGGCAGACGCGCCGTCCGTCGACCATGCGACATTCCGGCGCCGCACGAACCTCGGCCTCCCGCGCCACCGGAACCTCCCTTGCCGGGGCCACTTCAACCCCGCGAGCGGGCGCGACTTCAACCCCGCGCGCCGGAACCGGCTCGACAGGCTTGCGGACCTCGACGGCGCCTCGCGCTGTCTCGCACCCGGCGCGACGAACGCCATCCGCGCACTCCAAGCCATGAGCACTTGACGCCAGGGTCATGCTCAGGATCGCTGCCGACAAGGCAAATACAGAAGCTTTCATGGCTTCATCCTCCGAAAAAACGATCAGGGTGTGACCACCTCAAGGGAGCGAAGGCGACTTGCCACTCAGGGCGTCGGCACAACGCGGTAATAGACGCCGTTGGCTCCGTAAGTCGGCTTGAACCAGGTGTTCCCGCACAGATAGTAGGCCGTCCCGCCGACCGTCGCGTTGGTGCAGCCTGCCGGTAGCGCCGCGTAGTTGTTCCCGATCACGTAGGCGCCGGCGGCCGATGCCGCGCCAGCGGCGACACCGGCGTTGTAGGCGCCCGTCGTGTTGGCGCTGCCCGCAGCAACGCCCGCAGCAACGCCCGCCGCATAGGCATTCGACGAGGCAGCCGCCGAGTTGGCCGAGGCGACCGCGGCCCCGGTCTACCCCGGATATCATCCGCCGGTGGTGGTCCCCGCTTACACCG
>ERZ761603.2003-NODE-2003-length-14539-cov-7.498274_pt1 | contig 14539 bp, 7 predicted proteins | sample MGYA00511879_ERZ761603 | MGnify/ENA primary metagenome ERZ761603 (study PRJEB28899, sample SAMN02850040) | bioreactor sludge metagenome | biome: EBPR Sludge; feature: EBPR Bioreactor; material: flocular biomat | place: Australia: Thorneside Wastwater Treatment... | reverse complement strand
CAAAAATGGCTACCTGCCCAAACCCACCAACTTACAACCCTGGGGGGCCACGCCCACCTTTCACGGTTTCCAGGGCGGCGATCTGCTGGGCATCATCGAAAAATTGCCCTACCTGGAAAGCCTGGGCATCAACGCCATCTACCTGAATCCGGTTTTTGCCTCGGCGTCCAACCACCGCTACCACACCCACGATTATTACAACGTAGACCCCATTTTGGGGGGTAACCAGGCGCTGGCGGAACTGTTAACGGCCGCGCACCAACGCAACATCCGCATTATTTTGGACGGTGTCTTTAACCACGCCAGTCGGGGCTTCTTCCAGTTCAACCACCTCATGGAATGCGGCCACGAATCGCCCTACACCGACTGGTTCAGGGTGCACGGCTGGCCCGTCAACGCCTTTAACGAGGGCCAAACACCCAATTTTGAAGCGTGGTGGGGCATTCCCTCCCTGCCCAAGTTCAACACCCACACCCCCGCTGTGCGCGAATTTTTGTGGCAGGTTGGCACCTATTGGCTCAAGCAGGGAGTTGATGGCTGGCGTCTGGATGTGCCCAACGAAATTGATGACGACGAATTCTGGCGCGAGTTTCGCCGCCGCTGCAAGTCGGTGAACCCCGACGCCTACATCGTGGGCGAGCTGTGGGGTGAAGCGCAGCGCTGGCTGCAAGGCGACCAGTTTGACGGGCAGATGAACTACCTGTTTACCCGGGCGACGCTGGGCTTTTTCTCCGGGCACAATATGGACCAGACAGACACAGTGCGCATGGGCTACGGCTACATTCAACCCTTGAATGCCATGCAGTTTGCCACCGAGATGGACCGCGTCTTCAACCAGCTATATGAGCCAGAAGTTGTGCTCTCGCAGATGAACATGCTGGGCAGCCACGACACGCCGCGCACGCTCACCGTGGCCCGACACGACAAAACAGCCCTGCGCCTGATGTATTTATGCCAGATGACCTCTCCGGGAGCGCCCAATATTTACTACGGCGATGAGATTGGCATGTCTGGCGGGCACGACCCGTACTGCCGGGCCGCTTTTCCCTGGCACGACGAAGGCAGTTGGGACACGACGCTGCTGGAGGATATCAAGCAATACATTCACCTGCGGCATACGACCCCGGCTCTGAAGCGGGGCACTTTCCGCATCATGTATGCCAATGAGTGGGTGGTAGTGTATCAGCGGCAGTATCGGGGGCAAACGGCCGTTATTGCCTTCAACATGGGTGATCGTGAGGAACTCATCATTGCCCCGCCCGGTTTTTCCCTGCACCTGGAAGAAAAGCTAAACCCGGCGGGCCAGCCTTTTACCGCCAACAGTACCATGACGCTGCCACCAAAACACGGCCGTATCTGGGTCAGCAGCAGTTAATTCCAGTGGTACAAATGATTAATCGGGGGAGCGCTAACTTTTTTCTATTCCTTAACGGCAAGCTTGTCAGAATGTCGGTAATATATAAAAATACTGGCATCATCCTGTGTATCTGCTGCTGGCCGCACTCCGCAGCGCCAAACCGAGATGGTAATAATCAAAGTAAGCAGGACTTACAATAATAGGACCCCGATAGCTTACATTGACTCCTCAACCTATCACAAGATGTAATCCGGTTTTAACCAAAAAGGTGGACACTAAATGAGTAATGTCAAAGTTCGAACCCCAGTTGACCCCAAAGACGCTTTTGTCCTCGTTGTTGAAGACAACGTCTCCAACTTTGTGCTGATCGCCCGGCTGCTGGCCTTTATGGGCGTGCAAAAGTGTGAGTGGAAAACAACTGGCTGGGGCGTGGTAGATTTTGCCAACACCATGTCTCGGGTGGACCTGATCCTCATGGATTTGCGCCTGCCCCACGAAGACGGCTACGAAGCGCTTAAACAAATCCGCACTGATCCCCATTTGCAAAACACCCTGGTTGTAGTGGTAACGGCTCACGGCAGCAGCACCGAAATGCAAAAAGCGCGTGAGGCCGGTTTTGATGGTTTCTTGTCTAAACCGCTGGACGCCGATCGTTTCCCCGAGCAAATTAAACAAATTCTAAGCGGAGAGTCTGTCTGGGATTTGGGAATCTAAATCCGTATGCTTGCCTCATTGAATCTTCTCAAAATCAAGGCCGAAGATGTTGAAGAAAGGCGCAAAGGTGCGCTGCTTCAGGCCCTGGTGGTTGTTCTGATCGGGCTCAGCGTTGTGCGGGCGATTTTTGAGATTTTTCAACCCACCCAGGTTTCCATGGCAACGGCCGTTGGCCAGGGCATCACGTCGGTTCTTTTTGGCCTGTTTTGCCTCTGGATCATCCACACGGGCCGCATCCGTCTGGCGGCACACCTCTTTTTTGCGGTTCTAAACCTGATTTTTTTTGTCTTGCTGGTCACCACCACCCGCAACCTGTTTTTCCCCTACCTCATGCTGATTTCCGTAGTAGCCATTGCCACCCTGGATTCGGTGCGCGCGTCTGTTTTGTACAGCGCCGTCACCTTAGCGGCCGTATCTTCATTTTTCCTGTTGTCGGGCACGTTTGCCTTGCTCAACATCGTTGAATACGTGGTCACCTGCCTGGGTATCAGCGTTGTGTCATGGGCTACGGCCGATTACCTCCAATCGGCACTGCGTAACTCTAAAACGCTGGCGGGCGAACTGCTGTCGCAAAGCAGTTTGCTGCAGCGGCGCGCCCAGCAGCTGCAATTTAGCGCCGAGATTGCCGAAAAAGGCAGCAGTTCGTTAGATTTGGCCCAGCTGCTGCAAGAAACGGCCGTACTCCTCAAATCCCAGTTCAGCTTCTACCACGTCTCCATCTTCCTGGCCGATGTGAGCAAAAAAGAGCTGCGCCTGCGCGAAGTGGCCACCGACGTGCATATCGACCTGGTCAATTTGCAATACCAGCTGCCCATGGACAACCACTCCATCGTCGGCTGGGTGGCGCTGCACCGCGAACCGCGCGTGGTAAATGACGTGCTGACTGATCCCACCTACAAAGAAGAGCCGTTCCTACCCAACACCCGCTCAGAGCTGGCACTGCCGCTGGTCGCCCGGGGTGAAATTTTGGGCGTGGTAGACGTGCAAAGCGACCAGCCTAACCATTTTGCCCCAGAAGACGTTACCATCCTGCAAATCATTACCAACCAGATTGCCATCAACATAGACAACGCCCGCCTGTTTGCCCGGACAGAATCACGCCTGAACGAAACGCGCATTTTGTACGAATACAACTCGCTGCTGTCTAGCACGCTGGACGTTGGCGAACTGCATCGCCGCGCCGCCCGGGCCTTAACCACCTGGCTGCAAGCATCGCGCTGCACCATTTACGCCTGGGACCAGGCCGAACAAACGCTGACCGCGCAGGTTGATTTTCTGTACGACTTGTCCAAGGGAGCCATTGACAAATATTTGCTCGATCTGCCGACGCGAGATTTGCAGGTGCTGCCCGGCGTACGCCAGGTGCTGCAAACTGGCCAGCCGAAGGTGTGGCGTCTGGATGACGCGGAGCTAGATGCCCCGGAACACGCCTGGCTGGAGGAAATTGGGCACTTTAGTTACCTGGACGTGCCGCTGGTGCAGGGCATCAACACGCTGGGGCTGGTGCGCCTGTACCGCACCCAGGCGCAGATGGGCTTCTCTGACAGCGAAATTCAGCTAGCCCAGGCAATGGCCAATGAAACGGCCGTTTCCATCGCCAATGCCACCCTCACCTCTGAAACGCAGGCCCGCGTCGCCCAGCTCAGTTCGCTTAACCGGCTCAGCCTGGCTCTGTCTGAAGCGCCCCGGCTGGAGGATGTGTACAAAGCCACCCGGCGCGAAATTTTGTCCCTGGTAGAGGCAACTGGTCTGGCCATCTTCTTGCTGACGGAAGATGAAAAATATTTAAACTGGCTCTACCTGTACGAATATGGTGAAGAAATTGACCTCTCCGCCATCCCACCCATTTCGGTGGAGCGTGGCTTGAGCGGTCATGTCGTCCGCACCCGCACGATTCTGCATATTCAGGCCACGGCCGAAAATCTGGTTAAATTCAACACATTTAAGGTCGGTAAACAGGACGATATCGAAGAATTCTGGCTGGGCATTCCGCTGGTGGTTACCAACAAGCTCATTGGGGTGCTCTCCTTGCAAAACCTGGAGGCCTTCAGCGACCGCGACATCGAACTGCTCAGCACCATTTCCGGGGCGCTGGCCATCGCTATCAACAACCTGCTCCAGCTGGAAGCGATCCAGAAAGCGCTCACCATTCAATTTGAGCAGCGGCTGCAAATGCAAACGGCCGCTGAAGTAGCCGCCGCCGCCACCAGCATTTTAGAGCCAAACACCCTGGCCCAGCAGGCCGTCGAGCTCATCAAAGAGCGCTTCGACCTGTACTACGTCGGCCTTTTCCTGGTAGAAGACCATTATGCCGTCCTTAAAGCCGGTACCGGTGAAGCGGGGGAGGCCCAGCTGGCGGCCAAACGCCGCCTGCAAGTCGGTGGTCAATCGCTAATCGGTGGGGCCACCAATGACGGCAAGCCGCGTATTACTCAGGACGTGACCACCAACCAGGAGTGGCTGCCCAATCCGCACCTACCCGACACGCGCTCCGAACTGGCCCTGCCGCTGCGGGTGCGCGGCGCCACCATTGGCGCGCTGACGGTGCAAAGCATCACGCCCAACCTTTTCACCGATGAGATGATCGCCGCGCTGCAAATCATGGGCGATCAGCTGGCGGTGGCCATGCAAAATGCTCAGCTGCTGGCTTACACCCAGGCGCGCGCCCAGCGCCAGGCGTACCTGAACGAAATTAGCGCCCAGCTGCACCAATCGGCCGACGTGGAAACGATTGTGGGGATTGGCTTGCGGGCTTTATCGAAGCAGCTGAAGGGAACGGCCGTTGAGCTTCAGCTCGGTCGACAAAAACAAACACCATGAGCCATTCCGACGCCACATTCGACAACCAGCCCAATACATCCGCCTTTCTGGACACAACCCTGCCCAATCTGGCCCGCATTTTTGATTACCTGGTAGGCGGCACCGCCAATTTTGAAGTGGACCGCCAGGCAGCCGAGCAAATGCTGGGCATGCTGCCATCCCTGCGTAAATGGATTCGCCTGCGCCGCGCCTTTATTCAAGAAGCGGCCCAGCTGCTGCACCGCGAAGGTTTTACCCAATTCCTGGACCTCGCCTCCGGCATGCCATCAGACGATCACCTGCACGCCTTTGCCCCCAACTGCCGCATTGTTTATTCCGACATCAACCCGGTGGCTGTAAGTTACGGCCGTAGTCTCTTCAGCGACCGCGACAACATTGCCTACATTCGGGGCAACGGCCAGGAGCCAGAATCTATTTTGATGTCGCCCGAAGTGCTGAAACTCATCCACCTGGACGAACCGGTGGCCATTGGCCTAAACGGTTTGCAGCTGTTTTTGGGCGAGCCGCACGTGAAGCACCTGGCGCGCACCCTGTTCGAATGGGCCCCCAACGGCTCCAAGTTGTTCCTGGTGTTCCAAACCCACGGCATTCTGGAAATGCCGCAAACCTATTACGAATTTTTAGCCATGTGCCGGGAAGCACACCTGCCGATCCAGCTCCATACCCTGGAAGCGTGTGTCGAGATGCTGCGTCCCTGGCATCCCAGCCTGGTGGAGCCAATCACCCAATTTTTGGGGCTGCCCGATGACTTTATCACGCCCGCTGACCGGGAAGGCATCGGCATGGCGTTTTATGCCGCCTTTTTGCTAAAGCAAGACATCATTCATTAACCATAGGACTTACGCCGGCTGAGCTTGTCGAAGCCGATTTCGACAGGCTCAATCGCCGGTAAGTGAGGACTTCTGCGTAAGTCCTGACCATTTAAGCGATGCAAGAGCAAGAGAAGGTAGACCTGAACGCAGCAGTTTTAGGGGGTGTTGACCCCGTTGTCCTTGAGACGACGCTGTACAACGCCTTCATCCGCCACGCCATCGACAACCGGGGTGTGCTCACCTCGCCCCGGCGCGGACGGCAGGTGGCCACCCAGCTGGTAACGGTGGTGCAGCAGTACCTGGCCTACGAAGCCAACGAATCGGACATTACGGCCGTTGCCACCCAGCTCGCCGAACAAGGCATGGCTATCATTACCGCCACCCAAATGATGCGGGCACTGCTCAGGGCGCTGCTCAATTCGGTTGATGCCGTCACCATTCGCCGCCTCAACGACTTTCAAATCATCTTCCTGGAAAAACTGGCCAACGCTCGCGAAATTGTGCAGCAGCGCTTTCAGGAAACCGCCCAGGTGGCGCTGCAGCGTGCCCTCCACGCCCAATTGGAGCAGCAAATTACCCTGCACGATGCGCAAAAACAGCGCAACGACAACCTCAACCAAATTTTGCAGCTCAACGCCCGCCTCAGCCAGGCCAGCGACGAAGCAGCCCTGCTGCGCGACGCTGTAATCGGTATCTGCCAGGCGCTGGACATCACCCATGTCACGCTGTTTGAAGCAATCCAGTCGCCCGCCGACTGGCGCGTGATTACCACCACGGCCCCTTTCCTGAACCAGGGCGACCCGGCCCCCAACGACACCGGCAACCTGCTCAGCGCCGCCCTACAAAAAGAGGGTGAAGCGGTCCGCGCCTACCAGACCGAGCAGGGCAAAGACGGCATCGCCGTGGGCATCATTTTGCGCGTGGGCACCCACCTGATGGGCGCGATGGTGGCTCACCACGAAAACCTGGTGACTGAAAGCTACGAAGAATACCTGATCCTGGTGCGTACCTTTGCCCAGAACCTGGCCGCGCTGTGGCACAACCTGTACCTGCTCAGCCAGACCCAGCAGCGTGCTCACGAGCTGGAGATTTTGCACGGCCGTTACCTGGACAGCATCTGGAATACGCCCGAAGCCACCCTCCAGGCCCGCGCCAACGAGATGAGCCTGGCCATTTTGCGCGATCATGACGGGGCAGCCCCACCGCCGCCCCGCAATGCCGCCGCCTTCCCCCTCCAAATCGGCGACAACAGCTTTGGCCACGTTCACATTCCCGGTACCGAAAATCTGGCCGAGGAAGACCGCACCTTTGTGCAGGACCTCATTCGCGAGATGGGCAGTGCGCTCAACAATGCCCAGTTTGTGCAAACCACCCGTGCCTACTCCAACCAGCTCCGCCTGGCCGCCGAGGTGTCCCGCGCCGCTACCACCATTTTGGACCAGGATCAGCTCATTCGTGAGGTGGTAGAGCTGATTCGGTCGCGCTTTAACCTGTACTACGTAGGCCTGTTTTTGGTGGATGAGACGAGCAAAACGGCAGTTCTCCGCGCCGGTACTGGTGAAGCTGGTCGACTTCAACTTGCCCTGAAACACAGCCAGGAAATTGGCAGCGGGTCGATGATTGGTACGGCCGTTTCCACCGGTGAAGCGTGCGTGGCCCAAAACGTGCGCCAGGCCCAGGCCTTTAAGCCCAACCCCCTGCTGCCCGAAACCCAGTCAGAACTGGCCCTGCCGCTGAAAGCGGGCAGCAAGGTCATTGGTGCCCTCACCGTGCAAAGCAGCCAGCAGAGCGCCTTTGCCAGCGAAACCATCACCGTCCTGCAAAGCCTGGCCGACCAGCTGGCCATCGCCATTGAAAACGCCAGCCTCTTTGCCCAAACCGAGCAAACCCTGGCCGAAACCAACCGCCTCTATGCTGCCAGCCGCCGCATCGGGCAGGCCACCAACGCCTACGAGGTGTACAAAACCCTGGTAGACTTTGCCCACGCCGCCACCGTCGCCGATTCCGTGCAGATGGTTATCGCCGATCCCAAAGCGCCCGACTTTCTCATTACACCTGTCTCCTGGAATGAAGAAGCGATTGAGTTTGACGCCAATCGCCGCCTGCCGCGCGAACCGTTTAACTTTGCCGACGCCATCGCTCAAAAAGAGATAGTCACCCTGGCCGATGTGCCCACAGACGCGGCAGCAGACAGTTACACCCGGTCTCTGTTTGCCCAAAACGATCTGCACGCTGCCGCCATGATTCCCATTTACCTGGAACAAGAGTGGTTTGGCACGCTGATTTTGGCCCACAAAGTGCCCAATGCCTTTGTCAACGCCCCATTGCAATCCATCCGCACCCTGGCCGACCAGGCCGCAGCCACGCTGGCCAACCAGCGCCTGCTGCGCCAGACGGACCTGCTATATCGCATCGGCCGTGCCCTCAACCAGGCCATCACCCGTGATGACGCCCTGGAGCTGGCCGTGCAGGAAATTAAGGTATACACCGGGGCTTTCCAATGCCGCTTTGTGCTCTACGAACGCGGCGAAGGCAGCGGCACGCTGACGGCCTGCTCCAACCGCGAGATGCTGGCCAGGCCCTACCGTCTGCCGCTGCTGGGAGATGGGGTGTTTGAGTGGCTAAGCAAAGAGCAAAAGCCGCTGCGACTTTCGCCCCATGAGGCCGATCTGCCGGCCGACGCCCTGAAACAACACGTGCACCAGTTTGGCGCTGAGGCATCGCTGCTGATTCCGGCAGCCAGCCAGCAAGAGCTGCTGGGCTACCTGGCGATCGATGCGGTGGGTGGGGAACGGCCGTTTACCCGCTCCAACCTCCTCTTTGCCCAAACCGTGGTTGATCACCTTACCACCCAGCTGGAAAACATCAAGCTGCTCGACGAAGCGCTGCACCGCGCCCAGGAACTCATCACCTTAAACCAGGTACAGTCCAACATTTCCCGCATTCTGGACCTGTCGCTGCTGGCCCAAACCATTTACGGCGAAGTCGGCCGTTTGTTAGACAACACTGTCTTCCACCTGGCGCTGTATGAGGAAGACGGCCGTGCCTACGAACCCATTCTCACTATCGTTGAAGGGGAACCCATCAGCCTGCCCGCCCGCACCCTGCTGCCTGGCGAACCGCTGCACAACTTCCTCAGCCAGGCCAAACCGCAGCTGCTCGACGCCCATGCCTTGCTGGCACAAACCGAGAAGATCAGCTCTGGTGAACGCCGCCTTGAAGCCAGTTTATGGGTACCACTGCTGCAAGACGAGGCACCTATCGGCTTGATTTGTGTGCAATCTTACGAGCCATATGCCTACGGCGACAGCGACATTCAGCTGCTGCGCAGTGTGGCCACGCAAACCAGCCTGGCCATTGCCAACGCCCAGCTGTTTGCCCAAACCCAACGGCAAAACGAAGATTTGCGCGAGCTAGACAAGCTGAAAACACAGTTCCTGGCCAACATGTCCCATGAGCTGCGGACGCCGCTCAACTCCATTATTGGCTTTTCGCGCGTGATTCTTAAAGGGATCGATGGCCCTATCACCACCGCCCAGGAAGAGGATTTGCAGTCGATCCACAGCAACGGTCAGCACCTGTTGATGCTCATCAACGAAATTTTGGACATGGCCAAAATTGAAGCAGGCAAGATGATGCTGAACTTTGAGACGATCAAGCTGCATACGGCCGTTGCGCCCACCTACGACACCATTCGCGGCCTCATCGACAGCACAAAGGTCACGCTCGTCTGGAATGTGCCCGACGATCTGCCCGAAATGCAGGCTGATCCCATTCGCCTGCGCCAGATTTTGCTGAACTTGTTGTCCAACGCCGCCAAATTCACCGAAGCGGGTGAAATTCGGCTGCATGCTTATGCCGAAACCGACACAATCCACATCCTGGTGACTGATACCGGCATCGGCATTGCCGCAGAAGATTATGACAAGTTATTTATGCCATTTGCCCAGGTAGACAGCTCCACCACCCGCACCGCCAGCGGCACGGGGCTGGGCCTGCCCATCACCAAATGGCTGATTGAAATGCATCATGGATCTATTAAATTTTCGAGTCGTTTAAATGAGGGCACAACGTTCCATGTAATTTTGCCAGTGCATCAGAGTAACGATCAGCCGCTGGAAATTCCCCTCGTGCAGTCGACGATTTCTTAAGCCGGAGCCACTGCCTGCCGGGAGCCTCCAGGTCGAGGAGATTTCTGCTATGACATTCAAAATTGTTTGCCGTGCTTGCCACGAGAAGTTTGCCTATGAACGGCCGTTGCCCACCTGCCCCACCTGCGGCCAGGGCTGGCTAGACGCCGAATACGATTTCACCCACCCCACCCTGTCCCCCCAGGCCACCAGCAACGGCCACCTGGCCCAGCGCGGCCAGGAATGGCGGCAAAAGCTGGCCAAACGTGGTGCCACCCTGTGGCGCTACCGCGAGCTGCTGCCCATCCTGCACGATGAAAACATCGTGAGCCTGGGCGAAGGCTGGACGCCGCTGCTCAAAGCGCACAACCTGGGGCTGATGCTGGGCCATCCCAACATCTACATCAAGGATGAACGCCAGGGACCAACCGGCTCGTTCAAAGACCGGCAGGCCGCCATCGCCATTAGCGTCATGAAGGAGGCGGGCATCAAAGAAGCGGTGGTGTCTTCCACGGGCAACGTAGCCATCGCCTACTCTGCCTACAGCGCCCGGGCGGGCATCAAAATGTGGGTTTTTGTCACCAGCTCTGTGCCGTCGGACAAAATGCGCGAGGTGGCGCTGTACGGCTCTGAAGTAATCAAGGTGGCAGGCACCTACGATGAAGCCAAGCGCATTGCCGCTGAATTTGCCGCCAGCAAAAATCTGTTCCTGGATCGCGGCGTCAAAGGCATTGCCGCCAAAGAGGCGATGAAAACGCTGGCTTTTGAGATAGCGGAGCAGTTGGGCAATGCACTGGCCGGGGAACATACGGCCGTGCTCAACAGCAACCATCCCTGGCGCACGCCCGACTGGTATTTACAGGCCGTCAGCGGCGGTCTGGGACCGGTGGGCGTTATGAAGGGCTTTGCCGAGCTGAAGCGGCTGGGGCTGGTGGACAAACTGCCCAAGCTGGGCCTCTTCCAAACCAGCGGCTGCGCCCCGATGGCTAACTCCTTCCGCAAGCACCTGCCCGTCGCCGAAGCCGTCAAAGAGCCGCGCACCGACATCACCACCCTGGCCACCGGCGACCCGGGCGAGGTGTACGAGGTGCTGTGTGAACTCATTGGCCAGTACGGCGGCACCATCGAATCGATCACCGACGTGGAAGCGTTTAACGCGCTGCACCTGGTGGCCAAGATGGACGGCATATCGGTAGAACCGGCAACGGCCGTTACCTTTGCCGGTCTGTTTCGGCTCATTCGCGAAGGCAAAATCCAGCCGCACGAAACAGTCGTCATCAACTGCTCTGGCCACACCTTCCCGGTCGAAAAACATATCATCGGCGAGCATTACTCGCGCGATATGACCCTGCCAGACACGGGTGAACTGGCCAACCGCAGCCGTGAGGAAGGGCTGCTGACGGCCCTGGAAGAGCTGGACAGCCGCGTCCAGCGCATCACCATCGTAGAAGACAATGCCGACGCCGCCCGGCTCATCCGCCGCATTTTGCAGGCTCAGGGCGACTTCCACATCGACGAAGCACACGACGGCCACTCTGGCCTGCGGCTCATCCAGGAAACCCGCCCCAATCTGGTCATTTTAGATTTGATGATGCCTGGCCTGGACGGTTTTGGCGTAGTGGAAGCGATGAAAGCCGACCCCACCCTGAAAGAAACGCCCATCATCGTCATTACCGCCAAAGAACTGACCGAAGATGAGAAAATGCGGCTGGACGGTCACATCAAGGCGCTGCTGCAAAAGGGATCATTTATGGACTCTGACCTCCTGAACGACATTCAACAAGCGCTGCCCTAAACCTGCCCCAAGACATGAAAGAAGGGTGAATTACGGCCGTAAATCACCCTTCTTTTTTTTTGCCAGTACAAACGCACCATTTAATCCACTTGTCCTAAAAACCGTTTCAGACAAAAATGTTGATTGCATTTACGCTACTTTCTATGGCAAAATTGAAACCAGTTGTCTTGGCAAAAACTACTAAGCCTTTATGAGTAATTCGACTGTCCCACACCCCAAAATCCTATACATCGAAGATGATGCGGCCAGCCGCCGCCTGGTTCAGCGCGTGTTGGACAACAAAGGGTATGAGGTAGTTGTCGCCGCTGACGGCCTGGAAGGAATCTCCATGGCCCGCGAGCATTTGCCCAACCTCATCCTGATGGACATCAACCTGCCCAGCATGGACGGCCGAGAAATCACTACCCGCCTGCGCAGCCTGCCCAATTTTTCCAACACCCCCATCGTGGCCCTGACGGCCAACCACAGCCCCGGCAGCCGCGAACTGGCCCTGGCCGCTGGCTGCACCGGCTTCCTCACCAAACCCATCGACGTCACCAGCTTCCCCGGACAGGTCAATGCCTACCTGGAAGGGCTGGCCGAACCGCTCTCGCCAGACGAGAAAACCGAACATTTACAGCGACACGCCCAAAACCTGGTAGAACGGCTGGAAAATAAAATCAACGAGCTGGAAAACGCCAATAAACGGCTGCGCGAGCTGGACCGGCTCAAGAGTGACTTTATCATCATGGTGTCGCATGAGCTGCGCACGCCGCTAACCCTGCTGAGCGGCTACGCCCACTTGCTAGATGAGCAGGTAAAACAAACGGCCGAAGATATGCTGCCCGCCGAAATGGTGGCCGGGGTGGCGGAAGGGCTCAATCTTGGCGTCAACCGCATGCGTGATGTGGTCAACGAGATTATTAAGGTGGCCCGCATTGCCTCCGGGACGCTCGACTTGGCGTTAGGGCCGGTGCGTCTGTCCGAAGTTGTGGCCGATGTGTTTGAAGAATATTGTGACGTGTGCGACAAACGCCACCTGAATGTGCAGATTGGCGATTTGTCTCGCCTGCCCATAGTTCAGGGGGACGGCGAGCAGTTGAAATCGGCCATTTACCATATTTTTAGTAACGCGATAAAATACACGCCTGATGGTGGCAGCATTTTTGTGGTAGGTCGTGCCGTTGGTGATACGGTTGATCTCATCATTCAAGACACGGGCATCGGTGTGCCAGACAGCGAACACCGGCGCATTTTTGACCAGTTCTACACCCTTGGCTCCATTGAGCACCACTCAACCAGCAAGTATGCTTTCCAGGGCGGCGGTCTGGGGCTGGGTCTGGCGATTGTCAAAGGGATTGTGGAGGCACACAACGGCCGTGTTTGGGTAGAAAGTGAACGGCGTGATTTTGAGCAGTTCCCCGGCAGCACCTTCCACATTTTGCTTCCTATCGAGCAAGTCAGGCAATCGGTGAAACTTTAGAGCCAGTCATCGTTCCCACCCGCTGATTGTTTTTCTCGCTTGCTTTTACAATTCACCCTACACCTAATCAATGAATTCGTAAAATCCAGGGATGGCAGGTTTTCTTTTGGCTTGCCGGCCACCGCCACGCGCAGACTATTTTCGTTTGTCTATAAACGTCTGGAGAAATATGGCAACGCCCTCCACCAACACCACAAAGGTTTCTGCACTCAAATCCGAGCCAAACGCACCAGAGGCAGCGATTCCGACCAGCAGCCAGCAGTGGCAGTGGGGGCTGGTGTGGGGACTGCTCTCGCCCGTTTTCCTGGGCATTGTGCCAATTTTGGCCAAAGTGGCGTATGCGGCCGGAGTCAATGTGCTCACCCTGGTGGCCTTTCGTACCGGCATTGCCGCCGCTCTCCTGTGGCTGGGCATGCTGCTCTTCAAGCGCCAGTTCATTCGCAGCTCATTACCTGCGGTAGTTGGCAGCCTCATCGCCGGGGCGATCAATGGCCTTGGCTCCCTCTTTTTCTACACCAGCCTTACCCGCATCGACGCCTCGCTGGGGCAGCTGGTAAACATCAGCTACCTGGTGTTTGTCACCGTTTTTCTGCGCCTGGCAGGGCAAAAGATTTCCCTGCTCACCATTTTTCGCACCGGGCTGACCATTGGGGCTATCTACCTGCTGACGCACGGTGGCGCTGGCCCGGCCGACTGGCTGGGTGTGGGTATGATGCTGTTTGCCGCTGTTACCTACGCGTTGCAGTTGGTGCTCAGCCAGCGCATCATGTTAGACATTCCCGCCCCTACGATGACACTCTACGCCATCACCGCGATGGCCGTCGTGGTGACGATTGCCTGGTTTTTTGCACCGACGGATTTGCGGCTGGTGAGCACGGCCGGTTGGGAAGCGATTGGGCTGATGGCCCTGGTTACCGCGCTGTCACGACTGACCTTGTTTTTGGGCGTTAAGGCGATGGGCAGCATTCAAACGGCACTGCTGGGCGTGTTTGAAGTGGTGGTGACCATTGTGATTGCGGCCGTTTTCCTGGATGAGCGGTTAACGATGTTGCAGTGGCTGGGTGCGGCCGTTTTAATCGTCAGCATCTTCCTGGTGCGCTTTGAAAAAGGGGTCCCTCGCTTTGTCGACTGGTGGCAGTTCCTTTGGCGCAACCTCTTGCCCCGCAAATGACGATTTTTCAGCCACCAACGCCAGAAAAGCCCTCATTTCCGGCACCAGCTTGTGGATGTCGGCCCGTTTTTGCGCCGCCGATTCATAGCCATCGCTTGAATATTTTGCCAAAATAACCGTAACATCGCTTCACTCCTAAGTTAAGTTGAGGTGAGTGGCTGATGGCAAGTGGTTCATAAAACAAGCCACCTGCCACCTGCCACCTGCCACTTGCCACCTGCCACTTGCCACTTGCCACCTGCCTCACCTCAGTGTCTCCAACGGAAAACCAGCCACCT
>ERZ761603.2002-NODE-2002-length-14543-cov-41.360781_pt1 | contig 14543 bp, 13 predicted proteins | sample MGYA00511879_ERZ761603 | MGnify/ENA primary metagenome ERZ761603 (study PRJEB28899, sample SAMN02850040) | bioreactor sludge metagenome | biome: EBPR Sludge; feature: EBPR Bioreactor; material: flocular biomat | place: Australia: Thorneside Wastwater Treatment... | reverse complement strand
TCACCGGTGCGGTAATGAAGAGGAAAAAGAGGATCGCCAGTTCGTGCAGGCTGATTCCTTCGTTTGTCCCGCTCGAGAAGAAGATCGCGGAAGCAAGCAGCATTGCACCGACCCCGAGGGTGGTGGCCTTGGTCGGACCGTGCAGGCGGGTCAGGAAGTCGGGCAGGCGGGCGAGTCCGATCGATCCAAGCAGGATGAACAGTGCGCCGAGCAGGATCAGGACTGCGATGGCTGATTCGGTCGCCGTGCTCACTCGATGATGTCTCCACGCAGGAGGAACTTGCACAGCGCGACGGTGCCGATGAAGCCCATGAGTGCGAGCAGCAGCGCGACCTCGAAGTAGGCGCTGCTGGCGGTGCGCATGCCGAACAGAACGATCAGGGCGATGGCGTTGATTCCCAGGGTGTCGAGCGCCAGAATGCGATCGGTGGTGTCCGGCCCACGTAGCAGTCGATACAGGTTGAGTGCCAACGCCGTGCCGATCAACATGAAAGCGATTTCGATGGCGGCATTCAGCATGCGAACATCTCCTTGAGGGGCAACTCATAACGATCCTTGATCTCGCGCACCAGCGCCTGCGGGTCGGGCGCGTCGAGGGCATGCACGAGCAGAACCCAGCGCTGCCGGTCGACATCGATGGCTACCGTGCCCGGTGTCAGCGAGACTATGCTGCCGAGCAATGTGGCGAGAAAGGGATCCCGTAGGTCGAGCGGTACCTCGACCAGGGTCGGTGACAGTCGGTATAGCGGACCGACGACCTGCCGCGCGACGCGCCAGTTGGCGGTGACGATGTCGGCTGCAAAAACGGCGAACAGACGGACTGCCCGCCATGGCCGGACGAGACGCGGCGGGTTCGGCCAGAAGGGCAGCGTCAGCCGCGGCACGGCGATGGCCAGCAGGCCACCGAGCAGCAGCAGGGCAAGTGATGCGGCATTGGTGATCACCGCCCAGAGCAGAAAAACGGTGACCGACAACAGCGGGCGGGGCAGGAGCCAGCGCATCAGGGTGTCGCCTCGCGCCTATCGTTTGTCCGTCCGGGCCCGAGCACAGCGTTGACGTAGGTTCCCGGCGCATGCAGCTGGTGGGCGGCGCGTTCAGCGTAGTCGGACAGCGGGCGCGCGACGACTGCCAGCAAGGGGCCGGCGGCGACCAGCAGCAAGGTGGCGGTGGCAATTTGCCAGGCAATCTCCTCGGCTGGCTCCTCCCTGGTTGTTGCGCGGTGCTTCCAGACCAGGTAGCAGCCGTCACGTGCGAGCGCGATCATGACCACGAAACCGGCGGTCAGCAGCACCGCCCAGATCGCCGGGCCGGCGCTGACTTCGCGCAGCGTCGTCAGCAGCATCAGCTTGCCGACGAAACCGGAAAAAGGCGGCAGTCCGGCCAGGGTGGTGGCGAGGACGAGGAAGGCAACTTTCAGCCACGTCGCTTGCGGCGGTGGCCCGGCCATCAGCTGATCGGCGGCCGGGCCGCGCTGCCCGGCGATGACCCCGGCGAGCAGAAAAAAAGCAGCGCCGGCGAGCGTCGATTGCACCAGGTAGTAGATCGCGGCTGCATCGACCTGTGCATTTGCCTGCGCCGGGGTGACCAGCAAGGTGCCGGCCGATAGCAGGGTCAGCCAGGCAGCGAGTGCTCGCAGTCGCACCGCGGCGACTACCCCGAGGGCAGCGAAAACGACGGTGGCCAGTGCCAGTGTTGTCAGCCAGTGGCCGATCAGATCGGGCATCGCTGGTGCCAGGGCGATGGTCTGCAGGCGCAGGATCGAGACAATGCCGACCTTGGTCATGATCGCAAACAGCGCCGCCACCGGCGCTCCGGCCGCAGTGTAGGTGTGCGGCAACCAGAACGACAGGGGCAGCAATCCGGCCTTGAGGGCGAAGACGGCAATCAGCAGGGCACAGGCCAGTCTGGCCAGTGCCGGGTCGTGCCCTGGCAGCGTCAGTCGATGTGCCAGGTCGGCGAGGTTGAGTGTGCCCAGCGTGCCGTAGAGCAGCCCCAGCGCGATCAGGAAGAGCGCCGATCCGACGAGGTTGAGCACGACATAGCTGATCCCGGCGCGCGTTCGGGCCAGGCCGCCGCCGTGGGCGAGCAGCGTGTACGAGGCGAGCAGCATGACTTCAAAGAAGACGAAGAGGTTAAACAGGTCGCCGGTCAGGAATGCGCCGGTTAGGCCAAACAGCTGCAACTGGAACAGTGGATGGAAGTGCAGTCCGCGTTCGTCGAAGCCGGTACTCGCGTAGAGCAGCGAGGTGAAGCCGAGGATTGCTGTCAGCAGGGTCATGGCGGCTGCCAGCCGATCGACCACCAGGACGATGCCGAAAGGTGCTGGCCAGTTGCCGAGGGCGTAGACGCGCAACTGGCCGTCGTCGGCGAGCACGGTCAGCCAGGCCGTGATCAGGACCAGCAGCGTCGCGGCCGACAGGCCAATCAGGCGCTGGCAGGCCAGGCGGCTGCAAGCCATCTGCAGCAGGGCGGCGGCAAACGGGATCAGCAGCGGCAGGATCGGCGCGTGCGCGTTCACGGCTCTTTCCGGGCGTCGACGTGATCCGCTCCCGATTCCGCCAGGCCGCGCAGGGCCAGCATCGCCAGGTAGGCGGTCATGCCGAAGCCGATGACTATGGCCGTCAGCACCAGCGCCTGCGGCAAGGGGTCGGTGTAGGTGGCGCCGGCGCGAATCAGCGGTGGGGCGTCGAGCCGCAGGCGGCCGCTGGCGAACAGAAAGAGATTGACGGCATAGGAGAGCAGCGTCAGGCCAAGCAGGACCGGGAAAGTGCGTGCGCGCAGGATGAGGAAAACGCCACAGGCGGTCAAGACTCCGACGGCGATCGCCAGCAGTGCTTCCATCAGCTCGTCTCCGGTTGTCGGTGCAGGCGCAGCGAGAGTCGGCCCAGGCCCGAGAGCACGGTCAGAACGACGGTCACCACGACGATGTATACGCCGAGATCGAAGATCATTGCCGAAGCCAGTTCGATCTCGCCGAGCAGTGGCAGCTGGATGTGACCGTGTGCACTGGTCAGGAAAGGGCGCCCAAAGGGCCAGCTGGCGACGCCGACTCCGGCCGCCAGCAGCAAGCCCAGCGCCAGGAACCGGGTCGGCCGACCCGGCATGCGCGGCTGCACGGAGGCGATGCCGTTCGCCAGGTATTGCATCACCAGTGCGACGCTGGTGATCAGGCCGGCGACAAAACCACCGCCTGGCAGGTTGTGGCCGCGCAGCAGGATGTACACCGAGACGGTCAGCGAAAAGGGCAGCAGCGGGCGCATTAGCATCGAGAGAAAGAGCGGGTGGGCATCTGTTGCCCAGCGGCGGCCATCGGTATCCACCGGCGGGGCGTGCAGGATCAGACGGTCGAGCAGGGCATGCGCGGCCAGGGCAACCATCGCCAGCACGGTGATTTCTCCGAGCGTATCGAAACCGCGAAAATCGACCAGGATGACATTGACGACGTTGGCGCCGCCGCCGCCGGGAATCGCCTCTTGCAGATAGAATCCCGAGATGGTCTCGAACGGCGCGGCAAGCATCTTCAGGGTGATCAGCCCGAGGCCGCCACCGGCAAGCAACGCCAGCAGCAGGTCGCGGATCAGCCGCGGGGCGCTGCTCCTGGGAGCGCTGCCGGCCGGCAGATAGTAGAGCACCAGCAGCATCAGGATGATTGTCCCGGTTTCCACGGCGAACTGGGTCAGCGCCAGATCGGGTGCCGACAGGCGGATGAAGGTCAGCGCGACGACCAGCCCGACGACGCTGACCAGGATGACCGCGAGCAGCCGCTGCCGGTAGAGCAGCGTGGCGCCCACCGTCCCGAGCAGCAGGGTGAGCAGGGCGCCGACCGAGGCTTCGTCAATCGGCTGGCCGGCCACCCGGATGGTGGCGGCGGGCCCCGAGAAGAATGCCCAGCCGCCGAGCAGGACGATGAAGCTGAAGAGCAGCGCGTTGTAGCGCTGCAGTGAGCCGTTGTCGATCGCCGCCAGCGTCCAGCGCGCGCCAGTGTTGAGCCGACGGTAGAAGCGCTCGAAGGCGGTGCGCGGGTGCATCGGCGGCAACTCCGCCTGCCAGGCGAAGAGAGGAGCGCGCAATGCGTAGAGGATGACGCCGCCGGCCAGGGCCAGCACGCTCATCAGCAGTGGCTGGTTGAAGCCATGCCACAGAGCAAGCGTAAATTCCGGCAGCGGCGCCTGCAGGGCGGCGCCAGCTGCGGCAGCGAGCAGCGGCCCGACCGTCCAGCCGGGAAACAGGCCAACCAGCAGGCAAAGCAGTACCAGCAGCTCGATCGGTGCGCGCATCCAGCGTGGCGGCTCGTGCGGCTGGCGTGGCAGGTCGACCGGTTCACCATTGAAGAAGACGTCGTGCACAAAGCGCGACGAGTAGGCGACGGCGAGCATGCCGGCGATCGTGGCAAACAACGGCAGCACCCAGGTGAGCGTTTCGAACTGCGGGTAACTGACCGTCTCGGCAAAGAACATCTCCTTGCTCAGGAAGCCGTTGAGCAGTGGTACGCCAGCCATCGACCCGGCCGCGATGATCGCCAGCGTGGCGGTGATCGGCATTCGCCGGAACATGCCATTGACCCGCCGCATGTCGCGTGTGCCGCATTCGTGGTCGATGACGCCGGCGGCCATGAACAGCGAGGCCTTGAAGATGGCGTGGTTGATGATGTGAAAGATGCCGGCGACTACCGACAGCGGTGTGTCGAGACCAAACAGCAGCGTGATCAGGCCCAGGTGGCTGATTGTCGAGTAGGCCAGCAGGCCCTTGATGTCGTTGCGGAACAGCGCGATCGCGGCGGCGTAGACGAGGGTTGCCGCGCCGGTGCCGCCGACCAGCCAGAACCACAGATCGCTGCCACCGAGTGCCGGATACAGACGGGCGAGCAGGAAGACGCCGGCCTTGACCATCGTCGCTGAATGGAGGTAGGCAGACACTGGCGTCGGTGCCGCCATCGCGCTTGGCAGCCAGAAGTGAAAGGGAAACTGCGCCGACTTGGTGAACGCGCCGAGCAGGATCAGGATCAGCGCCGGCGCGTAGAGCGCGTGCGCGTGGATACGCTCGCCGGCAGCCAGGATCACCGACAACTCGTAACTGCCGGCGATATGGCCGAGCAGCAGGATACCCGCGAGCAGTGCCAGGCCGCCGCCGCCGGTGACCGCCAGGGCCATGCGGGCGCCGATGCGCGATTCGTACTTGTCGCTGCGGTAAGCGACGAGGAGGAACGACGAGAGGCTGGTGATTTCCCAGAAGATCAGCAGCAGGAGCAGGTTTTCGGACAGCACGATGCCCAGCATTGCCGCCATGAACAGCAGCAGAATCGAATAGAAACGCCCGAGACGATCGCTGTCCGGCAAGTACCAGGCGGCATAGAGCACCACCAGCAGGCCGATGCCGCAGATCAGCAGGCAGAAAAGCAGCCCGAGGCCGTCGAGGCGCAGGCTGAGGTCAAGACCGTAAGCCGGTAGCCAGGAGAGGCGTGCGAGCTCGGTGTGACCGGTCAAGGCCGCCGCCGGTGCGAGTGGCAGCACCAGCGCCAGGCAGGCGGCCATCACGGTCGCAGCGCCGACGGCTGCCGCCGTGCGCCCGAAACGCTGCAGCAGCAGGGGCAGCAGGCAGGCGCCGAAGGCGGTGGCGGGGATCGCTGCCAGCAGCAGGCTCGGGTTGAGGGAAGGCCCCATTGAGGAAGAATCAGTCCGGGTCGTCGAGCAGAAGATTATAGCCGTCCTGGTCAGCAGCAACCGGTCAGTCGGTCGCGTGTCCACGCAAACGGCAACTTCGTCATTATCCCGTAACATTGCGGGTTCAAGCTTGTCGCGTCCATCCTGTTTTCCGAAACGAGCCCAGCACCATGAGTGATCATCTCAGCAAACAGTTCGATCTCGAACTTGAAAATGTTCGCACCCGCATCCTGCAGATGGGTGGTCTGGTAGAAAGACAACTATTGGCGGCAGTCGATGCGTTCAGTACGGGGAATCTCGACGAAATGCAGGGGGTGATCGACACCGACCGCGAAGTGGATGCCTACGAGGTCGGTATCGACGAGGACTGCACCCTGCTGATCGCGCGCCGACAACCCACAGCGCGCGACCTGCGCCTGGTGATGGCCATCTCGCGCATCGTCACCGATCTTGAGCGCATCGGCGACAAGGCTGCCAAGATCGCCAGGATGTCGCTGAAGCTGCATCAGTCCGGTGCACAGCGTATCCCTCGCCTGTCCGATGTCTGCCATTGTGGCCGTCTCGCCACCGACATGCTGCAGGGGGCGCTCGACTCGCTGGCGCGGATGGATATCGACGGTGCCCGCAAGGTGATTGGCGCCGACAAGACGATCGATGCCGCTTTCAATGCGATTCTGCGGCAGCTGATCACTTACATGATGGAAGACCCGCGTACGATCAGCGAGGCGCTCGACATCATCTGGATTGCCAAGGCCATCGAACGGGTTGGCGATCATGCAACCAACATCGCCGAGAATGTGATCTACATCGTCAGCGGCATCGACATCCGGCATACCGCGGTGGCTGCCCAGAAAGCGGACGACGCATGATCCGAACGGCATCCAGCTTGCCGGTGGTCCTCGTCGTCGAGGACGACAAGGGCATTCAGGAGCTGCTGCGCTTCACGCTGGTCTGCGGTGGTTACCAGGCGCTCTGTGCGGACACTGCGGAAGAGGCCGAGCGCCAGCTGCGCGAAACCTTGCCGGACATCGCGTTGATCGACTGGATGCTGCCCGGCAAGTCCGGCCTGGTGCTGACGCGCAAGCTGCGGAGTGAGCGGCGAACACGCCACCTGCCGATCATCATCCTGACTGCGCGGGGTGAGGAGGCCGACCGCGTCGCCGGGCTCGAAGGCGGCGCCGACGACTATATCGTCAAGCCCTTCAGCCCCAAGGAGCTGATTGCGCGGTTGCAGGCGGTGCTGCGCCGCTGTACTCCCGAGTTCGTCAAGGGTACGCTCAGCGTCGGCCCGGTCGAGCTTGACACGGTCAGTTACGAGGCGCGTGTCGGTGGTCGGCGAATCACCCTGACGCCGACCGAGTTTCGTCTCCTGCGCTTTCTGATGGCCAACCCGGGACGCGTCTATTCGCGTCAGCAACTGCTTGACAACGTCTGGGGTGACCATGTCTATATCGAGGACCGCACGGTCGATATCCATATCCGGCGCCTGCGCGTTGCCCTCGGACCCGCTGCCGAATATCTGGTCGAGACGGTTCGTGGTGCCGGTTACAAGCTGAGTTCTCCGCCCGAGCTGAACCAGATCGGGCCATGACCTCGGTGCGGCGGTGGTTTGCGCGCATCGTGCTGACCGGCGTCCTGCCGATTGTCTGCCTTGGCCTGTTCGCCTGGACCATGCATGGCCCGGCCTGGGGCTGGGCAGCAGTGGCACTGGGCTTCATGCTCCTGATCATCGCACAGATCCGACGCCTCGCGGTGTTGGCGGCATGGATCGACTATCCGGACCACTCCGAATTTCCCGACTCCGGGGGTGTCTGGGGTGAGGTGTTCCTCAGGCTGTCGCGCAAGCTGCGCCTTGACGCCCGGACGATCGACGAGGTCGAGGCCCGACTGAAGTCATTTGCCGATGCCATGGACGCCGTTCCCGATGGCCTGGTGATCTTTGACGCCAGCCATCAGATCCAGTGGAGCAATCGCGCCGCGGGTGAGCACCTGGGGGTTCGCCTGCCGCGCGATGACGGGGCGATCATCGAGCAGCTGGTGCGCACGCCGGGCTTTGCCGATTACCTGCGCAGCCCGGATGGGAGCGCGCCGTTCATCCTCCAGTCACCGGCTGCGCGCACCCGGGTCTATGCCATCCGGGCCGTCCCGCTGGGGGAGCGCAGCACGCTGCTGGTCAGCCTCGACGTGACCGATGCGCGGCGGGTCGAGGCGATGCGTAGCACCTTCGTCGCCAACGTTTCGCACGAGCTGCGCACGCCTTTGACCGTGGTCAGCGGCTTCCTCGAACACTTCACCGATGACGACGAGATGAGTGGCGAGCAACGGCAGCATTTCGCTCGCCTGATGAGCGACCAGACGAAACGGATGCTGAGCCTGGTTGACGACCTGTTGACCCTGTCGCGACTTGAAGCTGCGGACGCGCCGGCGAGCGAAGAAGAGGTCGACATGGAAGAACTGCTGGCGCAGCTGTTGTCCGAAGGACAGAGCCTCAGTGCCGGCCGCCATCGCCTCGCCGTCGGCTGCAAGGGTCCAGCCTTGCGCGGCAATCGCAAGGAGCTGCACAGCGCGTTCAGCAATCTGGTGTCGAACGCCATTCGCTACACGCCGGCCGGCGGCGAGATCCGCATCCGGTGGAAGCTGCGCGATGGTGCCGGCGTCTTCTCGGTACGTGATTCAGGCGTCGGCATAGCCGCGGAACATCTGCCAAGGCTGACCGAGCGCTTCTACCGGGTCGATCGCGGCCGCTCACGCGAGACCGGCGGCACGGGTCTTGGCCTGGCGATCGTCAAGCATATCCTGCTGCGTCACCAGGCGACTCTGGTCATCGATTCGCAGCTAGGTGAGGGCAGCACCTTCCGCGCCGAGTTTCCGGGCTGGCGCTTGAAGCTGGCGATCTGAAGGCTTCCGGAGACGCCGCGGGTGGCGTCGCTGGCGCTTTTCACCGTGCCAGCACGGGGCCCATAGGTGCCGCTCGCTGTGTGGGCGTTGACCGAGGTTCTGTACTGCGGTATATGGCGGGGTGTGTGCAGCTTGACGGCAGTCGACCGATCAAGTCCTGCCCAGTGTCGGTGGGCCCCAGGCCGGCTCCCGATCAATTCAGAAACCTTGAGGAGCGGTGATGGAACGGGAAGCGATGGAGTATGACGTAGTGATTGTCGGTGGGGGTCCGGCGGGTTTGAGCGCGGCCATTCGCCTGAAACAGTTGAATCCCGACCTGGCGGTCATGGTACTGGAGAAGGGCTCGGAAGTCGGCGCTCACATCCTCTCTGGTGCGCTGTTCGAGACGCGCGCGCTGGACGAGCTGCTGCCCGACTGGCAGGCGCGGGGAGCGCCGCTGAAGACCCCGGTCAGCGAGGACCAGGTTTATCTCTATCGCAGCGAGACCTCGGCGATCAAGTTGCCCAATTTCGCCGTTCCCGCGCCGATGCACAATGCGGGCAATTACATCATCAGCCTGGGCAGCCTTTGCCGCTGGCTCGCCGAGCAGGCCGAAGCGGTCGGTGTCGAAATCTTCCCGGGCTTTGCCGCGGCCGAAATCCTCTACCACGACGACGGTTCGGTCAAGGGCGTCGCTACCGGCGACATGGGCCGTGACAAGCACGGCGAGCCGAAAGACAGTTTCCAGCCGGGTCTGGAGTTGCACGCCAAGTACACGCTGTTTGCCGAAGGCGCGCGTGGCCAGCTCGGCAAAGAACTGATCGCGCGCTACGATCTGGCCGCGGGCGCGACTGCCCAGCACTATGGTCTCGGGATCAAGGAACTCTGGCAGATCGATCCGGCGAAGCACCGGCCGGGCCTGGTGGTCCACGGGGCGGGTTGGCCACTCAGCGAGCATGGCGCAACCGGGGGTTCTTTTCTCTATCATCTCGAGGACTGCCAGGTGGCGGTTGGTCTGATCGCTGATCTCAATTATGCCAATCCCTACCTTTCGCCCTTCGAAGAGTTTCAGCGCTTCAAGTTGCAGACCGGGATCAGGCAGTATCTCGAAGGCGGCAAGCGCCTGAGCTATGGTGCGCGGGCGATCACCAAGGGCGGGCTCAACAGTCTGCCGAAGCAGACTTTCCCTGGCGGGCTGCTGCTCGGCTGCGACGCCGGGACGCTCAACTTCGCCAAGATCAAGGGCGCCCACACCGCGATGAAGTCGGGCACCCTGGCGGCAGAGACGGTCGCCGCTGCGCTGCAGGCAGGGGACGCCGGACGAGGCGATCTGGTGGCTTATGCGGAGGCCTTCAAGGGCTCCTGGCTCTATGCCGAACTCTATCGGGCACGCAATTTCGGGCCGGCGCTGCACAAGTTCGGCACTTTCCTCGGTGGCGCATTCAACTGGCTGCAGCAGAACCTGTTCGGCGGGCGCATGTTCTTCACGCTCAAGGACAAGACCAGCGACCATCAGCAACTCGCGCCCGCGGCCAGCTGTCAGCCGATTGCCTACGCCAGGCCCGACGGCCAGCTGACTTTCGATCGTCTGTCATCCGTCTTCGTATCGAATACCGCACACGAGGAAGAACAGCCCGTCCATCTGCAGTTGCTCGACAGCACAAAGGCGATCGCGATCAACTTCCGGGAATACGCCTCTCCCGAGCAGCGCTACTGCCCGGCCGGCGTGTATGAGATCGTCGAGGAGTCATCCGGCCCGCGCCTGCAGATCAACGCCTCGAACTGCCTGCATTGCAAGACCTGCGACATCAAGGATCCGACGCAGAACATCCGCTGGGTCGCGCCCGAGGGTGGCGGTGGACCCAACTACCCCAATATGTGAGCGACGTCACCCGCCTGGTAGTGCCTGCCGCGCAGCCCGGCGGTAGAGCGGACAACACCCGATCAGTCATCAGCATGATCTCGCCGCCTGGTGCTTTCCGCATGTTGCGCCAGCGCCCAGCCGACATGCTCGCGCAGCAGCGCCGATGGGTCATCCTGGCGCCCCACCAGTGCAGCGAGAACTGCTGGCGACGTTGGCGCGTTGCCGAGGGCGACGGCGATATTCCGCAGCCAGCGGCGATGCCCGATCCGGCGAATCGCGCTGCCCGCCAGGCGGGCGTTGAATTGTTCTTCGTCCCAGGCAAAGAGCGCCGTCAGGGGAGCGGCGTCGAGGCCGTTGCGAACGGCGAAGTCGGGGTCGCCGATGTGGGCAAAGCGGTTCCACGGACAGCACAACTGGCAGTCATCGCAGCCGTAAATGCGGTTGCCGATCAGGGGCCGGAGAGCGACCGGGATGGCACCCGGCAATTCGATCGTGAGGTAGGAGATGCACAGGCGGGCGTCCACTTCGTAGGGAGCGACGATCGCCGCCGTGGGGCAGGCGTCGAGGCAGCGACGACAGTCACCACAGTGATCGCCGATGGGCCCGTCGGGAGGGAGTGGCAGGGTGGTGTAGATCTCGCCGAGGAAATGCCACGAACCATCGCGCGTCAGCGAAAGGGTATGCTTGCCGCGCCAGGCGATGCCTGAGCGGGCCGCAAACTCGGTTTCCATCACCGGTGCCGAATCGGAGAAAACGCGGCAGGCAAAGGGCTCGGCCGACGCCAGCACCGCGGCTTCGTGACGCAGGCGGTCGGCCAGTTTCCGCAGACGGCCGCGGATCGTCTTGTGATAGTCGCGGCCGAGCGCATAGCGGGAGATATAGGCCAGTCCGCTGTCGGCGAGCACGTTCCGCGCATCGACGGCGTCTGGCCAGTAAGGCAGGCGGACCGAAATGACCGAACGAGCGCCGGGCAGCAGGCCTTGCGGCGCGGCCCGCAGCGCAGCGTGTTTGGCCATATAATCCATTTCGCCGTGCCGGCCGAGTTCCAGCCAGCGCGTGAGCCACGGTACGGCCGCTGACACATCGACGCTGGCGATGCCGGTCGACGCAAAGCCAAGTTCCTGTCCCCAGTCCCTGATCCTGCGCACCATTCCGGCATAGTCTGGCTGGCCGCCCGCCGGGCCTTCTCCGCCGGCTGTTTGGGAGTCCCCTTCGTGCATAATTCCGATCATAACCAGTCCACGCTGACCCTGCACCTGCCAGATGAAGACGCGACCGCCAGTCTGGGGCAGCAACTGGCGCCATTGCTTGTTCCCGGCATGGTGGTCTGGCTTGACGGCGACCTTGGTGCCGGCAAGACCACCCTCGTGCGCGCACTGTTGCGCGCACGGGGTCACAGCGGGCCGGTCAAAAGCCCTACCTATACATTGGTTGAAATTTATGTGATTTCGAGGATATACTGGTATCACTTTGATTTCTATCGTTTCAACTTTCCAGAAGAGTTTGTGGATGCAGGGTTTGGCGAGTATTTCCGTGACGATGCCGTTTGCCTGGTCGAATGGCCTGAAAAGGCCGAGGGCGGCCTGCCGTCGGCTGACCTCATGGTTCGCTTCCGCTTTGCCGAAAACGGCCGTGCGGTGGACGTCGTTGCGTGCAGTGAGGAGGGACAAGAATGTCTGAAAGCGCTCAGGAGCGGCTGACCGGACGCCGCCGGCTGATCAAGTTGACCGGTGCGTCGCTGCTGCTGACGGTGAGTCCGCTGTCGCGAGCGGCTCCCGCCCGTAATGCGGGCGTCCTTGCGGTTCGTATCTGGCCGGCAGCAGACTACACGCGGGTCGCCATCGAGCACGCCGCACCCCTGAAATACACGCATTTCCTGGTCAGGAACCCCGAGCGCCTGGTGGTCGACCTCGAGGGCATCGAGTTGAACAATGTCCTCGAAAGTCTGGCCAACAAGGTGGCCCCGGACGATCCGAACATCAGGTTGTTGCGCGCGGGTCGCTACAAACCCGGCGTTGTCCGCCTGGTAATGGAACTCAAGGGCGAGGTCAATCCGCAGGTCTTCGAACTGCCGCCAGTGGGTACTTACGGGCATCGACTGGTTCTCGACGTTTACCCCTTGAACCCGCCTGATCCGCTCCTCTCGCTACTTGACAACAAGGAGCCACTGCCGGCGGTGGTCGAGAGCAGACCGATCAGCAAGTCAGAGAACCGTCCGCAGGAGAATCCGGAGATCAGGCGAGAGCCGAAATCCGAACCGGTCGCCGAGCAGAAGCCGGTTGCCAAGCGGCAGGGCAAGCCAGTAGTCGATCGCCTGGTGACCATCACGCTCGACCCAGGGCATGGCGGTGAGGATCCGGGAGCCGTCGGCAGGGGCGGCAGCTACGAGAAGAACGTGACGCTGGCCGTTGCCCGGCGCCTGAAGGCCAAGATCGAGGCGGAGCCAAACATGCGCGCCGTGTTGACCCGCGATTCGGATTTCTTCGTTCCACTACATGCCCGGGTGCAGAAAGCAAGGCGAATCCAGTCCGACCTGTTCGTTTCGATTCACGCCGACGCTTTTGTCCGGCCGGATGCGAACGGGTCTTCGGTCTTCGTTCTCTCCGAGAGTGGCGCCTCGAGTTCGGCTGCCCGCTATCTGGCGCAGAAGGAAAACGCGGCCGATCTTATCGGCGGGGTGAATATCGACGTCAAGGATCCAGTCCTCGCGCGCACGCTGCTGGACCTCTCGCAAACTGCGACGATCAACGACAGCCTTAAGCTCGGCAAGGCGGTGCTTGGCGAACTCGGCGGTATCAACCGCTTGCACAAGGCCAGCGTCGAGCAAGCCGGATTCGCCGTTCTCAAGGCTCCCGACATCCCATCGATTCTGATCGAGACGGCCTTCATCTCGAATCCCGAGGAAGAGAAGCGGCTGAACGACGATGCCTACCAGGACAAGATGGCCGAGGCGATTTTTTCGGGAATCAGGAAGTACCTGGCGAAGAATCCGCCGCTCGCCAAGTCGACTCTGGCCAGACTGGACTAGCAGCCGGTCATTCGAAATAGAGGTTCCAAATATCGGATGGCGCTGCTAGAATTCCGGTCCTGCAGGGCTTGCAAGAAAGCCGTGCCGCTGTAGCTCAGTCGGTAGAGCAGCGCATTCGTAATGCGAAGGTCGACAGTTCGATTCCGTCCAGCGGCACCAGTAAATCAAGTACTTGGCCCCGGTCAAAAGCCGGGGCTTTTTGTTGGGGTTACGCCGGGGTTACATTTGCCGTAACCAAGGCGGATTCTTGGCCATCATTTTTCGTGCGCTTGCATGGCATGTCGTGAGAAAGCGAAGATCCAGCGTTGCGCTGTAACCAAGCCCGCTCCTCGTTAGCCTTCGTCTCGCGCGCAGCTTTCGCCTCGTCGGCTGCGGCGGGTTCCTCGGCCGCTACAATCTGATCAAGCGTTTCTCTGCGCAGTTCAAACGCAGGCTCCTCGGCCACTTCGGCCGGCGCTACACCTTCTTGTCTTGACCGCTCTGCTCTTGGCTGCTCAGAGGAGCCAAGTTCGGCCGCCGCCGCTTGATCGCCTCGATTAGTCTCGCTTCCGCTACCAGCTGGGCGATTTCCTCGTCCGTCGTCGTCTTTGAGCCAGTCTGGCTCGGCGCCTTGGTTTGTTCCATCAATGCCTCCTGTCCTTGCTTTGCTTTGGCGTCTTCGGCCATGTAGCGCAGCGTGTTGGTTGCCCGGTTCCAAAATTTAAGCGACCGAAGTCCTCGGCCATTCATGTCCACGCGCACTGCATCGACCACGTCTTCACGAGAATCAGGATATAGGACCGCTCGATGACAGGATACGAAACCGAGCGGTGCCAACGAGAGTATAGCCTTCATCAAGCGCGATCTCGGTTTGGGTTCGAGGAACCCATGAAAGAGCCGGTTAGCTCAATTTCTGAACGACTATAAAGAGGACTTCCCACATTCCGCAGGTGGCGTAAGCCAACCGGCATCGATGTGCCAAGATTGAGTTTCTATCCATCAATCTGAAACGCAGAAAGGGGAAGTCCAAATGAATGTTACGACAGTAGGAATTGACTTGGCAAAGTCCGTTTTTGCCATTTGTGAGCCTCCCAACCCCGCCCGCGGGCCAGGCGTTCGCGAAGAAACAGAGTTT
>ERZ761603.1999-NODE-1999-length-14551-cov-8.462265_pt1 | contig 14551 bp, 17 predicted proteins | sample MGYA00511879_ERZ761603 | MGnify/ENA primary metagenome ERZ761603 (study PRJEB28899, sample SAMN02850040) | bioreactor sludge metagenome | biome: EBPR Sludge; feature: EBPR Bioreactor; material: flocular biomat | place: Australia: Thorneside Wastwater Treatment... | reverse complement strand
CTTTAATTCTTTGCGAAGCGCAATAAGCGCCGCATTTTCCATCCCGACAAGAGCAATACCATCATCAGTATCTTTAGGCTTGGCGTTCGGTTTAGCAGGTGGGATTGGTGCAACAGGTGTGCTTTCAATAGCTGGCATTGCGCCAAGCCATTTATGGATTTTGGTTCTTTCGGATAGCAGACTTGCCGGGCATTTCTCCCGCCAGGCGCGGTAAGGTTCGAGGTGTTCTAGCCGGGTAAAATACTCAACACCAGGAAGATAGCCGTCATCAGGTATTTCTAATAATAATTCTGGTAGGTCGCCAAGTTTGATTGCCAAGTCAATTTCCCTTCTCAGGGATTCCCGCGCTACCTTGTCAGTCGGATGTTCCAACCAAAGCAAATAATCTACGGACAGCTTAGCTTTTAGCGCCAGTTCACCACTTTTAACCCAGTGGGCTAATTCAGCAGGGAACGGTTCAACGATAGTTGGCAAACCTTGCGCTTTGTTGCGTCGCCTAAGCTCAGCCTCCAAACTTTCACAAAGGCGTTTGCTTTGCGCTGCTGCCAGCCGTTCGTGTTCAAAAAGCTTATCAAGTGGCGAGGGTTTGGAAATTTCAGCCAGACAGACAAGTGCCAGTGACAGCGGGCCGGTTTTCCCGGTAGAATCGTTGCTCATAGACTTCCTCACAAAGTCAGTGAATATCAAAAAGGCGGGCCGTTTACTGCGGTTCCGCCTTTACTTTTTCCCGCTATTCATCGGTAAACATCGCTACGGTGTCCTATCTCGACCACCAGCACCACCAGCCGGGCATCTTGCAACTGGCAAACTAGCCGGTAGTCACCTATCCGGTAGCGCCACAAGCCCGCATGGTTGCCAGTCAGTGCCTTGCCGCGTTCCCTTGGATTGTCGGTTTCTGCCAGCCATCGCCGTAAGAATCGCCAGATTCGGTTACGGGTCTGGGTATCCAGCTTGCCGAGGGTATCCGCCGCTTTTGTGGTCAGTTCAACCGCCCAGGCCATGCCGCCTTTCCCAATCCTCAAGGCTTATCGTGGTTTCTTCACCACGCGCCAGCCGGTCAAGGGTTGCGTCCGCCGCTGCAACCAAATCCGCATCATCATTAGGCTGTTCAGGTTTGCGTAGCGGTTGCGCGTTCCATGCCTTTTGCTTGGCTTGCCGGTAGTGCGCCACCAGTTCAGTAACAGCCGGTTTCAGTGCGTGTGGAATCCGCATCAGCCCACTAGACGCGCCGGTTGCCGGTCGCCCGCGCTTGCCTGCTATCTTTTCCATTTTGCTACCCTCTTAATAATTTATTGTCAACAGGATACCCATAAAAACTACAGGTAACAAGCCGCGTCAAGTTCCCGTCATGTCAACCCTGATAATTCATGATAATGAGCATAATCATGAATTATCACGGCACGAACGCCAACTATTTGGCGCTGTGATTTTTCACTAGGTTATGGCAAAATATCGGCTATTATTACCAGCAACAAATAGCAGGTAGTGGACAATGGCAACAAAACTTTCCGATGCGGAATTTGCAGAACGGGCTCGGGCTGGAAACCGGCAACGAGCAGGTAGACGGCGCGAACGGCTATCACAATCTGGGTATCAGCAGTTGTTGGTCTGGCTACCCGGCGATCTGAGAAACCAGATTGACCGGATAGCGGCTGATCGTGGAACGTCAGTAACCGACGCCACAACGGAGATCGTGCGGGCTGGTATTGCCGCGCTGGCAACGGCACGGCCCACTCCCCTTGTGGACGCCAGCACGGAGGAAACAGCATGACCGCAGAAATTGAAAGCCTGGTGCTGGAACACCTGCGGGCAATCCGCGCCACACTGGATAATCACAGTCACCAACTAGACATGATTCAACTCCGCTTGGGTTCCGTAGAAACCCAGATAAGCGGGCTTCGGAGTGACTTCGTTCGTCTGGAAGTGCGCTTTGATCGCATGGAGCAGCGCGTTGAACGCATTGAGCGACGCCTTGACTTGCAAGACGAGCACCATTGAATTTGCCGGATACCCGGCAATCGCCCGGCAAGGCGTCTAGCACACGCCAAGCCGGACTTCTCAAAGCGTCCAACAAGAGGATGACGCTGTGAGCAACGAAAATTTTGACCCTTTAACCACTGATAGCCAAGTGCAGATCGTGAATGACGCTATAGCTTTACTGAAGTTTCTCGCCGACACACTCGCGCCCAATGACTTGGATCGGCGTTCAAGAATCCTTCAGATTCAAACGATGTTGCGGGATGATCTGTTACCGCTGATAGCGGTTGATGACAGCAATAAGGAGGTCGCATGAACCTCCATACTCTTGCAGAACCAGCGTCATCCCCGATGGAGGATGACGATCCCCATAGCTGCACCCGCAAACAATTCCTGCTTGATTTGATCAGTAGCGTAATCAGCGATCTTTATTTGGTAAAGAGCCTGCTGATCGATCTGCCGGAGGATAACGATTTGTTGGAGGATAACGATCTGCTGCCACTCGACATTCAATCTACCCTGTGCAGAGCCTATGATCAGTTGAGCGATAGAACCAAAAACCTGCGAAATTAACCCAGAACAGCCCGCTAAGTGCGGGCTTTTTGTTGCGGTTGAATAGTAGCCACTGGTTACTATTTTCAATTTGAATAGTCACTTTTTGCTACGCTTTCAATGTGTTACGTGACCGGCTAGGGCTTGACGTGAACCGGATAAACGCTTATACGGTAAGAAGGCCCGCATAAAGCGAGCCTTTAGATGATGACGAATCGCCGCCAGACCGTGACAAGTTCACGGCGATTCTTTACGAAACAGCGCAACAGCGCGGGAACAGTGTACTGAGATCGCCGCACCTTGCGCCATAGCTTTAGGACAACAGCAATGGCTGCACACGAATCTGCTGCAAAAATCACCGCTGTCATGTTGGCGGTAGCGATTGAAGTTTCTGATCGCACACTGATCACGATGATCAGGGATGGGGAAGTCCCCGCGCCTGACGCCAGAAGTATCCCCGGCAACGGCAAGCGATGGACGCTCCCGACGATCCGGCGCTGGCGGCCAGATGTCGCTGACCGGATCGAACACCTGTTGAAAATGCCACCGCTGAAAACAGCCGCCTAGCCCCGTAGCGGCGCGTTCGCCATGAACCCTATCCAGACCTTCCCCGCCAGCCTTGCGGCCCGTAGCGGGCATGGTTGCGCCCATAATTCAGGCAACAAAAAACCCGCACAAGGCGGGTTTCTGCGTCCTGCCGGTAAGCCCACCACGGCCCCGGTAGAACTCCCACACTCCCCAAACGGAGCATGAGTAATGAGCAATTCTGCAACTGATAATGGCGCAACCGCGCCTGTTTTTCAACCTGTTTCAATTCCCGCTGAACTCAAAAAGCTCAATCAATGGGTTTGCTGGCGCTACCAGAATCGCAACGACAAGCTGACAAAGCCGCCTGTGGACGCCAAGAGCAACGGCAAACTCGTTCACGCCAAGAGCAATGACCCGTCCACCTGGTCAGATTTCGATACCGCTATCGCCAGCAAAACCCGCCTGAACCTACCCGGCATTGGCCTATGTGTATCCGCTGATGACGGCCTGACCGGACTAGACCTTGACCATGTGATTGACCCGGCAACGGGAGAGCTTGACCCGCTGGCGGTTGAAGTGTTGGAGCGGTTCAAGAATACCTACGCGGAAATATCGCCAAGTGGAACCGGGTTAAGAATCTGGTGTTACGGCAAGCCGCAACGCTCTGGTAAATGCGATGGATCGCGCAAGTGGCTGGAAATATACAGTCATCCCAGCAACCGCTATTTGACCGTTACCGGCAATCAATGGCCTGGGAGCGCAACCGTCGTCACTGAACAGCAAGCGGCGCTGGATTGGCTGCATGGGCGGTTCATGGTGAAGTCAAAAGATGCTTCCACAGGTGGGGAGAGTAACCCGCTTCCTTCTGTGGACGCATCCCTTGACCTTGACGATCAAGCCCTGCTGACCAAGGCCCGCAACGCCAAGAATGGCGCGGCCTTCGATGCGCTGTTTTCCGGCGACCTATCCGCGCACAACGGCGATCATTCCGCCGCCGATCTGGCGCTGTGCAACCTGCTGGCATTCTGGACGGGCAAGGATGCGCCAAGGATGGATCGCCTGTTCCGCCAATCGGGATTGGTGCGCCCGAAGTGGGATGAACTGCACGGCCAAAATACTTACGGCAATTCCAGCATCAGCAAGGCCATTGCCGATTGTCGGGATGTTTTTGGCAGTAAGCGCAAGGTGGCTCGGCCCAGCCCGGCGATGGATGAACAGGATGACGCACATCAGCCGAAATTTGATAAGCATCACCCTGATCTGATGTGCAAGGTCGGCACTGACCAGCTACTCAAGAACCACTACAACGCCGTGATGACTGCCGAAAAAGCCTATCCTGGGCTGATCGGATACAACGAATTTCGCCAGCGTATTGAGAAACGGTTTGACCCGCCTTGGGGTGGCGGTAGCGGCGCATGGACGGATCGGGATACCGCTGAACTGGCTTGTTTGCTCTCGCGGCCTTTTGCCGCGTTTAGCCTTAACGTCCTAGGTTATGCCGTGATGACGGTCGCCTACCGTCATCCCTTCAATCCGGCGCAAGAGCGGTTGCGGGCGCTGGCTGACCAATGGGATGGTGAAAGCCGGATTGATAGCTGGCTGGTGGATTATGTCGGCGCAAAGGTAAACGCCAGCAACGCGGACTACCTGCGGGAAATTGGCGCTTGTTGGTTGAAGGGTGTTGCAGCACGGGTATTAAAACCCGGATGTAAACGGGACGACGTTCTTGTGTTATGCGGCCCGCAAGGCTGGGGTAAATCCACGATGGCCCAAGCCCTGTCTGATGCCATTCAACCGGAATCCTTTACCGACAACCTGGGCGATCTGAGCAGCAAGGATTCCAAGGGCGGCATACGCGGGATTGTTGTTGCAGAGCTTGGCGAATTGGCATCCCTGGGCAAGTCCGATCTGGAAAGTATCAAGTGTTTCGTGGCGACACGCTCTGACCACTTCCGGGAAGCTTACGGTAAGACAGAGCGGGACTACCCGCGCACCGTTTCATTCATCGGCACCACCAACAACTCCTCCTTTCTGATCGATCCAACAGGAAACCGCCGATGGTGGCCCGTCACCCTGAGCGGCCCGATCAATATCCCGCGCTTTGAAACTGTAGTGCCGCAATTGCTAGGCGAAGCAGCAAACCGCGTGTTGGCGGGCGAACGTTGGCACGTCACCAACGAAGCCGCACTCACACAAGCGGAGAACGTCAGGGCGGCGCACTTCGATGAAGATATTTGGACAGTCCGCATAAAGAATGCCGTGGCTGATCTGATGAATCCGGGTAGCACCCTAGCGGGAGCAAACACCGCCTACGTCACCATTCCTGCAATTCTTGACGTGATGGAAATCCGCCTTGAGCAGCAAAACAAGGTGGCAAAAAATCGCGTGGGTAGCGTGTTGCGGCAGATGAAATTCACGGAGCATCGCAACCGCATGGCGAATGGCGACCGTTTCCGCGCCTGGTATCCGCCGTTTTGTCCCGCAACTCCTGATGATGATGGTAGTTGCGGCCCAGTTGCGGGACAAAAAGAAGCCAGTCAAACAGCGGGTGAACCCGCAAGTCCCGCAAGTCCCGCAACTTTTCCCTTGAATGAATTGAATCAGCCTATTGAAGATTATGGACAGGGTGAAAATAGCGGACAGGGTGAAGATGAAGCAGGTAAACCCAACTGTTTTTCATCCCATATAGAAAAAGTTGCGGCCCATGCGGCCCAAGCGGGTTTAGCCAGTCAAACAGCGGGTTCCGGGGTGGTCCGCAACTGGGACGCAACTATTTCAGATGGGGTAGTTGCGTCCCAAGACTCTCCCCCTCCTGTGGATGCTATAGATCGCGCCTTGGCGAACGCGGCAACGGCTAAGCCCAAGAGTCGGAGCGACCTAGCGCGGATAGCGGGTCATCCCAAACTGCCTGATTTGGATCGGCGCATTAACCGATTGCTGGCGTCCAACTACCTTGCGCCGCTGTCTGGCGGTCTGGTGCGCGGGAGTGCGCCATGAGCGGCCCGCGAATCCTTCAGATGCTCCCCGGCGCTGGATTTGTCGCCCTGGTAGAGACTGATCGCGGACTGATCAGCCGGCCGTTGATCAGTTTGGCGCTGGTCGAGACTGAACAGGGTCAACAAATGGATGGCCTGCTGTCTGGTGCACTTGGCCGATTCGCCAGCAATGAACCCGGCTTTGTCGGCATTTACGATAAGCAAGAAGCGCGACGGCTGGCGATAGCCGATAACTCGGATCGTGAATTAAGCGAGTCAAGAAAGAAGCGCGGGTTAATACCGACAATACATTTATGATGTGGCTGGCGTGTCATACGCAAGAGGAAATTGCAGAGGCGGTGGATGTTCCGACAGGAACAATACCGGGGTGGGAGAAGGAATTTCTTGAAAAATTAGAGGTTGATAATTCAAGAAATTCTCCCAATTTTGACCCGCCGATTTACAACGTCTGGAAACAGCAGCGGCAACCCACCATTGCAATTAGGAGAGTGATAGAATGGCGCATCATTAACCGAGAGAGATTTAGAGAATGACCACTGCACACGATTCAAATTACTGGACTGGCGTTATTGCCGCCCTGGATAAGCAAATAGCCGACGCTGGCGAACAATTAACGGCGCTGGCAGAAAAGAAAAAACCGCTTTGCCTGAACGCTCATTTGGGCGACAAAAAAGCGCTGGCGGAAATTGAGAAAATCGGCCTGGAATCCCGCGATCTGGCGTCCAAGCTTCCCGATCTGCAAACGGCGCGGGAGCAGGCACAAATTGCCCTACAGGCGGCGCAAGCGGCGGAACAGCACGCGGCGAATATCGTGAAAGCAGAACAGTTGCGCGACGCAGTGATCGAGCGGCTGGCGCTGTGCGAGAAAGTAGATAGGGCTATTGTTGGTCTGGTGGATTTGCTGGTGGCGGATATTCAGCAGCGGCAAGAGTTGTCGGCCGCAACTGGCATTCAGTTTAATCACGGGCTGACATTTGGAATGGCAAAAAGTGCGTTGAATTTTGAGTTGTTGGACAATCGCGGAATTCGCCCTGACCATTCTGTGTTGAGATTCGAGCATTGCGAATATCGCAAATCCGCCGCTGATAGCATTTGGTGCGAAGGCTGGATTGAATCCGTTCAGCAGAAAATTGATCAACTCATTGGCGACGATCCGGATCACAAAAGTTTGTCGGTTGAAGATGTCGAAATTCAATTGAAGAAAGCGGCTTAAATTTCAACTCAACAATTGCACCCTCATTTGAAATGAGGGTGCGGGAGAAACCAATGAACACCCTCAAAGACGTTGAGATTGACGAAATTTCCCTGGTTGATGAACCCGCCAATACTGGTAGCAGGATAATACTATTCAAGCGTTCGAGCGCCGTAGACCGCGCCAGAGCCGCGCTGGAAGGCGTTAAAAAGAGCCTGCAAGCCGCGAACGGGAAGGGTGAAGGGGATACGCTGCCAGCAACCGTCGCGGACTGCGATGAGGCTTTTAAGGCCCTGGTGCGGCAATTCGGCAACGACCCGATAAAGGCAATGGACTCGCGGGAAGGCAAGGCGCTGATGCAGCAACGCTATCGGCTGGTGAACCGGCTGGATCGGATCGAGGAGGCCCCAACTGAAGCAGAACAGGCTTGGGCGGCCCGGATGGAGGAATTAAAAACAACGAAGCAGGTGGATCGCTTCCTGGCCTCCATCGTTGCGGAGGAAACGGCGCGCACGGGCAAACCCCGCAACGCGGTTTACAACGAACTGCTGAAACAGCCTATCGGGCTGGCGATTTACGAGCGGCGCGCAGAACTGGCGCGAGCGGCGGCGTAGCCCGAATGCCTCGGCTGACGGCTGAACAGTGGTCAGAGATTCGTGCCCGAAGGGCAGCGGGCGAGACCTACAGAAGTCTTGCCGATGCCTTTGGAATAGCAGGCCCGACGATCCATCGGCGATCCACGGCTGAACAGTGGGATGATGGTTTTGATATTGGGGTAGCCATTCGGGCGCGTGTTCAGGAAAAATTGAACGGCACTGCTAACGCTGTTACCCAAGAAGAAGCCGAAGCAGCGATTGAAACCGCCGCAACAAGCGGCGCTGATCTGATCACCCGGCAGCAGCGAGATTGGGAAGGGCACCGGCGCAAATTCGGCGTGGTGACTGCTGATATGGACGCGGCGAAACACGCCAAGCTGAATGCTGAACACCTGAGTTTGCTCCATGCGGGAGAGCGCAAATCCCACGGATTGAGCGACACGGCGCTACCGCTTGCCGACGCTGAAGCAGAAGCAGCCCAAAAGGCGAGAGCGCAAACCGCCATGATCGCGATCAATAACTTGCTCTCGCAAATCGTGATTGAAAAACATTATGGCGGGAATCCGCCGCCCCGGCCCGGCTCTGGTGAATGACCGGCTTCCCCGCGTGTGCGGGCGCAAGGTCAGATAATCTGACATTTGCCCACCAAACCGACCGGCTTCCCCGCGTGTGCGGGCGCAAGGCGCATTTTCTCAAAACTCTACCGGCGCTGGATTGCTTGACGGGTTTTGAGAAAACCGCACCCGCCAGACCGTGATAATCATCAGCGCAATTCAATATCAGCCGATGTTCAGACCCTACCGGCTGAAAACCCGCTATTTGCCGACCTTTCTGGCGTTGCACCATTTTGGTGATTCACGATTATGCTCATAATCGTGTTGAATCGTTTTAGCGTAACAAGTAAACTGGCGTCATCAGCAGTGAGTCAGCGAGGGTAAGCCAATGGAAATTATCAAGTCGGCAACGGGTGTTGAGTATCGCCGTCAGGAGTTTACAGACAGTTGGGGCCGTAAACGGGTTTGTGACAAGCGACTGTCTGATATTCCAAAACCGCACAACACAACATGCGCTTGTTGCGGCAAGCCACTTGAAACGGTTCGATCTACCAAGCGGTTTTGCAGCGCCGGGTGTCGGGTGAAGGCGTCTCGAATGCGGAAATAATTATCACGGTCTGGCGGGTTTCAGACTGTGCGGAAACTTACCAGCGCCAGGCCGTTCAGGGTTTTCGTACAGCCAGCGGGGTAGTATTTTGTAGTAATTCCGTCGTTCGCCGTCGCGCCCGCGCCCGCGTGGTGGATGTATTACCAGCGCGCTGGTAATTTGAAGCCACGCGGTCGCGCCCGCGCCCGCGTGGTGGTTTTCACCCGATTTCTACCGATTATCTGCGCCTAAGCCATTGAATTGACACGACCAGCCGCCGTCCAGTTTTCACCAGTTATCTGCGGCTAAGTAATTGATCTGAGTACGCCAGCTGCCAGCCAGGGCCGGGCCGGTTGCCAGTAGCGCCGCTTGCCCGATAATCAACCTTGCGCCATCAATCCCGCCTTAATCAGCGCCTTCTTTACACTATCGCGGGTATACAGGTTGCCGTTGCTATTCCGATAGCCCGCATTCTTTAATGCCGTTGCTATCGGGCCGTAGCCTTTCACCCCGCTATTCCAGTAATCCGCCACTGCCGCCTTGAATGCTGCCAGCAGCGCCCGCCGCCAAGGTCTGCCAGGGCCGGTCTGGTATCGGTTGCGGTTTATAAGAAAATTCTTATGCAGGTCAGGTAGGTAATAACATTTGGTTATAACGGTTTTCCCTATAGCCAGCCGGGCCGGTCAAGGCGGGTCTGGGAGCCGGTCAAGCATCCTTACCCCAATCCTTACCCCTCCTTACCCCAATCCTTACCCTTTTTTAGCCACCGGGGTAAGGATTTTTGACTTGTAACCATTTGATTTAATTAACCGCCTTACCCGCCTTACCCAAATTACCCTTTTTCAGCACATGCTACACATGCGTATGCGCGTGAGAAAAAATATAAAAATGTGAAAACAGCCTTTTTATTTATTTTTTTCTCCCGCGTATGCGTGATGTATGTGTTAAAAAAGGGTAATTTGGGTAATGAGTAGGTAAAAAGATAGTTAAGTAAATGATTCTGATAAAAAAAAATCCTTACCCCTTTTTTAAAATCGGGGTAAGGATGGGGTAAGGCGGGGTAAGGAATGGGTAAGGAATGGGTAAGGAATGCTATTTTCAGCCCTCGCCAAGCATTTTTTCAGCGTCAAAAACCAGCGCCTTTACCGAACGTCCGGCAATCCAGAGGGTACGGTTTGACTTAACGCTACCGTCCGGTTGCGGGTCGCCAGCCTTCAACCAGCCGCGTTGCTGGCATTGCCGCCATAGGGCCGCCGGTTGAATGTTTAGCGCCGTAGCGCCCTTGCGTAAGGTCTCATTCACCAGTTCGAGAACAGGCGCGGATAGCAGATAAATTTCACCCTTGGCCTCGTTCTGCCAGCCGACTTGCCGCCCGCGTTGCACTTCAATCGAATGCACCGCGCCGCCGCTGTTATCCACGGGTTCAAGGTACGCGCCGCCACTGGCGAGAATTTCCCGTAGTGCGTTCCTGAACCTATCCGCCGGTTGTGATTCCAGAACGCGGGCCGCATGGAGTTTTGCCAGCCCGAATAGGCAGTCTTGCCAGCCGTTCACGTCAACAGGAACACCGGCCGCCCGATAGTGATTCACTGCCAGCATTGCGCCCAACAGCAGGAACGCGACCTGTTCAGGCGCACGTCCTGACAAACCCGCCGATAGCGCCTGTTCGCGGAAAGTCAGTAGCAGGTCTTGATACTGGGAAACCTTGGCGTCTTTATCCGCTGCCAGGTCTTGAATGAAGTCAGCCATGCACCGCGCTAAAAGCCCGTTGCGGGCTGCCCGCTGCATGATGGTCAACTGGGATAGGTCAACATCGCCGCGCCGCAAGGAAACGCCAAACAGCCGCGCTACCAGGCTTTCGCCGGTTATCCACTGTTCAGCGGTTGCGATGGTCAAGCCTCTGGGATACTTCGTAGCCTTTTGGGAACAGTCACTATTCAGCCGCGCCCGCCCTTGCAAATTGCCCGCGCTACGCAGAAGCCGCCCGGCCACATGGTCAAGTTTTGCTTGTTCAGCGGTTGAGGGTTGCGGCGCATAGTCATCAATCACGGCCAAGCTATCGGCCAATGTGAACAGGGTTGTTTCCAAGCTGTTTGCGGTTGCCGTCCAATTCGCCGTAAGGCTTGCCCGGTCAATCGTTGCGCCGTAGTGCGCCAGCGCCACCGCCGCCATGCTGCTTTTTTGAGATTGGCTGGGAGCCTCAAGCCACAAGGTAAAATCTATTTTCAAGGCTTGCGCCAAGGGTGCGAGAAACGCACAGGCCAGCAATGGGAGCGTGATTTCAAGGCTGGCAAGGTTCAGGTAGCCACTTGACGCTTGCGCCGCCTGTAAGCGTTCCTTGGCGGTTTTAGAAGGGTTTGGTAGCGCATAGCGGGCAAATTCGCCCAGGTCGGTTTCAATCCCTGCTACCGGGCCGGTTGCGCCCAATCCGCCGCCGCCATGAAGGTAAACCCATGCGCCGCCTATGCGCCGCCAGCCGGTCTGGGTGTACAGGGTGCGCCGTTCAACATCGCCATCTTTGTTGCTGATGGTCTGAATTGCCGCCCTCAAGGCGTCCTTAATGCCGTTGCCGGGTTCAAGGCAACATCCCGACTTCCAAAATTTCGCCGCCCAATTCATGCCAATGAAAGTTTCATAGGTCATGTCAATTGGCGGTAATTCCTTACCGTCATGGCAACCGGTCAAGCGATAAAGCAGGGTCGTATCAAGGCCGTTGTCTTGCGCCAATTCCTCAACAATCCGCGCCGTGAAGTTGCATAACTCTTGCTGCTGAATTTCGCCGTTTTTCTCAAAAACCCAAGTGATACCGCCACCATCAGCTGCCTCGACATAGCGGTTTCCGAATGCGCCTTTCTCCCGTGATTCTCGCTGTTCAGGCTTGACGCTTGGCGGTTTCAACCAATGCGCCGGTATCGGTTCAGCCTCTTGCAACAAGGTCAGCAGTTCCGCCCGCAATTCATCCCGACGTTCAGCAGGAACAGGGTCTATCTGATTCCAGCCCGGCACACGCTCTGCAATCCAGTCGCAAACATCGCCCTTCAATGGCAAGCCCGGTAAGCGCAACAGCTTGAGTTCAGGGCATGGCGTTTCTGGCGTCGCACAGGCCACCAGCGCCACCGCCGCGTCTTGGCAATACTTCATGCCGGGTAGGTCGTTATCGGGCATGAAAACCACGCAGGGAACGCCAAGCAGGGTATCCCATGCGCCGCTTGCCGCCTTGTTCGCGCCGCCTTGTGCGGATACTGCCAACAGGTCAAGCGAATGCAGCGCCGCCGCTGCTTTTTCGCCCTCGACCACCAGCGCCACCGCCTTATGCCCGTTCAGCCGTTCCGCGCCATACAAGACAGGGCCAGCCGGGCCAGCCGCCTTGAACTTGCCGCCGTCTGCTTTGAAAAACGGGATAACCTGCTTGGCATCGCCGTTGTCGAATCGCGCCACAATGCCGACAGGTTCACCGCTGGCGTTGCGGTAGTGCCAAGCCGCCCGGAAGGGATAGACCACGCCCGCCTTATCCTTCCAAGTCTTGGGAATGCCGACAGGTCGCGCCGTGGGACTACTGGAATTTTCCATGTGCTTTGCTCAAGAGGTGGCGCGGTCAGGTAGAATCCCGATTGCTTAGGTCTGGGTTCTACCTGCCGCGCCTTGTTGAATAGGCTTGCTTATTCAGCAAGGTGGCGCGGTTTCAAGCCCTCTGTTCTTTCTGCAACGTAGTTCAACGTGTCATCAATTCGTTTTTCCTGTTTTGCCGCCCACTGTTCCCAAATCGCCAGGCGTTCGGATACCGCATCAATCCGCGAATAGGCATCAGCAGTAACGCCGGTCATTTCATCCGCTATCAGTTCGTGAATGGTGCAAGGCCATTCATCATCAGCCGGTGCATTCGGTTCAAGGTCAAGATAAGCCTCAAGCGTTCCTATCCGGTATTCAATGGCGTCCATTCTTTCCGCGTGTGCGTTTACACAAGCAGCAACATTCCGCTCAAATGCCAATTTGGGTAAGGCATTGGCAATAAATGAAACTGCCGATTCCAGCTTATCCAGCCTGTCTCTAATTTCGGGATTCATTGCATTTACTCCAAGGGTTAAAGAAAACGCCGCGCCAAATCGTTAAAGGCGTCGGTAAATTGCAAGTGATTCAACAGGGAATGAAACCTGATTAAGTCTCCTTTTGCGCCGCATCCAAAGCACTCAAAACCGCCATGCTTTAGGTTGATTGAAAGAGAAGGGTCTTTATCGCCATGTAGCGGACATAGCGCCATAATCCAGCCGTTGCCGTTAGGTTTGCCTTTAGTCTCAACTCCCATAGCCTTGTAATACTGTTCAGGGTCTATCCCTGCTTTCAAAGTCTCTGCACTCAAGCGCATGTCAGCCGCCCTCTTACGTCTAAAAGCCACTGGGTTACTTTCGTTGCCGCTTGGCTACCGCCGTGCTTATCTGGGTGACAAACCAGCAACAGGCGCGGTATCTGTTCTGCCAATTCCTTATCAATCCCTGATTGGCGCGGTTGCCGTAGCGATTGGCCTATCAGGTTGCTTACCGTCGCTCGCAACGCTTCAACCTGCTGTTCAGCTGCCGTAGCGCGGTCTTTCCAATAGCTGTCAGTGGGTGACGATTCCGCCCGCTTCGATTTTTTGAAGCAGGGAACGCAAAGCGTTTTCCAATCTTCATCCTCTTCACGCCAGAAGGCCGCGCCACAGGCCACACAGACCGCTTTCACAGTGCCAGCCCTAATTGTTGTGCGCCACCAGGCGTAAAGCCCTTGGCAAGCTGATAAGTGGCAATGCGCCGCTTGCCGCCATATTCCCGATTGATAGGCCAAGGTTCCTGTTCCTGCTTTGAAAGCAGGTGAATATATGCGCCGGTTCGCCAGCCACCTTGACCGCCGCAAGCCTTGATTAAGTCAAGGTGCGTAATTGCCTTGCCAGACAACAGCGCCTCTTTAACCCACTGGCGTTGCGTTCCCTTAATGCGCCGCATGGCAAGCCACCTCTTCATTTTTCCGCGCTACACACTCAAAGAATTTGGCTTCATCAATCAGAACGCGCCGCCCGACTTTAACGAAAGCCTCTTGGAAGCCGTTGCTTGTCCGGTATTGCGCCAAGTTTCTTAAAGCGCCTTGCGTCGGCCAATCATATTTTCGATTCCAGTCAACCAGCAGGATATAGCGCGGTTGCCTTTTCACCGCCGTTGTTGCTGCCATGTCTGCACTCCCGTTTCAGGTTGCGCGGCAATAGCGCCGCTTGACGGGCATTAAAACAATGTGGGTAACAAGTTTCACGATAGGCAGTAATAGGCAGTAGTAGCCGTGAATTTTCACGATTACCAATTTAGGATGGTGTGTATGGGTTGCGTTTTTTTGCTTTAGTCAGCCGATTGCGGATAGTGCTTTTTGCCGTGTCACATGAGCTTGAAGCCTTGCCTATCCAATACAGCCGGTCATCAGTGCAGTCGGCAACCGTGCCGGTATCATCGCGGGTCGTCAGGTAGTGCCAGAACTCATCAAAATCAGGTTCGCGCTTTAATTCTTTGCGAAGCGCAATAAGCGCCGCATTTTCCATCCCGACAAGAGCA
>ERZ761603.1998-NODE-1998-length-14561-cov-14.267476_pt1 | contig 14561 bp, 9 predicted proteins | sample MGYA00511879_ERZ761603 | MGnify/ENA primary metagenome ERZ761603 (study PRJEB28899, sample SAMN02850040) | bioreactor sludge metagenome | biome: EBPR Sludge; feature: EBPR Bioreactor; material: flocular biomat | place: Australia: Thorneside Wastwater Treatment... | reverse complement strand
CTATCAGGATGCGAGGGACGCTTTGCTGAAGGCTTTGGTGGATTAGTGCCCGTGCTGCGGTGCCGAGAAATGACTATCCGCCAAGCGGCGCTGGCGAGTGTCCGTCGAATACGCACAGGCGGCGTGTGATAGGAAATCCTCGGTCCAACTAGCTGCGGCAACGGCACTACACAAGAACGGCCTACTGCTTCCTGGAGTCACAAGGCAATCTCCAGGTTCCAAGTCCCATGAGATTCAAACGACGCTTTTCGTGTTCCGCTTCCGCTAACCATGAACTTTGCAATCCTTTGACCCTTCGTTGGAAAGATGCCCCACTCCACAAAACAGTGGGGACATTTCGCCAGGAAGCCACCGGTCCTTGATTCAAAACTGCTGGGCGAAGACTTGCCGCAGTGCTTGCAGGTTGCCAACACGTTCAGTCCATCCACCCTGCGTCGAATTTCAGACCGTGACTGGTCGTTGATCCGGCCTGAATTCAACCAGTCTTGCAGTTGTCTGTCCCTGGCGTCGGAAAGAGGCCTGAGTAGCGCCAGCCGGGAGGAGACCATAGTAGCAATGCCATTGGAGATTAGCCACTGGGAAGCAGCGTCTGGCAAGGTTCGGAGCGGTTCTCCGTACCCCGTGAACAAGGGCTTCCACAAGAAATACTCAATCAGTACTCGGATTCGCTCCAGTCCACAAAACTCCAGTGGATTAACAATGATCGGGCCAGGTGGCCCCCCCGGGCGGTCGGGCGACACGGGTTCCTGCGCAGCACCCCGGGAATAACAATACACACGGAGCCGGTCGGCAGGTAGGCTAACATCCGTCCCCTCTGGAGTGGGATACAAGGCGGGAACAATGAGCAGCCTCGCTCCCGAGTAGGTCAACAACCATTCATCGTTCTGCCGAACCATTTTCCCCTGATTCCCGGCGAAGGTAAAATGAGTGGGGTGCTTCCCCTCTTCCAGTTGCAGGAGGCGGATCTCGCTCAATACTCGGTGTACCAGCATCCCCACATAGAGGGCGTAATTCTCGAATAGCTTCTCGTTCCGGTTGTACACCTCCGCCGGGGTCGCCCGCATTTCGGCAGCTCGCTGCTGGTACAGGAACCAGAGTTCGCGCAGGTGCCGATAATGCTGGTCATGCTGAAGAATATTCGTTTCTCGGAGCTGTTCGGGAACCTCGGCGTTGCGCGGAATGCGGCCGTACAGGTCACTTTGTCGCAGTACGCTGATTCTCTTCGCCAGAGTGCTGATCGTCTCCATCGAACTGCCCGCTTTATCGAGTGCTAGCCCGGTTTCTCTCTCGGAGAGGGCCTCTTCCCAAAGTTGGCACAGGGAAGTCCGAAAACGATGATAAAGATGTTCAGATTTGAGGTTAAGAAGTCTCTGGGCAGCCTGATACTTTCTCGTGAGAGCATCTACCGTGGCGACCCTGCCCCGCAGATAGCGATCCACTCGGTCAAGAAGACGGGCGAAGACGCAATTCTCGTATATTGCCCATTCGTCTTCGCTGAACAAGGCGAGTATCCGCTTGGGCTGCACGCCAGAAAGGGTACGCCGATGCCAATCTTCCGAGTGGGAAGCCAAGCGAATCTCGGCAGCAGGTGCAACCCTGGTAGCGCGCGACAGTGGCGACACCTCCGAGCAGTAGTGCACGCTGGACCTTGGGCGACGGGCGACCTCGTGGAGATGCTTCATCAGTTTGACGAGGGCTTTATCCAGGTCCGTCAGCTCAGCCAACTCCCCCAGTCTGGCGGGCATCAAGGGACAAAACTTGACCCCACCCTCTTCTGTGATGCTTTGGACCAACGTCGCCAGTGAAAGCGCCAGCAAGTCGTGTTCGGCAAGTTCCGATTCCGAGCGCCCGATTTCCAGGAAAGCGCCGTTCGCGCCACCGATGTGGCATTGCACTCGACCATCGGAGAGAATGGCCTGCCGAGTATTCAGATGGATATCGCCATTGACGCAGGAGGGGGCAGTCACTCGGTACCGCCCGGGCTCCACAATCCTCGGCAGAGCCACTTCTCTGCCCAGATAGCGATCAAAGACCCTCATCCGCCACGCTCCAGGCGTTTGATATCCTTTTCAATGGCCATTAGGCAACGATTGGCCTCCATCCCAGGAAACGCTTGACTCAAGGTTGCAACAAGAGCCTCGGCGATGGCTTCAAGATCATCCTTCTTTATGTCATAACGGCCAGTCACCTTGCCTGCGCGGAAAATCCGAGAGGCCAATAGGTGATCGAGTGCTGTTGCAAACGATCCTCCTGCCGCCTTTACCACTGGAAGGAACTTCAAGGCCTGGCGCTCGAAGCGATTTCCCCAACCCCGGTCGAAACGTTCCTCGAGTACCTTCGTCAGTTCGCTGTGGCCGATAAAACGGAGAGCCTTCATTACCTCTGCTTCTTCCGTCTTCTGAGCCTGAGAAAAAAGTTCTTTCAGGGTCCGAAAATCGTATCTCGCCGGCGCAAGGCCTTTCCTGACCGCGAAATGCTTCTCGTGGCGCGGAAGCTCCATGACGAAGGCCCGATCGTGTGTCTTGTCTGCCAGCTCGTTGGTCGTTTCGTCCTGGTTAGCAGTACCGATGAACCATACGTTTTCGGGCAGTTCAATCTCTCGGCCTTGCCATAAATTCCTGGGGTGATTCGACGGGGCAGACTCGAGCAGAGTCACCTTCCGATGTCCCGGCTTCTTTTCCAAAGCGGACAGGAAGTCCGCAAAATACTGTTCGGGCCGGGACAGGTTCATTTCATCCAGCAGAATGACGTTGAGCCTGTCCGCGGCATAGGGTGTTTGCGCCTTATATAGTGCCTGCAAACAATCTTTCTCGTAGTAGCGCCTCTCGAAGGCGTTGTAATGCCCCAGCAAGTCGGCTCGGTCGCGCCACCCCGCCTGCACGGCGATATCGGTGCATTCGCCACCCACTGCTTCGGCAAAAGCCTTGGCCAGGCTGGTCTTACCGGTACCGCTGATGCCTTGCAGTACATGCAACTGGCTCATGGCCAAGCCACCCACGAACAACTGCAAATCTTCAATCCGGAAGAATAAGGGGTTCTGATGCTGCGTCGCAGCAATCCGGTGCTGGAGCTCATCGGTAAACGTCTTGAGGTCTCCCACGGGATGAACCGATGCAGGGGTCTGGAATCTTGATTCCATATCCATTCGGCCAAGCTCCGGGAATGCGCCCTGGTTCTGCTGGGCGTCGGTGAGTCCCTTGATCCTCGATTCGAGATCGTTGAGATGGGCCGACAGAAGTTCCTTGTTTCTTTCGAGAAGACGCTTTTCTGTAGCCCATTGTTCCTTTTCGAGGACACCCAGTCGAGTCAAGTGGTCTCTTTGCTTCAGTTCCTCCAGCTCTGGGCGTAGATTTCTCAGTTCATCGAGCAGATGGTCGCGTTCAGAGCGCAAGGCTGCGGAGTCGTCTCGTGTCTGGGCGTCCTCAAGTTCCCGGATACGCAAGTCCTTCTCCCTGCCGTCGCGTCGTAGATCATCGAGTTCATCCAGAACCTTCGCTGGCGACCTTCCCTTGAGTTGGCCAGCCATTTCTGCATACTCGTCGAGGCGATCGTTTGCCGCATTCAGATCCGCGGCAAGCCGCTGACCGCGTTCTTCCAGTTTCCGGATCTCTTCCTGTTTGGCCTCCAGATCGGCAGCGCTTTCGTCCTGGATTTGCTTGCGAATCAGCACCTCCAGGTGGTCACGACTACGCTGTGAGATATCAAGCCGACGTCGTTGCTGATCCAGAAGAGCCTTTTCGGCAGCGAGCTTGGCTTCCTTTTCATCGACTTCCCGTCGCCCTGATTCAAGAGCGTCCCGAAGTCTCTGCGCTTCTTGTCTGATATCCTCGGACGCCGCCCTGCGCCTCTGCTCACTCTCCGACTGCAAGCGCAGTCGTTCCTTTTCAAGCCCATCGATCTCGGCACGCAACTGCTCCAATGCCGTCCGGTTCTGCGCCACAAACCCGGCACGGGCATTGGCTTCTCGTGCTTCCAGATCACGCTCCTTGCTGAGAAGCTCTGATTCTTTCTGCAGCTGCGCTTCATCGAGTCGCAGCTCACGGGAAGACAGCTCAGACAGACTCCTTTCCAGCTTGCTCGTTCGCTGGATCAACTCATCTTCGCGTTGTCGCAGATCCAGTTCACGCTCATCCAGTTTTGTCCGTGCGCAATCGGTTTCAGCACAGGACTTTTCGGCACGAAGCCGCCCTTGCTCGTGCTCCTTGATGGCAGACTGAAGTTGCTTGCCGAGTTCATTGAACGTCGTCATGCAGGCCTGGAATTCGGCCTTCCGCTCTTCGGGTAGTGCCTCGTGCAAATCCTGAAACAGTTGGTTGTCCCACTCCGGCTTGGGAACATCCAGGGTGGCCGCTGTCTGCCCTACGGCAGACATCAGATTTCCCAATACACCACTGAGCTTTCTTGCGGGACTTCCTCCCCCGTTTGTTAGCGGCCGTGGCGACGGGGATGTAGGTTTCTTGGACATATTTAGTACCAGTGATGAAACTGAGTCATCCATTGGACGGCGAAGCGGGCTGATTCCTGGACCTGGTCGCGATCCGCTTTCACCCCCGAAGCATGACCACTCGCCTTGTTCCGATCGTCCGCGAGTGCCGGGAGACGGTCGAGGGCAAGATCATCCGCGTTCAAATGTCGGAACGGGTGATCTGAGCGCTCTGCGGCGCAGAAAACCGCTCCCGCGAGTAGTGCCTTGAGAGGCTTGTTCTGTGTTCGGATGGCATCGGCGATGGCTCCCAACGACTGTCCCGCCAATTGATCGATAACTCGTGAGTTCAGTCCAGGCAGTCCCAGATTCCTGAAGACGTCTTTGGCCTCATCTCTACTCCAGTACTTCTTGTTTGGCCATGAGCGAGTATCGATTGGCCATTGCCGCAGCAGCCACTTGAGGACCGCCTCCAGTAGGTTGTTCACCTCTCCCGCCAAGGTGCCTAGTTCCTCGTTATGGACTTTCTCACGGCCTTCGATCTTCTTCCGTTGTCGCAGAATCCGTCCCAAGTGCTCGCGGATCAGTTCCTGACCATCCAGGAAAGGGTAGTGCCCGAAAAGTTCGAGCGACACGCATTCCTCGACCTGACACAGCCATTCAGCTGCTGAACAATTGTCGGCCGGCACGTCAGGTACCAGTTTCTGCATCTTGCTGATCAGCCCCGTGTTACGTGGCGCCAGGCCGAGCAAGGGCTTGCGCAGCCAAGATGCTGCCCGCCGCAACCGGAAGGGATCGCTCACCAGCCAGGGTTGAGGCTGGCCTTCATCTCGGTAGAGCTCGCACCACAGGTACATCGGCGTTGCTTCGCTGGCGATGCTCTCGATGGCTTGCAGGTGAAACCCGGATTCAATAGAACGGTCGTCCCGCCTGGCAGCTCCCACGTCCTTCCGGTAAGCCGCGTAGGCGGCGGTAAGACCGGCCTGGTCGGCGGAAGAACCAACAAGATGGGGAAGAACAAACGGCGTCTCTGGTTGCCCTCGCTCCCGGTCCAGGAGGAAAACCGGCCGGTTGTGGCGGTTATACTCCAACGGGGAAATCTCCGGCAAATTGGCAACGAAACGGGGAAGCCACGCACCACTGATGGCGTCTTGAAAACCATATCCAACCCGCAATTCAAGCCGGCTATCTTCGGCTTCATCCAAAACTGCTATCCCGGCGGGCGTGAGTTTGAACGCTGCGTCAAGCCAGCCCTGGGGTTGCAGCTGGGTGGCAACAATGAACTGTACGAGTTCAGGATGCAGCGCCAGGAACTCTGCCACCACCTTCAGGTCGCGAATTCCGGCGCGCATCAGGCCAAGGATTGCCTCCTGAAACACATTGGCCCCCAGGCGCTGATCCTCTGATGGGTAGAGGACCTTCCATACATGAACGGGCCATAGAAGATTCTGCCGGCCATCCAGCCAGGTTTTCGCCGGAACAAAGAGATAGCGATCAGCGAACAAGGCCGTGCACCCCTTCACAAAGTTTCAGGAACTCGGCCAGTGCAGGCACTGCTGCTTCCGCATCTCGGCCCCGGGCCATGGCCCGGTCACCCACGGCCACCAGAAGGCTGCGCTGGCGGCTCATGGCCACATTCATGCGGTTGCTCAAACGCAGGTGGCCATACTTGCCGTCTGCGGCCTTTTCAAAGAGACCGCCTGCTTGGTCAGCGGGGAGCCGAATGGCGTTGGCGCGGACCACAGAAAGCAGCACGATGTCGAATTCCTTGCCCTGGAATGCGTCCACTGTGCCGATACGCAGGCGTTCGTTGCCACTCGGTGTCCTGCGCCATTTCTCCGTGATCTGCCATTCTCTGGTTTCCTCATCCCGAGTTGTGACACTGGGATGATGGGCCAGTTGCCGAAAAATCTCGTCCCGCTGGGCGCTGTAGAACGTGATGACGCCAATGCTGACCTCTGAACCGCAAGCGTTCAACAAGCGCGTCACCTCCCGGGCAATGCGCTTGGCTTCCGACTGCCGCCTCCAACTGGTCCCAGGCCGGTCCTCATTACCATGGCTCAAGGGCACATCTAGCCAGGCACAAACCTTGTTCTCGTAGTCCGGTATCTTTTCCATGAATTCGCAAGCTGGCCTCACCGATTTCAGCGGCGTCAATTTTTCCTTTTCGTAGAACTCTTTACTGACGAATTCACCGAGCGCCGGGTGCATGCGGAACTGAGTGTCGAGCATGACCACGCGCGGGAAGCCGTCCGCGGCCTCGCGATCCTTCAACTGGCGCCACAACCGCTCGAACAGACTTTCCTTAAAAGCACTTTGCTGGTCGACGGTCAGTCCGTGCGTCTCCACCACTTCGTTCTCGACATCCCTTTCGAGCAGGTGGGGCAACTGCCTGTGGTCGCCAACCAACACAACCCGTCGCCCCGCCATGGACATCGGAATGAAGAGATCCAGAGGATTGGCCCGCGCAGCCTCATCAATGATGACTGTGTCAAACTCGATGCCGGTATCACCGATCCCGCTAAGGTTCTTCAGGCTGGCCATTCCCTTGCTGGCCGCCTGCTGGCAAGTCGCGCCCACCACCATGGCGTATTCCCGTACCGTCTCCCGAGTTCGCAAGGGATGATTGACGAAAGTATCGCGGTAACGACTCAGGACACCCGCAACACCCAATCGTGTCTGCTTGAGCCTGTCCTCTAGCGCATCTTCGATGGCGCCGATCAAGCGCAGCCCTTCGGTATCAAGGCGATGTCTGATGGCTGGCGGCCGGTAGTCGGGTAACAAGGCGTCGAGCAAGCGGTCCCGCATCTGATCTGTGACCACAGCCTGTTCAGCGCTCAGCTTGCGAGTATCTGCCAACCGCCCCAAGGAGACCAGATCGTCGGACGACACAACGTGGCCAGAATCCTGCACTGCTTGCAAGGCATCGTAGGCGCGCTCTGCTCCGTCGTCCGCAAAGCCGCCCGGCGTCACCCGCAAGGCGCGAACCTTCTGCAGCGCAAGCCTCAACCCAACGCTAGCGTGCGCTCCGGCTGTCCTGGGTATCAGTGCCCTGGGAATTGTCTCGAGGTACTCTCGCCATTGATCCCTGAGCAGGGGTGGTAAGCGCAGGCGGTATGAGTGTTCGAGGTCCTCCAGATGAGTACCCACCGACCTCAATAGCCGGCGGCGCTCCCCTTCGTCCAGCTGTGCATGGCGCAATGTAGACAGGTCCTGATGCAGCGCGTGGAGGAGCGGTACATGGCCGTCCGTTTCGCTCTGCTTGTTCACAATGGCGCAGAGTTTTTCGTGCTGCTGATCGCACCAGTGCTCGATCGATCTCAAACCATCACGCTGACCACGTTTCCCCACCTTGACCGGTGGCAGGCCGTAGACATCCGTACGTTCGAGCGCGTTTTCCACCGCATCATGCTGGAAGCTGGAAATGAGAACGTGATGCTGGCTGCCGGTGTTGCCTCCAAGCTCACTGAGCCTGCGCTCCAAGGCCGCAATCACTTGGGTCTTGCCGGTGCCTGGTGGCCCGATGATGAGTGCAATATCGGGCGTTTCCAGAGCGACCTTGATTGCCGTCTCCTGACTAGCGGTGGCCTTGCCTGATTTGAAGCATTCCCTGGCATAGCGCGTCAGGGCCTCATGCTTGACCATGCGACGTGTCTGCACTGCCACCTGCTGCAGAATAAATCGCAACTGTGGCAACCGGCGCCCGCTTTCAATGCTCGCCAAGGCTTTTTGCCGACGTTCTTGGACGGTGCGATCACCGGCCAGTGAGAGGTAGAGAAAGCCCCGTTCCGGCGGCGCAGACTGGTCCGACTCGACGAGGATGTGTTTCCCCTGAAAGTCGGGGCGCCCACGAAAGCGCTGCCCTGGATCCGAGCGCTGCAAGTCCTGATAGTGCGCGTGCTGCCAGTCTGGGCAGGATGCGCCTGCCTCCAGAGCCAGAGAAGTGTCAGTTTCCAGTTCTTGCCACGCTTCTCGAAATCTGTTGCCCGCCTCGGAATCGACGAGAAAAGACCAGGCCCCTCCTTCGTCGCTGACCTCCTCGCGTCCTCGGTAGGCGAGCACGCCGAGTTTTGCCGCCTGACGCAGGCTTTTCTGCCATTCCTGCTCACTGTACTTTCGCCACAGCTCCATGTAACTGCCATTGCCCTGAATGGACTGATGCAAGCGCGCCTGTTGCCCATCGCTGAGGATCAGGGCCGCCACAGAGGCATCGACGAACCGAATTTCTCCCTGGATGAGGCTCCACGAGCCAACGTCCTTGGAAGCCCGAGCGATGCGCCGGATGTGAGTCTTCCCGGAGCGATCGTCGCTCTGTAGGTCGGCACGCCAGGTCTGACCAACGATTTGCCAGTCCCCCGGGTTGGTCGACGTGTGGCGAATTGCCGCCAATCGGATACGGTCACCATCCTCAATCAAGAACTCCTTGCGGCACCAGGCCAGGACTAGAGCAATGTCTGGTGTGGGGATGGCCTGAAGACGGATGAGTTGGTCCATCACCAGTTCATCCACGCAGATTTCGAGGGCTTCATCGAGTGGAAGCCAGTCGCCAGGTTGTGCACATTGCAGGTAGACCTGCGCCCCTTTGCTCCTCATCAATAACCAGGGCAATTCTCGCCTTTGCAGCAGAAGAGAGAGATTCTGGCTGGACTGGGCCGGCAAAACCTCGACCAACTCGTTTGCCTGCTTCAACCAGATGTGTGCGCCATTCGACCACAAGCTCGCTTCCGCGTTGTGTTGCCAAGTGTGCTGTGAGGGCTCGTTCCCCTGTACGGAAATGGCAAAAACGACAGGGTCGAGGAGAGGAAAATCTGCAAGCTTCATCGGTCGCCTACCACTTGAAACGCCAAGCGGCATGGGCTTTGCCCACATCGCCAAGGTGCAGAACCAGATTCGAGTCCTTCTTCCATTCCGTCTTCAGCAGCATCCGCCTCTTCACTCTTTCAACACTCTTGTCCCGTTGCAGGCTCATCGGATGCGAAGATAGCGGCTCGATCCACAGACCCTGCTCAAACAGATCGAGACGCCCGACGACCGGACTCTCAACGTAGAAGGACGAACCGATGGGCGAGGAACGAAGCTCCACCTGGGCATCAGAGACGAGTTGGTAATGTTGCGTCGGGAGCCATTGATCCCGCCCTTTGGCTCCCTCACCCAAGTCTGAGAGAGGCGCATACACGAAGTGGCGAAGGACGAGGAAGCGTTCAGGGGCCTGAACGAAGTCGCAAAACGGGCACTGCCGCCGGGTGTTGAAAAAGAAACTGCTACCGCAGCCATCATCCTGGCTGCACCGTGCCAACATCATTTCGGCTGCCTCAAACGCTTCGGCCCAGGCTGCCATGGACGGACGCTCGCCGGGCTCATGCATGCCGACGTTGAAGCATTGTTCGAATTGTGCCCGCAGCCTTGTAGTCAGATGATCAGCGCGGGACAAGCCGTGGCTGGCACGGTTGCGATCATCTGATAGGTGGTCAATCCAGGGAAAATCACCTCGTAGCGCCTGTTCTACGAGATCCGGATCCCCGTTATCGACCAGATCACCCCTGAGTGGATGCAACAAGGTCAGCATCTGGAAGGCGATAACGGCAAAACTCCAGGAATCGGTCAGACTGTTGATTCCAGAATCGCGGCGCAAGACTTCGGGTGCGCCGTATTCTCGCGTATAGATCTTCTGAGCGCCTTCACGACAAAGCACGCTGATGTTGTCGCAGTCAATCAGCCAAACCTCGGCATGCTCATGAGATCGGGAGACGAAGATGTTCGTCGGCGAGAGATCACCGTAGGCCAGCGCCCGTCCGTGAAGAGATGCCAGCAACCTGGCCAGACGAGCCAGCACGCGCACACGACGTGACAAGCCTCCTGTATTCCGGAACCCGGTCAGACCATTGCCATCTCGCAGTGCGTTGAACGACGAATCAAGCATGGCTTGCAGGGGCTCCAGGCCGTCCATGAGCTCCATCACGTAGCCGGGCCGCGGCTTGACGATCATGGCTTGAGGCCGGGCGATATGGAGGTTCTCCAATGGTTGGCGGGCCACCCACTGCACATGTTTGTGCCACGCCCGCGTTTGGGGATCGGAAGAGGGATGCTTACTTACCTTGACCAGGACGTTCGGGTATTGAGTGCTACAGACCATCCCCTGGCCCCCCTCGCCGATCTTCCCCGTCAATTCATAAGGGGTGTTCTTCTCGTCCCATACGGTGCGATTGCTACTTTTCTTTTCCGGCGTCTTCATCTTGGTCCACGAAAAATCATTGCGACGGTCTTGTCGTCGCTGTGGCCGGGAGTCGGCCATTCTTCAAGCTGGGCCTGAAGCCATTTCTTTGCTCGCCTGCGGCTACGACACCTACACTCCTTCTGCATCATGCGGAAAAACGCTTCCAGCAGATCTGGCCTCAGATCATCGGACATACCATCGGTCATCATCATGATGCCGTCGCCTGGGGCCACCAACCGCAGTCGGGACATCCGCCAATCCAACCAGGACTCGCTTGACCCCAGAGATCTGGTCTGATTGGCGAACCAGTCCCGCTCTGGGGTCAGGATGGAGAACTCACCCTCTGACCGACAGAGAATCAGACCATCGCCCAGTTGCGCAACGAAGCAGTTCCCATTGGCGCGGCAGGCTGCAATCAGTACGGTCGTGGCGGCCTGTGCTGGGGAAATAGGCAAAGTTTCAAGCCACATCCGGCCGATGTCCTCGATTACCTGTCTTGGATTACCCCAATCCGCCCCGTCGCGGGTGACCCGTCGAGCTGCCAGGCATGCCAGTCGGCTTCCGACATGACTGAGCGGACGTGAACCCAGGCCGTCACAGACTACCGCGATCCAGCCGGTCTTCCAGCCCCAAAGTCCGAGCGCATCCTGATTGGGCTGCCCAAACTGGAGATGGGCGGGCCCCACAGACGACGTACCGGAAGCGCGTAGCACTCAGAAATCCAGATCCAGAGCATCATCCTCAGGAATTTCCACGAGATTGAGCGGACTGTGCTGATCTGGATTGGCACTGACTGTACGCGAGGTGACACTCATGGTGACCGCGCGGAAGAAGCGATGGATGTCCCTCGCCTCATGCGTCTTGAACAAGGGCGCCTCTGAGTCGTTGGCAAACTGCTGCAGCATGCTTTCATCCGCGTCATTGCCGATGGCCATGGCGAACCGGCTCGCCTTCTGGGCCCTCTCAGATTCGCGGAGTGCGGCAAAAGACCGCTCCCAGTCGTCTGTGGGCAAACCGTCCGAAACCAGAATTACGACTGGCCGGTACGCCCTTGACGGAATCAACAGCTTGTCCTCAAGCAGGCTGCGGGCGAGTTCGAATGCTTGGCCCATGGGCGTACGGCCGCTGGCCAACAGGGGCGTTATGGAGACAATCTGGTGAGCGGGAGCGAGGGTGAGATGCAAGCGAGCCACGTCTCCGCCGAAGGTGATCAACCCCACCTGGATTTCAGCTCTGACTCGGGACTCCGTAGCAAAGGTCTTGATCATGTCGTTCATAGCCAGGTTCAACGCTTCGATCTTGCCTCCCTCCCCCATGCTGCCGCTTGTATCGGCTAGCACGATTACGGGCAGGGGTCGTGCTTGTGCAAGGGTGAAATCTTTCATGCGGTTGCTGGGTCGTTGCTCGCTCATGATTTTCGTTCCTCTGTTGTGCTTTCCTGCACGGCTGTGTGGTCGTTCATTTTCAGGTTTGAGTCGCTCATGTTCCCGCTCCCGAATCACCGTGGCCCCGTGATAGCGGCTCAAGTTGTCTTCCATGTATTTTGCGAAGCCCATAATCCTCCCGGAGGTTTATATCAGACATATCAGGCCGGAGGATTCACAACTTCGCCCGGTTCCGCTACCAGAGGGGATTCGCGGTTTCCAGCCAAGTCCTTCCGGCATCCAGTCGTGTCTTTGCGGACCCGAAGGTCAGTGATGCACGACCTGCCTACGCTTGCGGGGACGAATCTTGCGCAGGTCGTGATTGCGGTACGTGGTAACGATGGCGCCATCTGCTTCCACAAGTACATGCACGCCTTCAGCCCGGGACAGATCCAGGCCGCGATGAGCGTAGTGTTCAACCTCCCTCCGGCCGACGACGCGGACAGTCAGTCCACGCGCATGAACACATCGGCCAAACTCCAGAACCGCCTCAACAAGATCTTCAGTGATACCCCGCTGCTGCATCCGCACAGCAGCATGGGACGTGACGAAGTGGTTATGGGGATCTTGAAAAACTATAGCGGGTTGCATGGCGGCGTCTCCTGTGGTGTGATGCCTTACCAATGCGAGCTTCGTGCCAGATCTGAAATCGGAGAAAACTGTTGTAAAGTTAAGCAGTTAGTGCGCGCTGCAACTTTGTAATGAAGTTGCAAAAGGAAATATGGTTATCTTATTGTAAGAAATATTACTTTTGACAATGGCATCTTCATACCATCGCTGCAGTGGGCAGTGGTGCAATCTCCAGATTCAGAGCCGTCGGATTGAAGTGGCGCTAGTCGGCTTCGTCCTCGGCAGCAATGCCAAGACGGCTAAGCCAGTTCCCCAGGGTTTGATAATTGGGAAAGCCCAAGAGATCAGCGGCGCGTTTCTTCCGGTTACCCGCCGCTTTCATCGCCCGAACAAGATAGTGCCGAGAAACATCGTCAAGCAGTTCCTGGAGATCAAAACCTCTTTTCAGGGAACGACCGAGCACCTGGACTTCAGACTGCGGCACAATCAGCAAAGACGATTGGATATCCTCGGCCTTGATCTCGGCAGAGCTAGACCAGATCGCAGCTCGCAGCAGGGTGTGGTAAAGCTCCCGCACATTGCCTGGCCATGGGTGCTGTAGCAGGAGCCCTCTTGCCGCGGCGGAAAGCATCTTATGCTGCGCCTCCGGACGCCCGACGGCATCTGCATTGAGCTGATCGAGAAAATAATCGATGAGGATGTCGAGATCCTCCACCCGCTCCCGCAAAGGCGGGAGACGCAGTATGCCCACCGCCAGCCGGTGAAATAGATCCTCGCGAAATCGGCCGGCCACCACATCTGCCATCAGATTGCGATGGGTGGCGGCAACGATGCGAACATCGACTACCTGCGATCGTGACGCACCAACCGGTGTGATTTCTTTCTTCTGCAACGCCCGCAGCAGCCTTACCTGACTGTCGAGGGGCAGGTCTCCCACTTCATCGAGAAACAGTGTTCCGCGATCGGCCTCTTGGAAGTACCCCTTGTGGTCCTTGTCAGCCCCGGTAAAGGCGCCTTTCTTGTGGCCAAAGAGTTCTGAATTGGCCAGCTCACGCGGGATGGCGCCACAGTTTACTGGTATCAGAGGCCCGTCGGCCCTGCGGCTCGATGCATGGATGGCTTCAGCAAATAACTCCTTACCCGTCCCGGTTTCACCCAGAATAAGGGCCGGCACATCGTGAACAGCGATCCGTCGGGCAAGTTGAATCTGGTGCTGCATCACCTCGCTACGGTGAATAATCTTGCCAAACTCCCGTTCTCCTGGGAGGGGTGCCGAGGATAGGCGGTCGATCCGCTCGTCGCTTCGCTGAAGGAACTCCGGCAAGAAGTCATTGGCTAGATCAAAGAAAAAGTCGACCTTTTCCAGCCCCTTTTCCTTCGAAGTCTGAATCAGATTCGCAGGGAAGCGGGTCTTGGAGAGAATGATCCAGATCGCAGCCATCGCTGGCGTGCCTGGACTCAGATGGAACGTGAGATCCACATCGTCGCGCGGCAAGCGTGCCCGCTTCAGTTCTGCGCACACTTCCTCGTAGATTGCTGCGTAATGGATCGGACTGGGAAGATCGATCTGGAACAGTTCGATCTCCGCGTAGCCGGTGGTGCGCTCCAGCCAATGGCAGTACGCTTGACCGCGCGCGAAATCGTAGTTGGTCAATAGCCGGATCTTGTCAAAGCGCCCGTGTGGCGTCAGAGCAGAAGCAATTGGGCCAAGCTCGCTTCCGCGCTTGCCTTCTGAACATTGATGATCCGTTTCGCCTATCCAGGAGACGAGCCATGACTTCTTATGCATGGTTCAGGATAACGCCACACTTACAGCCGGGGCAATAATTCTCGCCCGTCAAGTCGTCCAGATCGTCGTTTCCCATCATCGGTAGCGGCCCCGGCGCGATGTATGGCGAAGCCATTCTTCGCGCTTCGTTCCATGCCGGCT
>ERZ761603.1997-NODE-1997-length-14571-cov-14.550634_pt1 | contig 14571 bp, 13 predicted proteins | sample MGYA00511879_ERZ761603 | MGnify/ENA primary metagenome ERZ761603 (study PRJEB28899, sample SAMN02850040) | bioreactor sludge metagenome | biome: EBPR Sludge; feature: EBPR Bioreactor; material: flocular biomat | place: Australia: Thorneside Wastwater Treatment... | reverse complement strand
CACAGCGAGATTACCGATCACGACTGGATGGAGCTGACCTGGCTGCTGCGTTATGAACAACCCGAGGTTTTCCGCGATGTGCTGCTGATCCTGCGCGCCCGCGCCCGCGCGTCCGAATCCGCCGAGGCTGCGCGCGACGGCCGCGGTGAAGCACCACAGCCGGCACCGACCGTCGAGCCGGATGAAGAATCGGCGCTGTAGAGAACAGGCAGCAGGCGCCGAGCAGCATGCCCGAATCCATAGACGTCGACCACCAGGCGCTGGCCGTCGTCGACGACCGCCCGTTCTTCGCCAGAGCGCTGGCCTACGGTGTCCGTGAGGGGATCATCGATGCGCAGCGACTGGCTGCGATTGGCGATGACGCGCCCAAGGGCATGGTGCAGATTGCCGAGTACTTCGGCACTCAATACCTGCGCGCCAACATCGAGGAGGCGCGCGTTCGCATCGTCAATCTGGTCAGCCTTTACCTCGAGGAGCAGAGTGGCGGCAACCTCGATCTGGCGGCCCGGTCGCTGCGCGACCACACCTTCCTGTCGCATTCACGCGGCGGCTCCGAGATGCTGAAACGCGTCTGGGCGATGCCCGAGGACACCTCGCTTGGCATTCCGGCCGAAACGACGCAGAAACAGTTTCTCGCCGACTGGTCGCTGCGCAGTCCGACCGCTTATCGGCAGCTCCTCGCCCAGCGTCAGCGCAACGAAGCAACGATGGCTGCTGCGCTCGAACTTGCCGAGGGATTGGGCGAAGCGCGCTCGGAGATGTGGACGGTCGCGGTCGAAACGGTGATCCGCAGCGCCCTGCTGACCCATCTCGGCGGACAGAAGGGGAGCACCCTGCCGGATGCCGGCGCCTTCGCCGGACTGCTCGCTGCGATCCGGAAGAAAGGGATAAGCGGACGTGCCAGAAAGCAGCTGCAGGCACGACTGGAAACCCTCGAAGATCGCCAGCAAGCGATCGTGCGGCACGAGCTGGGCAAACTCGAGCGCGAAGACCTGCCCAGAATCATGGATCACGCGCGACCCTTGAATGAAGTGATTCACGCACTCGAACCGCTCTACTACCTGCGCGATTCAGGACCCGACGACGCCAGCCGCTTCGACGCCAGGGTCGGGAAGGAATGGCAGAAGATCACGCGCGGCAAGACCGACGACCACTCCCTGCTCACGGTCTTTCTTTGTCTGGCGACAGAAACTCCGCCAAAAACGGCACTGACCCGCAGCGCAGCGCGCGCATTGGTCCGAAAAATGCGTCACGACGGGCTGCGGCCGCTGGCGGTGCTCAATTTCATCCGCACGTGTGCACCCCACGCGATGCAGGAGGACCTGGAAACGCTGTGGCACGAATTTCTTCCCGAGGCTGAAAGTGGCCTGCTCGATGCGGACGACACCACGCTCAGCGAGGCGATGGCTTTCCTGCGCGAGAACTGTGTGCTCCTGTAAGGCCTCGCCCATTAGCCGCACTCGTGTCCCGCGCACCAAGAGCGGCAAGATTGTCGAACTGGCCGTTCGCCACGTTTCGGCAGATTGTTCAGTAGGTCTTGTACGGCAGAAACTTGCCGCTCATGACGATACTCACTCGATCGCCAGCAGCATTTGGTTCGCGCTGCAAGTCCATTTTGAAGTCGATGGCGCTCATGATGCCGTCGCCGAACTCTTCGTGAATCAGTTCTTTGAAGGTTGTGCCGTAGACATTCACCAGTTCGTAGAAACGATAAATGAGCGGATCGGTAGGCACGGCGGTCGGCAGCGACCCCTTGTAGGGTACGACCTGAAGCAGAGCGACGGCTTCAGCTGGCAGGCCGAAGATCCTGCCGATTGTGGCCGCCTGTGTCGTGTCGAAGGTCATCTGGCCAAGGCAGCCGGCGGTGACCCATTCCTTGGACAGACCGACTGTCTGGGCAACATCGGCCCACTTGATGCCCTTCTGGATCTTGGCGGTGACAATCATTTCGGTCACATCGTTGCGGTTCATGCGCTTCTCCTGAGGTGGTCTTGATGGGGTAAAACGATACGCAGAGCGCTTTTGAAGCAATTGCCTGCGCGGTCGATCAGTCTGTGGCACGGCTCACTTTCTCCGCTCGCGACCATGCCTTCACATGCTTGCCGGCGAACTCACCGTCAATCCTGGACGCACCAGCGGCGGCTTCCAGTCGTTCGCCGTCGGTATTCCGGCGAAGTGCTGCGAGCGGTTTACCAGGAAGTCCACCAGGTGGTTGCGGATGCGGTAATACTGCGGGTCATGATGAATCTCGGCGCGCGTTCGTGTGCGCGGCATGGTCACCTCCACGATTTCGGCGATGCGCGCGTACGGACCATTGCTCATCAGCACGATCTTGTCAGCGAGCAGAATCGCCTCGTCCACGTCGTGGGTGATCATGAAAACCGTCTGGCGCGTGGCCTGGACGATTTTCAAGAGTTCGTCCTGGATAGTGCCGCGCGTGAGCGCGTCGAGAGCGCCGAAAGGTTCGTCGAGCAACAGCATTTTGGGTTGGATGGCGTAAGCGCGCGCGATGCCCACGCGCTGTTTCATTCCTCCGGACAGCTCGGCCGGCTTCTTCTGCAGCGCATGGCCGAGGCCGACCATTTCCAGGTATTCCCTGCAATGCGACTCGATCTGGTGCTTCGGCCAATCCGGCCATTTGGAGCGCACGGCGAAGGCGACATTGCTGAATACGCTCATCCACGGCATCAGCGCGTGGCTTTGGAAAACCACGCCACGATCCAGGCTCGGTCCCTTGACTTCGCGGCCATCCATGAAGACGTTTCCAGCCGTGGCGTCTTCCAGGCCGGCGATGACGTTGAGGATGGTGGTCTTGCCGCAACCTGAGTGGCCGATGATGCAGACGAACTCGCCTTTCTCGATGGCGAAGCAGATATTCTCGAATACCGGCGGATTGGTTGCCGAGCCGGTCGCTGGATAGGTCTTGCCGAGGTTTTCAATGACGAGAAAATGCGCGGCCATGGCTTATTCCCGGTAGGTGACCAGTTTCTGCAGCCGGCCGAAGAGGCCGTCGAGCGCCATGCCGACGATGCCGATCATGGTGATGGCGAAGATGACGTTGGGCAACGCGAGGTTGTTCCACTCGTTCCAAACGAAGTAGCCGATGCCGGTGCCGCCGACCAGCATTTCCGCCGCGACGATGACCAGCCAGGCGATACCCATCGAGATGCGCATACCGGTAAGGATGGTCGGCGCCGCGGCCGGCAGGATGACCATGAAGGCCTTGCGCAGCGGCTTCACCTCCAGCGTGCGCGCGACGTTGAGCCAATCCCGGCGCACCGAGGCGACGCCGAAGGCCGTGTTGATCAGCATTGGCCAGATCGAACAGACGAAGATCACGAAGATGCCCGAGATCGAGGAATCCTTGAGGGTGTAGAGCGCCAACGGCATCCAGGCAAGTGGTGAAATCGGTTTCAGCACCTGAATGAACGGGTCCAGCGCACGCATCAGCAGCGGCGACATGCCGATGGTGAAGCCAGCGGGCAGAGCGACGAGGACAGCGAGCAAGAAACCCAGCCCGACCCTGGCCAGAGAATGGCCGAGCTGGATGGCGATGCCTTTGTCGTTCGGCCCGCGGTCGTAGAAGGGATCCGAGAGATAGGTGACGAAGGCTTTGCCAACCTGTGCCGGCGCCGGAAAACCCCCGGACTTCTCGGCGCCCTTGCCCATCAGCGCCGCGTATTCCGCGTCAGCGCCGCTCGTGGCGGCCATCGCCGATTCCTTGGGCAGAGTAGCGATGTGCCAGACGCCGACGAACACCAGGAACAGCAGCACCGAAATCAGCGCCGCCTTGGCGCGCTCGGAACGCATCATCGTTGCCTCAGCTGCGCTTGATGGCGAAGCTGTTGAGGTAGGCGTCGGGAGCCGCCGGGTCGAACTCCTTGCCCATCAGCTTGAACTTGCGGTAGGACTCTTTGGGTGGCGTCAGGCCGACCTCGGCCATGCGTTTTCTGGCGTCGGTGACCAGGTAAACCTGCTCGGAGATGTCTTTGTAGCGTACCTCGCCCTTGAGGTAACCCCAGCGCTTCATCTGCGACAGAATCCACACCGCCATCGAGTACCAAGGGAAGGGATCGAAGTCGGCGCGGTCGGGAACGGTCTTGACGTTGCCGAGGCCATCGGCGAATTTACCGGTGAGCACCTGCTCGAGCACGGTCTTCGGCTGATTCAGATAGTTCGCCGGCGACAGCACCTCGGCCATGATCGGCCGATTCTTCGGATCGCGCGCCATCGCGGCGGCGGTGAGCACTGAGCGGTAGAGTGCGGCGAAGGTGTTCGGGTTTTCCTTGACGAACTGGGTAGGCACGCCGAAAGAACAGCACGGGTGGCCATCCCAGATTTCCTTGGAGAGGAGGTGAATGAAGCCGACCTCGTCGAACACCGCGCGCTGGTTGAACGGATCGGGACCGAGGTAGCCGTCGAGGTTGCCGGCGCGCAAGTTGGCCACCATCTCCGGTGGCGGCACGACGCGTATCTGGATGTCCTTGTCCGGGTCGAGGCCGTGCTCGGCGACGTAGTAGCGCAGCAGGAAGTTGTGCATCGAGTACTCGAACGGCACGGCAAACTTGAATCCCTTCCACTGCTTTGGATCGCGCTTGTCCTTGTGTTTGACGTGGAGGGTGATTGCCTGGCCGTTGATGTTCTGGATGGTGGCGACGTTGATCGGCATCGGCGAGGAGCCGACGCCCATCGATATGGCAATCGGCATCGGCGCCAGCATGTGCGAGGCTTCGTATTCCTTGTTCAGCACCTTGTCGCGGATGAGCGCCCAGCCGGCGGTCTTGATCATCGAAACCTTGAGCCCCTCTTTCTTATAGAAGCCGAGCGGATCGGCCATGATCAGCGGACTGGCGCAGGTGATCGGGATGAAACCGATTTTCAGGTCCGTCTTCTCCAGTGGCCCTTTCTCCTGGGCCATCGCCTCAATGGCGCCGAACGGGAAGAAGCACGCCAGCGCCGTCAGCGCGGTCGAGCCGCCGACGGCGCGCAGGAAGTTGCGGCGCTCACCGTCGTGGGGGAACACCGCGCGCATGATGGCCGATTCAATGACGCGCCGGTTGAGTGTCTCGGAGTCGACTGCCGCCGGCAGGTCAGCGGCGTGGTGTTCCGCTTGCGAATGAGGCTGGCCGCAGGAGCAGGGGCCGAGGCTGATGCGGTCGTCGAAGGGGTTCTTGAACGCGGACATGGCAGTCTCCTTGGGAAAGCTCAGCGTGAGGGTTGGTTGAACTCGATGTCGTGGCGGTAAATTTCGTAGGCGGCCTGGTATTCCATGACGCGCGCCACGTCGCCGATGAAGCTCTCGTCGTAACCGGCGCGGCGCAGCAGGTGGAAACCCAGCTCCATGCCCGAGGCGATGCCGCCAGCGGTGACCAGACGGCCCGCGTCGACCACGCGCGCGCCGCTGACGCGGCAGGCGGGGGCGATCTCGGCCAGACGGTCGATCGGCGTCTTACCCAGGTGCGAGGCTTCGAGCCGATCCGGCTCCTTGCGGTTGGTCGCCGGCAAGCCGTCGAGCAGGCCCATCCGGGCGTAGATCCAGGAGCCGGTGCAGACGCTGGTCAGCAGGCAATCCGCCGGCAGTTCGCCGATGTAGCGGTGCAAGTTGGCGTTGTGCATTTCCTGGCGTGTGCCGAAGCCGCCGGGAATCAGGAAGGCGTCCATCGCCGGCCGCTCCAGGAAGCCGTAGTTCGGCAACACCGTGAAGCCGGCCTGTGTCTGCACCGGGCGCAGAGATTCGGCGACCAGGAACACCTCCAGCTCGGGATCGAAACGGCGAGCGACTGAAAAAACGCCCGCCGGCGCCGCGTAGTCGACGATCTCGGCGTCCTTGAAGACGTAGATACCCAGCCGGAAACCCTGTTTGCGCGCCATGTTGAAACTCCCCGATTGTCGCGGCCGCCGTACGGCGGTTCGTGCTTACGGCGGTAGGATCACGCAGACCGGCGCCAGCGGCCATCGCGGTACACGTGATTCGCGTGTAGGGGGATCACTACAGAGCGATCAGGCCGTGGCGGGCCGCGTAGGCGAACAGATCGGCTGGCGTTTGCAGGGCAAGCTTCTCGAAGATGCGCGCGCGGTAGGTGGAAATGGTGTTGACGGACAGCGAAATCTGCTGTGCGATTTGCGACACGCTGCGGCCCTGGACAAGCAGTTGCAACACCTGGAATTCACGGTTCGACAACGCCTCGTGCGGCGGCCGCTCGTCGCCCGGGTTGCCGCGCACATTCTGAGCCATCAGTTCTGCAAGCACCGGCGTCACGTAGAGGCCGCCGGCCGCCACCTTGGCGATCGCCGCGCACAGCACCTCCGGACTGCAACCCTTGTTGAGGTAAGCATGGGCGCCGCCGCGGATCGCGCGCAGCGCGAACTGGCTTTCCGGATAAACCGAAAGCATGATGACGCCCAGACGAGGAAACTCGCCGCGCAGGGTTTTCAGCACATCGAGCCCGTCGCGCTCGCCAAGAGCGACGTCGAGCAGCACGACCGCCACCGGCGTCGAACGCAGGATGCGCAAGGCCGACGGACCATCCTCAGCTTCGTGAATGTCGCCGATCTGCGGCGATTCGGAAAGAATCTGTCGCAAGCCACGGCGGATGATCATGTGGTCGTCGACGATCAGGATGCACGTCATGCCGCACCTCCGGCGACGATCCCCGGCAGGCGCAAGGTGACGCGCGTGCCGGCGCCCGGACGGCTGGCGATGTCCAGGCTGCTCCCCAGCGCCAGCGCGCGTTCGCGCATGCCGAGCAGGCCGAAGGACTTCGGCCGTGCCGGCACCCACATCCCCTGGCCGTTGTCGGCCACGGTGAGCACCAGATCGCGGTCGTCGTCATGGGCTTCCAAACGCACTTGACTGGCCTTGGCGTGGCGCGAGACATTGGTCAGCACCTCCTGGACGATGCGATAGAGCGCGATCTCAGCGTCGCGGCCGAGTCGGCAGCGCTCGATCACCGGAGTACACACGAAGTGGCAAGCGAGACCGGAGCGGTTCTTGAAATCGATCAGGAGATTTTCCAGCGCCGCCCAGAGACCGAGATGGTCCAGCACGCCCGGCCGCAGGTCGTTGAGGATGCGCCGTACGGCCTGCATGGCGTTGTTCCCAATGTCGAGCATGCCGTCGAGCTTGCCGCTCAGCCGCGGTTCGCCACTGAGGCGCTGGCGCAGCCAGTTCATCTCCAATTGCAAGGCGGTCAGCGCCGAGCCAAGGTCATCGTGAATGTCGCGCGCGATGTGGCGGCGCTCCTCCTCGCGCACCGTGTTGACGTGCGCCGAGAGCCGGCGCAGTGCCTCGTGCGACTGGCGCAGGTTGTCGTGTGCGGCAGTCAGCTCGGCGGTGCGCTCGCGCACCCGGCGTTCGAGCTGCGCATGCGCTTCCTGGAGCAACTGCTCGCTGCGCTTGCGCTTTGTGATGTCGTTGAAGGTGACGACGGCGCCGACCACGGTCTCGCCGTCGCGGATCGGATACGAGGCATACTCAGCCGGAAAACAGCTGCCGTCGCGTCGCCACAGCACCTCGTCGTCCGCGTGGATGCCGTGCCATTCCTGAAAAGCCTTGTAGATGCGGCATTCTTGCACCGGCATCAAGGTCTTGTCGGCGTGCGAGTGATGGATTAGATAGTGCATCGAGCGGCCGAGCACTTCGTCCGGCGTATAGCCGAGCGTCGCCGCGCCGACTTGGTTGATGAAAATGCAGCGTCCGTTCAGATCGATGCCATATATCCCTTCGCCGGTAGACTCGAGGATCATTTCGAGTTGACGGCGCCAGGCGGCATGGTGGGATAGCTGATGGAGGTTGGCGAACATCGGCGCACGCGTGGGAGGGATCATGCCTCACAAGCAATGAAGGTGCCATCCGTGCGCTGGGCTTTATTCCGACGCACGAACGCACCACCAGCGATTGATCGCACCGATAGCTGGCGCGTCTTGAGCGATACAGCACCAAACTGATGCGTGTCGGGGAAATCGCCAGGCTAGCCGCCGCTCGCGCCGCGCCGTATGCCCCTAGCCCAGCGCGCGATCACGCGGCCGCCTTGAGCTGCGTTCGGTAGAGGAACTCCAACAACGAGGCGCGGTAGTCGACGAAGCGCGCATCGTGGGCCTGATCAGGCCAGCGATGAGGTTGAGCAGGGTGGACTTGCTGCACCCGAAGTGCTGGCCTAGCGAGGGGTTGTCGCGAGCGATGAAATCCAACACCTCCGGAATTTTCAGCCGGCGTTGGTAGACGGTTGCGGCCAGTCTCATCTCTTGCGATCTTTCTCCGCCGTATGGCGACGGGCGAATGGTCGTGCGGGACGGCACCCACGATTCAACGTCGTTGACCAAAGCGCACAGTGGGGCAATCTGCGGGGTCAGGTTCGCCGCTTCCAAAGCCGCGATCGGGTTAGCCCTTGTTACGCCCCGACAGCGCGGCGTATGATCGCCTGCGGCCATTCCTTACCGTTACCGTACTTCGAGGCTTTCGCCGTCACGCAAGCCCACCGGATTTGCAGAAGCCGTATCCAGCGCTGACGTCGTCTTTCCCATCGACGCAAGGAGGAGTTGAAGATGCTTCGGCTGCTGATTCGCCACTGCGGGAGAGCCGGTCGTCAGGAACGCATGCGCACCCTGCGGGTCTCCGCGCGTCGCTTCGCGTCCTGCATGACCGGCAACGGCGGCCACCATTTCGATCCCGAGGTGGTCGCTCGCTTCCGAGGGCGCCTGTCCCGGAAATCCCTTCGATCCGAGAGCAGGATCTAGAACCGCAGGACTGACCGCAACCGAGGCCACCGATGAAAGAAGCACTTTACCGCCTGCTCATCCTACTTTGCCTGGCATCGCCGGCCATCGCCGCCGATGCGCCGGATCGCCTGGCGCGCATCGCAGCCGGCGGGCAGTTGCGCGTCTGCATCTGGCCGGACTACTACGGCATATCGTTCCGCAACCCGAAGACGCAGCAGCTCAGTGGCGTAGACATCGACAACGCGCACGAGCTCGCTCGCGACCTCGGCGTCAAGCTGCAGTTCGTCGATAGCTCGTTCGCCAGCCTGATCACCGACATTAGCTCGGACCGGTGCGACATCGCCATGTTTGCCATCGGCATTACCCCGCAGCGGCAGGAGAAGCTGCGATTCACGCAACCGCATCTCGCCAGCGACATCTACGCCATCACGACGAGGACGAATCGCCGCATCCAGACATGGGCAGACATCGACCGGCCAGGGACCGTCGTCGTGGTCGCCAAGGGCACTCTGCACGAGACGGTCATGAAGGGCAAGCTGACGGCTGCCGAACTGCGCGTCGTCGACACGCCGGCAGCCCGCGAGCAGGAGGTGCAGTCAGGCCGGGCCGACGTCTTCATGACCGACTACGCGTTCAGCCGGCGGATGCTCGACAACAGCGACTGGGCGCGCCTCGTGTCGCCACCGGGAATCTACCACCTCACCCCCTATGCGTGGGCGATGGCGCCCGGCGACGATCGCTTTCATGCCCGCGTGGAGAAAGTGCTCGCCGAGATGAAGCGCGACGGTCGCCTGGTAGCCAATGTCCGGCGGCACGGCCTTGATCCGATGCTCGTTCGCTGACAAGGGGGCCGGAGACCGTCGTCCGGAGACTCGGATGCATAGAGCGAGCGAGCAAACGGCCAGACGGGTTCTGAGCACAGCTACTGCGGAAGTGGGCTGCTGCGCCACGGCGTACCCCGTCGATTCCTTCGCAAGCCGCGAGAACAGCCGACTGGCCGGCAGGAACGCCAACGCATGCCGCCGATAGCCCCGCCACAACGGCGCGCCTTCCTGCTGCTCGCCCTTTTCCTTCTGCTGTCCAGCTGGCTCGCTGCCTTTGGCTACATGCTCTGGCGCCTGCGCAGCGAGACGCTGGACAACGGGCTGCAGACCGCGCGCATGCATGTCGGCAACTTCGCCGAGCACCTGACGCAGGTCCTGCAGGTCGTCGATCTGCTGGCCGGCAGCGTCGAACCGCGCGTTGACGACCCGGTCGACAGCGCCGAACTGGGTCGGCGTCTGACGACCGCGTTGCGGCCGAACCCCTTCCTGCGCTCGCTGTCGCTGCTCGACGCCAGCGGTCGCATCATCGTCAGTTCGAACCCTGACAACCTCGGCGTCGCCGTCGACCGAGCCGACTTCTTTCCCGCAGCGATGCCGGCTGCCGAGGTCCTGCGGGTCGGCCGCCCATGGCGCGGGCGCGACTTCGCCGATGGCAGCGCGAGCAGCGATGCCGTGCCGGTCGACGCAGCCGACACGAGCTTCATTCCCGTCCTGCGTCGTGTGTCCGCAGATGGCGAACTCTGGTTGCTCGCAGCCCTCAATCCGGACTACTTCGTCAATCACGGGACGCAGCTGCTCGCCGCGGGTAGCGGACGAGTGCAGTGGCTGCGCTACGACGACGTGTTGCTGGCGTCGACGGCGGCCGACGAGCGGCCCGGGGTGGGCAGCGCCGCGGGAGCGGTCGGCAAACGCCTGGCGGAGCTCGAGTATGGCGAACTGGTACAGGTGCTCGGCGACGGTCGGGAGGTGCTGACTGCCTATCGGGCGTCGCGCAAGTTCCCTGCGGTCGTCGCCGTGCATCTCGACCGCGAGCACGTACTCGCAGCCTGGCAGAGCGAGGCGCGCCGTCTGGCCGGCATCGTCGTGCCGATTATCCTCGCGCTGAGCGGCGCGGCGATCGCCCTCTGGCGCCGCCAGCAGCGCTTGGCGGCGCAACAACGGGAGCTGGAGCGGGAACGCCGATTGGTGGCGAGCGTCTTTGAGGCGAGCGCCGCGTCGATCCTGATCACCCGTGCTTCCGGCGAGATCATCGCCGCCAATCCCGCCTTCGAGCAGATCACGGGCTACGCTCACGACGAAGTCATCGGCGTCACTCCGCGTCTTCTCAAGTCGGGGCTCAACCCGCCGCAGATCTATGAGGAGCTGTGGGCGACGATTTCCCGCGGAGCGGTTTGGCGCGGCGAACTGCAGAACCGCAAGAAGAACGGCGAACTCTATTGGGAGGCATTGGCGATTTCGCCGGTCGTCGATGATCGCGGAGCCATCAGCCACTACATCGGTGTTGCACCCGACATCACCGAGGGCAAGCGGGCCGAAGAGGCCTTACGCGCCTCCTTTTCCTTGCTCGACGCGACCCTGGAGGCGACCACCGACGGCATTCTGGTCGTCGACCGCAGTGGCCGGGCAAGCCGATGGAATCGGGCCTTTGTCGACATGTGGCAGGCGTCGCCATTCGCGGCCGAAAGTACGGATGAAGCCGTCGTCGTCGCACAGGCGATGCAGCGGATTACCGACGCCGAAAGTGGCCAGGTGAAGATCGCCGGACCGCAGGCGGACCCGGCGGCCAGCAGTTTCGATCAGATCGAGCTCGCCGACGCTCGCGTCTTTGAGCGCTACTCGCAGCCGCAACGGATCGGTGACCAGATTGTCGGTCGCGTCTGGTGTTTCCACGACGTGACGCGGCAGAAGCGGGTAGAAGCCGAGTTGCGCGCCAGCGAACAGCAGTTCCGGACCCTGTTCGCCGATTCACCGGTTTCAATCCTGGTCCACGACCGGGACAACGGCGAGATCATCGACGCCAACCCGACTGCCTGGAAGGCCTACGGTCTCGGCTCGCTGGCCGAACTGCAGGCGTCGGACTTCTGGCTCGACTCCCCTTACTCCTTCGTCGAAGCGCTCGCCTGGATCAGGAAGGCTGCAGCCAACGGGACGCAGCAATTCGAGTGGCTCAACCGGCGGCGCAACGGCGAGTTGTTCTGGGAACACGTCACGCTTAGCCGGCTCACCATCGGCGGCGTCGAGCGAATCCTCGCAACGACGGTCGACATCAGCGAGCGCAAGCGGGCCGAGGAAAAGCTCGCCGAGTACGGTGATCACCTCGAAGTCCTGGTCGCCGAGCGTACCCGCGCGCTCGCGCAGGCGGAGGCGGCGATCGCCGAGGCACAGGCGGCGAATGCCGCGAAGACGGAATTCCTGTCGCGCATGAGCCACGAACTGCGCACGCCGCTCAACGCCATTCTCGGCTTCGGCCAGTTGCTCGCGATGCCCGGCGATCCACCCCTCTCGGCGGAGCAGGCCGACAATGTGCAGGAGATCCTGCGTGCCGGCCACCACCTCCTCGAGCAGGTCAACGAAGTCCTCGACCTCGCACGTATCGAGAGCGGGCGTATCGACCTTTACCTCGAGGCGGTGCCGCTGGCGCCCGTCGTCGCCGAATGCGTCGCGCTCGTGCGACCGCTTGCCGAGGCGCGTCGCATCCGCATCGACACCAACCTCGACGACAGCGTCGTCTGCGCCGACCGGACGCGGCTGAAACAGGTGATCCTCAACCTGCTCTCGAACGCCATCAAATACAACCGCGAGCAGGGAACGGTCCGCGTCGACAGCGCTCGCCACGGGGATCGGCTGCGTTTTGCCGTCAGCGACAGCGGCCGCGGCATCGCCAGCGAACACCTGCCGCGATTGTTTCAGCCGTTCGAACGCCTCGAATCGTCCTATGAAGGGATCGAGGGCAGCGGGGTCGGGCTTGCCCTGACGAAACGTCTGCTCGAGATGATGGACGGGAGCATCGCCGTGGACAGCCGGATCGGCGTCGGCAGTACCTTTCGCTGCGATCTGCCGCTGGCGCTCCCGGTCGCCGACGCCCACCGACGGCGACGCCGGGTACTGCACATCGACGACCATCCGGCCAACCTGAAACTGCTGCGCAAGCTGCTTGGCGCCCGCTCCGAAGTCGAACTGGCGGCGGCCGATAGCGGCGAACTCGGGCTCGCACTGGCTCTGGCGGCGCCGCCGGACCTCATCGTGCTCGACCTCGACCTGCCGGGTGAAGAGGGTCTCGTCACCCTGAGCAGACTTCGGGCGCAGCCGGCGACCGCCGCCGTCCCGGTGATCGCCCTCACGGCCAGCGCCATGGCTGACGACGTCTATCAGGACGGGAACCAGGGAATTGCCGCCTGCCTGAGCAAACCACTGGACGTGCGCCGCTTCCGCGAGGTCGTCGACCGCCTCCTCGATGACGACAAGGATGGCACAGCACGACGCGGCGCCCGGCCAGCCACTACCGCAGGCGATATCGCGCCGCCGGCCTGGTCGCAACGATGAGGCATGCAGTCGAGCGGTCGACTTTCCGCTCGACATGGGCTGGCCTCAACCGCCGCTCAGGGCCTGCACGATCATCAGCTCGCCGGCGGCGTCGAGCGGTGTCGATAGGTCGAACACCATTTCGCGCTGCCAGAAGATCCGCATGTGACGGCGGATCGCCCCCTGTTCGTCGACCATGCGGAAGCGGATTCCCGGAAACTGCCGGTCGAGGTCGTCGAGCACCGCGCCCACGGTGCCGCCGGCCGCCTCGACCCATGCGCCGCCGGTGTAGGAGTGCAGGGCGCTCGGGATCAGCACGCGCATCGGCACCTCCTGATCCGGTCGATCGCCGTTACCGCGGATACGCGATCTCGAGCGCGTAAATCTCCGGCAGGTGACGCGCCAGCACCTCCCAGTGCGCCCCCTCGTCGCGGCTCAGCCACAGCTCGCCGCTCGTCGTGCCGAAGTAGAGGCCCACAGCCTCGGCGCGGTCGGCGCCCATCGCCTGCCGCTTCACCGTCCACCACGCCTGTTCGCTCGGCATGCCGGCATCCTGGCGCTGCCAGGTCTCGCCACCGTCACGGGTGATATAGACCGCCGGCCGGCCGCCCGGGCTGACGCGCGGCCAGACGTCCGAACCGTCCATCGGCAGCACCCACGCCACCTGGTCGTCACGCGGATGCACCACCATCGGAAATCCGATGTCGCCGACGTCCTTCGGCATCGCCTCGCCGATCCTCCGCCAGCGCTTGCCCGGCCGGTCGAGGCGGTAGATGCCGCAGTGGTTCTGCTGGTACAGACGGTCCGCATTCGTCGGGCACATGCGCACGCAGTGCGGGTCGTGGAAGCTCACCTCGTCCGGGTCGAAGCCTTGGACCACCTGCATGCCCTCGACCAGCGGCGCGAAGCTCTGCCCGCCGTCGGTCGATTCATGCACGCCGCCGCCCGACATCGCGAAATACAGATGCTTCGGGTCGCGCGGATCGACGAGGATCGAGTGCAGCTTCGGCCCATCCGGCGTGCCGTCCTGCACCGTGCCGAACCACTTGCGGTAGCGCGGATCGTCGTTGATGCACGAGAACGGTGCCCAGGTCTCGCCGCCATCCTCCGACCGAAACAGGCCCTGCGGCGAGGTGCCGGCGTACCAGACGCCGGGCTCGCCAGCGTGGGCCGGCGTCAGCCAGAAAGTGTGATCGACGCTGCGTGCCGCCAGATCGTTCTTCGCCGGAGCGAAGGCCGGCGGCTTCGCCGCCTCCTTCCAGGTCTTGCCGAGGTCGGTCGAGCGGAAGATCGTCGGCCCGAGGTGGCCGGTCTTTGCCGCCGCCAGCAGGGTGCGGCCGCCGCGCGGGTCGAGCGTCAGATGGTTGATGATGTGGCCGAGGAAATGCGGTCCATCGGCCCGCCAGGTCCGGCGCGCCGCATCGCCGTGGAAAAGCCATGCCCCCTTGCGCGTCGCCACCAGCAGCACGGGTTCGGTCGTCATAGTCGTCATCGCGAGCTCCTTTCA
>ERZ761603.1995-NODE-1995-length-14583-cov-10.608687_pt1 | contig 14583 bp, 11 predicted proteins | sample MGYA00511879_ERZ761603 | MGnify/ENA primary metagenome ERZ761603 (study PRJEB28899, sample SAMN02850040) | bioreactor sludge metagenome | biome: EBPR Sludge; feature: EBPR Bioreactor; material: flocular biomat | place: Australia: Thorneside Wastwater Treatment... | reverse complement strand
CATCGACTTGATCAGCGGGATCATCGTCGCCACGAAGGGGATGTTGTCGACGATGGCCGACAGCACCGCCGACGCCCACAGGATGCTGACGCCGGTGAGCGTGAAATCGCCGCCGGTCACGGCCAGCAACTGGTCCGCCAGCAGGCGCAGGAGGCCGGCATGCTCGACCCCGGCGATGACGATGAACAGCCCGACAAAAAAGAAGATGGTGATCCACTCGACCTCGTTGAAGACCTTGACGACGTTCTCGGATTGCTCTTCGGCGGGTTTGCCGATGTTGTCCAGCATCATCAGCAGCGCGGCACCGGCCATGCCGATCGTTCCCGAATCGAGACCCAGGGTGCGGGCCATGACGAAGGCCATCATCACCAGCGCCAGGACGAAGGCGGCCCGGCGCAATAGCCGGCGATCGGTGATCGCCTCGCCTTCGTCGAAGGCCATGACACGTGCGCGCAGATCGGCCGATGCGTGCATCCGACGTCCCCAGAGCAGATGAATCGAAACCACATGCACGAAAAGGATGACGACGATGACCGGTGCCAGGTGAATCAGAAAATCATTGAACGACAGGCCGACCTGACCGCCGATGAGAATGTTTGGCGGGTCGCCGATCAATGTCGCCGTACCTCCGATGTTCGACGCCAGGACCTGCGAAAAGAGAAAGGGATAAGGATTGACCTTCAGTGCTTCAGTGATGATCAGCGTCACCGGCACCACGAGCAATACCGTCGTCACGTTGTCAAGCAGCGCCGAGACGACGGCGGTGACCACCGCCAGCATCGCCAGGATGCCGGCCGGATTGGCTCTGACCCGCTTTGCCGACCAGATCGCCAGGTACTCGAAAATGCCGCACTTGCGGGTGATCGAGACGATGATCATCATCCCGACCAGGAGGCCGATGGTATTGAAGTCGACGCCGTCGACCGCCTGCTCCTGGGTCAGCAGGCCACACATCACCATCAGCATCGCGCCGAGCAGCGCGATGATCGAACGGTTGAGCCGTTCGCTGATGATGACGCCGTAAGTCACGATCATGACCACGGTCGACAACCAGAGCGGGTTAAGTCCGAGAAGGACCGTTGAGGTCTGCGGGAGCATCATCTGATCCTCCCGATCCGCGCCAGGACATCCCAGACGGAGACGACGCCAACCAGCATTCCCTTGTCGACGACGGGAACGATGTTGCGTTGCCGATGCAGGAAGCGCATCGCTTCCATCAGCGTCGCGTTCGGGTCGAGCACCGGAACGTCGGGGTCGAGGTGACGGCTGACCGGATCGTTGGCCACCGCGTCCATCCGTTCCTGCAGCGTCGCCAGCGTATCGCGCATGAAGCCTCCCTGGACGCGGCTGAACGGGTGTTGGGCATTTTCCTGCCAGAGGACGCGCGGCATCGCCAGTGCGATCAGCCGGCTGCGCGGCAGAATCCCGATGTAGCGGCCGTCGCTGGCGGTGATCGGCAGCGCCGGTACCCGCTTCTCGACCATGGTCTGTAAGGCGAACGACATCGTGTCGTCCGCTTTGAGGACGGCCGGAGGCTCCGACATGATCGACCGGCACAAGCTTTCAGGTGAGTGTCTCATCAAATCTCCAGGAAAAAAGGCGCACAAAAACCCTTGCGGCTGTTGGTGACAGGCAATCAGGGGAATTCGGTGTCAGTATGCCGAGCGCCAGGAAGTGTTGTCAAATCAAGCACGAACAGTCTGCTTGCGGGAGCGCGGGCGGGGGGTCTGGGCGGGGGAGCCGCGGCAGGAGATTATCCGGCGCCGGGCCTTACCCGATACCAGGCGGCGTAGAGCGCTGGCAGGAAGAGCAGGGTCAACAGGGTGGCGACGATCAGGCCGCCCATGATCGCAACCGCCATCGGTCCCCAGAAAACGCTGCGGGTCAGCGGAATCATCGCCAGGATCGCCGCCGCGGCGGTCAGCGTGATCGGTCGCGCACGGCGCACCGTCGAGCCGACGATGGCTTCCCAGCGCGAATGACCGGCCTGTTCGTCCTGCTCGATCTGATCGACGAGGATCACCGCGTTACGCATGATCATTCCCGAAAGGGCGATCACGCCGAGGTTGGCGACGAAGCCGAAGGGAACGTCGAAAAGCAGCAGCGCAAAGGCGACGCCGATCAGTCCGAGCGGAGCGGTGAGCAGTACCAGCAGCGTGCGGCCGACGTTCTGCAACTGGATCATCAGCAGCGTCACCACGCAGACCAGCATCAGCGGCATCACCGCCTTGATCGAATTTTCGCCCTTTGCCGATTCCTCGGTTGCACCACCCGCCTCGATGCGGAAACCGGGCGGCAGCCGTGCGCGCAGCGGCTCAAGCAGCGGCTCGATCTGCGCGGTCGCCGCCGGCGCCTGCAGGCCGTCGCGAATGTCGGCGCGGACGGTGAGTGTCGGCAAGCGGTTGCGACGTGCGATCATCGGCTCCTCGAGTGGGTAACGGATCTTCGCCAACTGTGCGAGCGGCACGTAGCGCCCACCGCCAATGTGGATGTTGATGTCGGCGAGCGCCGCGATCTGGCCACGCTCGTCGCCTTCCGCGCGGGCGACGACGTCGATCAACTGGTCACCCTCGCGCATCTGCGTCACCGTAACGCCGTTGAGCATCGAGTTGAGATACCCGGACAGTTCCTGCGAGCTGATTCCCAAGGCACGCGCGCGGTCCTGGTCGATGTCGATGCGGATGACCTTGGCCAGTTCATTCCAGTCGAAGTGGACTTCCTTGAGGTAGGGGTGGCTGCGCATGACGGCGGCAACTTCTTCGGCGACGCGCCGCAACTCGCCGATGTCTTCACCGGAAACACGAAAGAGGACCGGAAAACCGACCGGCGGCCCGTTCTCGAGACGCAGGACGCGCGTTCGCAGCCCGCTCCATTCACCGCCCGGGTCGGCAAAGCGCTGTTCCAGACGACGCTTGAGGTCTTCGCGCGCGGCGATGTCGCGGGTGGTGATGACGAACTGGGCAAAGCCGTCGTTGAACAGTTGCTGGTCAAGAGGCAAGTAGAAACGCGGGCTGCCGTTGCCGAGATAGTTTGCGTAGTAGTGGATCGAGCGAGCCATTTCCGGCTCGGTGAGCAGGGCTTCCACCCTTCGCGCCTGCGCTGCGGTGGCCTTGAGCGACGAACCGTTGGCCAGCCACAGGTCCACCAGCAGTTCGGGCCGGCTGGCGGCGGGGAAAAACTGCTTCTGTACGCCGTAGGCGAGGCCTGCGAGCGCGACCACGAAAGCGAAGACGGTGCTGCCGATGACCAGCCAGCGGTGGTGCAGGCACCACTCGACAGTCGCCCGCACGCGCTGGTAGAGCGGCGTCGCGTAAGGGTCCTGTCCATGGCGCTCGGCCTTGCGCTGCAGTTTTTCGGCGTCGAGTACCAGGTAACCGAGATACGGAGTAAACAATACGGCAACGACCCACGACACGAGCAGTGCAATGCTGACGACGGCGAAGATCGAGAAGGTGTACTCGCCGGCGCCGGACTTGGCGAGCCCGACCGGCATGAAGCCGACGGCGGTGATCAGGGTTCCGGTGAGCATCGGGAAGGCGGTCGACGTATAGGCAAAGGTCGCCGCGCGCAAGCGCTCCCAGCCTTGTTCCATTTTTACCACCATCATTTCGACGGCGATGATCGCGTCGTCGACCAGAAGGCCGAGCGCAATCACCAGTGCCCCGAGCGAAATCCGCTGCAGGTCGATGCCGAAGGCGTACATCAGGAGAAAGGTGACGGCGAGGACGAGCGGAATCGACAGCGCGACCACCGCCCCGGTGCGAAAACCGAGGCTGATGAACGACACCGCGAGCACGATCACCACCGCTTCGGCGAGCGAGGCCATGAACAGGTCCATCGACTGGCGAACAATCTGCGGCTGATCGGCGACGACATGGAGGTCGATTCCCAGCGGCAAGGCTTGTTGCAGGCGCTTGACCGTCGCCTGCAGTTGCTCGCCGAGGCGAATCACGTCGCCGCCCTTGTTCATCGCGACGCCAATGCCGATCGCGTCGTGGCCCTGTACGCGCATGCGCGGCGCCGGCGGATCAGCAAATCCGCGTTCGACGCGGGCGATGTCGCCGAGGCGGAAAAGTCGACCGCCGGCCTGAATGCCGATCTCACGAATGTGCGCCGGCGATTCGAAGTCGCCGGAGACGCGGATTCGCACCCGGTCGGAAGGGGTTTCGAAGAAACCCGCCGGAGTCATCGCATTCTGTCTTTGCAGCGCGTCGATGATCAGCAGCGGACTCAGGCCCAGCGTCGCCAGCTTGGCGTGCGAGATCTCGATATAGATCTTTTCGTCCTGCACGCCGAAGAGTTCGATTTTCTTCACGTCGGGAAGTTGTCGCAGCTCGCGGCCGATGCGATCGGCCTCGTGGCGCAGGCGTGCGAGGTCGAAGCCATCGCCGGTCAGCGCGTAGATGGTGATGAAGGTGTCGCCGAATTCGTCGTTGATGAACGGACCAAGAATCCCTTGTGGCAGGGTATGCCGCAGGTCGCCGACCTTTTTGCGCACCTGGTACCAGGCTTCGGGCACCTCCTTCTTCGGCGTGTAGTCCTTGAGCAGCACCGTAATCAGCGACTCGCCGGGACGCGTCTGCGAACGCAGCACATCAACCCAGGGCACCTCCTGCAGCCGGCGCTCGATGCGTTCGGTCACCTGCAGTTCGACTTCGGGTGCCGTCGCCCCGGGCCACAAGGTGCGCACGACCATCGCCTTGAAGGTGTAGTCGGGGTCTTCGGCGCGGCCGAGCTTGAAGTACGCGAACACGCCGGCCAGCATCAGGACGACGATCAGGTAGGCGATCAGCGAGCGGTGACGCAGCGCCCATTCGGAGAGATTGGGCGGCGTCATCGTAGCCGCTGGTCGTTCTGCCCGGACGTCGGCTGTGCCACCTGTGGCTCTTCGATCGCGCGCACGCGCTCGCCGCTGCTCAGCTTGTGTACGCCGGCGACGACGATGCGCTCGCCGGCCGTCACACCGCTGGCCAACACCGCGCCGTCCTCGTGGTAAGCAGCGAGGGCGACTGGCCGCAGGCTGACGGTCTCGTCGGCGCCGACGATCCACAGTGCCGGCCGGCCCTGATGCTGGAAGATCGCGCTCAGCGGAACGGTCAGGCGCGTGCTGCCGTCCGTGCGCAGGAAACGCACCTTGGCCGTCATGCCGAGCATCAGGCGAGCGTCGGGCTGACTGATCGCCACGCGCGCGGCGTAGGTGCGGGTCAGCGCGTCGGCGGCCGGTGCCAGCTCGCGCAAGGACCCCGTGTAGTGCGCGTCGTCGTCGGCCCACAGCGTGACCTCGGCGGAACCGAGAGCACGCACGTCGGGCATCCGTCCTTCCGGGATCGCGATCGCGACCTCGAGCGTGTCGGTTCGGGCGAGCCGCATCACCGCTTGCCCGGCGGCGACGACCTGCCCGACTTCGAGGGCCACCTGGGTGATGACGCCGGCGTGATCGGCCCTGAGCCGCGTGTAGGCCGACTGGTTGCGCGCCAGCTCGGCTTGCGCCTTGGCCGCCTTGAACGTCGTCTCGCGAGCGTCGAGCGCTGCCTGGCTGACAAAGTTCTGTGCGCGTAGATGACGGAAGCGGTCGCGCTCGGCACTCGCCAGTTCGAGTTGCGCTGAGGCCGCGGTCGCCGAGAGCTCGCTGTCGGCCGGGTCGATCCTCGCCAGCACCTGACCGCTGCTGACCACGGCGCCGGCGTCGACCAGCCGCGCGCTGACCTTGCCCGGAATGCGGAAAGCCAGCGGCGTTTCGTAGCGTGAGCGCACCTCTCCTGAATAGGTGAGCGCTTCTGCGCCCGCTCTCTCGCCGAGAACGCGCGTCAGCACCGCACGCGGCGGTTCAGGCGGCGGCGCTTCGCGTCCACAGGCGGCAATGAGGGTGAGCAGCGTCATGACCAGCCCGAGGCGAAGCCGGGCCTTCCAGGCTTCAGCGGAGACGTTCATCCGCCGCCTTTGTCCCGGTTGCTCCGGCAGGGTCAGGGTGATGCCGGAGACCGTCGAGGAGCAGGTCGACGTGCGTCGTCAAATAGTCGGCTGCCGTCACCTCCTGGCTGCACAGGCGCAGCGAAAAGCGCGAGATGGCGAGCATCAGCAAGGGCGCGATGATGACGCCGATCGCGGCCTCGATGTCGAGGGCGCGAAACTCGCCACCTTCGATTCCGCGGCGCAGAACGCCACGCAGCAGAGCACGGCCGCGGGTGATGACCTGTTCCTGGTAGTACTCGGCGAGCTGCGGGAAGTTGCTTGATTCACAAAGGATCAGCTTGCTGACGCCGGCCATCGGCGTACTCCCGATTTGTTGCCACCAATCGAGGAGCATTTCGCGCAGCAGGTCAGTCGCTGGCCCCCGATAATCCGCCAGCCGTTGCTCGGCGGCGGCGAGCACGGTGAGCATCCCTTCCTCGATTACCGCCTTGAACAGGGCTTCCTTGCTCCTGAAGTAGAGATACAAGGTCCCTTTGGAGACGCCAGCACGCGCAGCGACGTCGTCAAGCCGGGTGGCCGCGTAACCCCGTTCGACAAAGAGTTCGAGGGCCGCTGTCGTCAACTCCGACGGGCGCGCGTCCTTGCGTCGGCGACGGAAAGGCGCTTTTTCGGCGGGCGCGGTCTCTGTCATGGGGTGGTGGGCGTGGGCATCACGGTTATAATAACTAACTGGTCAGTAATATAGGCGTGCTGACGGTCGCCGTCAAGCGACCGCAAGGCGCGGAGTATCGATCCGGAAACCAGTCGTGGTGACGAAAGTATGCGAGTTTTCTCGGCGGCAAAGGCACCGTTTACGCTCGAGCCGCAGCGTCAGCTCGGGCAGGCCGGTGGTGGGGAAACCACCCGCCGTCGGCGTGTGCTGTTTGTGGCGTCACGGCGACGCCTGACCAGAGCGGCGGCGATCACGGTCGCCGCGGCAGTGGCGAGCAGATGCTTGAGCGTGTGGCCGGTCAGCGGCGCAGTGACGGCGGCGATCGCGTGATCGTTGAGTTCGGCCCATTTGGCGAGTGCGTAGAGGAGCAGCGCACTGGCAAACGCCAGGCGCTCGTTCCCGGACGTCTTGCCGATTGCCTGCCAGAGGGGAATCAACAGCAGCGGCAGGATCTGCAGCAACAGGTACGGACGCAGGTCGCCGCGACCTTCGCGCGCGGTCCAGTACCACCAGGCGACACTGCCCACCGCAAACAGCGCCAGCCAGCCGGTTGCCGTTCTCGAATCGCGCTGCAGTGCGTCGCCGCGCACGCCGGCCAGCAATCCGGCACAAGCGAGTGCGATCGGGACGCGATCCCAGACGAGTCGTGCATCGTCGGGTGCCAGATGATAGTAGGTCGAACCGAAAGCCGTCATCAGCAGTCCGACCAGGAACAGTCGATAGCCCGCTTCGCCGTCGCCGCCGGTCGGCCTGCGCAGGAGGCCCCAGACGGCGACCAGGGCAAAGCCCAGGTTGGAGAATACATCGCAGGCATGCGGAATTCCGAACAAGACGCTGTGGTCGGCGAACGCGTGGTAGTCGGCGAGTTGTTCGATCGGACCGTGCACCAGGCCGGCGATCACCAGCACGGTGACGATGATCGGCGGCAGCAGGGTTGGCAAGCGGCTGTGGGCAGGCATCGTCGACGTATCCTTGAGGCTCGAGTAACGGGTCAACAATGGGCGAAAAACGCAAAAACGGAAACCTTGGCGCAGACAGTCGCACAGAATAGAATGCCGGGTAGCAAATAGCGAGACCGCAAAGGATGACTGAAGCCGAACTCCTGCTTTCGACCCTGAAAAAGCGCCTCAAGGTCCAGGGACTGTCGTACCGTGAACTGGCGTCGAAACTGGGTGTTTCGGAGGCCAGCGTGAAACGCGTCTTTTCCACTCAGCGTCTGAGTCTGGACCGTTTGCTGCAGATCAGCACAGTGCTTGGGCTGACCCTCGCCGAACTGGCGCAGGATGCAGTACTCGACGACCAGAGACTGCAGACGCTCAGTGAGGTCCAGGAGCGCGAGCTGGTGGCGAACGAAAGGCTGTTGCTGGTCGCCGTCTGTGTCCTCAATCAGTGGACGGTCGCCGATATCGTCGGTACTTATCGCCTGTCGGAAGCGGAGTGCCTTGCTTGTTTGCTCAGGCTCGACGAGTGGCAGTTGATCCAGCTTATGCCGGGGAACCGCATCCGACTCAATGTCGCTCGCAACTTCGACTGGTTGCCGCGCGGGCCGATCCGCAGTTTTTTCCGGGAACGCGGTCTGGGTGACTTCCTCAATTGCGATTTCGCGCGCGAGGACGACACGATGGCGTTCACGCACGCGATGTTGACCGACGTGGCGATCGTTCGCCTGCAGGACGAAGTGCAGCGTCTGCGGCGCAAGCTGGGTGAACTGCACGCAGAAAGTCTCGCCGCTCCGCTGGTGAAAAGGCGCGGGATAAGCTTGCTCCTGGCCATGCGCGAGTGGGAGTTGCGCGGCTTTGTCGCCTTGCGGCGCTGAGCGCGTGACGCAACCGTGAACACCGTTGGCCGCGTGTGTTGCCTGCTGGCAGCAACCAGTCTGTCGACCGCAGGCGCCGCGCTTGAGGAAAATTCTGTCCCAGCTTCCGAGGAACCGATGCATTGGGACTTCGTCCCGGGGCGCTATACGCTGATCGGTCGTGATCCGGATAGCGTCCGGACCTATACCGGCAAAGCAAGAATCGAACGCGTCGGCAATCGTCTCAAGCTGACACGCCGCGTCGCCGGTCGCACGGATAGTGCCTATGGCGTCGTCCGTCGTGCCGACCCCGGCGAAGCCTGGGTGCTTGAGTTCAAGTGGCAGGCGCAACGCCCGATGGAGATGATCTGTCTCGTCAGCAGCGACCTCGACAACTATGCGCGCCTGACCTGTCATTGGGGTGTCGCCCGCAATCCCCATCGACAGCCCGGGATGGAAGCGTACTTCGCCCAGGAGCCCTGGGATCCCGTTCCGCCCTGACCACCCGTTGGCTGGAGTCAGGTCCAGCCCGGCTTGGCGGCCATCAGATGGAAGACGATCACCCTCGCGATCAACGCCGGACAGGCGGGCCATTCTCCGCCTCGTGCATGGTGCCCGTCGTCGTCCGGCAGCGGTCAACCCTGTCAGCTGTCGTGCGGTTGCGCTGCCGCGAGTCAGGCCGGCTGACGAAGCTTGCCCCAGGCGCTCCAGCTGAAAACCAGGAGGCCCAACCAGATCAGACCGAAACTGAGCAGTCGGGCGCGCTGCATCGGTTCGCCGAAAAGCCAGACTGCGGTGGCAAACTGAAGTGTCGGGTTGATGTACATCAGCATGCCGACGGTCACCAGATGCAGGCGCTGTGTAGCCGCGGCGAACGCCATCAAGGGTAGTGCAGTCAATGCGCCGGCGCCGATCAGTAATGCTGTTGTCGTCGGCCCATGACCGGAAAACACCGGGTGGCCGTTTCCCTGCTGCCAGCAGGCGTAAACTGCGCACAGCGGCAGCATGGCCAGAGTTTCCAGCCAGAGACCGGAGACGGCATCGACTGGAAGCTGTTTGCGCACCAGCCCATAGGTACCGAAGGTCGCGGCCAGAAAGAGCGACACCCAGGGCAGACTGCCGACAGCGACAATCTCGTTGCCGATGGCGACGACGGCCAAGGCGACTGAAGTCCATTCCAGCGGGTTCAGGCGCTCCTTCAGAACCACCAGCCCAAGCAGCACATTGACCAGCGGGGTCAGGAAGTAACCCAGACTTGAAGCGATGACCTGGTGGTCGGCGACGGCCCACAGAAAGACCAGCCAGTTGCTGCCGATCAACAAGGCCGCGAGCGCCAGCATGGCGAGTTGGCTGCGGTCTCGACAAACGGCTGCCACCTTGCTCCATTGACGGCGAAGCGTCAGCAGAACTGCGACCAGGACGCAGGCCCAGACGGCGCGATTGCTGAGCACGTCCATCGGCGCAAGATCGGACAACTGGCGGAAGTAGAGCGGGAAGAAGCCCCAGATTCCGTATGCGAGCAGGCCGAATCCGATGCCGGCCAATTGGCGGCTGGCCGTCATGGCCGGCCGTTCACTCCGCAATCCTCGCCGAAGGCCAGGGCTCGCCGGACCACCGACGGCAGTAGGGCACGCACGCACATCGAAGCATCTTGCCACAGAAGCGGCCACCCTGAGCCCACGACCTTTTCCCTCGTCAACTGCCCAGGGCAAGCGCATGAATCTTATCACTACACCGCTCAGAACGCTATGAACAGCCCTTTCGTAACTCCTTGAGGGTAAAAGATTATCTTCGATAGGCCACGAAGTGGGCCTGCATGCGCCTGCCCTGGCGTCAGCGGGCGGATGAGCGATGGAGGGGCGCCATCTCCTATAATGCGCGTCTTTTCATGCTGCCGGCTCAGTGCTGGCGCCCCGATGCGTATCCTGTTGGTCAAGACCTCATCGCTCGGTGATGTAATCCACAACCTGCCGGTTGCCAGCGATCTTCGCCGCGCTTTCCCGGAGGCGGTGATCGACTGGTGCGTCGAGGAAGGACTGGTCGCGATTCCCCGTCTGCATCCGGCCGTCGCGCAGGTGCTTCCGGTGGCCATCCGGCGCTGGCGCCGGCACTTGAGCCGGCCTTCCACCTGGCGAGAAGTCAGTGCTTTCTGCCGTCGCCTGCGTGCGCAGACTTACGACGCTGTTCTCGACACCCAGGGTCTGTTGAAGAGCGCAGCGATTGCACGCCTGGCCCGCGGCAGGCACTACGGCTATGCGGCGGAAGCCGCGCGCGAACCGCTGGCTGCGCGTTTCTACGATGCCACCTTCGTCATTCCGCGCAATGTCCATGCCGTTACGCGCAACCGCTGGCTGAGCGCCGCGGCGTTCGATTACCCGGTTGATCTGCCTCTCGATTACGGTATGCAGCCGCCGCGGGTCGAGGGCCGACCACAGACCAAGGATCGCGTCGCGCTGCTGACGGCGACCAGTCGCCACGACAAGCTGTGGCCGGAAGACCACTGGTGCGCGCTGGCACGAGCGCTGGTGGCGCGCGGCCTGACGCCGGTGCTGCCGTCTGGCAGTGTGGTGGAGCGCCAGCGCGCCGAACGCATTGCCGCCGCCGCGCAGGGAGCGGTGCTCCCGCCAGCGCTGAGCCTCGTCGAGATGGCGTCGTTGCTTGCTGGCTGCCGGTTGGCGATTGGGGTCGATACCGGCCTTTCCCATCTTGCCGCCGCCCTGAAGGTGCCGGTGATTGCCCTCTACGTGTCAACCGAGCCGGCGTTGACCGGGGTGTTCGGTAGCGGCTTCGTACGCAATCTCGGACGTAGCGGCGCGCCACCGGCGCTGACCGAGGTGCTGACGGTCGCCGAGCACGCCTTGCGCTGATGTCACGACTGCTCTACTCGCTGCTTTTCCTGCTCGCCATGCCCCTGGTCTGGCTACGGCTGCTCTGGCGGGCACGCCGGCAACCGGAGTATCTGCAGCACCTCGCTGAGCGACACGGTTTCTACGCCGCTCGGCCGGCGATGCCCTTGATCTGGTTGCACGCGGTCTCGGTCGGTGAAACGCGAGCCGCTGAGCCCTTGATCGCCGCGCTGATGCGCGACTACCCCGAGCACGTCCTGTTATTGACGCACATGACGCCGACCGGACGGGCTACCGGGCGCGAGTTGTGCGTCAAGTACCCAGGCCGGGTGACTCAGGCCTACCTGCCGTATGACTTGCCCTTCGCCTGCCAGCGTTTCCTCGCACACTTTCGGCCGCAAGTCGGTTTGTTGATGGAAACCGAGTTGTGGCCGAATCTGATCACAGTCGCACACCGGCGTCGGGTTCCGCTGGCGCTGGTTAACGCCCGCCTCTCGGCACGTTCGCTGCGCGGCTATTCGCGGCTGCGAGGTCTGCTTGGTCCGGCGCTGGCCTCGCTGAGCGCGGTTGGTGCGCAGACTGCGGCCGACGGCGAACGCCTGCAACGGCTGGGTGCCCGCGAAGTCGAGATTACCGGCAATCTGAAGTTCGACGTCACTCCGCCGGCGGCAACGCTCGAACTCGGTGCCCGCTGGCGGCAAGAGCTTGGAGGGCGTCCAGTGTGGCTCGCCGCGAGTACACGCGAAGGCGAAGAAAGCCTGATTCTCGATGCGTGGGCCGCTCTGGGTAAGAGCGACCTTTTGCTGGTGCTGGTTCCTCGGCATCCGCAACGCTTTGCCGAGGTCGCCGGTCTGCTTGCCGAACGGGGGTACGCCTTCAGGCGGCGGAGCGACGGTGCGCTACCCGATCGCTCGGATGGCGTCTGGCTGGGTAATAGCATGGGCGAAATGGCCGCCTATTACGCGCTGGCCGATGTGGCGCTGATCGGCGGGACACTCTTGCCCTGCGGTGGGCAGAACCTGATCGAAGCCGCGGCTTGCGGCTGTCCGGTCATGCTCGGGCCGCATAGTTTCAATTTCGCTCAGGCGAGCGCGGATGCGATCGCCTGTGGCGCTGCGCGGCGGGTTGCCGACGCCACTGCGGCGGCGCTTCTCGTTCGCCAGCTATTGACCGAAGCGGAGAGACGACAACTGCAGTCCATGCGCAGCGCTGCGCTGAGTTTCAGCCAGGCGCATCGTGGCGCGAGCGCACGGACGATGGCGCTGATCCGGCGCCTCATGGCGCTTCGAGAAGGGTGTTGATCCGTTCCAGGTCGGCTTCGGCGAGCGCGCCGACAGCGGCCTTGAGCTTGAGCTGGGAAAGCAGGGTGCTGAAGCGTGCACGTGCCAGGTCACGGCGTGTGACGTAGACCTGGTTTTCCGCGTTGAGAACGTCGATGTTGATGCGCACACCGACTTCGTAGCCAAGACGGTTCGATTCCAGCGAGCTCAGACTCGAAACCAGCGCTGCTTCGAGCGCCCTCACTTCGGCCAGACCGTTGACGACGCCGAGGTAGGCCTGGCGGGCGTTAAGCGCCGAACTGCGGCGCGCGTTGTCGAGGGTTGCCCGTTCGGCGTCGCGCCGGGCGATCGCTTCTCGGGTTCGCGAGTTGACCGCACCTCCCTGAAAGATCGGGATATTGAGCTGCAGCCCGACTTGGCGGTTGGTCGTGTCGACCTCGCCGAGGCCAAACTGTCCGGGCCCATTGTTGCTTCCATAGTTGGCAACGACGTCGAGTGTCGGATAGTGGCCCGCGCGGTTGATGGCGACCGCTTTGCCGGCAGCCTCCGCGGCGGCTTGTTGCGCCTGCACGGCGAAATTGTCGCGTTCGGCGGCCTCGACCCACGGTTCCATGTTCGCCGGCTGGGGTGGTTCGAGCAGCGCCTTTGGCTTCAGGCGATTCAGCTCGCCGGGATCGCGGCCGATCAGAACGCGCAGCGCATAGCGTTTGACCTCGAGTTCGCTTTCGGCGGCGATCTCCTGTGCGGTAGCGAGATCGAAACGCGACTGCGATTCGTAGGTATCGGTGATCGTCGCCGTTCCCACCTCGAAGTTCTTCTTGGCCTGCGCGAGTTGCTGGGCGATGGCGGCCTTGTTCGCCTGCACGGCACGCAGATTCTCGATCGCGACGAGGACGTCAAAATACGCCTGTGCGACGCGCACGATCAGATCCTGGCCGGCCTGGGCAAAAGTCGCTTCGCTCTGCATGACGAGCAGCTTGGACTGGTCGTACTGGACCCAATTCTGCCAGCGGAACAAGGGTTGCGTCAGCGCGACGCTGTAGGCATTGCTGTTGTAGCGGTTGCGGTAGTGTGCCGTGTCTACGGCGGCCTTGACGTCGTAGCTGGTATCGTTCCAGTACGTATTGCCGCTGGCACTGATCGTTGGCAGCAGTCCGGCCAGCGCTTGCGGCTGCTTCTCCCGCCCCGCCTCGGCGGCAGCGCGCGCAGCGGCATATTGGGCATCGTAGCTCAAGGCCTCGCGATAGACCTGCACCAGATCGGCAGCCAGCGCTGACAGTGCGGTGCCGACGAGAAACAGGACCAGGCTCGACCGGAGAAGAGCGCGTTTCAGCGACATGGGCGCTGGCCCGACGCCTTCCGGATCAGAAGGGGCCGCCATTCGTCCGGGATGAACGCGCTCAGTTTGTCAGCTGTGGTCAAGCGCGGCCCTAGAAGACGAAGCGCTGGCGGTACTTGGCGGTCAGGGGGGCGACCACGGTTTCAAAAACGTTGATCGTGTTGTAGGCCCTGTCGTCCGTACAGATGACCAGACGCGCATCCATCACGGGAGGGGCGCCGATAAAGCCGAGCAAGCGGCCCCCCGGCTTCAGCTGCTGCAGGAATTCGTGGGGCAACTCCGGCAGCGAACCTGAAATGACGATGACGTCATAGGGGGACGGCCCTGACCAACCCCTTGAAGCGTCACCGATTTCAACGCTGACGTTGGCGATGCCCGCCAGGCGCAGATTGCGGCGGGCCGCTTCTGCGAGTACAGGATCGATCTCGACGGTGAATACGTACTCCGCTTTTGCCGCCAGCAGAGCCGCCATGTATCCGCTACCGGTACCGACTTCGAGCACGGAGTCGGTACTCCTGACTCCGACTTCCTGGAGTACGCGGGCGTCAATCTTCGGTGGCAACATCGTCTGACCGTTGCCGATTGGCAGTTCGAGATCGGCGAAGGCCAGCGCCTTGAGTGCGGCGGGGACAAACAGTTCACGCTTGACCTCGGCGAGCACTGCCAGCACTTCCGGGGCGAGCACTTCCCAGGGCCGG
>ERZ761603.1992-NODE-1992-length-14595-cov-10.559560_pt1 | contig 14595 bp, 10 predicted proteins | sample MGYA00511879_ERZ761603 | MGnify/ENA primary metagenome ERZ761603 (study PRJEB28899, sample SAMN02850040) | bioreactor sludge metagenome | biome: EBPR Sludge; feature: EBPR Bioreactor; material: flocular biomat | place: Australia: Thorneside Wastwater Treatment... | reverse complement strand
TCTACCTGATCTCGCCGGATGGCAAATATCTTGACATGCAAACCGACTCCCTGCCCCGCGAACTCAGGGGACAGATCGAAGATTTCATCGGCATTACCATTCCCAAAATCCGCCTGCCGATCCGCGAGGGGAGTCATACCCAGTACCTGATTTCCCGCACCGAAGGGACACTTGCGGACGACCCGGCGGAGATCCAAAAATGGGTGCTCGAATTCACGGAAACCACCTTCCTGCCGAATGTGCTGCGTGCTCCCATCCGTACCATTGTTCCGCGCATCATCAACCTGTTGGGCGTTCGCTCGACCATAGCCATTCCGCTTGTATCCTCCGGACAGACCATCGGGTTGATGGATTTCTCAAGTTCCAACCGTTTCACCGTGGAAGACATGGAACGTTTGCTCCTTATCAGCCGCCAGATGACGGCCATCCTCATGCGCAAGCAGGCTGAAGCAAATATTGAGACGCATCTCAAACGCATTACCGCCCTGAATGAGATCGACCGTGCCATCGGTTCGAGCCTCGACATACGCCTCTCGTTGGAAGTCTTGTTGAAAGAAGTCGTTTCGCAACTTGGAGTGGATGCCGCCGATGTACTTCTGATGAACCCGGTCGATTCGTCATTGGAATATATCCTGGGCAGGGGCTTCCGCACATCGGGTATACGGCAAACGCGGGAAGTGTTGGGGCAGGGGCTGGCGGGAAAGGCTGGTCTGGAACAAAAAGCGCTGCATATCCCTGACCTGAAAGCAGTTGGACGGGAATTCAACCGTGCAGAATTACTAAAAGGTGAGGAGTTCGTGGAATACTTCGGAGTGCCTTTGCTCGCCAAGGGTGCGTTGAAAGGGGTCTTGGAGATCTTCAACCGTACGTCTCGCCTGCCCGATCCCGATTGGATCACATACCTCGAAACACTGGGCGGGCAGGCATCCATCGCCATCGACAGCGCCGAGTCGTTCGCGACCATCCAGCGTTCGAACCAGGAATTGATGTCCGCCTACGACGCCACCATTGCAGGCTGGTCGCACGCCATGGACCTGCGCGACAAGGAAACCGAAGGACATTCCCAGCGGGTGACCGAAATCACACTGCAACTTGCGAGCCGGATGGGTGTCAAACAGCAGGACCAGATCCACATCCGCCGTGGCGCACTCCTGCACGACATCGGCAAACTGGGCGTGCCCGACCACATCCTGCTCAAACCCGGGAAGTTGACCGAGGAAGAATGGGAGATCATGCGAAAGCACCCCACGCATGCCTACGAGATGCTCCTGCCCATCGCCTATCTTGAACCCGCGTTGGATATCCCCTATTGCCATCATGAAAAGTGGGATGGGACCGGCTATCCGCGCGGACTCAAAGGTGAGCAGATCCCTCTGGCCGCGCGCATTTTCGCTGTTGTGGATGTCTGGGATGCGCTGCGCTCGGATCGTCCCTACCGCCCGGGCTGGGAGCTGGACCGCATCCGCGAATACATCCGGGCAGAATCTGGCAAACACTTCGAGCCGCGGGTGGCGGAGGCATTTTTGAAAATGCTCGAGGGATCGCCGGAGATGCAATAACACGCAGTACTGCGAGGTTCACCTTCCTGGCACTGCCCGCCAGGGCAAGTGTGCGGTATTTTTCAGGCAGTTCCTTCGTTCAGTCGAGTATTCCCACCCCGGCGAGTTTTTCGATCACGCCCACCACCGCCGAATTATCCAACTCGCCCATGCCCTGCTCGATCATCATCTTGAAGAACTTCGTGTGCTCCTCCGCCGATGAAAGGGGGATGGCATATTCCCTTGCCGTATCCAGCACGATGCCCATATCCTTCAACTGCATATGCGCTTTGAAGCCGGGAGCGCGGTTGCCGTCGAATAGACGCGGCGGTTTGACGTCGAGAGTCCAGCACTGCGCTGCGCCGCCTTTGATGGCGTCCACCACCTTGCGCGGATCGACGCCCGCCTTCTTCGAAAAGACCAGCAGTTCGCCCATCGCCACCATCTGCGCCGCGACCATGATCTGATTCGCAGCCTTTGCCACCTGTCCCGCTCCCGCCTCGCCGACGTGGGTCACGCTTTTGCCCATCGCCTGAAAGACCGGCATCGCCTTCTCCAGCGCTTCCGCCTCGCCCCCGACCATGATCGTCAACGTGCCGTTCCTGGCGCCGATATCCCCGCCTGAGACCGGGGCATCGAGGGAGAACACGCCTTTCTCCTTCAACTTCGCCGCGATCATTCGCGCGGAGGCGGGTTTGATGGTCGAGTTATCCACCACGATCATGCTGGGACGCGCGCCAGCGATGATTCCGTTGGTTTCATCCAGTACGACCAATTCCACATCGGGCGAATCGGGCAGGTTGGTGAAGACGATATCCGCCTGTTCTGCAACTTCTTTTGGAGAATTTGCCGCAGTTGCCCCTTCTGCAACCATTTCATCCACCGCGGCGCGCGAGCGGTTGTGAACCACCACCGAAAAGCCTGCCTTGAGGATATTCCGCGCAATGGACTTGCCCATCAACCCCAAACCGATATAACCAACTCTTAACATGAAGAGACTCCTTGAATGAGAATGACGCGATTATACCCAGCGTGGTCATTTCCAAATGGGGATTTCGACCGTTGGTGCGGTGATCTTCATCATCGTGTCGAGCATACCCAGATTATTGACCATGAGCAACAGGACAAAGGCGAGCAAAAGAATTTGAAACCAGCGCTTTCCAGCAAGTTCACCCCAGGCTAAAGCGAGGAAGAGCAGGATGGCATAAGTCCAGTTCGTGGAATAGAGGAAGACGTCCTTGCCGTAGCGCAGGTGGAGGAGAAAGTAAAACAGAAGGGTGACGATGAACGCCAGGGAAAAGCCGTTATCCTGCCTGCGGATGTTTTTCAGGAAAAAGACCCCGCCGAGAATGAGCAGCCCCGCCCAGATGATTGCCAGCCCGTCGCCCAACAGCGTTTCGTAATTCGCCAGCTGCATCGGGTCTTTTTTGATCGAAGCGCGGAACATCCACACTTTGGGGAAGGGCAGCCCGTCGCGGATGATGACCGGCTCGGGCGCGACGAAACTATGCAGGATCATCACCCGGGCAAGATAGTCCGCCCGTTGAACGGTGACAGGGAATTGGTTATGTCCCTCACCTTCGAGGGTGGCAACGTCCCAGAAGTAGGGCGAGGAATCGGGGTAGATGAAATTGTTCAGCAGGGATAAGGGTACGACGAATGCGCCGACGATCAGTCCGTAGATGATGGTCTGTTTGATGTTCCGCTTAACGAAGAAGTGAGAGATGAAAGTCTGCGCCACGTTCGAGATGGTGATGCCGAAGGCGGTCAACCCGGCGATGGCTTGCAGATAGAGCGGCTTGTCTTTGAGCAGAAGGACCAGGAACGTGAGAGCGACAGCCGAAAGGTAGATATAACTTTCGATGACGGAACCAAACACGAGCTGGGTCGAGGAAGCGCCAAAGAGGGCGGCGATCAACAGCGCGAAGAGCGGATTCCCAATCTTATGCTTGATAAAGTACCAGACGAGATAAACGCACAACGCGCCGACCATTGCATTCAGGGTGAACGCGGCGAAGAGTTTATCGCCGTTGAATAGAAATCCCAAAACCGCGACCAGGGGGCGGACGATGAGCAGGATGAAGGGATGCGCGGGACGCCAGTAGTAATCCTCGTAGGTCGGCATGGTGAAGCGATAGCGATAGAGGTTGCCATCAGCATCGAAGAAGACATCATCCGCGTCGTAATGGGGGCGGTTGAAGACCGAGGCAAAGAGCAGGTAGACGCAAAAGAATAAAATGGCTGTGAGCAAACCGCCGAGGTTTGCTTCGATGAAAATATAGATGCGGGATTCTTTCCAATTCTTTTTGCGCCCCACGCTGACTACGATCATCGCAATGAAAAAAGCGGGGATCAGCGCGTTGACAAAGGAAACCCGTACCGCGGCATCGAGATGAAAGGTCAGCGGGTCGAACAGGTTGGGGTAGGGCGTTGCAAGGTTATACGAGGCGGGCAGGAGATAAAACAAAGCCGCAAAAAGGATTACCGCGAGCGCAGTTTCGAGCCGGTTCGCAGTGAAGTCCCGGCGTACCCGGTCGAGCAGGTAATAGCCGAACAGGTTGACGAGACTATGGATCAGGATCGTCCATAACGCGACTTGAAGCCCGGTCTTGTAGAAATTTTCCAAATAAGCAACCGCAAAATAGCTCGCCGGGATGCCCAGCAGCCATGCCAGCGGAAGACGTTTATCGAGAGTTTGCAAGTCGTTTATCCTTGTTTCGATGGATTGTAACGGAGCCAAAAGTCTCATGACCTTTGACAAACCTACAGCGTGAGTCGATGGACTCCGCCATATTGGTGATCAGGGTTTGCTTTTTCATAATCTGGGTATTCTCTTTGGCGAACGACAGTTCTTTGGGTTCAACGCAGATGCATGTATGATGCCCAAAGCATGATCAGGATCAAACGCGAGTTGTTGAGCATCAAAAGAGCGGCGAACCCCAGCAGTGAAAACTGGAACCAGCGTTTGCCTGAAAGTTCGCGCCACGCCAGCGCCAGGAAGAGGGTGATGGCATACGTCCAGTTGACGGAATACAGGAAGACATCCCTGCCGTAGCGCATGTGAAGCACAAAGAAGAACAGACAGGTAAAAAAGAAGGTAAAGGCGAAGCCGTTATCCCGTTTGAAGAGATTCTTGAGGAAGAGAATTCCGCCGATGGCGACGAAGGCGAGCCACACCGCGACCAGCGCATTGCCGAGAATAGTCTCATAACGGGCGATCTGCAATGGCGCTTTTTTCAATGCGGCACGGAACATCCATACTTTGAGAAAGGGGATATCTTCCTTCAACAAAAGCGGGTCCGGCGAAATGAAGCTGTGCAGAAGCATCACCCGTCCGAGATAATTGGCGCGTTGGAAGGTCGACTCGAAAACATTCTTTTCTTCGTATTGCAGGGTGGAGACTTCCCACAGATAGGGATGCGCCTCGGGGTAGATGAAATTGTTGAGCAGGTTCAGCGGAATGACCAGCGCGCCGATGATGAGTCCATAGATGATGATCTGCTTGATATTTCGCCTGACGAAGAAATGGGCAATGAGGGTCTGGACAATGTTCGAGATGGTGATGCCGAAAGAGGCAAGCCCGGCAATGACCAGCATGTAAAGCGGCTTGTCTTTCAACAACAAAATAATGAAGATCAATGCCGCCGCGCCGAGAAAGATATAGTTCTCGATCAACGAACCGAACGCAAGCTGGGAGGTCGAAGCGCCGAACATCCCGGCGATCAGCGAAGCATAAAGCGGGTTTCCCGATGTTTCCTTTACAAAATACCAGACGAGAAAAACACACAGCGCCCCGGTCAATGCGGTGACGATGAATGCGCCGTACAGCATATCCCCTTTCAGGAAGAGCGAGATCATCCACACCAGCGGGCGAACGATGATGAGCACATACGGGTGTACCGTGCGCTCGTAATAATCCTGGTAATGCTCCGTCCCAAAACGCATACGGTACAACCTGCTATCGGTGTCGAAGAAAATATCGTCGAAGCGAAAGATGGGCTGGTTGAAGATCGAGCCGAGCAGGAAATAGACCGAGAAGAAAAGCCCGGCGAGGATCAAGCCGCCGAGGTTGGAATCCACGAAGCGATAAAAGCGGCTCTGACGAAACCCCCTGCGTTCGGATTCCCTCACCATCCACATGGAGATAGGAAGAGCCGCCGCAGCCCCGACGAGGAAGCTGGTCAGCGTTTCAGGGGCATGGGCATACGCTGAAGCATCGAACTGCCGCGGAAAGCGACTCGCCATGTGTACAAGCCCCGCGAAGAAAACGACGACCGACATCGCCAGCACAATGGAGATGACAGCATCCAGGATGTTTGTCTTGAATTTTTCCGCCAGCCTGCCAAAGATGAAATAAGCAAATAAAGTCACCACTGCATGAACGATGACCGAAATCAGGGCGATCTCGATCAAAGTTTTGTAATAGGCATCCAGAAAACCGATGGCGATATAACTGACGGGTCCAGCCAACGCCCAGGCGGAGGGGAGACGTTTGTTCAACATATTTTATCGGAGCGTTTGGAGTTTACCACAGGCTTAAATCAGACTTGAATTTTCCATTACAAACGATTTCATCGATTGAAACGGAAGAGTCTATTTACGGAGGTCCGCCGGGACACTGCACCCTGGTATCTAGACTTGCATACTTAAGACTTTCAATATCGTCAAAATCAAAACTCCATTATTCCAACCCAATAGAATAAGGAATCCCAGCAAGAGTATCTGGAACCATCGACGATCAGCAAGTATTTGCCATGCAAGACCCATAAAAAGTATAAGTGCATATGTCCAATTGGGTGTGTAAAGGAAAAATTCCTTGCCGTAACGCAGGTGGAGCCCCATGTTGAGGAGTATGCATCCGATCAATCCAATGGGAACCCGCAGGTGTAAATTCTCTCTGAGTTTTGCCACGAACAAGACCACGCCAAGGAGAATCAGCACCAGCCATACCCACGAGGTGACATTCTGTATTGGCATGTCGTAACGGCTTAGTTCTTCAATCTCTGGCTTAAAGAAGCGGAACTGAATGAAGGGAATATCTTTATCATAGAAAATGGGAGATGGAGCGACAACATTGTGAAAGAAGAAACCGCGTGGAAACGCTTCGATCCGCAACGCGTTCAGCGGAAAAAGATTCTGCTGTTCAGCTTGCAGGGTGGACGGAACGAAGAAGAACGGGTGCGCATCGGGGTATAGCAGGTTGTTCAAGAGGGTCAGCAGGACCAGCATGACGATCACCGAAACGATAAATCGAATCGTTTGTTTGACGTTCGGTTTGACCGTAAAAAGCGCGATCACATTCTGTGCGAAATTTGTATATGTGATGCCGATCGTCACCAGGCTTGCGGCAATCAATGCCGGGAGCGGCCGATCCTTGATGAGCAGGACGAAGAACAGAAGTAAACTCGCAGCGAGGAAAATGTATGACTCGATGAGCGAGCCGAAGACAAGGTGCGAAGCGGTCAATCCCAAAAGAGACGCGATCAGCGAAGCGTAGACAGAGTTTCCAGATGTTGTCTTTATGAACATCCACGCAAGGTACACACATACTGCGCCGCCCAACGCCGTGAAGAGATACGCGCCCCAGAGTTTGTCTCCTTTTAGAAGAAAGGCGAGCAAGTCCACGGGAGGTTTGAAGAGCAGTAAAACAAAAGGATGCACCGAGCGATGATATAAATCCGCCCAGCGGTCGGTCGTCAGGCGGACGCGCCAGTTCGCCACATCAGCATCGAAGAAGATATCGTCCACGTCGAAGTGCGGGTCGTTGATGGTGGAGGCGAAAATAAGATACAAGACGAAAAATGCCAGAGAAAGGGAAAGTCCTGCCAGGTTGGCGCTGACGTAAGCATAGACTCTCGTCGACTTGATCCAGTTATAAAAACCACCGAATTTGAGTTTGAGATGGAACCACGCCTGCCATGGCAGGGCAAGCAAACTGGTGAATAAAAATACGGTGCGCGTCTTTCCATTCAAAACAAAATATGAGATGGGGAATAATGACACCTGCTGACTGGCATTGAAAAGCCAGAGGATACAAAAAGCCATCAGTATGAATAACGCCGTGTGAATGACAGCATCGAACCAGCGCTCGTCTGCCACGCGCCGCGCCCTGCCCATGAAAAAATATCCGCCCACGCCGAGTGCAGCCTGCAAAATGAGGGTCAACAGGATGACCTCGGCCGGACTGGAATAAAAGTTATCGAGGAAGCTGATAAGTACGAATGAAAAGAAGCAGGCAAACAGCCATGCGCCGAACACGCGGGAACGTCCGCCCGCTTCGGCAAGGGATTGGAGAGAAGATGCAGTGGGAACGATGAGCAGAAGGGAGAGGATGAAGAGGAGGGGGAAAATCGGTAATTGGTAATTGGTAATTGAAAGCGTAAGGAGGACGGTGATCAATGCCCATGCCAGTAGAAACCATCGAAAACCAGTAGAAGCACTTAAGAATTCGCTTTCAAGGGAAGGAAAGGTATATAACAGAACGACAAATGCCGCGCCAAAAGGGATGAGGATGAGGAATAATTGATCGATGGGCGCGCGCGAGTTGAGGTCGAAATACGTTTCAGCCAATGTCGATGAAACTAGATAAGCTGCAATAAGGCTGACCAAGCTGCGACCAAATATCCGCCAGAGATTCTTCATTTAAATTCCCGCTTTTGGCTCGCTAAACCTGGCAGTCCACCTGCCGAGACCGAAGCCCTTACCGCGCGCACGATGGCTTGTGCAAATACTTCTGCCGCGAACGCGCCAACCAAGGAAAGATCAGCCTTCTTTCCGCCGGTCGCAAGCGCAAAGATCGTATCGCCGTCGAATTGCGTGTGAGCCGGTCGCACCGCGCGCGCCAAACCGTCATGCGCCGTCTGCGCCACACGGGTCATCTCCGCTTTGGAGAAGTCCGCGTTGACAGCAACCGCGCCGATCACCGTATTCCTTTTTGGCGTGCGTTTAAAGCTAAGCGAACCAAGCAATTCCATTGTCTTCTTTTCGCTTCGGATTCCCGCCACGAACTCACCTGTTATCGGATCATATACATCGCCCAAAGCATTGACGGCAACGATCGCACCCACAACGATCCCATTCCCAAGTTGGATGCTTGCGCTTCCGATTCCCGATTTCATCGCTTGACTCTTCCCAAGCATTTTGCCCACGCTCGCACCTGTCCCTGCCCCCACCACACCTTCAGATGATTCGTTCTTTGAAGCACTCAAGCAAGCTTGATATCCCATCTTCGCATCCGGCCGGATATTGGGATCGCCCAGATCAAGGTCATACAAAATAGCAGAGGGTACGATGGGAACGAACGCCTCACGAGTCTGGAACCCGATCTGTTTCTCTTCGAGGTAGCGCATCACCCCCGATGCCGCATCCAACCCAAAGGCAGAGCCGCCTGCCAGCATCACCGCATGGATCTGTTGAACCAAATTGCCCGGGTCCAACAGGTCTGTTTCGCGCGTGCCAGGCGCGCCTCCGCGCACATCCACACCGGCAACCGCCCCTTTGCGGCAAAGGATAACAGTGCAGCCGGTCAGCGCTTTTTTATTTTGCGCGTGTCCCACCTCGATACCGGGTACATCGGTGATGGAGTTGCGGAGTTTTTGCATGGACTACTTAAAGGTGACAGTCACCTCAAAGATGATTGTCACCTGCCCAGTTCTTGAATTAATTGCAGGAATTCCGCCCAGTCATCTTTATCCATCCAAATGTCGATGTTGTCGAACGAGGCGGCATACATACCGTCTTCGTCCGGCTTTGCCTGGGTCAGTTCGGGGACCGCGGCGAGGAGTTCATCCCATTCTTCGGCGAAAAAATTGATGGTACCCCTTCCCAATTGCAGGTAATACGTGGTTTCGCCGTCGGGTTCTTCTGCACGCCATGCCATGAAGTTTTCGGTCTCGGCGAGGGTCTCAGTTTTTGGATCTGGAGCGTTGCTCATTGTTTCTCCTTTGGGGGTGGTTCTTCTTTTTGGGTTTTAACTTTTCAGCAGGGGTAACTGGCTCTTCATGCCGGGAAAGGCTCACGGATGAGGATGAAGCTGGGGCGGGAGCGGCCGGTTTCCGGTCCCGGAAGAAGCGGCGGATGGCGACGAAGATGCGAGAACCGGGAGGAGGGGGCGGCTGAGTCACTTCCTTTTCAGGGAATGGCTCAAGGTCGAACATCTTGCGCATGATGTAATTCCACAGCAATGCGGCGGTGGCGAGGATCGGCGCTGCGACGACCACGCCGAGGATGCCGAAAAGATTTGCAGCAATAATTGCAGCCACCAGCACAGCGGCAGGATGTACCTTGAGCGCACTGGACATGATGCGTGGGTTGACGATGTTATCGAAGACCTGGTCAATGATGAGCGCGATAACGAGGATAATGGCGGTGTAGGTCAAGTCTGGCAGGTGGAAGAGCGTATATTGTTGGAAGTAGGCGACGATGACCAGCAATGCCCAATTAACGGCGGGTCCGACATACGGCACAAAACGCGCCAGCCCTGCAAGGAAAGCCAGTCCGATGGCGTAACTGACGCCCAGCACGCTTAGCACAACCGCATACACAGTGACCGCCAAAAAGAAGACGATGATCTGCCCGCGCAGAAACGCATTCCAGATGCGTCCCAGGTCGCGGCTCAATCGAGAGAAGTCCTGGTTGTAGCCGGGGATTTCGACTGTGATGATCTGGTCGCGGATACCTTTGCTTTCGGCAAGCGTAAAGTAGGCGACCAGCAGGACGAAAAGAGTCCAACCAAGGAAGTTGGCGGCGCTTCCTGCCACGGTCCCAAGAAGCGAGCCAGTGCGGCTTAACAGCGGCTGCACCATGCCCAACACTTGCTGGCTCAAGTCATTCAGGTCAAGGTGGCTGAAATCGACTTTGAAGGGTCCGACCTGAATAACCCTGCCGGAAATATCCTGGATCAACTGCGGCAAGGTGCGAAGCGCATCCTGAACGATGATAACGAGACTCTGCACCTGTTGTACAAGCCCGACCCCCCCGAGCGTGAGCAATCCCAATAGAAAAATGATGATGGCGAGGAAGATCACGCCCACGGCTGCGTTCCATGAGAAGTGCAATTTGCGCTGGAGAAAATCCGCGACCGGGTGGAATAAATAGGACAGCAGGAACGCCATCACCAGCGGTGTGATGATGAACTGGAATTTGACCAGCAGGGCGCCGATGATGACCACGGTGGTCAGCGCGATGACGAGTTTGGTGTTGGTGCCCCAACTGGGAGAGGTGGTCTTGGGTGTTTGTTCCATAAGGATGTCCTGAACATCAAGCGTGGGAGGAAACGTATGTTTCGATTCTATCAAAGATGGCGTGTTTTATGGAAAAATAAATGCCCCGCGAGAAAAACTCGCGGGGCGGAGAAGGCGAAGCACTCTTTAGCAGCCGGAGATGAACGGGAAGAAGGTACACCAACGGTAGGTGGCGTCCACCCACCAGAAGAAGCCCGCACAGGCACAGATAAAAAGAAGGGCACCAACGCCGATGATGACGGGCGTCATATTGGACTTTTTAGGCGCGGGCGGCGGAGCCGAATATTGTGGTTGGGGAGGCGGCGCGTAAGATTGCTGAGGCGCGGAGTAAGCTGGCGGCGGAGCCTGGACTGCCTTGCGCGAAACCGCCACTGTCGCGCCTGCGTCTCCGGCAATTGCATCGTACATCAGGACAATCTGCTCGCCCAGGGAGACCACATCTCCGGGTTTGAGCACCACGGGTCCGGCAAGGCGTTGTCCGTTGACGAATGTGCCGTTGGTCGAACCGAGGTCTTCCAGCACATATTTGCCACCCTGGAACATCATCCGCGCATGTTTGCGGGAGATTTCCGCGTCATTGATTGCGACGCCATTGGTGGAATCGCGCCCGATGGTGAGTTGATCGCCGTCCAACGGAAAGGTGACTCCCGGTGTGGGTCCCGATCGCATGACGAATTGAAATTGTGCCATCTTTTCCTCCGAATAATTTCTCAGGTACTGGCGCTTAGTTTATACTCATCATTGAAAAAAGTCAAACCGTACTTATTTCCCACCAACACCGTTCTGTTATTTCCTGCTTTTTTTGGCAGGCGGCTCAGAAACAAGGTCACGCGGAATGGTCTTGGTGGTGCGCGGGAGGTAGATCATGAATACGGTGCCAACTCCCATCTTGCTCTTTACCTCGATGCGCCCGCCGTGCCCCTGCACGATCTGTTTGCAAATGGACAGCCCCAACCCCGTGCCGGACGCGCGCGTTTCATGCTCGCGCACACGATAGAACTTTTGGAAGAGATGCGGCAGCGCCTCCTCCGGGATGCCGATGCCGGTATCCTGGATCACCACCATGACTTCGTTCTCATGCACCTCAGCCCGCAGCAGGACGCTCCCATTGGGACGGTTGTATTTGATTGAATTGCTCAACAGGTTCAAAAAGACCTGCTTGATCTTATCGCGGTCGGCATCGACGAGGGGCAGCCCCTCCGGCGATTCGACGCGCATGTGAATATTATCTTCCACGGCTTTGGTCGCCATAATGTCCTTGCACTCATACATCAGGTCAGCCAGGCTGAATACGGATTTGCGGTATTGCACACGCCCGGATTCCAACCTCGCCAGGTCGAGGAATGAGGAAGCCAGCGCATTCAAGCGCATGGTTTCACTGTGGATGTTCTGAATGATCTGGTCGCGCTGGTCTTGCGACATTTCTGGGCGCAGCAATAAATAGGTGGCAGTACTGAGTGAGGAGAGCGGCGTGCGCAATTCATGGACGAACTCGGAGATCAGGTCAGACTGTTGGAAGAGGCGCGTGTTCTCGATCGCCACGGCCGCCTGCGCCCCCAGTACCAGCAAATGAGACTCATCGGTCTCGCTGAATTTTCCCCGATGCTTGTTCAACGCCTCCAGCACGCCGACGATCTTGTTCTTCGTGATCAGCGGAATCCCGAGCAGCGACTGGGTGGTCAGCCCCGTGATCGCCTCCACATTGGAATAGAAGCGTTTGTCGTCGTGTGCGTCGGTAATCCGGACCGGCTTGCGGTTGGTCACTATCCACCCGGCAATGCTCCCCTCGAGCGGAACGGTAATTCCCCGGCGGGTGGATTCATCCATGTTGGTCGAAACCTGGAAGTATAACTGTCGTGAAGCGTCGTCATACAGCAGGATCGAAGCCGCCTCCGCGCCGCTGATTTCCGCCGCGGCATGGACGATGCGGCTGAGCAGGATGTCCAAATCGAGAGTCGAGGCGAGATCGCGCGCAATGTCGATCAGGCGTCGGTAACTATCCAGTCGTTCGGTTTTGATTTCAGCCATTCAGCACTCTCTCTGCAATTGCCGGCAGGACCGCGGCGACATCTTCCAGGATCGCCACATCCGCGCGGACGTTCAGGTACGTGGGCGTGTTATTGATAATGATCAAGTGCGCCCCGCGGTCGAGCGCCTGCATAGGCAAGCCAGCCACCGGCAGAACCTCGAGTGAGGAACCGGCGATCAGCATCAGATCACAGCCCCGCGCCGCCTTCTGTGCCGAAAACCAGGCAGACTGCGGCAACTGCTCCCCAAACAAGATCACATCCGGCTTAAGCGCCGCGGCGCATTTGGGGCAGTGCGGAATCTCACCGAGTTCCACAAACCGCGCAATGTACGATTCAGCCTGTACCTGATGATAACACTGAGTACAGGTCAAAGTTTGCATGGTGCCGTGCATTTCAATGACAGTTTTCGAACCGGATTTCTGGTGAAGGGTGTCGATGTTCTGCGTGATGACCGCCTTGATGTATCCGCGCGCTTCAAGGCTTGCCAGGGCATGATGTGCCGAATTCGGCTTTGCCTCGAACATCTGCTGCGCCAGCGGACGAAACCACTCGAAAAATTGACCTGGCTTTGTACGAAACGTGCTGAGGGAAGCCACCTCCAGCGGTTCATCCCGCGACCATAATCCTGTACCGCTGGAACGGAAATCGGGAATCCCCGACGGTGTCGATATCCCTGCCCCGGTCAAAATGACAGCATGTTTGGATTGGCGGATCAGATCCGCGGCAAATTCAATGTTCGCACAGGTCTGGGATGAAAACGAACTCATCGCGCCTTTTCACGCTCTAAGATCCTGTCGGCAACCTTTATGAACTGCTGCGCAACCATGTTCGACGGTTGCGCAAGGACAGCCGGGGTCTGCAAACGAACAGCCTGGAGGAACAATTCCGGCACCGGGGTAAGCGCAGTCAGGATGGGATGCCCCAACTCTTCCTGCGCCTTCTTCCAGGGGATCTGAGCCTCGGAACGCTGGCGATTGTTCAGGATGATCGATACGTTTTTCAGGTCCAACCCCAATGCTTTAAATTCATTTAGAAGTATTTTTGTATAGTGGATGGAATTGGCGGTCCCTTCCATCACCACGAACTGCTCGGCGCATAATGTCAGCAGTTTTTGAGTGGATGAGGGCAAGCCAGACCCCAGGTCCAGCACAATAAATTGCCCGATCGAAGTCAGCCGCGTGACGAGCATGGTGAAGGTATCGATCTTTGTGACCAGGTCTACATCGCGGGGGTTTTCAGAAGCGGCAAGCACCTTGATCCCCGATTTATGTTCCACCAGTGAAGCGGTAACTTTCTCGCGAGTCGCCCCTGCGACGGCGCCGCCCAGGATATCCGACAACCCGGTTTGAGGCGGGATTCCCAGATCCATGCCCATCATACCCTGCCCCGGCGTCAATTCAGCTACGACCACATCCGCCTTGGATTGTGTATGCAGCCCCGCCGCAAGATTAACCGCCACAGTCGAAACTCCCACCCCGGCACGCGCAGAAATCACACCGATTAAATAGCCATTCTTCTCCCGGAGTACCGTTTCCATTTCTTCCGGACTTTTGGGCGTAGCGCGCGACAACAAGGCTTTCACATGAGCAAGAAGTTCTGTAGGGTGTGTGGGTTTGGTCAGGTAATCGTCCGCGCCGACCTCGAACCCAGCCACCTTATCATCCAACTGGGTCTTGGCAGTAAACATCAGGATGGGGATCGAAGCCGTTGCCGGATTCTTGCGCAAGCGGCGCGCAACTTCATAGCCGTCCATATCCGGCATCATCACATCCAACAGGATCAAAT
>ERZ761603.1990-NODE-1990-length-14600-cov-12.209488_pt1 | contig 14600 bp, 8 predicted proteins | sample MGYA00511879_ERZ761603 | MGnify/ENA primary metagenome ERZ761603 (study PRJEB28899, sample SAMN02850040) | bioreactor sludge metagenome | biome: EBPR Sludge; feature: EBPR Bioreactor; material: flocular biomat | place: Australia: Thorneside Wastwater Treatment... | reverse complement strand
CGATAGACCACGATAGACCCTGAAAGACGCCGAATCATTCCCACTCGATTGTCAACGGCACACTGCGCACCCAATGTCTGCAAGACTTCTCATAGACTCCTCCCTCTTGATACCGTCAGCGATACCGTCAAGTTTCCGCGGCTTGGAACGGCGGCACTGATACACCCACTCCCACGGATAATCGACCCCGACTTCGCCTAATCAAGCGGGCGGAGACATACGTCAAACCGACCTCTGCCCAGATGCTTGGAAGAGCGCAGCCCAGATCCAGCTGTCCGAAATAAGCTACATATTTCGGACACCAATTGGTAGCGGTGCAATTGTAACCTGCACGCGCTTGCACCTCATCTAACCGAGCCAAGACTTAGTCATGGCAAATCGTATCGAGAGCATCGAAGCCTCCCGGGTCTAGAGGCATTCTGTCAGCATGCGCGGCGACACAACCAACGAACTGCCCGGACTCCGGCAGAGTGACTCAAGATAGATCGATTTGCTTGCCAAAGCCGGGGCGCCACCAATCTGAAAACATTTGATCCAGTGCCTGCCGTTCGCGATCGTCCGTGCAGCAGTCTTTCGCTAGTTCGAACAGGGCTGACATGCGGGCCAATTGATCCTCGGCCTTCGCGGATTCACGGACCTGAATCGAAGCAGCGATGGTCATAATCCTCTCGCACGAGGACGCCGGCAGCCCCTCCGGAAGCAGGCTAAATCCCATCGTCAAGCCGTCGCGCAGAACAGGCGGAATGACTCGTAGTATCAGCCGATGCAACGCTCGGTCCCCGGTTACAACCGCCGGGGTTCCTACGAAGCGATAGCCCTGCTGCCGCAAGAGAGGCAGACTCAGCCATAGATTGAGGTCACCTGCGCGGTTTCGCAGATACGGAACATTGATGTGGTCCGTCTCATCTTTCTGACCAGGCTGGAAAGCAAGAAACGAATCCAAGTAGGAGAAGGCAGGCTTCAAGTCGCCAACGAGTTTGAGCGACTGGTTGCTCTTGAGTAAAGTCCCTAGCGCCACCAACATCATGGCCGAAGTAAAACGTGGAATATCCTTTTGCGTCATGGCTTCTAAACGCTCCAGGGCCTCTTCAGCGGAAAGCTTCTGCGCCAGCAGCGCCTTCATGATCGCGACGTAGGGAACGATTAAACTGAACTGCGTCCGTAATGCAGCATCGTTCTTGCGTAGCAAGCTCTCTTGCTGTTGTGCGAACCGATCACGGAACGGGGCTCCCAATTTCGCCAAGCCTTCGATCATGGCATCGATGCGATCTTTGGTCGAATTCCGGAACAGTGGATTGGAGAGCCACTGTTCCAGCAAAGCAGGCCAAGGGTTGATCACGCACTTCGCCCGAATCTCGTCGGGCAACTGCGCGAACCATTGCACATTGCTTAGCGCATTGGTGTCCAAGAAGAGTTCGTAGGGGCCTGGACCTTTTCCCCCATTCAGGAACGGCCACACGATGTTGGTTCCGCTGCTGGTGCGAATGCACCGTTCAACATAGGGCACTGCTTCATTTATGAATTGCATGAGTTACCACATCTCAAAATTGTCAGCATTGAGCAGCGAAGTCTTACCCATTCACCAAGCTCCGCAGGTTATCGCGCACGGTGGCGGCGATTTGCGCAGCCGACACCTGATGCAGCTGACTTAGTTCCTCGACCACCACAGCAACATCGGACGGCTTCGTGTGCCTATTGCCCGTTCGAGTGAACGGCCCGTCCGTCTCTGTAAGCAACCTGTCCAACGGAATTATTCGAACCATCGACCCATGCCGCTCGTTGCTCAGCATGGCTGCATTGATCGAAAAGTAACAGCCCAAGTCAAGGGCTCGCTTGGCCTCACTCCTCGTTCCCGTGAACCAGTGAAGAACAACCTTGCCCCGGTCGGGGGGAAGGAAAGCTTCAAGGTGATCCAGAACCGCTTTCACCGACCTAACGCTGTGGACCGTGATGACCTTGTCACCAGCCTCAGCGCAGCGCCGCAAGACATGCTGAAATACCCGCTTCTGCGCTTCCAATGACTTGAAAAACCGCGGGCCAGCGTCGAGACCAACTTCACCGATGTAGCGTGCCTCGGGCAAATAACGATCCCACAGATCGAGTTCTGTCTCCCGCTCGGCAACCAACTGCGGATGCAGTCCCAGTGCCGCCCGCACATGTTTCGTGCGCTGTGCCAACTCGTGGTTCCGGGGCCATGCCTGCGGCGTTGTCGTCACCGCTAGCGTGAACACGCCCGCGTTCTCGGCCTCTTCTACTGCCGTCGGGAAATCGGGATACAGATCCAGATGGCAGTGAAAGTCCACGAGACCCGCCGCGGCAATCATGCGTAATCCCCCATCAGTTCGGCCTTGTCTCGACGCCATCGACCAAGCGTGCGACTTCTTCGAGGCCACGTCGGTAGACCTCGGCAAGCTGATCCAGTCGCGCAACTTCGTCGGCAAGCGAACCAGGTTTGTGGATCAGAAGCTTGGAAAGCTGCGGATTGCCTCTCAGTCGTTCAATCGCATATTGAAATGAGCGGACCTGCTTGCCGGTCGATTCCCGGGTGTCCAGTGGTTGGGCATGGAGGTCTACGACCGTATATGTCGTCTCATCGCCTCCGGGGCCCCACGCCGCTACCAATGCCGCTCGGCGAATGAGGCACGGCAAGCAGTATCCACAGTGTTCAATTCCGAGCCCTTGCCATCGCCCCTTGGAGGGCGAGGAACAAGACAGCGAGTCCGTTGCCACCTGCTTCAGCAGCCCTGGATTCCTACAATCGGCAGCCATCTCTCCCTTCGTCCTGTTCCAGTAGGGGTTCACGACGCTGCCATCTAGGCCCAGTTCTCCCAACAGATCATTCCACCGCGCCATGTAGTACGGATGCGTGGTCCGGGTGCTGTTCGAGCCCAGTCGTAGCGGGTCCAAGGGCACGTTCAGGGCGATCAACCCATTTTCAGGCACGCGCAGTGTGAAGTGGTGCCCCAGTCCGGAGCCAGCAAAAGCACCGAGCGCGAAGAACAGGAACGACCTTCCGCGCGTGCTGTTCTCCGATCCGACACCTTCAACCAGACCATCATTAAAGGTCATCCCGACGCGTAGTCGCTCAAACGACGACTTCTCGTAGTGCTTCTTCAGGCCGGAGAACAACTTGCCCTGCGCATCGCTGGTCGCACCCTCGCCGAAGTGGCTGATCAGCAAGGGAGTTGCACCGTCTTCCAACAGGTCGATCGCGCCGATCAGACTATCCAGGCCACCCGAGAACAGGCTCAGAGAATCGAAGTGCGGTGCAAGCAAGCTCGCGGGCGCCTGCTGCGCGATCGCCGCGAATCTGGGTGGACGAGTCCTGAACTCGATCGTCCAGCGATCTCCCGTCAAGAAGTCGAGCGTACTCTTTAGCGTTGTCGCTGCAATGCCCCATCGTGCCGGATCACTTACGGGCACAACCAGGCGAATCTCTCGCGTCCATGAGTCTTGCGACTGTTCGGCGCGAGAGATTCGCGTGTCCGCAGCGTGTACATGAGCGGCAAGCACCAGCAGATCAATGCCGATCTCCGAGGGGAATATGCCGAGTTTCTTCAAGCTGGTGAGCGCGCCACCGATGCCATGATCCAAAGATGTCTCGCCGGCCACGAGTTGCAGATAAGTCCTTTGTTCATCAACGCCGACCGAAGCATCGAAGTGATCATCCGGGCCGAAGCGGCCCGCCAAGAGTTGTCGCCTCATTGATCCGCCTCCGCATCACCCAGTGACTTCAAGATCGCAAACGTGGACTCGTACACCGCGTCGACGAACGACTGGATGCGTTGGGGCATGAGATTCGGTGACTCCACCCGCGCCCGCGTCAGCGCATCGCTCACCCCGCCACGTATGAAGTCGCGTAGTTGCTGTTCGACACGGTGTGCCGCCTGCGCATCAGCCGGCATCGTGATGGCCTTGGTGCCAATGTCGTTGCAAATCCGCGCTTCAATCGCATGCGTCGCGTACAGTTCGAAGACCGTATGCATCTGATCCGGCGTGAACGTGGTCAGATCGGTCAGCCCTTCACTTGCCAGTTCTACGATGGTTTCGATGTAGGCTTCGCGGGCGATGCCTTCATCGACCGTGCCGGCGCCAGGGCAGACGTAATCAGCTAGGCCAACTAAGATCTCGTTGATCGGGCGCCCAGCCAAGGATTCCAGGTCAAGGGCACGCAAAGCCTCGCGAACGCCACGCGCCTGAGCGTCGGCCAGAAAGCCGAGGAGCCGCGCACCCGCCCCCCGAGACGCGCCCATGCGCTGGGCGGCCTGTCGCGCTCCGCCGGCGGACGTGGAGACATACCGCGAGACTGCCCGACCGAGGCTGGCCCTGTCGCTGCCGCCAGACCCCGCAAATCGAGAGAAGCTGTTGCGGGCACCTGAGAAGCGTTGAGGATCCGCAGTCGCAGGGATGGGCGGGCGGTTCGCCGGTGCTGGCGGCGCAACACCATCCGCCGGCGGAGAGCCATCTGGTCCGGCAGGGGCAGCGGGCGAAGTTCCCGCATCCTCCCCACCAAGCCACGACGGAACTAACGGTGTACCGCCTCCAGGTCCACCATACGCTGTCGAGGTTCCCATCAGCGCTCTCCTTTCAGGTTTTTGAGCGCTGCCTCGGCCGCAGTCTTGAGTCCTGGATTGTTGGTGACCTTGCTCCAATCTCCCAGCAGTTTCGACAGACGCAGGTTGCACTCGGCGTCCTTAATGACGCCCTGCCATCCACTGACAGCCCATGGGCCGCACTTGCCAGTCGGCAACGCTTCCAGGAAATCCATCAACCGGCCCTGCAAGCCCGGTTGAGCCTTCACGAGGACGACAAGGCCATCGACGCCCGCCGGCTTAGTCTCGAGGCCGCCGGTGCTCATGATTTTGGTACGCACGGCCTCGAACACCTTATCGGCTTCGGGCTGAACAAGCTGCTTCAACTCGGCTTCATAACCCTGAACGGTCATCTTGCCGCCGAACAGCTTCTCCACCACAGCAGCCAGATGGCCCAATACCGACACTGGCCCGAAATAGTCCTTCTTGTCCTTTGTCGCGAACAAGTATGGGCGCAGATCGATCCCCGACAGCTTCGGGGACAGGCGAGCCCACTCACACACCGTGTCCGACGATTTCCATTCGGCCAACACGGCGTTTTCGGAAGAACTCGCGCCTTCGGCAGCTTTCTGCCCTTTTCGCTCGCCAGCCGGAACCTCTTTCCCGTCGGTAGCTACCAAGTCCGTTTCCAGCGATTCGATGTCTTCACAAACGCCTTGCGGATGGACCGCTGCAACAAACGCGATCTGCTCGAACAGTCGCGGCATGAAGCGCTCTGCAAGCATGAGCTTTGCGAGAACAGGCAGCTTGATGTCATCGCCGAATCCGCGAGCCACGGCAGTGCGCTCACGAAGTAGCAGCGTATTGAGAAATCGCTTGATCTGGCGCGGATTGCCCTTGGTCCCGCTTGCCAGGATTGGACCGATCTGGTCGCTGAGCGCGAGCGCATTGTTCGCTTTCTCGGCCTGCGTCCCGAGTGCGGCCTTAACGGCCACGGCATCAAGGCCGCCGCTGGTCCAAGGGCGCTTCAGCTTTTCCCGGGCCACGCCGATGAGCTTCGCGTACTCGGCATCGTTCTCGCCGATTGCGGCCCCTGCTAGCAACAACGTGACGTAGATCCGCGTTTCTGTCTCGCCGAGCGCCGGGATACGGAAGGGAACCTGGATGAGCTTTTCCAGGTAGTTGCGTGCGTAGTCCCGCGGTCCCGTACTGTCGGGAAGATCGGGAAAGTGCTTGCGCACCGCATATTCGATCATGGCCTCGTCGGCCGCGACCACGAACGCGGTTCGATCGGTGAACACGAACAGCCTGATCGCCTCGAGCGTCTCGATGGCCGTATCAGGCAAGCAGCGATCCAGGTCGTCAATCAGAACGATAAGCTGCGCAATACCCGCGTCCTTCAGCAACTTGTCGAACGCCTTCCGGAAGGCTTCCACCTCCTCAGGCACATTCTTGGTCTCGCCGGGCTTGAGTACGGCCTTCACCTCGTCGATAGCCGTCGAGAGGTTTTCCTTCGAGGCGAGCTTCGCAGGGTCTGCCAACACCGATTCGAGCGACCCGATGATTTGCCCCTACCTGGTCGGGCGTGGGAATCCCGGTGAAGGCAGTGACAGCCAAACCACCGGCCCTCTTGGCTACCTTCAACCAATCGATGCGGCGGAAGACATCCTTGACCGCCTCAGCGCCTTTGGTTAGCGCCGGACGCTTCGCCACCAAGCCAGTCACAATGCCTTCGATCAGCGCGATCTTCGCATCCTCGAAGCCTTGGAAGCGCCATCCGTTGAACTTGAGGCAAAGTACATCATTCTTGCCGGCGAACCCAGCCTCGATCATTTCAAGCACGCTGGACTTACCTGCACCCCAATCGCCGTGCACGCCGATCGTCACCGGCTGATCCGGTTTCGCACTCAACAAGCTGATAATCGTAGCCGCGATGGCTTCATTGTTCAGTAGATCGACCTTGGTCTCGTTATCGGTCAGGATCATTGCTCCCCCTTCTCCATCTTCAATTGCTAGCAGGAGATGACCCTGCATGATGTTTAAGTAATTGCGAATGGTAGCAGGGACCAGCCAACAATGGCCGGTACCGGCGGGGCGTCGCACAATCGCTTGGCTGTGTGGCCGCACTGCTTCTTCGGGGCTTCGATGGTCCGGTAAAATATCGACATGACCCGCTCCGAACTCGTCTCCCGTCTCGCCCAGCGTTTTCCCCAATTCGTGCAGAAAGATGCTGAGACCGCCGTCACCGAAATCCTCGGGGCCATGCATGGAGCCCTGGTTCATGGCGACCGCATCGAAATCCGCGGCTTCGGAAGTTTCGCCGTCAACTACCGCCCGTCCCGCCAAGCCCGCAATCCGAAGACCGGTGAGCCGGTAACCGTCGCAGGGAAACGGGTTCCCCACTTCAAGGCGGGGAAAGAACTGCGGGAGCGGGTATTCAAGAGCACCACGCCACCGCCTTTGCGCTTCGCCGCTTGACAAGATCACTCGGATGTCCAGGCCATCCCCTGGCATACATCGTATGGCACGGGCGGCGCCTCCCCCGGACTGGCCTGCACCGACTGCCATCTAAATAAAGCTGCTGGTCGGCCTTTTCAGTACGGTGCGCCCCATTCGCTCACGCAGCCGCTGCGAGGGAATGTCAGTTGTTTATTTTAGAGAAAACGGGGTATTGTGCCGAATACGTAACGTCAATCCCCGTTCTCCTGTGTACGGCATGCACTAGAGGGCGAAGTGACCCGATGAGGTCAATCTCTAAGGAGTATGCCAAATGATGCACCTGCCCCAGCAAGGCGGAGCGTCCGTGCAAGCCCGCGGCCGAATTCCGTCCACCGACCTCGCCTGCCTCGTGTCGCTTCTGGCCGAGGCCTTCCCTCCAAATGAGAAGCGCCCCGGCAGCGCCTTGTCGTGGCCGGTGTTGAGCTTTGATCCGAACAAGAATCGACTGGGGCTGAACACTTATGGTGTCCTTCGGCGACTCTTGGCACAAAAGGGCCTGCTCGACACCTTCCGGCAGTCGGATACGACAGGTTTCCTACGGGACATTGCCAGCCCGCCCAAGGGCTTTACTGCCAAGATGGGAGGGAAGGTTTACCAGGACAACATCGGCGGCATCTCAAAGGGCGTAAGCAAGCTAAAACAGCTCATTTCGGACCAACTCGACGAACTGGGCGTGACTGCCGACAAGGTTCTTGTCGGTGATCCTGAAGCCGCACTTAAACAACTGGCCGATGACGTCGGGCTGAAAGATTTCCTCCAAGAACTGCCGGCACAGATGGTGTCCATCGAGTTCGCCAAGACCGATCGACCGGCATCCCAGCGCGATAAGGACGTCGCCCGAGTTTTCTCGGCAGAGGAGGAGATTCAGGCGGAGGACTGGCTGGAACGAATGTCCAGCAGCATTGCCGACACCCAGGCTCAACGCGACGATGAATTTGACGAAATTCAACGCGACAAGCTTACCGAAACGCTGCGCCAGGATTTCGATAAATCCGATAGCCAGGTCACCCGCTTCCTGAACTTTCTTGAAGACGAAGCGCTGGCCCGCATCCGACTGGCCGTGAGCTTCGCGATCATGCAAGGCCTCGCCACCCAAGCCGCAAAATCAAATGATGCGGGCGAAACTCCGTTTGAGGACTACGTTAAGCGCGTCTTGGCGCTTTTTGACCTCTTCGGATCTCCCGAGACCCGGCACTCCTGGAATTTTGATCTATCGCGGGATTATGGATTGGCGGCCGATTTCACGGCCTCAACGGAGCTCGTCAAGGCTCTTTTCTACAACTGCCTGCCCGTGTGGGCGGAATGGAATACCCAGCTGTTTGAGTCCCGGCGGGTAGATCCCGGGTCGCGAGGCGTATCTGTCGTCCGGGAGGTCAGCTACCGTTTCCGTGTCAACGGCAAAGATCCTCGGAACGAATTGAAGCATGCCTTTGACTCCCGGCTTGAGCGGCTGCAGCAGGTCTTGGGAAACGACGACGGGGACGCGCGGCAAAGCCAATATCGAGTGCGCCGCAGCATCACTGAAGCGGCCTTCCTTTGGTTGGTCCTCAATCCGGATATCTCTACCGAGAATATGCAGGCTGAAGCCGAGGCATTGGCCGCCCGTCTCAAAAGCCAAGGCAGGAACGGCATGCTTGGAGTTCTCGCCGACCTGTCTTCGTGGAGCCCGCGGGTCAAAGGGTTGAGCAGGACACTGGTGGAATTGCTGCGGACCAAGACGCGGAACATCATTGCCCATGCTCAACGGGCTGTGGAAGATCTGTACCTGGTTGTGCAACAAGGTGTCGTGGACTGGGCCGCCATTGAACGCTCACGCGGAAAGGTCCGAGATCCCCTTGTCAAGCCGAGTGAAGGACAGGCCGAAAGCATCGAATGGTTCAACCATATCAAGGTGGCCAAGAGGCCAAGCGATGTCATTGACCCCCTCTTCTCCGTTCGCGTTCGCACAGTCCTGCATGAGCGAACCCTGACTTGCCGAGAGGAGGATGCCGCGACGATTCGGACGGTGCGCGAAATTCCCAGTGAGTTGCTGAATATCACTTGGCGCCCGATCCGCGTGGACCTGTCCGAAGAAAAGCATCGAGCCCGGACGCGGGGGGGCGATATCGATTCCTGCTGGCTGATGGGCAGCGGTATCGATATCTGGTACGAACCTGAGCTCCTGAAACAGCGTGAGAACGCAAAAATTCCCGAGGAAGACCGCCGCCAGTATCGGGCCGCCGCCATTTCAGCACTGACGGTGCTGGTATATACCGTCCTGCAGGTGCTGGCCGAACGGATTGCAAAAGAGCGAGAACAGCGGATCGCAACAGTGATGCTGCGGTTCCAGACGCAAGGCAAGGAAGCCGCCGGTTCTGAAGGTGATCCGTTGATCTATGCGTCGGCTCAGGCGATCGAATCCGCATTGATGCGCGAATTCCCGCTCCGGATGCAAGGCTTGGTTACCACCGGCAATCGCATCTACAAAGACCGCGGCACGGCTTTTGCGCTATCCAGCGCCTTTCCGTTGGTGCTGGGTACGGGTACCACGCCTGCCGTCGGCAAGGTAGCCGTGGTGGTCTATGCCACGCGACCCTGCGATGACCATCCAGACATCAAGGATGCCGATGGCTTCGTATTTCGGGCCAAGACTTATCTGGCGGAGGCTGTCGAAGCGCCATTCCCCGGTTACCGGCTAAGCTTCGAGCGCATGCAATCGCACGTTGTCGAGAATCGGGATGCTTTCCGAAGCCCCCAACTGATTGTGGAAGAGGTTTCGAGGCTCAATGGCTTGGGCTACGAGCATGTGATTCTCATCTCGAACCACTACGGCAACCGTCGAATCAATCGATCCGCACAACGCCACTCGCCCCACACCCAAACCACATTCCTGGATGAGGTAGCCACCAATTTCCCCGATGTCAGCCTCTACATGCTGCGGCGGGACGTATTCCCGGCCACCCGGCTCCATAACCGGGCGAGAGCAGAGTCGGCCTTCGAGGCCGTTCGCTTGTCCGACCACAACGACTTCGCGATCATGCAAGGTGACGGCGTGGTCAAGCAGTTGGTTCCAGCCTTCACGTTTGGCACCTTGGCGGTTGTCGGCAACGATGACGCAGCGCGGCCGCAATCCGGGTTCTGCACCTACTTCCTCGATACCGACTACCAAGTGCGCAACGCCGAGTGGCGAGAGCGGGTGCGTTCGAACATCATGAGCACATCCGGAGTGCGTCAGTGCCTGCTGACCGTGCTTAGAGGACTGCATTTCCTTGAGGCCGAAAAGCAACCTGATGGCGGGCTATTCAAGCCGGTGCTCGATCCGTTCAGTTGGGTGCAGCCATCCAGCTCTGGCGCTGCTGGAGAAGTTCAGGTGGCCCCGCCCAGCCGCCGCAAGGGCGATGTCTTGCTTTCTCTGCCGGCCCTTCTTTCACACGTGACAGACGCCCTTCACCGCGGGAGGGGTTGATGCTCGACAAGCTCCAACAATACTCGCTCTGGGGGCAGGCATTTGAGATCGCCGTAAAACGCGGGGTTCTGCTTGCTCTCCTGGCCAGTGACATCCGGAAGCCGGAAAAAATGGGGCTGGAACCCTGGATGGATATCGGCACCGCCGACGTGTACGGTGTTTTGGCGCGGGAGCTCAAGGAGGTCGATCCCAACCTGAAGGCCCGGTCGCGAGAAACCGTCCGGCATCTCTTTCAGTTGGGGATGGGACTTGGGCAGACCGCCATGCGGGAATATCTGCGCAATCTCAAGGAGGATGCAGAGGACTACACGATCCGGGCCTTATGGTGTCCTCTGCAACTTCCTCGCGTCAGTGCCGATTTCGACCACGAAACGGAGGAGTCGCTGGCTCAATTTTGGGCGGTTTTCGGGCTCGATGGCCTTCCCGATCGGGCATTGACCGGCAAGGGGTTCCCGGCGCGCGCCGACTTTCTACTATGGCTCGAACCTCGTTACGAGAAACATGACCAGGAATTCCTGTGCCTTGAGTTCTCATTGAACGGATTTACTGAAAGCGCCGACTATGGGAAGCCGACGGCCCATCTCGATGAGCTGAGGCGGTATGCCTGGTTCGTGGATTCCCGTTGCGTATTTTCCAGGGTATGCGCGGAAGTCTCCGGAGAGGGCTTTGTGCTATCGCCACATATTAAGGAGCACTTGCCGGCCTTTACGGGCCGGGACAAGCCCCTCTACAAGCTCTGCCAGGCGGCTTCCTATATCCAGACCACCATGCGCTGGCTGGATAGTAAGGGTTTGGTCGGTCGGCCATTCAACACCCGCGCGCTTTCCATCACACAAAATGGTTTTGAAAGCCTTGCCGCCAAGTATTTTCGAACGGAGAGTCCCGATCCGCGGGCCATGTTGATGGAGTCCTTGGGACGAGCCTATCGAGAGACCAACAAGGTCCCGGATTACGCAGAGGACGAGTTGGACGAGCATATTCGATTCGCCTTCGACCAGATACGCAAGGCTCTTCCCAAAGCGATGAGCAAGCAGTTTGCGGAGCTGCGGGAATTTCCGGAGCCCGGGGCGAGCGTGGATTTTAATTTCTCCGAGGACGTTGAGGGCTTCTACAACCCGATGCAAGCTCTGAAATGGGATGAAGCACTGAGCCAAATCGACTCGGATGCCGCACTCACCTCATTCTTCAAGCAAGACTCAAAAGGCGCCATCACCGCTGCACTTACCGAGCGCGTCTCGCCCGGCGAACCCGTGCCCTTGCGAGATCTTCATGCCTCGGCAATCGTTGCGGGCATGCGGGCATCGACGCCCGGTCAATTGACCGTCCTGGGCCTTGAAGGCAATCCGGGCATCGGGAAGACCACCGCGGTTGTGCATTACCTCCGGGAGGCGCCGGGCGGCTTCTTGTTTCTCTACGTAAGCCCGCGCGTCATCATCAATGATGATGTTACGGGAACGCTGTCCTGCGACCGAGAGACGAAGGAACCGACGGGCATCCTTACCGTCACCACCAATTCAAAACTCATCGGTGCCGCCAAGGCGTGGCATGAGGAGCAGGTCAAGAATGGATCGGGACCGGCACGGAAAATCGATAGTGCTGTGGTTGCCGAGGGTGTGCCCGGGCTCGTGCATCCCGATGGCAGCACGCTCATTCTGTCCCCGGATCAGAAGGAAGAACTTGAACTGATCCACACTGGCTCGCGTTCCACCAAGCTCTCCGAAACAGAGCGACAGGACCGCATTTCCGACAAGGCGCTTCCCGGCGTCTTGCAGGTCCTTGCCAAGACAAGCCGCTCGCTGCTCGACGAGAACCCCAGGGTGGCACAGCTTGTACTCACCGCCGCCATCCAGGGATACAGGGAGCTGGGTGCGGGCAAGAGCACGCTGAATGCACTCGCCAATATTTTCAGAAATCCCGTAACCGCCACTGCCGGTATCGAGGAGCGGCGCGCCTTTGCCCAACGCATCCCCACCATCGTGGTCATGGTCGACGAACTCACCGGGGACCCCGCCGGCGCTCGATTTGTCGTTTCAGCGGCCCGGTGGCTGGAAGAGCAGTTCATTCGACCGTTCCAGGGCGAACCATTATTCCGTGTGATTTTGGTCGTCTCGGATGCGTCCTTGGGAAACGAGGTCGTGATCGACCGATATCTCAATAGCGGCGAGCGGGCGCCGGACAAAATATTGGTGGCGCCGAGCGCCGGCAGGCGTCCGTTCCGTTTGGCGGTGACCCCGGTCCGAATCGGTGGCGCGACCCGCCCGGTCCTCCATGTCATGACCAACAGCTATCCGGCGGCCAAGTTGTCCGTAGATTACCGGGTACGCCTCAATGTGGTCACCCCGGGAAATCTCCCCGATGGCGGTATGCAAAGCATTCGCCAGGCAATCGCAGAGCAGCAAGGGGAAGCCCTGGTGACAAATGTGGTGGCTGAAATTGATCGCGCATTGGAGGCCAGTGCTGACCAGATCATCTTCTTTGCCCAGGACAAGGCTTTCCTGCGCGCGATCGAAGCGGCGCTGACGGGAGCCGACGAAAAGCCCGCAATCCTGGACCGGCACCAAGTCGCGATTCTGGATTCAAGTGTGACGGCGACCAAGCGAAAGGCGCTCATTGCCGACAATCACCGGGACACCGTTAAGGTGTTCTTGATGACATCGAGCGGCGCGCGCGGGATTTCCTTCCCCAAGACCGATTGGATCATTGCCCTGATTCCACGATTTGGCATTGAGGCTGCCCTGATGGAAGTGGCGCAACTAATTTACCGGGGCCGCGGCAAGAAATACGTGGATGACGTTGGGAAAGTCCATACCGATGGTGATTGGAAAAATCGACGCCTGGTCATGCTGATGCAGGACTTCCTGCCGCAGGATCTGGAACCTGAGCCTCGGCAGTGGCTTCGGCAGGTGAGCGATCTCCTGACCTTCCTGGTGCTATTGCGATCGACGATCCATACCCGCATCACGGGCGATGCCGGCCTGGATCGCCAGAACCTGGCGATCGTGCCCGTGGGCGGAATCGGGTCAGAAGAAATGCTTTCATTGATGAGCACGCACGTACGCGACTTCCTGAAGGAGAGCGATATCTTCCTGCGCGACTCGTCGTCGGACGTGGAGCGCCGTGGGCTGGTTTCGAATGCCAAAAAATATGCTTTCCATCTATTCTCGAAGTTTTCCCTGGATGCGACGGCACAGCAAAGTTCGATGCGTAGCGCAGTGCGCTTGGGTGATCTGGAGCAATTTACGATCCGCGCGAGTGCCGACAACGCGCCCTTGTTATTGGACCCGACGGCCGATCCTGAAAGTGTCCTGCCAGAAAATCTCTACTGCGTCGGCCCATTCTGGCTGGAGCATTGGCAAGACCTCGACAAACAAGAACGATTCAGCATCGAGGGCTGGCTGACGGATGTTGGTAGCCAAGTCCAAAAGCTGTTCGGTCAGTTGTGGCGGATACACTCGGATCGCGGCCTACCGTCGAAATTGAGAGCATCTGCAGAAGAACTGTATCGGATGCTGGCCCGCGAAAAGGATGAGGCAACCCGCGAATTCTCCACGGTCAAGACGTTGAAATCCCCATCAACGTGGCTGGTCGTGCCGGTGGATTACGCGCGCTTCTGGAAGACAGGCCCGGAAGGACGACCTCCGTCATTGGAGGATGAAGAGGCTTGGCGTGATTCGCTCGGCCGCTGCCTTTCCGCAACCCGCAACGTCCTCCCAGTCATTCCCCGGTATGCCGATATTCCATACGCAGCCATCGTTGGGGAACAGGACCCGGCACGGCTAGACCTAGTTTTCGACGACCGCTACGTGGCTGCATCCAATGAATTGAATCTGTTGAACACGATCTTGCTGGCAGAACAAGGGTAGATGTGACGCACAGTGCAGGCCGGATATTTCCAGACCCCGCGTGTCAGCTGGCACTGCCTAGTCGGTCGAGTTCAATTGACGACATCCGCCATGCGCGGCCACAGAGTGTTCGTTTGAATTCAAAGGTTGGGATTACCCGAGATTCTTGTAACATCATCGGTGCGACATGCCGATATCGTACGCGGCCGAGTGGGCGATAGCACAACAAGGAGGGAATCCCACGTGAAATTCATCCATGCAGCAGATCTGCATGTCGACAGT
>ERZ761603.1984-NODE-1984-length-14626-cov-42.078993_pt1 | contig 14626 bp, 11 predicted proteins | sample MGYA00511879_ERZ761603 | MGnify/ENA primary metagenome ERZ761603 (study PRJEB28899, sample SAMN02850040) | bioreactor sludge metagenome | biome: EBPR Sludge; feature: EBPR Bioreactor; material: flocular biomat | place: Australia: Thorneside Wastwater Treatment... | reverse complement strand
TCGCGCTGGTCATCGCCGCCACCGCGCTCATCAGCGCCCTCAATGCGCTGACCCTCAAGCCGGCACAGTGCGCGCTCTACCTGCAGCCGCGCCCGGCGGAGCAGCGCGCGAACGGGTTCTACTGCGGCTTCAACCGCGCCTACGACGCTCTGGAGCGCCACTACGTCGCCATGGTGAGCTGGATCGCGCACCGGCCGCGCCGCATGGCGGGTGCTTTCTTCGCAATCGTCGGTCTCGCCACCATCGGCTTCGCGGTGTACCCGACGGCGCTGATGCCGCTCGAGGATCAAGGCTATTGCGTCGTCATCGCCCGGCTTCCGCCGGGTGCTTCGCAGCCACGTGTTCGCGAGGTGGCCTCGAGCATCGATGCCCTGCTCGGGAAGACGGCCGGCGTCAAGGGCTGGGTGACCATCGGCGGTTATTCGGCGCTCGATTCGGCCAAGCTTTCGAACGCCGTGACGACCTTCGTCATCTACGATGACTGGGACAAGCGCCCGGCCGGGTTTTCTCAACTGAAACTGATCAGCGACCTGCAGCAGCAGTTGCGCGCGCTGCCGCAGGCGACGTTCGGCGTCCTGCCGCCGTCGCCGATCCCCGGCCTGGGGATCGCGTTTGGCTTCCAGATGATGATCGAGGAGCGCAGCAGCCTGGGCGCCCGCCAGCTGCAGGCGGCGACGAACGAGCTGCTGCGCCAGGCCGGCGACGAGCCCGGCTTCCTCCGGCTCGGTTTCACGACGTTCAATGCCGACAGCCCGCAGCTCTATCTCGACGTCGACCGGGCGATGGCGAGAAGCCTCGGCGTCACCATCGACGACCTGTTCAAGACGGTGCAGATCTATCTCGGCTCGACCTACGTGAACCCGTTCAACCAGTTCAATCAGAGTTTCCAGGTGCGCCTGCAGGCCGACGGCGAATACCGTCGCCGCTTGCGGGACATCGAGACCCTGTCGGTTGCCAACAGCTCGGGGCAAATGGTCCCGCTCGGCGCATTGCTCGACGTCCAGCCGGCGCTCGGATCGGAGATGATCTTTCGCTACAACCTGTACCCGGCCGCCGCGCTGATCGGCATCCCGATGCCCAGGTACAGCTCGGGGCAGGCGCTGGACAGGATGCACGATTTCGCAGCGAGCACATTGCCGCCGGGCATGAGCTACGAGTGGACCGGGCTCGCTTACCAGGAACAGCTCATGGGCAAGCAGACCTACCTCCTGTTCGCGCTGTCCATCACCCTCGTCTTCCTGGTGCTCGCGGCGCAGTACGAAAGCTGGATCGATCCCGCCGCGGTGATCCTCACCGTGCCGATGGCGCTCGTCGGCATCGTGCTTGCGCTGCTCGTCCGGCGCTTCCCGGTCGACCTGTACACCCAGGTCGGCCTGGTGCTGATGACCGCGCTCGCCGCCAAGAACGCCATCCTCATCGTCGAGTTTGCCCGCACGCTGACGGCGGAGGGGATGCCGCCGGCCGAGGCGGCGATCGAAGCGACGCGCCGTCGATTCCGGCCGATCGTCATGACCTCGCTGGCGTTCATCCTCGGCGTCGTGCCGCTGCTCACCGCCACGGGTGCCGGGGCGGCGAGCCAGCAGGCGCTCGGCACCGTCGTCTTCGGCGGGATGCTGGTGTCGACCATTCTCGCGATTCCGTTCGTTTCGGTCTTCTACATTCTGCTGCATCGGTTGCGGGAGTGCCTCGGGGTGCCTTGGCGATTCCCGAAGCGTACGCGCTACACTGGCGCGCCGAAGTGAGCCGCCGAAGGGAGGGCGGGACTCTGGCTCCATGTCATGCCGAGTCGAGCATCGCGGGTGGTCGGGGTGGCCGTCATCAAAGGTGCGATCAGCCATTCAATCTGCTCGTCTAGGCTCACTGCTTGTGCCACATCTTCGTTGCCCGGTTCGCTGACAGCATCCTGGATATGGGCAAGACGTCGCGTCCGATGTCCGGACGATCGCCGCTTACCCGGCCCGGCGCGCGTGTGCGAAGCCTCATGCGGGCCGAAGAACTGGAGTAGGATTCTCGTGTGGATTTCAGCATCGTCGGGATTTCAGCATCGTCGGCAAAATCGCCAGTATCGAGACCATCGCCGAAGGCAGCGGTATCCGCGAGCTGGCGATGCTGCGGCAACGCAGCGGTGTCGGCTGCTGGCGCAAGAAGAAGGGCATTGCGGCTATCCGGCTTGCCGATGGAACAACGGTGCGGGCCGAGATTGACTGGTGGTGCCAAGGGGCAACCGAAGATAAGGGAATGGCTATGAAGTTCGTTGTTTGTCTATCTCGCGAAGGGTTCGGGGAGTTCTCGACCGATGACCTGACTCTCGGACGGCTGCATGAAGTCCCCGCCCAGGCGGATAGCCGTGGCATGCTGCGGATCGTGGACGATTCCGGCGAGGGCTTTCTTTACCCTGCTTCGTTTTTTGAGCCTGGAGAGGTCCGGGAGCAGACCGCTTCCCGTCCGCACGAACTGCTCGTGGCATAGCAGAGTGGCCTAGGTGTGTGCTACCGGCCACAAGAACCCCACCGAATGGAGCGTCCAGCAAACCCGAACCATGCGCCGGCTGTCGCGATCGGATCTCAAGACCGTCCGCGCCTGGCGCATCATCTACGCCACCGCCACAACGTCTGGCAAAGCCAATCCGCTGTGCCAGCGCTGGCCCGGTTGGGACCGCCGGTGCCGAATCGAACCCTTCAAGCGTCTTGCCCGAACGATCAACACTCGCCTGACCGGCATCCTCAGCGGCTTCGAGGCGGGAAAGCACAACGGCCGCGCCGAAGTCATGAATTGCGCATTGCAGGAAGCGCGAACCCGTGCTCCCGGCCACCGGCGCGTCGAGAATTTCATCGCCATGCCTGTCTCGTCGCCGGGAAACTCACCCATCTGCTCGCCCCGCCGTTTGCCCGGATGGCCGTCGTTCCACACAAAACGGAGTAAACCCGCCGTGCGTAATTCGGCATTTGGCGTGATCGCCCGGCCATGATCGATCAGGGCACTCATTCCGGCAGACCGACTGTCAGCGACCATGCCTCGTGGGTCCTCGCCGTGCTCGCCATGTTGATGGTCATCGTGGCCCACCTCTTGCCGGCACTGATCGCCGGACTGCTGGTTTATGAGCTGGTGCACGTGCTGGCACCGGTCTTTGCCCGGCACCTGTCGAGTAGCCGGGCGCGCGCCATGGCGGTGGGTCTGGTCGTCCTGGTCGTACTCGGTGCGGTCAGTGCGGCGGTCATCGGACTGGTTGCCTTCGTCAACAGCGAGGGGGGCAGTCTTGCGGCGCTGTTGGCCAAGATGGCGGAAATCATCGAAAGTTCGCGGTCGACCCTGCCCACCTGGCTGGCCGATCTGCTGCCACGCGGCAGCGACGCGCTGCGCGAGCGTGCCAGCCAGTGGCTGCGGGAACATTCCACCGAAGTGCAGATGATCGGCAAGCAGACCGGCCACGTGCTTGCCCATGTGCTGATCGGCATGGTCATTGCCGGCATGGTGGCCCTGCGCGAGGCCGGGCCCAGCCGGAGCCCGGGACCGTTGGCGCGCGCGCTCGAGGAGCGGGTCTTCCGGCTCGGCGAAGCCTTCCGCCGGATCGTCTTCGCGCAGGTTCGCATCTCCGCTCTGAACACGCTGTTCACCGCCGTGTACCTGGCTGTCGTCCTGCCGATGTTCGGCGTCCACCTGCCCCTGACCAAGACCATGATCGTCGTGACCTTCATCGTCGGTCTGCTGCCGGTGGTCGGCAACCTGCTTTCGAACACCGTGATCTTCGTCATCAGCCTGGCTCATTCTCCCGGCGTCGCCGTGTCGTCTCTGGCTTACCTGATCCTGATCCACAAGCTCGAGTACTTTCTCAACGCACGCATCGTCGGTGCCCGGATCAATGCCAGAGCCTGGGAACTGCTGACCGCGATGCTGCTGATGGAAAGCGTTTTCGGGCTGGCCGGCCTGGTCGCCGCGCCGATCTGCTATGCCTGGCTCAAGGACGAACTGGCGAGCCGGCAGTTGATCTGAATCCTGCGGCCAATCGGGCGGTTTGGGCAGTGCAGGATGGCTCGCGGGACATGAGCGTGGCACAGGAACGGACCTGTTGACCATGCTGCGGCTCCGGCCTGCTCTCCCCGGTCATCCGGCGCAGCCGGCTCCCGGGGAGAACTGGAGCCAGCGACGCTTTAGCCGGAATTTGCCGGCCGCCCCGGCAAGCTACCGGTTAAATCCGGCGTCAAAGGTGATTCTGAGCGGCAGTGCTGGCGCGGGGAAGAACTTTTGCGTCATGTGCTCATTCCCTCTCCGTTTGGAGAAAGGTCGGGGGAAACGGTCATGGCTTTCATCACCCGGTTTGCCTGCAACAGCGATGACCGTTTGCTGGCTGCCCGACCCTTGCCCCTGCCAGTCGCTGCAGCACGGACACCAGCAGATCCACTTCCTCGCAGGTGTTGTAGAACGCCAGGGAGGGCCGCACCGTCGCTTCGACGTCGAAGTGGCGCAGGATCGGTTGGACGCAGTGGTGGCCGGCGCGCACGGCGATGCCCTCCTGATTCAGTGCCGCGCCGACTTCCTCGGGACGGTAGCCGGCCAGAACGAAGGACAGAACGCTGGTCTTGTCGTCGGCCGTGCCGATCAGACGGATGCCGGGGAGCGGCTTGAGCCGCTGCGTGGCGTAGGCGAGAAGATCATGCTCATGGCGGGCGATGTTCTCGATGCCGATCCGTTCGACGTAGTCGAGCGCGGCCCCGAGACCGGCCGCATCGGCGATGTTGCCGGTGCCGGCCTCGAAACGCGCCGGCACGCCCTGGTAGAGGGTGCGCTTGAAGGTGACGTCGGCGATCATGTTGCCGCCACCTTGCCAGGGCGGCATGTCTTCGAGGAGGTCGCGCTTGCCGTAAACGACGCCGATGCCGGTCGGCGCAAACACCTTGTGGCCGGAGAAGACAAAGAAGTCGGCATCCAGCGCCTGCACATCGACGTGCCTATGCGAAACCGACTGGGCGCCATCCACCAGCACCCTGGCGCCGGCCCGGTGCGCCAGTTCGACGATTTCCCTGACTGGCGTCACCGTGCCGAGCGCGTTGGAGATCCGGCTGATGGCGACCAGTCTGGTGCGGTCGTTGAGCAGTCGCCGGCATTCCTCCAGCAGGATCTGCCCCTGGTCGTCGACCGGGATGGCCCGGATGCGGGCGCCATTCTCCCTGGCAAGCTGTTGCCAGGGAACGATGTTGGCGTGGTGTTCGAGCAGCGAGACGGCGATTTCGTCGCCTTTACCGATGTGCTCCTTGCCCCAGGTCTTCGCTACCAGGTTGATTGCCTCGGTCGCGCCACGCACGAAAATGATCTCTTCCTCCGAAGCCGCGCCGAGGAAGCGCGCCACGAGTTCATGGGCGGCGCGGTGGATGTTCGAGTTTTCGTGCTGGTAGAACTGCACCATTCGGTCGATCACCGCCTGCGGCTTTTTTGTCGTGGCGGCGTTGTCGAACCAGACCAGCGGTTTGCCATTCACCCGTTCAGCGAGGATCGGGAAGTCGCGGTGCACGGTCTGCACGTCGAAGGTCGGGAAGCGGCTGACGTCGGCTCGAGGGACGACGTTCGGTAACCGCGATTCGATGAAGTGGAAACCGCCGTTGCCCGGAGGCTGGGGTTGCGAACGGGCCGGCGTGACACGCTCGCCGGCGATTTCGCCGAGGACTCGGCGCAGTGTGGCGTCGCCCGGTAGTTCGAAGGGATGCGCCACGATGGGGTTGTCCGCCGCTGTGGGAGCAGTCAGCGGTGGTTCGTGCGTGCCAGACAGCGCTGCCGCTTCAGCGAGAAAATAGTAGGGCGATCCGGGTACGCCGGCAGGTCCGCTGGGATGGTCGTCGGCAGGGTTGCCGCGCAGGCTGCGGGAGCCCCGGATTCCGGTACCGGCTCGGCTGCCGGGAGCGGCATCGAGCGATGTCTGGCCGGCCGACGGTGGCGCCACGGACTGTCGCGCCGACAGTCGGGTCACTGACCGCGACCCGCGAAGCCGGTGCAGGCGTGGCACGCAAGTGACCACAGGACTGCCCGCGGGCAGCGTCCGGAAGATCTCGCTGGCCAATTGCCCGAGTGTCGCTTCGTCCGGCAATCCCGGAATGTCCGTCGGGGCGGGCAACGGATTAGCGGTAGGTGTCCGAATAGTCAGGGTACTTGTCGACCTCCACGTCGTCGAGAACGGCCAGTGTGTCTTCCACAGGCACGACCTGCGAGCAGTAGAGCGAAATCAGATAGGAGGCGATGGCATTGCGGTCGATGCCCATGCCCATGAAGCGCACCGACAATCCGGGGCTGTGCTCGCCTGGCAGGCCCGGCTGATACAGGCCGACGACGCCCTGGCGCTGGTCGCCGACGCGCAGCAGCAGGAGCTTGGTCCTGCCTTGCTCGACCGGCACCTTGTCCGACAGGATCAGCGGTATGCCACGCCAGGTCACGAACTGCGAACCGAACAGCGAAACGGTCGGCGGTGGTACGCCACGGCGGGTGCATTCACGGCCGAAGGCGGCGATCGCCAGCGGGTGGGTCAGGAAGAATGCCGGCTCCTTCCAGACTTTAGTGAGCAGGTCGTCGAGGTCGTCCGGCGTCGGCGCGCCGGTCAGCGTCGAGATGCGCTGCGTGTCGGCGACGTTGGCCAGCAGCCCGTAGTCCGGGTTGCCGATGCGCGCCAGCAGCGGCACGCCCAGCAGGTACAGCTTGTACGCCAGGCGATGGTGGATGATCGCCCGGATGCCCGGATAACAGAGGACTATCTCGTCGGCGCTGCGCGCCACCGGATCGCCGCGGTAGGCAGCCTCGACGTCGCTGTCGAGGAGAAGACGAATTCCGGGCAGGGCGGCAGCGAACTGCTGCACGAGCGCGAGGCATCCCTTTCGATCGTCACGGGGCCGGTCAACGGGTCGTGACGGGCAATGTGGGTCAGTTCCGGGCGTACCTGGTCGAACAGGCTGCGCAGGGCGGTGTCGAGCGTATGGCCGACATGGAAATCCTCGCTGTGCCCCTGCTGCAGGTCGGGCGGGCCGAGGCGCATCGGAAAAAGCGCACCGCACAGCCGTTCGACGATGTCGCGCAGTGCCTCGCGCGAGGGAAACTCGCGGCCTCCGGTTTCCAGTGGGCGTTGCTGCGCCAGACGCCAGCGCTCACGCGCGGCACGCAGGTCGCGCACGATTTCGTCGAGACCCCGGAGTGCCGCGATCAATGGATCGTGGGCGGAACGAAGCGGTGCGTTCATTGTTCGATTCTTCCGCAACCGTCAGTCCTGAACCCACGGTAGGCCGTGGTGGCGCCAGCCGCCGCTTGCGCCGCGTTGTCCGTCGGCAGTGATTTCTCCCTCGAAGCCTTCCAGGACATTGAAGATACGGGTGAAGCCAGCTCGTGTGGCGGCTTCGGCCGCGGCGGCCGAACGTTTGCCGCTGCGGCAGATGAGGAGGATTGCGTCGTGCCTGCCGCAACCAACGAAGAAAAACTGCATTGCTCATGACGGAAGGGGCTAATAAGCCCTTTGGCATAAGCAACGAAGGAAACGGTCGTGCCTGTCGGTGAGCTGGCCTTGTCCGGCAGTTGCCGTTGAGCAGCCGCGTCGCGTTGCTCGCCTGCCTGGTTCCATGTCAGACTGTCGGCATGAGCAGGAGCCTGAGCTGTCAGGATCACATCTGGAACTGCGCAGCCACGCAGGCGGGCGGCGCTGGCGGGGGCAACTGATGCCGTGTGCTCGGGCTGCCCTTCATTTCCACGTCGCATCGGTGCAAGGATTCCGCAATGACCGAGCTGTTCCCGCCCTGGCCGCTACTGTCGGCTTTCGTCGTTGCCAGCCTGATTCTCGCCGTCACGCCCGGGCCTGGCGTGCTCTACATCGTGACGCGCAGCATCGTTCAGGGTCGCCGTTCGGGCCTGGCGTCGGTGGCCGGTGTGGCCCTCGGCAACCTGGGCAATGCGTTTGCTGCGTCAGTCGGTCTTGCCGCCTTGTTCGCGGTCTCGTCGCTCGCCTTTTCCGTGGTCAAGTATGCCGGTGCCTTCTATCTGGTGTACCTCGGCGTGCAGATGCTGCGCTTCGCCCCGGCCGAGCAGGCGGCTGCCGTGCCTTCGGCCGTCTCGCTGTGGCGTGTCTTCAGTGACGGCTTCGTCGTTGCCCTGCTGAATCCCAAGACGACGATTTTCTTTGCCGCCTTCCTGCCGCAGTTCCTGAGCCCCGGAGCGTCACCGGTGTGGCAGGGCCTGGCGTTGGGGGCCTTGTTCGTGGTCATCGCGGCGGCCACCGACAGCGCCTATGCCCTGGCTGCCGGTGTGGTCGCCCCGGCCTTGCGCGGTAGCGGCGTGCGTCGCCTGGGCCGCTGTCTCGGTGGCAGCGTGTTCATCGGTCTTGGGGTTTTTGCCGCGCTGGTGGGGTCGCGCGGTGCCAGGTAGGCCCGATGGTCGTGCGGGCGATCCTGTCCATGAAGCCCCCCTGGTGGAGGCAGTGCGCCATGGTCGTCTGGCGGTACCGGCAGCCTTCCCTGTCGGGCGGAGCAGTTGTCCAGTGCCCTTCCGGCCGCAGCGTCGCCGCGGCGTCGGGTGATTCGCAGCGTGGCCTGGTCATCCCGATCGGGCTGTTCGAGTTGGTCAGTCGTCCCACCCGTGAGTCCGGAGTTTGAGCCGCATGCACATCCGCAACGCCAGGACCGATGACTTCACGCAGATCCTCAGGCTGAACGATGAGTCCGTGCATTTTCTGAGCCCGCTCGATCACGAGCGCCTGACGCTTCTCCACGGCCAGGCCGCTTATCACCGTGTGAGCGAGGATGAGGGTGAGGTCGTGGCGTTTCTGCTGGCCTTTGGCGAGGGTGCCGCGTACGACAGCCCGAACTATCGGTGGTTTGCCGGGCGCTTCGAACGTTTTCTCTATATCGATCGCGTCGTCGTCGATCGCCGGCAGCAGGGCCGTGGTATCGGCCAGTGCTTCTACGCCGATCTCCTGTCGTTTGCCCGGGCCAGCGGCGCTCGGCTCGTCACCTGCGAATTCGATCTCGATCCCCCGAATGATCAGTCGAGGCGCTTCCATGCATCCTTCGGCTTCCGGGAGGTCGGTACGCAGTTCTACGCTGCGGCTGGCAAGCAGGTTTCCCTGCAGGCGCTGTCCATCGACCCCGTGACTCGCGCTTGACGCTGTCGCCGGGTGGTTCGTCCGTGGCCAGCCGATTCCGGTTGCCGCCGCACCGGACGACCAGCACCGGCCGGTCTGTCGCGCTGCAGTGTGGCAGCACTCAATCGAGGTTGTGCGCCGAGAGCAGGACGACCGCGTCGCCGAGGAAAGCGATCCGGATGCCGCGCTCCTGGTTGCCCCAGACGCAGGTTCGCACGCCAAGCGTCTCGTCGCATCGCGCCGGGTCGCCGATGATCTGCTTCACCTCGTCGTACGACTGTCCGACGCGCAGCCGGTTGAAGTGCTCGAGGCTCACCTTCTGGCTGCAGGCGAGGAGGAGCAGCGTCACCCCCGTCAGGATCGCCAACCGGCGCCATCCTGTCTGCTTCATGGCTCGTTCTCCCTGGCGTCGGTGCCCATTCAGGCGTAGTCGACGCAGACATTGTCATTACTCAGCCATTCACGCAGTGCGCTGAGCAGATCGTCCTCCAGACGCACCCGGTTGGCGTCGCCGAAGGCCAGTTCGCAGGCCGCTTCCCCATTGCGGTAGGCCAGACGCACCGGACAATCGCCGGGGGTGTAGGGAGCCAGCAGGCTGCGCAGGCGCTGGACGGGGCGCGCGTTGCTGCCGCTGGCCTGGCCGTTGAGCGACAGGCGCAGGTGGCGGGCGAAGCGGCCACGCGCCTCGGCGAGGGTGAGCAGACGTTCGGCCACCACCTTGACCCGCCCTTCGCCGGCGAAATCGTCGCGCTGGATGCGCCCTTCGACGATCAACACCTCGTCTTCCCGAATCTTGGCGCGTTCGCTGTCGAGCAGTTCGCTGTACACCGAGACTTCGAGTGTGCTGGTGCCGTCGTCGAGCTGGATGAAGACCATCTTGCCGCGTGTCGTGAGCTTGCTGCGCACGCCGACCACCAGCCCGGCGAGCAGTTGGGTTTCCTTGCGTGCCTCGAGTTCGGCCAGCGGTTTGCGCACGAAGTGGGCCACCTCGGCGCGTACGGCATGAAACGGGTGGCCGGAGAAGTAGAAGCCGAGCGCCAGCTTCTCTTCGTTGAGTTGCCGCCTTTCATTCCAGCGCGGCGCTTCGACGTATTTCGGGCCGTGCGCTGCCGCCTCCTCGTCGGTCGCCTCGAGCAGGTCGAACAGGCTCACCTGCATGCAGTTGCGTTCGGCCTGTTCGGCGGCTTCCATGGCGATGCCGACCGAGGCGAGCAGGCGTGCGCGGTGATCGTCGAGCACATCGAAGGCGCCGGCGCGGATCAGGGCCTCGATCGTCCGCCGATTGACCGTGCGCTTGTCGACCCGCCGGCAGAAATCGAACAGATCCTTGAAGTGGCCACCCGCCTCGCGCGCCTTGAGGATGGCGATCACCGCCTGTTCGCCGGTTCCCTTGACGGCGCCCAGGCCGTAACGAATCGTGCCGCGGTCCACCGGGGCGAAGCGATACTCCGAGGCATTGACATCCGGGCCGAGGATGCGCAGCCCGTTGGCGATCGCATCGTCGTGGACGATCTTGACCGTATCGGTGACGTCCATGTCCGAGGACAGCGTCGCCGCCATGAAGGCCGCGCCATGGTGAGCTTTCAGCCAGGCGGTGTGGTAGGTGACCACGGCATAGGCCGCGGTATGCGACTTGTTGAAGCCGTATTCGGCGAACTTCTCCATCAGGTCGAAGAGCTGCATCGCCAGCTTTTCGTCGTGGCCCTTCTTCTTCGCTCCTTCGCGCATCAGGTCGCGGTGCAGGGCCATTTCCTCGGCCTTCTTCTTGCCCATCGCGCGGCGCAGCAGGTCCGCCGCGCCAAGCGTGTAGCCGCCGATGATCTGGGCGATCTGCATCACCTGTTCCTGGTACACGATGACGCCGTAGGTCGGTTCGAGGCAGGACTTGAGATCATCGATGTAGTAGTCGATCTTCTGCTGCCCTTTCTTGCGCAGGATGAAGTCGTCGACCATTCCCGAGCCGAGCGGGCCCGGTCGGTAGAGCGCGAGGACCGCGATGATGTCCTCGAAGCGGTCGGGCGCCAGCTTTCTGACCAGCTTTTTCATGCCCTCCGACTCGACCTGGAAGATCGCCGTGGTGTTGCCGTCCTTGAGGATCTGGTAGGCCTGCGGATCATCGAAGGCCAGTGTTTCGAGGTCGGGCCGTTCGCCGCTCAGCCGTTCGACGTAGTCCACCGCCAGCTTGATGATCGTCAGGTTGCGCAGGCCGAGGAAGTCGAACTTGACCAGCCCGACCTTCTCGACATCGTCCTTGTCGTACTGCGATACCACCGAACCACCGCCGTCGGCCGAGTACACCGGACAGAAATCGGTCAGTTTGCCGGGCGCGATCAGCACCCCGCCGGCGTGCATGCCGACGTTGCGGGTCAGATCCTCGAGACGCGCCGCCAGGGCGAAGAGGTCCCTGACTTCCTCCTCTGACTCGATCCTGGCCTGTAATTGAGGTTCGGCGGCAATCGCCCTGGCCAGCGACAAGGGTTTGTTGGTTTCGACCGGAATCAGCTTGGAGAGCTGGTCGCAGAAGTTGTAGGGCAGATCGAGTACCCGGCCGACGTCGCGAATCACCGCCTTTGACGACATCGTGCCGAAGGTGACGATCTGTGATACCGCCGCCGCACCGTACTTCTGGCGTACGTATTCGATCACCCGCCAGCGGTTGTCCTGGCAGAAATCGATGTCGAAGTCGGGCATCGAAACCCGTTCCGGGTTGAGGAAGCGCTCGAAGAGCAGGGCGTAGCGCAGGGGGTCGAGGTCGGTGATGCCGAGTGCGTAGGCGACGACCGAGCCGGCGCCCGAACCGCGTCCAGGTCCGACCGGGCAGCCGTTGTGCTTGGCCCAGTTGATGAAATCGGCAACGATCAGGAAGTAGCCGGGGAAGCCCATCTGCACGATGGTGTCGGTCTCGAGCTGCAGGCGGGCGTCGTAGGGCGGACGCTGGGCGAGGCGCTCGGCCGGGTCCGGGAGCAGCTTCTGCAGGCGCTGCTCGAGGCCGGCCACTGCCTGCTGGCGCAGGTAGTCGTCGAGCGTCACTCCGGGCGGGGTCGGGAAATCGGGCAGATAGCTCTTGCCGAGCGTGATCTGCAGGTTGCAACGCCTGGCGATTTCCACCGAGTTGGCGAGTGCCGTGGGCAGATCGGCGAACAGTTCGCACATCTCGTCGGCCGACTTGAAATACTGTTGTTCGGTGTACAGGCGTGGCCGGCGGGCGTCGCCGAGCATGTAACCTTCGGCAATGCAGACGCGCGCCTCGTGCGCCTTGAAGTCGTCGTGTTCGAGGAACTGGATCGGGTGGGTGGCGACCAGCGGCAATTCGAGTTCTGCCGCCAGGTCGGCGGTGGCGGCGACCAGCAGTTCCTGCTGCGGCTGTCCGTAGCGCTGCACTTCGAGATAGAAGGCGTCGCCAAAGAGTTCCTGCCAGTGCCGTGCGCGACTCGCCGCGTGCGTGCGGTGACCCTGCAACAGGGCCTCGCCGACGTCGCCGCCAGCGCCGCCCGACAGGGCGATCAGACCATCCACCCCGACCGCCTGCAGCATCTGGCGCGTGATCTCGGCCCGCCCGCGCACGCGCGGCGCGAGATAGGCACGTGACAGCAGTTCGCAGAGCTGCAGATAGCCGTGTTGCGAGCGACAGAGCAGCAGCAGGCGATAGGGGCGATCGGGGTCGGTCTCGTTGGCGATGAACACGTCGCTGCCGAGCAGGGGCTTGATCCCCTTGCCGCGTGCCGCCGAGTAGAACTTGACCAGGCCAAAGAGATTGGCCAGATCGGTCAGGGCCAGCGCCGGCATGCCGCAGGCAGCGGCACGCGCGACCGCCGCGTCGAGCCGGACGATGCCGTCGGTGATCGAGTACTCGCTGTGCAGGCGCAGATGGATGAACGGAGTGTCGGGCATCTGGGCATTTTACCCCGTGGTGGCGGGGCAAAGGCGCGGATCGCGGGCGCTGGCCGGATTACCCCGCCGCTGCGCCGGGAGAAAGGGGGACGCTCGCGCAGTGGCCCGGATGGCCCCGGGCCGGCAACAACCGGTCAGCTATTCACCCAGTCGATGATCGGCTGCCACTGTTCCAGATCCTTCGCGGCACGCGAGGCCGACAGGTCGAACATGGTCATGCCGTGCAGTGTCGTCTGCACGTAGAGCTGTGTTGTGCGCAGATGGGTCAGCACCGGCAGGTCGTACTGGGCGAGAAAACGCTCGAGTTCGGCCGCCGCCCGGGTGCGCGGATCGACGCGCATGCCGACCACGGCGACGAACGCCTGTTCGTTGCGCACCGCTTTCTCCTCGAGCAGCACATCGAGAAAGTGGCGCGTCGCCAGAATGTCGAAGAGCGACGGTTGTACCGGTACGAGGACCCGGTTGACCTGCTTGACAACCGTATCGAGCGCCTTGCCGTGCAGACCAGCCGGCGTGTCGAGGATGACGTGGGTGGTGCCCTTGGGCGGTTTGGCGGTCTTTCCCGGTTCGATTTCCCAACTGCGAATGGTCGGCAGGATCGACGGTCGCAGGCGCAGCCATTCGCGCGAAGACTGCTGGCGGTCGACGTCGCCGAGCATCACGCGCTGGCCGCTGCGTGCCAGATGACCGGCCAGGTTGACGGCCAGCGTCGATTTGCCCGAACCCCCCTTCGGATTGGCAATCAGAAAGGATTTCATTGTTTATCGTCCTTTTCATGATTCGTGGCGAGACTGCGCAGCTCGTCACGGACCAGGTTGATGTGCTCGCGCAAAGTGTAAAGCAGATCGCTGAAAGCCAGCGGAATATTCAGCGTGCTGGCCCTTTCCTCGACGCGTGCGAGCCTGGCCGCGTATTCCTGGTGCTGCGCCGGGTCGTAGCGACGACGCACCTCGTTCTCGAGGAACTTCAGATCAGCGTAGCAGCGGACGATCTTCGAGCGCACGCGCCAACTGTAGATCGACGGTGCGAACTTGAGCAGCGGCAAAGACAGCATGACCAGCGGCAGGATCATCACGAACAGACGTTCGACCAGCACGGCCAGCCAGAACGGCAGGTAGCGCTGCAGGAAGGGTGGTCCGGACTTGTAGTAGCGCGCCGCGTCGCTCGACAGCGGGAAGCTCTGATCCTTGTAGGCGGGAAACTCGCCGTCCCGCTGAAAGAAGCCGCCCTTGCCGTTGACCTCGGTCATCGCCTGCAGCAACAGGCTGACCAGTGCCGGATGCAGGTCCTCGCGGACGATAACATTGGCCGTGGTGGCCAGCAGCACGGTGTCGCGCCGCGGCAGGTCACGTACCAGGTCGACGACCCCGCGCGGCAGCACGATCTTCGACAGGAAGGGGAAGCGGCGCAGGTAGGCGTCGGCCTGACTGAAACTGACCACGCGCAGGCCCGGCGAACGCAACAGCACCTGCACGACCGGTGCTTCCTGCGCGGCGACGATGAAGGTCGCGTCGATCTCGCCCCGCTGCAGCGCTTCGGCGGCGTTCAGGCCGGCCAGCGGCAGCAGGTCGGGGTTATCCGGTTTGATCTCGTTGGCTTCGAGCAACTGCAGCGCCAGACCACGTATGCCGCTGC
>ERZ761603.1978-NODE-1978-length-14642-cov-45.824981_pt1 | contig 14642 bp, 12 predicted proteins | sample MGYA00511879_ERZ761603 | MGnify/ENA primary metagenome ERZ761603 (study PRJEB28899, sample SAMN02850040) | bioreactor sludge metagenome | biome: EBPR Sludge; feature: EBPR Bioreactor; material: flocular biomat | place: Australia: Thorneside Wastwater Treatment... | reverse complement strand
GGAGGCGAGGGCGAGGCGGGCGCGCAGTGCGTTGGCGCGGTCGCCTTCCTTGGCGTAGTCGCCGGCCAGTAGTTGACCCGCCTCGTCGTTGCGGCCGAGTTGCAGCAGCACGTCGGCGGCGTCGAGGCGCACCGCCTCGTCGTCCGGACTCTCCCGGCTGGCTTCCGAGAGCTTGGCCAGCGCTTCGTCGAGCCGGCCCTCGGCGACGAGGGCTGCGGCTTCCTCGCGCAGATTGCCGCCGGCAGCGGGCAGGGCGATGCGCTCGAGAAAGGCGCGGATCTGGCCTTCCGGCAACGCGCCGCTGAACTCGTCGACCAGTTGCCCCTGAAAAAGCACCTTGACCGCGGGAATGCTGCGCACGCCGAAGTGCTGCGCCAATTCCGGATTCCGGTCGGCATCCACCCTGGCCAGCAGGAAGCGGCCGCCGTATTCCTCGGCGAGCTTGTCCAGCAGCGGCGTGAGCGTCTTGCACGGTCCGCACCACGGCGCCCAGAAGTCGATGACCACGGGTACCTGCAGAGATGGCTCGATGACCTTGGCTTCGAACTCTTCGATGGAAACGTCAAAGGAAAACTGGGACATGGGAAAAAGGCCGGTCAATGAAGAAAGGCGGGATTATAGATTATGCCGAATTGAGGAATCGTCTCCTTTTCGGCTATCATTTGGCTTTCCCGCAGCCTGTCTTTACATGATCAAGTTCGTATTCGTCACAGGCGGTGTCGTGTCCTCGCTGGGCAAGGGCATCGCCGCCGCGTCGCTGGGGGCCATTCTCGAATCGCGCGGCATCCGGGTCACCCACCTCAAGCTCGATCCCTACATCAACGTCGACCCGGGCACGATGAGTCCTTTCCAGCACGGCGAGGTTTTCGTCACCGAGGACGGCGCCGAGACCGACCTCGATCTGGGTCACTACGAGCGCTTCACCAGCGCCAGGATGAGCCGGCGCAACAATTTCACGACGGGCCAGGTCTACGACACGGTCATCAGGAAGGAGCGGCGCGGCGAGTACCTCGGCAAGACGGTACAGGTCATCCCGCACATTACCGACGAGATCAAGAACAAGATCAAGGCCGGCGCCGAAGGGGCCGACGTAGCCATCGTCGAGGTCGGCGGCACGGTCGGCGACATCGAGTCGCTGCCATTCCTCGAGGCGATCCGTCAGATGGGCATCGAGGAGGGCCGCAACAATGTCTGCTACATGCACCTGACGCTGCTGCCGTACATCCCGACCGCCGGCGAACTGAAGACCAAGCCGACCCAGCACTCGGTCAAGGAGCTGCGCGAAATCGGCATCCAGCCGGACATCCTGCTGTGCCGTGCCGACCGTTCGATTCCGGTCGAGGAGCGGCGCAAGATCGCGCTGTTCTGCAACGTGATGCCGGAAGCCGTCATCGAATGTCTCGACGCCAACTCCATCTACAAGATTCCGGCCATGCTGCACGACCAGATGATCGACGAGATCGTCTGCCACAAGCTCGGCATCCTGGCCAGGGCAGCCGACCTGTCGGTCTGGAAACGGCTGATCGATGCGCTGGAGCACCCGCAGCACAGGGTCAGGATCGCCTTCGTCGGCAAGTACGTCGACCTGACCGAATCCTACAAATCGCTGATCGAGGCGATCAGGCACGCCGGCATTCATACCCGCAGCCATGTCGACATCGTGTACCTCGACTCCGAGGACATCGAGAGGGAAGGCTGCGGGGTGCTGGATGGCGTCGACGCCATTCTCGTTCCCGGCGGCTTCGGCCGGCGCGGTACCGAAGGCAAGATTGCCGCGATCCGCCATGCCCGCGAGAACAAGGTGCCTTACCTCGGCATCTGCCTCGGCATGCAACTGGCGGTCGTCGAGTTCGCCCGCGACGTGGCCGGCATGGCCGGCGCGCATTCCACCGAGTTCGTGCATGACACACCGTACCCGGTGATCGGCCTGATCACCGAATGGCTCGACGCCTCCGGCAAGGTCGAGAAGCGCGGCGAGGATTCGGATCTTGGCGGCACCATGCGCCTCGGCGCCCAGGTCTGCAAGCTGGCCGAAGGTTCCCTGGCCCGCGAAATCTACGGCGCGGGCGAAATCACCGAGCGGCACCGTCACCGTTACGAAGTCAACAACACCTTGCTCGCCCAGCTCGAGGAAAAGGGCCTCAAGGTTGCCGGCCGCGCACCGGGCACCGATCTCTGCGAAATGGTCGAACTGCCGGGCGAGGTGCATCCGTGGTTCGTCGGCTGCCAGTTCCACCCGGAATTCACGTCCAATCCGCGCCAGGGCCACCCGCTGTTCACCTCCTACGTGAAGGCGGCGCTGGCCAATCAACAGGCCAAGGGCAAATGAAACTCTGCGATTTCGAGGCTGGACTTGACCAGCCTTTTTTCCTGATAGCCGGCCCATGTACCGCCGAATCCGAGCAATTGTGCGTCGATGTCGCGGCGCACATGAAGGAAGTCTGTGCCCGCCTTGGGATCAACTACATTTTCAAGGCCTCCTACGACAAGGCCAACCGCAGCTCCGGCAAGTCGGTGCGCGGCCTGGGGCTGGACGAAGGGTTGCGCATCCTTGCCGAGGTGCAGCGCCAGATCGGCGTGCCGGTGCTCACCGACGTTCACGAAATTGACCAGATCGAGTGGGTGGCCGCCGTCGTCGATGTCCTGCAGACCCCGGCCTTCCTGTGCCGCCAGACCGATTTCATTCATGCCGTCGCCGCCTGCGGCAAGCCGGTCAATATCAAGAAGGGCCAGTTTCTGGCGCCGGGAGACATGAAGAATGTCGTCGACAAGGCGCGCGAGGTGAACAACGGGGCCGACAACCTGATGGTCTGCGAGCGCGGCGCGTCCTTCGGCTACAACAATCTCGTTTCCGACATGCGCAGCCTGGCGATCATGCGCGAGACCGGTTGCCCGGTCGTTTTCGACGCGACGCACAGCGTCCAGTTGCCGGGCGGGCAGGGCGCGACTTCCGGCGGCCAGCGCGAGTTCGTGCCGGTGCTGGCGCGGGCGGCGGTCGCGGTCGGCATTTCCGGGCTGTTCATGGAAACCCACCCGTGTCCCGAAAGAGCCTGGTCGGACGGCCCCAACAGTTGGCCGCTCGATCGCATGGAATCACTGCTGACGACGCTGGTCGCGCTGGACAAGGCGGTCAAGTCGGCCGGATTCGAGGAGTTGCAGCAAACCGCCGGATAGTATCTGATAATCCAGTTTAAGTTGTTATTCCAAACCATTGAAGATAAGGAGTAATCATGAGTTCCATCGTTGATGTTGTGGCACGTGAGATTCTCGATTCACGGGGCAATCCCACCGTTGAAGCCGATGTGCTGCTGGAGAGCGGCGTCATGGGACGGGCCGCCGTGCCGTCCGGCGCTTCGACCGGTTCCCGCGAGGCCATCGAACTGCGCGACGGCGATGCCAGCCGTTTTCTTGGCAAGGGCGTGCAGCAGGCGGTCGAAAACGTCAATACCGAGATTTCCGAAGCCATCGTCGGCCTTGACGCACAGGAGCAGGCCTTCATCGATCAGACCATGATCGATCTCGACGGCACCGACAACAAGTCGCGCCTGGGTGCCAACGCCATCCTGGCGGTCTCCATGGCGGTCGCCAAGGCGGCCGCCGAGGAATCCGGCCTGCCGCTCTACCGCTATTTCGGCGGCATGAGCCCGATGCAGACGCCGGTGCCGATGATGAACATCATCAACGGCGGCGAGCACGCCAACAACAGCCTGGACATCCAGGAGTTCATGATCATGCCGGTCGGCGCCAGCTCCTTCCGCGAAGCGCTGCGTTGCGGCGCCGAGGTGTTTCACGCGCTGAAGAAGCTGCTCGACAAGAAGGGCCACTCGACCGCCGTCGGCGATGAGGGCGGCTTCGCCCCGAACCTGGGCAGCCATGCCGAGGCGCTCGAGATCATCATGCAGGCGATCGAGAAGGCGGGTTACGTTCCCGGCAAGGACGTTCTGCTGGCGCTCGACTGTGCGGCTTCCGAGTTCTACAAGGATGGCAAGTACCATCTGGCCGGCGAGGATCTCCACCTGACCTCGGCCCAGTTCGCCGACTATCTGTCCAACCTGGTCGACCAGTTCCCGATCGTTTCGATCGAGGACGGCATGTCCGAAGCCGACTGGGACGGCTGGAAACTGCTGACCCAGCGCCTGGGCAAGACGGTGCAGATCGTCGGCGACGACGTCTTCGTGACCAACACCCGCATCTTCAAGGAAGGCATCAAGCAGGGCATCGCCAATTCGATCCTGATCAAGATCAACCAGATCGGCACGCTGTCGGAAACCTTCGCCGCCGTCGAAATGGCCAAGCGCGCCGGCTACACCGCGGTGATCTCGCATCGCTCCGGCGAGACCGAGGACAGCACCATCGCCGACATCGCCGTCGGTCTCAACGCCGGGCAGATCAAGACCGGGTCGCTGTCGCGTTCCGACCGCATCGCCAAGTACAACCAGTTGCTGCGTATCGAGGAAGATCTTGGCGACACGGCCTCGTATCCCGGTCGCGAGACTTTCTACAACCTGCGCTGACGCTCGATGCGCTGGCTGACGGTCGGCCTTCTCGCCCTGATTGGCATGCTGCAATACCCGCTGTGGCTGGGCAAGGGCGGCTGGCTGAAAGTGTGGGACTACGACCGTCAATTGCAGCAGCAGAAGGAAGTGACCAAGAAGCTTGAGATCAGGAACGCGGGCCTCGACGCCGAGGTCCGCGATCTCAAGCAGGGCTACGACGCGATCGAGGAGCGCGCCCGCTTCGAACTGGGCATGGTCCGTCAGGACGAAACATTCGTGCAAATTCCGGAAAAAGTTCCCGGAAAATAGGGCAAATAAAGGCGTTGACCGCAGTAGTCACCAGCAAGTCCCTCCGCTAGAATCGCTCACAGCAGTACCCCTGCGGAGCGCTCAAGGAGAATTACATGCTGCTGAAGGTTGGCGATTACGCCCCGGCGTTCTCATTGCCGGACGCCGATATGGCCAGAATCGATCTCGCAAGTTATCGGGGCGGACGGCACGTCGTTCTCTTCTTCTACCCGAAGGACGGGACCCCGGGGTGCACGATGGAGGCCACCGACTTTTCTGACCACGAGGAGGAATTCGGGCGTCAGGATTGCGTGCTTTTCGGAATCAGTCGCGACGAATGCCTGAAGCATGCCGAGTTTCGCGACCGCGAGGGAATCGGCACCGGGCTGCTGTCGGATGCAGAGGGCATTGTCTGCAAGCAGTATGGTGTCTGGCAGGCGCGGGAGGTCGATGGTCACCGGAAATTCGGAATCGTCCGCTCGACCTTCGTCATCGACAAATCCGGCGTGATTCGTCACGCCCTTTACAATGTCAGTTACAAGGGCCACGCGCTGGAAGTGCTGCGCCTCGTCAAGGAACTCAATTCATGAACATGCAGGTTGCCAGGAATTCCGTCATCACCCTCGACTATCACGTCACCGATCCCGATGGTGAAGTGGTGGACGAAGGGCGCGAGCCCCTTGTCTATCTGCATGGCGGTTACGAAGACATCTTCCCGAAGATCGAGGAGGCCCTGCAGGGCAAGAAGATCGGCGAATCGGTCAAGGTCAAGTTGCAGCCGGACGAGGCGTTCGGCGAATACGACGCCGAAATGGTCCAGGTCGAGCCGCGCAAGGATTTCCCCAGGGAGATCGAAGTCGGCATGCAGTTCGAAGGTGGCCCGGAAGAGGGCGAGGAAGACGATTTCGTCATCTACCGCGTGACCGAGATCGCCGACGACAAGGTCGTGCTCGACGGCAACCATCCGCTGGCCGGCATGGCGCTGATCTTCACCTGCACGGTAACGGCGATCCGCCCGGCCAGCGCCGAGGAACTCAAACACGGTCACGTCCATACCGGGGACGACGACGAGGAAACGTGTCACTGAACCGCGGGCGGCCAGGGATAGGTCTCGAAGCGGAACAGCGCGGGTGAGTCGGTGTCGATGATCCCGCGCGTCCACCCCATCAGCGGATAGCCGAAGGTTTCGACGCGGGTGAAGTTGGCGATTCGCTTGCCGTTGCCGTCGCGCAGCGGTTGATCGATGCGGCTGACGTGGGTGTCGCCATGAACCGCGACCACCTGACCGGGAAAGGCCAGCGTTTCCCGGCGCAGGGTTTCCAGAAATTCACGGAAGCCGCGGTGCGGCAAGCCCTGGGCGAAGTGCCTGAAGCCGGGATTGGCCTGGAACAGCAGGACGATTCCCGCCATCCTGTCGCGCCGGGCGCGAGCGAAACTGTCCGTCAGCCAGCTCAGCATGATCGGGTTGCGCGTCAGGAACTCGGCGCTGGCGTCGTCCAGCCATCCGTAGTTGTTGTCGGAGCCCGGAAGGTTCAGAGTCACGAACAGGACCGGTCCGAGGCGAAAGCGCGAATGTTCCGGGTAGGCTCCCGGCTGACGTTCGAGCGGGATCGTTTTCCGGCCGAGCGAATCGGGGCGTTGCCAGAACAGCGACCGCAGCGCGGCAAGGCGTTCCAGCGGATCGTAGGCGCCATTCGAGATGCGGTTGCAGTCGGTCCACTCGTTGTCGCCGGGAACGAAGACGAATGGCGCGCGACTGGCATCGAACACTTGCTGACGGTCGGCGAACACCTTGTCGTCGCAACGCGCCTGACCGTGCTTGATGTCCCCGATGTGGGCGATCAACGCGGCGTGGGTGTCGGCGATGGCGTCCAGCATGCGCGGCAGTTCGTACCTTTCACGGGCCGAGTAGGGCACGTCGCCGATCAGCGCAAACTGCCAGGTTTCCCCATGGGCCAAGGCGGCAACGCAAAGACAGATGCCAGGCAGCCAGCGCTTCATCCGGCGAGCTTCTTCAGCGCGTAGAGCGCGTCGAGCGCCTCGCGCGGCGTCATGCTGTCCGGGTCGAGGCCGGCCAGCCGCTCGACGGCCGGATGCGGCTCGATCTCGGCAGGTTCCGGCGCGCCCTGCGCGAACAGGTCCGGCTGTAGCGGGTCGACCGCGGCGCGCTGCTCGAATTCGCGCAACTGTTTCCGCGCCGCCCGGACCACTGTGGACGGAATGCCGGCCAGCGCGGCGACCTGAATGCCGTAGCTCTGGTTGGCTGGGCCTTCCTCGACGGCGTGCAGAAAAATGATCTTGTGCGCGTGCTCGACGGCGCCGAGATGGACGTTGGCCAGTTCAGCATACTCGTGCGACAGCCGCGTCAGTTCGAAATAATGGGTGGCGAACAGCGTCAGGCTGCGGTTCTTGTCGATCAGGTGGCGCAGGATGGCGAAGGCCAGCGCCATGCCGTCGAAGGTCGAGGTGCCGCGGCCGATCTCGTCCATCAGCACGAGGCTTTGCGCCGTCGCGTGGTGCAGGATGGCGGCGGCCTCGGTCATCTCGACCATGAAGGTCGAACGCCCGGAGGCGAGGTCGTCGGAAGCGCCGATGCGCGTGAAGATGCGGTCGAGCGGGCCGAGCACACAACGGTCGGCCGGTACGTAGCTGCCGATGTGGGCGAGCAGGGCGATCAGCGCGACTTGCCGCATGTAGGTCGACTTGCCGCCCATGTTCGGCCCGGTGATCAGCAACAGGCGCCGGTTGTCGGCGAGCGCGCAGTCGTTGGCGATGAAGGTCTGGGCGCTTTGCGCCAGTTCGTTCTCGACCACCGGGTGGCGGCCGCCGGCCACGGTCAACTGGATTTCTTCGGCAAATTCCGGTTTGCACCAGTTGCGCTTCAGGGCCGATTCGGCGAAGCCGGCGAGCAGGTCGAGCTGGGCGATGGCGCGGGCGATGGTTTGCAGCGTCGGGACGACCGGCAGCAGCGCGTCGAGAATCTGTTCGTAGAGCAGCCTCTCGCGGGCCAGCGAGCGCTCCTGGGCGGACAGCGCCTTGTCCTCGAAAGCCTTCAGCTCCGGCGTGATGTAGCGCTCGGCGTTCTTCAACGTCTGCCGGCGGCGGTAGTCGTCGGGAATCTTGTCGACATTGGCGTGCGTGACTTCGATATAGAAGCCATGCACCTTGTTGTATTCGACCTTGAGGCTGGCGATGCCGCTGCGCTCGCGCTCGCGCGCTTCCATGTCGACCAGGAAGGCGCCGCAGTTGTCGTTGAGCGAGCGCAGTTCGTCGAGATCGGCGTCGTAACCGGGTGCGATGACGCCGCCGTCGCGCACCTGCGCGCCCGGTTCGGCGGCGATGGCGCGGATGAGCAGGTCGAGGGCGTCGGCCGGCGTTTCCAGTTCGGCGAAAGATTGCGTCAGCAGGTCGGATGCGGTGCCGGCGAGCGGTGCGCGCAGTTCCGGCAGCCGGGCCAACGATTCGCGCAAGCTGGCGAGGTCGCGCGGGCGGGCATTGCGCAGGGCGATGCGGCCGGCGATGCGCTCGATGTCGGCGATGCCGCGCAGGGCTTTCCGGGTCGCGCCGGCGAGCCGGCCGTAGTCGTCGAGCAAGGCTTCGACGGCGCTGTGCCGCGCGGCGGGAATCGTCCGGTCGCGCAGCGGGTGGTGCAGGGCGTGGCGCAACAGGCGTGAGCCCATGCTGGTCACGCAGTTGTCGAGCAGCGAGAACAGCGTCGGCGAGGGCTGGCCGCGCAGGGTTTCGGTCAGTTCCAGGTTGCGCCGCGTCGCAAGATCGAGGCCGAGATAAGCGCCCTCGATTTCCACGGTCAACCCGCGCAGATGCGGCAATTTGCCCGACTGCGTCGCCTGCGCGTACTGCAACAGCGCACCGGCGGCGGCGATGGCCGGTTTCAGCCCATCGGCGCCGAAGCCGGCGAGCGAGGCGACTTCGAACTGGTCGCAGAGCAGGCGGCGCGCCGAATCGACATCGAAGGTCCAGTCCGGCTGGCGCGTGCAGGCAGCACTGCTACCGAAGTTCGGCGTCCAGCTCTCCGGATGAAGGATTTCCGCCGGGCGGATGCGCTCCAGCGTCGCCGGAACCTGCTCGGCCGCCACCTCGATCAGGACGAACTCGCCGCTCGCCAGGTTCAGCCGGGCGATGCCGGCCGTGTTGCGCTGCGTCGTCACCGCGAGCAGCCAGAGATCCTGCTTGTCGTCGATCAGCGCCGCATCGGTCAGCGTGCCCGGCGTGACGATGCGCGACACGGCGCGCTCGACCGGCCCCTTGCTCGTCGCCGGATCGCCGATCTGCTCGCAAATCACGGCCGATTCGCCCATCTTCACCAGCCGCGCGAGGTAAGGCTCGAGCGAGTGGAAGGGAACGCCCGCCATCCTGATCGGCACCCCGGCCGACTGCCCGCGCGTGGTCAGCGTGATGTCGAGCAGGCGCGCGGCCTTCTCCGCATCATCGAAGAACAACTCGTAAAAATCGCCCATCCGGTAGAACAGCAAGGTATGCGGATGGTTGGCCTTGAGCGCGAGGTACTGGCGCATCATCGGCGTGTGTGCGGAGAAATCGCTTAGTGGCTTGACCATGGGGCCTATTGGTTGGTTGTGTCAGTCACTGTACCCGCCGGACGCGGGCCTGTCGGGCCATAACAGGACGATTCCTGGCCCCCGCCCATTCAGGCGCTGTTTGACCGATCAGCCCGACAATGGCTTGATCACGCGCTTGACGGCGACGTCGTCGGGATGTGGGTGGATCGTGAAGCCGAGGCTGGTCATCAGGTTGAACATCTTGCCGTTGGTCGTCAGCACGTCTCCGACGACCGCGCGATAACCCTTCTGGCGGGCGCAGTCGATCAGCGCCGTCATCAGCTTGCGGCCAACGCCGGACTTCTGCCAGGCGTCGCCCACCGCCAGGGCAAACTCGACCGACTCGCCGTCCGGATTGACCACGTAGCGGGCGACGCCGATCTGGGTTTCCTTGCCTTCATCGCCGGCCACCGTTCCGACCAGGGCCATTTCACGGTCGTAATCGATCTGCGTGAAGCGCACCAGCATGGTCGGCGTCAGTTCGCGCAGGGTATCCATGAAGCGGTAGTAGCGCGATTCGTCGGACATGCCCTTGACGAATTCCTGCTCCATCTCGGCATCTTCCGGCCGGATCGGGCGGATAGTGACGGCCGTGCCGTCTTTCATCTGCCACTGCTGGGACAAATGGACCGGATAGGGGTAGATCGCCATGTGCGCGTAGCGGTCACCACTGGCTTCGGAGATATGGTCGACGACGATGCGCGCGTCGGCGGCGATGGCGCCTTTCTCGTCGACAATCAGCGGGTTGATGTCGAGTTCCATCAGCCAGGGCAGTTCGCAGACCATTTCCGAGACACAGAGCAGCACCTCGCGCAGCGCCTTCTGATCGACCGGCGGCATGTTGTGGAACTCACCGAGAATAATCGACGCGCGCGTCGACTCGATGAGATCCTTGGCCAGGAACCGGTTGAGCGGTGGCAACGCAACCGAACGGTCGCTGAATACCTCGACATCGAATCCGCCGGCGCCGAAGGAGATGACCGGGCCGAAGATGGGGTCGCGGAACACGCCGATCATCAACTCGCGGCCATGCGGGCGCGACAGGAAGGGTTCGATCGACACGCCATTGATCCTGGCCTTCGGCTGACGCTTCTGCACGGTATCGATGATGTCGTGATAGGCATTGCGGACGGCCGGTGCATTCATGATGTTGAGGCGCACCCCGCCGACTTCGGACTTGTGCTGCAGATCGGGCGAGTCGACCTTCATGGCGACCGGGAACCCGATCTGCTCGGCGAGCAGCAGCGCCTCGGTGGCGGTGCGGGCGACCATCGTTTGCGCGACCGGCACGCGGAAGGCGCGCAGGATCGCTTTCGATTCCATCTCGGAGAGAACCTTGCGGCGCTCGGCAAGCAGGGCCTCGATCAGCATCTTGGCGCCTTCGGCCTCGGGGCGGTCGGCTTGGCGGGTCGGCTCCGGCGTCTGCAGGAGCAGTTTCTGGTTCCGGAAATATTTGGAGATGTGATAGAACAGTTCGACCGCGGTTTCCGGGGTGCGGAAGGCCGGAATGCCGGATTCCTCCAGAACCTTGCGGCCACTGGCAACCTGATCCTCGCCCATCCAGCAGCAGATGACCGAGCGGCTGGTTTCGTCGGTGATCTCGACGATGGCCTTGGCGACTTCCAGCGGGTGCGTCATCGCCTGCGGCGAGAGCATGACCAGCGTACTGTCGACACCGGCATCTGCCGTCACCATCTCGATGGTCTGGCGATAGCGTTCCGGCGACGCATCGCCGGCGATGTCGACCGGATTGTTGTGCGACCAGTTGGGCGGGAGGATCTTGTTGAGCCCGACCATCGTCTCGTCGGACAGGGTGGCGAGCGGAATGCCGAGGTCGCCGGCGCGGTCGGCCGCCATCGCGCCCGGCCCGCCGCCGTTGGTGATGATCGCGAGGCGGTTGCCCTGCGGGCGGAATTTCGAGGCCAAGGCCTTGGCGGCATAGAAAAGCTGACCGATGTTGCTGACGCGGACGACGCCGGCGCGACGCACGGCGGCATCGAATACCGAATCGGAAACGGCAGCCATCCCCGAGTGAGTGGACGCCGCCATCGATCCGGCTTCGTGGCGCCCGGCCTTGAGCAGGATGATCGGCTTGATCCGGGCGGCGGAGCGCAATGCGCTCATGAAGCGGCGGGCGTTGCGGATGCCCTCGACGTACATCAGGATGTAGTGCGTGCGGTTGTCGTAGATCAGGTAGTCGAGGATTTCGCCGAACTCGATGTCGATCGTCGTCCCCAGCGAGATCACCGACGAGAAGCCGATCTGGTTGCTCTTGGCCCAGTCGAGCGCCGCCGAGCACATGGCGCCGGATTGCGAGACCAGCGCCAGGTTGCCGCGACCGGCGGTGACGCTGGCGAAGGTCGCATTGAGCCCGATGTCGGGACGGATGATGCCGAGGCAGTTGGGTCCGAGGATGCGGACGTTGTAGGAGCGCGCAATCTCGAGAACCTTGCGCTGGAGCGCGGCGCCGACGTGGCCCGATTCGGAAAATCCCGAGCTGACAATGATGACGTTGCGCACCCCGCTGCGGCCGCACTGCTCCATGATTTTCGGGATCGACTGCGGTCGCGTGGCGATGACAGCCATGTCGACGCGGGCGCCGATCTCCTCGATCGACTTGTAGGTCTGCTGGCCCAGGACGGTCTCGTGCTTCGGGTTGATGGCGAACAGCTGACCCTTGAAGCCCGACGCCAGGATGTTCTTGAAAATGATGTTGCCGACGGCATTCTCGCGGTCGGAGGCGCCAATGACGGCTACGGCGTCCGGTTCGAACAGAGTGGTGAGATAGTGCTGTTCCAGCATGAAAGGCCTCTTGTCGGGAGATCATGATGCAATGCAACATCATACCACATCGTCAATATGCTTCCATCGCCGGGCTAGGGGATGCCGCCTAATCGACCAGCGCCGAGTCGATCACCAGCGGTTGTTCCAGCGCCTTGTGCACCGGGCATTTGTTGGCGATTTCCAGCAGCCGCTCGCGCTGCGCGCCGGTCAGATCGCCTTCCAGCGTGATCCTGCGGACGATGCGTTCGCGGGAAATGCCGGCGACCTTCACCTTGTCGTGGCTCAGGCGGACGCTGATCCGGGACAGCGGGATGCCCTTGCGTTCGGCATACATGCGCAGGGTCATCGAAGTGCAGGCGCCAAGGCCGGCCATCACGAATTCGAGCGGTGCCGGCCCGGAATCTGCGCCGCCGACGCTGACCGGCTCATCGGCCAGCATCCGGTGCTCGCCAACGATGACCTCCTGCTGGTATCTTCCCTGACCATTCTCGCGCACAACGACTTCCACCATGACTTTCTCCACGGATCAACACGCCGCCATGATAGCCCCGTCGCCGTGGGTCGTGTGCCATCTGCCGCTGGTGCCCGCCGGCGGGCGGGTGCTCGACCTTGCCTGCGGCCATGGTCGCCATGCGCGCCTGTTCGCGACGGCCGGCTACGCGGTGGTTGCGGTCGACCGCGATTTCGCGGCAATTTCCGGTCTGCGGGGCGTGCCGGGAGTCACCGCAATGCAGTTCGACCTCGAAGGCGGCGACTGGCCGCTGGCCGGCGAGCGTTTTGCTGGCGTCGTCGTCACCAATTACCTGTGGCGGCCGCGGCTGGCGGATATCTGCGCCTTGCTCGAGAGCGGCGGCATCCTGATCTACGAGACCTTCATGGTCGGCAACGAAGCCTATGGCAAGCCTGCCAATCCGCAATACCTGCTGCGTCCCGGCGAACTGCGCGCCGTGGCCAAGGCAGGCGGCCTGCGCGAGATCGCCTTCGCGGAGGGTTATAGCAACAGCCCGAAACCGGCGCTGCGTCAGGCGATCTGCGCCGTCCGCGAGTGAATGATACGTGCGGCGATGGTGGCGATGCCCATCGCCGAGAGATCATCGGTCGAGAAGCTGGCGGGATCGCCCCCCGCGGGTGCTTCGTTCACGGCGCCATAGCCGCTGAAGTTGCTGGCCTGCGAGCGGCGATAGAGCGGGTCGTAATGCTGCTCCAGCAATTCCCGAACCAGCCCCGGCCAATCTGCCGCCGCGATCATCCCCCGCCAGCGCTTCATCGTTTCCGCGCTGTGCAGTTTGCCGAGCATGGCGAGGCGCTCGTCGAGCAGGCTGGACATGGTCAGGAAATAAGCGTAGTCGGTGAGGAGGAAGGCGACGCGGGCCGCCGGCGTCGCGTCGATGCGGACGCATTCGCCGCCGCGGATGCGTCCGATGAGCGCGTCCGGCACATGCAGGCGGCCGATCTTGCGGCTTTCCGCCTCGACGAACACCGGCCGCGCCGGATCGAAGCGCTGCAGTTCTCGCAGGAGCAGCGTTTCGAACCATTTCTGGCTCGGCTGCGGCTGGTCCGGCAGCACACCGAGAACCGAACCCTTGTGGCTGGCCAGGGTTTCCAGGTCGAGCACCTGTTCGCCGCGGGCGGCGAGTGCCTGCAGGATGCGCGTCTTGCCGCTGCCGGTGGGGCCGCAGATGACGCGGAAGGCGAAAGCCTGCGGCAGGCGCCCGAGTTGAGCGACCACGTGGCCGCGCCAGGCCTTGTAACCCCCTTCGAGTTGGCTGGCCTTCCAGCCGATGGCGCGGAACACCGTGGTCATCGAGCCGCTGCGGTTGCCGCCGCGCCAGCAATAGATCAGCGGCTTCCAGTCCCGCGCCTTGCCGAGAAAGCGCTCGCGCAGGTGGCGGCCGATATTCTCGGAAACCAGCGCGGCACCGACCTTCCTCGCCTCGAACGGGGAGACCTGCTTGTAGAGCGTGCCGACCTCGGCGCGCTGCGCGTCGTCGAGCACCGGGCAGTTGATGGCGCCGGGAATGTGGTCTTCGGCAAATTCGGCGGGGGACCGGACGTCGATGATTTCGTCGAAGCCGCCAAGATCGGCGAGGGGGGAGCGATCGGCGGTCATGACCTATTTCAGCAGCGGCTGCAGCCCGGGCCAGACGTGATCGAGGATCAACGGCTGCGCCTCGGGCGTCGGATGAATGCCGTCGGCGAGGAAATAGGCCGGGTTGGCGGCTATCGGCGCCAGCAGGAAATCCAGGACGGGGGTTCTCTTGTGCCTGGCGGTGTCGGTGAAGCTCCTGGCGAATTCGCCGGCGTAGGGGCCGTAGTTGGGCGGCAGGTGCATGCCGACGAGCAGCGTGCGCGCCCCGGTCGCTTGCGCGGCATCGACCATGGCGGCGAGGTTGTCGCGCATCTGGGCGAGCGGCAGGCCGCGGAGGCCGTCGTTGGCGCCGAGGGCGATGACGACGACGGCCGGCTTGTGGCGCTTCAGGGCTTCCGGCAGGCGGGC
>ERZ761603.1973-NODE-1973-length-14679-cov-281.298277_pt1 | contig 14679 bp, 8 predicted proteins | sample MGYA00511879_ERZ761603 | MGnify/ENA primary metagenome ERZ761603 (study PRJEB28899, sample SAMN02850040) | bioreactor sludge metagenome | biome: EBPR Sludge; feature: EBPR Bioreactor; material: flocular biomat | place: Australia: Thorneside Wastwater Treatment... | reverse complement strand
CGTCAGGATCAGCAATGTGCTCATGCAGCGGCCCTATGGTTGTTGTCTTGGATTCTCTCGCACCCGGCAGGCGCTGACCGGTTGCGTAAGCATGATCCATGCCAGACGCAGAACAAATTGCAAAAGGCCATTAAACCAGATTGTTGAGTGGTTGTTCAGGCGCTCGTCGAACTCGCCGTGGGGGTGTAACGAAACGCACCACATTTCACCCTGAAAGCATTATTCTGGTCACTTTAGGGTTGTTGTCCAGGAACTTGGGAAACCGTGCGAAAAGACGTTCGGAACGTCGACGGCGCACACCCCCCCCTGCCGGCAGCCGCCAGCAGTGGGGAAGCCTCGAGCTGGCGGCAGCCGCGGGACGACCACAGGCGACGCGAGCCGATCGCGTTCACCTGTGCCGCAGGGGGAAACGGTGGTCGGGGTCGGCGGGTGCCGACCCCCCGTCAGGGCTCGACTCGCGCTGCGCGCCGCGCCAGGCGCCTGTTGAGTGCCGGCCGGGAAAGGCCGAGCAGGGTCGCGGCAACCCCCTGATTTCCCTTGGCCCGCTTGAGTGCTTCCGCGACCAGGGCATCCTCGACTTCGTCGAGCGTCGGAAAACGACCGGGAATGAGGATCGGCATTTCGCTCGCGGGGTCACTGGCCGGAAGGTCGGCGCCAGCCTTCTGCTGCTTTTGGATGGCCTGACGAAAGCTGTCCATCGCCAGTATCGACCCACCGCGATGCAGGGCCATGGCGTTGAAGACCATCGCCCGCAGTTCACGGACGTTGCCCGGAAAATGATGGTTCGAAAGCAGCGTGATGAGCTCGTTCGACGGTTCCGGAACAGGCTTCCGGATCAGGGCTGCTGCCTCGTCGAGGAAGTGCTGCAGCAGCAAGGGGATGTCCTCCTTGCGCTGGCGCAGCGGCGGCACCTCGATCTGATGCACCGAGAGGCGGAAGAAGAGATCCGAACGAAAGCGGTTCTGGCGCATCATCTGCGCCAAGTTGCAGTTGGTGGCGCAGACGACGCGCGCGTCGCTCGGCCGCGCGACGTCCGAGCCGAGCGGGAAGTACATGTGCTCCTGCAGCAGGCGCAACAGCTTCACCTGCGAAGCCATCGACAGGTCGCCAATCTCGTCAAGGAAGAGCGTGCCCCCGGCGGCCTGGGCGATGAGTCCGGCGCGCGACTGGTCAGCGCCGGTAAAGGCCCCCTTCCTGTGACCGAAAAGCGTGTCGGAGAAGAGTGTATCGTCGAGGCCGGCGACGTTGACCTGCACGAACTGGCCACCGAGACCGCTGAGCTTGTGCAGTGCGTGCGCGAACATCTCCTTGCCGGCACCGGTTTCGCCGGAAATCAGCACCGGCTCAGCGGTACCCGCCACCGCCTCGAGGTACTGGAAGAGTGCCCTCATCTTGCGGCTGTTGGTGACGATGCCGGCAAAGGCCTCGTTGTTCTGCAGGCAGTCGGACAGCAGATAGCGTTTGAGGACCCCCATCTGCCGTCGCAGCGAGTGGACTTCCAGCGCATGCCGGACGCTCGCCACCAGCCGGCTTTCCTCGACCGGCTTGACGAGATAGTCGAAGGCTCCCTCCTTCATGCTGCTGACGGCCGTTTCGACATCCTGCGCGGCGGTCATGACGATCACCGGGACCTCCGGGTAGAGGTGCACGATGTCCGGCAGCAGCTTGTTGCCGGGGACATGCGGCATCGAGAGGTCGAGCAGCAGCGCGCTCGCCGGCTGCACCTCGAGCGCCGGCAAGAGCTCCCGGCTGTCGCTCACCATCTCGATCCGGGTGACGCCGGCGCTGCGCAGCACGGCGGCGGTGGCGTGCAGGACGGACTCCTCGTCATCGACGAGAAAGACCGGCAGGCTGGAAAACGGCTTCTCCTTCATTCACTCCTCCGTGGCAATCGGCAGATCGACGCTGACCGTCGTCCCAAGGTCGGTGTTCGACTCGAACCTCATCATCCCGCCGTGCTTCTCGACGATCGACGACGAGATCGACAGCCCGAGCCCGGTACCGCCGCTCTCCGCCTTGGTGGTGAAGAACGGCTCGCCGAGCTGCGCCATGACGTCCTCGGGAATTCCCTGTCCCTGGTCCGCGACCTCGACGATCAGCCGGCCGTCCGCCGGCTTCGCTCTTGCCGACACCCGGACGGCGCGGTTGCGCTCCGGTAACGACTCGAGGGCATTGACGATGACGTTGATGAATACCTGTTCGAGCTGCTGCACGTTGCCGCGAACCATCGGCAGGGACTCCGGCAGGTCGAGCGCGAAGCAGTCGGTGCATTTCCTGATCCGGGTGTCGAGCAGCGTCGCCACCGCGTGCAGGATTCTGCCGATGTCCGCCAGCTCGTCCATGTGCCCGCGATCCTGTTTGCCGAGGTGCTTGAGATTATCGACGATCTTCCGGATCCGCTTGGCGTTCTCGGCAATGTCGTTCATGCCACGCGCGATCGTCAGCCGCGCCTGGGCAAAGCCGAGCCCGGCGAGCAGGAAGTCCCCCTGCTCCTGCTCATACTCGTCGAGAATCGGCAAGGCATCGTTCCAGATTCGCGCCAGCAGGCCGGCGTTCGCCAGAATGGCATGATTCGGGTTGTTGATCTCGTGCGCGATGCCGGCCGACAGCACACCCAGTGAAGCCAGCCGGGAGCTGCGGATCGCCTGCCACTGCAGCCTGCGGTTTTCGGTGATGTCACTGATCACCACCATCGCTGCCTTCACCGTCGTCGCCGTGCTGATCGGCACCATCCGGACCTCCCACCAGGTGTCGTCACTCGAGCGATACTGCAGATGTTCGATCCGCCCGCTGGCGAAGACCTGCCGCAATCGCTGCAGGTAGCCCGGGCGAACTTCCGGCGGCAGGATCAGCGGCGAGCGCTTCTCGCCGGCGGCGCCTGCCGGATGGGGCCACGGCCGATTGGTGAGCAGGATGTTGGCCTCGCCGTCGACGGTGAAGATGAGGTCGGGCGAGTGGTTGAACAGCGTGCGCAACCTGGCCTCCGAGTCGCGCAGCGCGTCCTCGGCGAGCTTGTGCTCGGTGATGTCCTCGAGAAAACCGACGATCCGGACCAGTTCGACATCCGGCTCGCGCACCGGAAATCCGCAGACACGCAGCCAGCGCAGCCCATGATCGCCGCCCGCCAGCGGCAGGACGATGCTGAAGTGCCCACCCTCGCGCCGCAGTTGGCCGATCGCGTCGACCAGTCTGGCGCGATCTTCGGGCGCGAAGACGTCGAACAGCAGCGCCGGCGTCTGATCTTCGAGTCTCGTTTGGCACCTCGCAATCCTGCTGAATGCCGGGCCGATGTATTCCAGTCGCGCCGAATCGGGGCTGATCGCCCAGAAAACGACATCGACCGTCTCCGCCAGCTGGCGGAAAAGCTCCTCACGCTCGTAGATCGTTTGCGTCAGCAGGATTCGATTATCCATTTCGCGCCGACTGCGTACCAGATACAGGCCGAGCAGCGCTGTGCACACCAGTCCGCCGACAAGCACCGACCAGTGCGCCTTGGTAAAGGCCTCGGCACTTCGGAAGGTGTGCGTGGCGACACAGGTCACCGTCCACTGGCGGTCGCCCACCGGAATCGTCACCACCATCCGTGGCTGCCCCTCATCGGCTTCCGGCAGCAGCCCGCTGGCGGCAGCGACGGCGCGAGGCTCGAGCCGGCTGGCATAGAAATGGAGAAACTGTGCTTCGCCTTCCGCCGATGCATCGAGAACCAGCACTTCGACACCGCGCGGTTCGAGCAGACTGATGGCGACATGTACCAGTTCCTCGATGTCGTACACGCCAATGACGAAGCCCAGCGGATCGGCTGGCTCGGCGGCTGTAGCGCGCCCCGGCTGGCCCGGGGCATACACCGGCAGGGCGGCGTAGATGACGTGCGCCGCCTTCTCGCCGCCGCGATCCAGCCGCATGCGTCCGCTGACCGCCACCTTGCCGCTTGCCCTCGCACGCCGGAACAGCTCGGCCAGTTCGCCCGTCGCGTTGAGATCAACCCCGGGCGTCGCAATCGGCACCTCGCGCGACGCCGTAAGCAGGACCGGCACACGCAACTCCTCGCTTGGCGCCGCCGACGCACTGCCGGCACGCCGTGCCGGCGGCGTGCCCGGTGCCGTTCCCGGTACGGCCTGCCGCGACGAGGTCAGCAACGGCGCCCAGAGCAGCCCTTCGATGTACGAATGGCGCCTGAGAACGGAGTCGGTGAACAGGAGGAACTCCTTCTCGTCGATTCCCTGTGCCGCATAGAACAGCCCGCGTATCTCGAGCAGCGCGTCCAGCCCTTGCTCGGCGACGGCCCGTACCGACTGGATGCGGTCTCCGGCAGCCCACTCGAACTCCTTGAAGTGGCTGGTCTGCAATTCCTGGCGGACGTTCCACGACGACAGACAGGTAAGAAGGAGCCCACCGGTCGCCACCAGGTAGGCGGCGGCATACTTTCTCAGATTGTTGAACATCGGCACCGATCAGAAGGTTCTTCGCCAGGGCGTCGCCGACACGGCCTGACGCATCGCCACTGCTCCACCTTTTCTAGCTTAGCAGAAAGAGCCGCCTGGCCGACCTGCTGTCGTACACGGCGAGCCCTCGACGGCCCGCGCGCAGCAGTCCGCGCGCCGGCCGTGAGTGTAAAACCCGCTTCACGCTTCTCGGCGGATGCGTTCCTCAGCGGCGATGATCGTTCCGGATCGCCCGCTCTCGACGACGACCGGCGCCAACGCGCCGTGACGCTGCCGCAGCGGCTGCCAGCGGCCGTCGGCGAGCGGTCGACCTGCCGTGAGCCTCTGTCGTGCCGGCGCGAAGCGATGCCGCAGCGCCCTTTCCCGACAGCATCCGGCAGGCGACGACAGATCCCGAGCAGTGGCCGAGACGAGCGCTCGACCAGTCCTGTCATTGCCTTCGCGCGAGGAGTTGATCATGTCTGACTACTGGCGATCGCGCTCTCCCCGTCATCGCGGCACTGGCCCGAGATGAGCCAGCAGCCACCCAACGCCCGCGGCCCCGTCGCCGAGGCCTGCAACGCGAACTGCGAACGCCGGGGTGCTGCCGACCGCCGTCAGATCGCCGAGCGGCGCAGTGGCATCGATCGGCGGCGAGCAACGGATCTCGACCCCCTGCTGGCCGAACTCGAGACGCGTGTCGCCAGCGCGCTGCGGCAGAAAGGCGGCAGCATCGAGGGCAATGGATCAGGCTGGGACAAGCTCATCGTTCCCATGCCGTGATGCATGGCGGCGCCGCCGGCGAAGCGGCAAGCAACTGGCGACGCCCGGTCATGCGATCGGTCCGCTCGTCCGCCGCCTGCTGTGCGGGCCGTCGTTGGCGCCCGCCTCGGCCGCCGCCCGCTCCGGGGCACTGCGCGGCAGGCTGACGGTGAAACTGCTGCCCTTGCCGGCAGTGCTCTCGACTTCGATCGTCCCGCCGAGCACGCCGGTGACCAGGTTATAGACGACGTACAGCCCGAGGCCGCTGCCACCCTGCCCCAGCCGGGTCGTGAAGAAGGGCTCGAAGATCCGCTTGAGCGTCGCTGGCGGCATGCCGACCCCGTCGTCAACACATCGCAACTGCACCTGCGTCTCGCCGACGGCAGTCGCCTGCAGCAGGATGTGCCCTCGTTCGACGCCGACGAAGCCATGGTTCACGGCATTGCTCACCAGATTGGCGATCACCTGCTCGAGCGGCCCCGGGTAGCTGTCGACCATCAGCCCTGCGGGGATGTCGACGTCGATCTGATGCGGGCTGTGCTTGAAAGTCAGGCGGAGCGCGCTCAGCATCTCCTCGACCGTCTGCCGCAGATCGAAGGTACGGCGGCGAGCGCTGCTCTGGTCCACCGCCACCTGCTTGAAGTGACCGATCAGATCGGCGGCACGAGCGCTGTTGCGCTCCAGCAGATCGACGGCCTCGCGCCCGCGGGCAAGGAAACGATCGACCTGCGAGCGGCGCAGGCTGCCCGATTCGACCGCCGCCGCGAAGCTGCGCAACTCGTCGGCGAGCAGGCTGGCCACGACGCGCGTGTTGCCCAGCGGCGTATTCAGTTCGTGTGCCACGCCGGCGACCAGATTGCCCAGCGCCGCCAGTTTCTCGGTCTGCACGAGCTGGTCCATCGCCTGGCGCAGCTCGCGCGTGCGCTCGCTGACCAGGTCCTCGAGGTGCTCCCGGTAGCGCTGCAGTTCCTCCTCGGCCCGCTTGCGGTCGGTGATGTCGAAGATCAGCGACAGGAGGACCTCCTGCTCGCCAAGGCGGATGATCTCACCCGAATAGAGCGCTTCGCGGATATCGCCGGTGCTGGTGCGAAAGCGCGCCGGCAACTCGCGGCAGGTCCCCTGCGAACGGAGCTGGTCGATCATCCGTTCACGTGACCCCGCATCGGCCCAGATGCCCAGCTCGACCGCGCTGCTGCCGATCAGTTCGGCTCGCGAATAACACAGCATCCTCTGTATCTGCTCGTTCACGTCGTGGTAGAACCCCGTGTCGATGGCACTGATCGCCATCGCCGCCGGACTCGAGTGGAAGGCCTTGGCAAAGCGCTCCTCACTCTCGCGAACTGCCGCCTCGGCCCGCTTCTGCTCGGTGACGTCGGCGCCGACACTGAAGACCTCGACGACCTGCCCCCAGTCATTGAACACCGCCCGGTTGGTCCAGGACACACTGACGCGCTCGCCGTTGCGACGCATGTTCTCGTTGACGTTGTGCGCGAATTCCTCGGGCTGCTCGCAGATGCGCTCCATCATCGGCAGCAGCTCGTCGCCGTCACGCCCGACCGGCGGGACGATCGTGCCGACGACATGGCGACCGATGAGTTCGCCCTCCGAGTAGCCGAAGAACTTCAGCCCGAACTCGTTGATGAAGGTGATCTCGCCGGCCGGAGTCCAGCGCAGGATGATGCTGTTCGCGTTTTCGACGAGCTCGCGGTATTTCATTTCGCTGGCCAGCAGCGCCCGCTCCGATCGCCTGCGGTCGGTAATGTCGTTGGCAAGAACGAGCTCTGCCCGCCGCCCCTCGTAGGAAAGGGCGTGCGAGACGATCTCGACATCGATCAGCTCGCCGTCCTTCCGCCGGTGCCGCCAGAAACCGGTGTAGTCGCCGAGTTCCTCGACGGCGATGACGTCTTCGGCAAGCAGCGGCGTCCGCTCGTCGGCACCGAGATCGAGAATGCTCATGTTGAGGAACTCGGCGCGCGTGTAGCCATAGGTAGTGATCGCCGCCTCATTGACGTTCAGGAACGCCAGCGTCTCGATGTCGAACACCCACATCGGATGCGGATTGCTGTCGAAGAGCAGGCGGTAGCGCGCCTCGCTGTCACGCAGCGCGGCATCGGCCCGATCACGCTCGCCGCGAGTACGCAGCACCGCGATGCCGAAAGCCAGGTCGCCCGCCAGTTCGCCGAGCAGCGCGACTTCGGCGTCGTCGAAGGCGCCGACGACCGCAGCGTAGATGCTCAGCGAGCCGAAGCTCTGTTCGCCGTCCCGCAGCGGCAGCACACAGAGAGCAGCGTAATCACGCTCGAGCGCCTGCGCCCGCCGGGGCGCAAACTGCGGGTCGGTCACCAGATCCTTGATGACGCAGGGTTGGCCGCTACGGATCGCGTCACCATTGGCACCCTGGCCGCGTTCGCCCTCCGCCCAGCTGGTATCGAGCTGGTCGAGATAGCCCGCTTCATGGCCCGCCCAGGCGACGGGCCGCAGCGTTCGTGCCGCATCGTGCTGCGCGTAGCCGACCCAGGCCATCCGGTAGCCGCCGGTATTGACGACGATCGAGCAGATCGTCGTCAATAGCTCATCTTCGTCACGAGCGCGAATCAGTGCCTGGTTGCAGTCGCTGATCATGCGCAGTTGTCGATTGAGCCGACGCAGTTCGTCCTCGACACGCTTGCGTTCGCTGATGTCGATGACGATTCCCTGGTAATGGGCAATCTCGCCCGCTTCGTTGCGTTCGATCGCCGTCAGGTCGTCGACCCAGCGAACCGCGCCACTCCTGGTGATGATCCGGTACTCCTGGCTGAAGTGGTCGCAACCCAGCTGCCCATTCTTCGCCAGTTCACGGGTGACGCGTGCGACGTCGTCTGGATGAATCAGCGACGCAAACGGTAGCGACCCATCGAGCAGCTCGGCGGCCGTGTAGCCGAACTGTCGGACGTTGTCGGAAACGAGCTCCGTTGGCCAGCCAGGCGCGGCGCGCCAGCGAAAGACGACTGCCGGGCTGTTCTCGACGATGAGCTTGGCCTGCCGCAAGGCCTCATCCGCCTGCTTGCGCTGCGTGATGTCGCGCGCCGTCCCGCGATAGCCGATGAAACGCCCGCCATCGCCAAACAGCGGCTGGCCGCTGACCGCAAACCAGTGCCACGACCCGGATTCCGAGTGGATCCGGTACTCGAAGTCGCGAAACGGCTGATGCGCCTCGAGCAGGGCACGGTGTGCCCGCCATTCCGCCTCGCTCAGGTCGATCGGCAGCTCCCACCTGGTCTTGCCGAGCAGTTTCTGCTGCCTGATCCCGGCCTGCTCGAGAGCCGACATCGCCCCGCCAAAAGAGAAGTAGGTGAAACGGAAGTGCTCGTCCTGCTCCCAGAACCAGTCCGAAGCGAGCGCCGAAAGATCGCGGAAGCGCGCCTCGCTGGCGCGCAGCGCCAGCTCGCGCTGGCGAATCGCCTGCGACATGCGATCAAGATCGACAGCCAGGCGATCGAGTTCCCTGATCTTCAGCATCGGCCACGGTTGCCCGTAATCGCCGCCGGCGATGGCGTGTGTCTGGTCGGTGTAGCGACCGATGCGCAGCGCGATGCGTCGGGCGAGCAGCAGCGTCGCGCCGCTGCCCAGCAGCAACGCCAGCAGCACGCCCGCAGCGAGCACCCAGAGGCCAGCGCGGAACGGCCGCAAGGCGTCGACTCGTGGTTGCGCCACGAGTACCGTCCAGCCGAGTTGCGGCACGCTGACCAGCGTCGCCATGAACTGTTCGCCGTCGAGTTCGAGATCATGCCGGTCGAAACGTCCGCGCAGCGCCTCTTCGATGATCGGCAGGTGACCGAGATTGATCTGCTGACCGCCGAGCCGGCTCTGTGAATGAGCGATGATCTGGCCACGACGGTCGAGGACCATCGTGAGCATTCCGGCCTCCGTCGGCAGGCTGCCGAGAAAAGCGGACAGGCGATCGATCGCGACTTCACCGATCAGCACCTGTTCGCCGACCGGGATCGCCAGGCTGACCGCCAGGCGGGCACTGACCGCCGAAAGGAAGACCTCGGACCAGACCGCGGTCTGCAGCCTGCGTGCCTCGTGCAGGACGCTCCAGCGCGACAGGTCGACGCCGAGCAGATCGTCGCGCTGCAGTTGCTGCCCCTGCGGCAGCGCAACGGCAAGCACCGAATCGTCGCCGCCAGCAACGTAGATCGCCGCGAACACCGCGCCGGAACCGCCATGGGCGTCGAGCATCGCCTGCAATTGCGCTCGCTGGGGCATGCCGCGCTGCCCGACGTAAGCGGCCAGCGCGGACATTTCGCGGCCGGCACCGCGCAGGTATTCCTCCACCTGGCCCGAGATGGCACGCGCCAGGACCGCATGCCGCGCCTCGATGCCGGCAGTCACCTGCGGCAGCAGGACCTGCAGCAAGAGCGCGGCAACCAGCAGCAGCGGCAGCACGCCGGCCAGAATGAAGCGCCAGGCCAGCCATTGCCAGAGGGGCCGCGCCACGATCGCGCCTACTTCAGGACCAGCAGGCGGCCGTCGCGCACGACGGTCATGAACACACCCAGTTGTACGTCGCCGAAATCGTCGAAAACGATCGGCGCCTGCAGGCCCTCGAAGCGGCGGATGCTCAACAGCGCCTCCTTGACGCTCTGCTCGCCCTGACGTCGCGCCAGCGCCTCGAGCAGCACGTTGGCGGCGTCAAAGGCAAGCGTGCCGCCGAAGCCGGGCTCCCGGTGAAAACGTTCCATGTAAGCCTCGCGAAAATCCAGATAGCGCGGCTCCTGGCTGCTGCGGTCGAAATTCTGCCCGACCATCAGCCCTTCGACAGCCTTGCCACCAAGTTCCAGGAGGCGCTCGGTGGCAGCCCATTCGGCGGCGAGGATCGGCAGAGGACTGCCCAACTTGCGAATCTGCTGGCACAACAGGGCGGTGTCGACCGAATTGGCGACGATCAGAATGCCTTCGGGGTGGCTGCCCAGCAGTTCATCAGCCAGTTGCCGCAGCGACTTCTCGCCACCCGACTCGAAACCGATCGTCTTCAGGAGCTCCCCGCCACCGCCCTCAAAGGCAGTCCGGAAGCCGTTCAGCCAGGTCTCGCTGTAGGCCCGGTTGCTCAGATCGTAGGCCACCGCCAGGCGCCGCTGACCTGGGTGGCGCTGCAGGTGATGCCGCGCCACCTGTGTTGCGTTGGCATGATTCGACGAGCCGACACGAAAGAAGTAGTCGTCGCGGCCGCTGAGTTCTTCGGTCGACACGGTCGGACTGATCATCAGAAGCTTCGCCTCGCTGGCAATCGGCACCGTCGCCATGGCCATGGCACTGGTCATCGGCCCGACGATGGCGACGACGCCCTGATCGATCAGCTCCTGAACGGCACGTGCCGCCGTCTCGGGGTTCTGCTCGTCATCGCGACTCAGCAGTCGCACGCTTCGCCCGCCGACGCCACCGGCCTGGTTGCGCAGGTCCACGGCCAGCTGCACGGCATCGCGGCCGGCGATGCCGAGGTCGGCCACGCGCCCGGAACTGCCACCGATGAAACCGATGCTGATCGGCTCGGGTGGCTGTGCACAACCGGCCAGCAGCAACGCCAGGGCAGCGAGAACCGTCGCCCAGCGCCTGCCCTGCCCCCGGTGAACCAGCGCGTTCTTCTCCATTGCTCGCCCCATCGCCCCCATGGCCCCAGAAGTGCCCACTTTACCGGTATTTGCCGCCTGCCGGTACCGCCGCGACGCCTGAACGCGACGTCGCGTGCCCCACCCCCGGCCCTCCCAACCGGCCGGCGCCGTCGTTGCAGGATGCCGCGACGCGCGACCACCGAAACGCCGGCGCCGGCCGTTACCGTGAAAGTCGCGTCCGCGACTCACAAATCTCCCTTCTCCCGTGTGCGGGAGAAGGGTCGGCGATGAGGGGGAAACGGTCATGACTTTCATGATCAGGGGTATCTCAACAGTCATGACCGTTTGGCGGTAGAATCCGGCGCTCTTCCTGCGCTCGGGCATGTCGATGCAATCGCTCTGGATGCTCCTCGCCAGTCTGCTCTTCGCCTGCATGGGGGTCTGCGTCAAGCTGGCAGCGGCGAGCCACTCGGCGGAGGAGATCGTCTTCTACCGCAGTGTGCTGTCACTGATCGCCATGTTCGTGCTCGTCCGCCTGCGCCGGGTGTCGCTGCGGACACCCCACTGGCGCTGGCAGATCAGCCGCGGAGCGGTCGGCTTCGCGGCGCTTTTCGCCTACTTCTGGGCGATCACCCTGCTGCCGCTGGCGGCTGCCGTGACCCTCAACTACACATCGGCGATCTTCCTGGCGATCTATCTCGCGTTCTCGGGGCAGCGACCGACTGCCGGCGTCTTCGGCGCCCTGGCGCTCGGGCTCGCCGGTGTCGGGCTGCTGTTGCGGCCCATCTGGGGCGCCGATCAGCTGCTCGGCGCGCTCCTCGGCCTGGCTTCCGGGGCGCTGGCAGGAATGGCCTATTTCAGTGTCCGTGAGCTGGGTCAACGTGGCGAACCGGAGACTCGGACGGTCTTCTACTTCTCGCTCGTATCGTCGCTCGGCGCCACCTGCTGGCTGGCGTGGTCCGAGCTGCACCCGGTCGACCTGCGCAGCGGCAGCCTGTTGTTCGGCGTCGCCGCCTTTGCCACAGCCGCCCAGCTGGCAATGACGCGCGCCTATGCCGCAAGCCGTACGCTGCTGGCGGCCGCTCTCGCCTACAGCACGGTCGTCTTCGCCAGCCTCTTCGGCATCGTCTTCTGGCATGAGACGCTCGACCGCTGGTCCTGGCTGGCAATCGGGCTGATCATCCTCTCCGGTGTTGCCGCGACGCACTTCTCGCCGCCAGCGCCAGTCCGGCGGTCCTCCGCGTAGCGCCAGTCGGCCCGGTGGGCGCCGCCGACGCTCAACGGCGCGGGAAGGCGCGCGCCAGACGGCTGTCGTAGATCGCCTGCGCCGCTTCGCAGCAGCGCTGGTTGCCGGTCGCCAGCAGGTCGGCGTACACGAGCGCCGACGCCACCGTCTGCGGTCCCGCGGCTGCCGCCAGGGTTTCGCCCCAGAAGGGCCGGCGCAACTCGAGCAGCCCCTGGTAATCCACCGGGGCAGCCGGTGCGAGATGCTCGCGGATGACCAGTCGCGCCGGCAGCCTGTCGCCGTAGAGGGTCAGGACGCCGGGCTGCAGATCACAACCGAGCAGGCGGGCGGCCGGTTCGCCGCCCCAGCGCCCCTGTTCCGCGTGCAGGTGCCAGTCCGGCCAGCCGGCAAAGTTTCCCGCCACATAGCGGCCGCTCAGGGTCCGCCCGCGCAGGCCAAGGGCGTAAGCCTGCGCCCACTCGTCGAGCAGGCGCTTGCTCGCGTTGAGGCGTCGCTGTCGATCATGCACGAGCAGCGACCCATCGCGCTGCAGATCACCAAGAACCGTTGGCAGGGCACCGAGCGCGACATTGGCGGCAGCGGCGATCGTCCGGTACGGCGCCGCCGCCAGATCCTGGTCGCAGATCAGCGCGAACAGCACCTTCAGGCGGCTGTTGCTGAAACCCCGACGCGCACGCACGGCCATCCCCTTGGCATCAGGCTTGCGACCGCTCACCAGGACGAACAGGGCGGCGGCGTCGAGATAGGCATTGCCCAGAGCATCGGCGAACTGCTGCTGGCTGGCCTGCAGGCGCTCCGCCATCGCCGGGCTGACATAGTCGGTGATCAGCAGCGGTGGTGGCCGGCCGGCGTCGGCCGGCTGCCGCAGTTGCGCCAGCACGGCACCCACGCTGTCTGGCGTCGGCCGGCCGATGACGACGGCCGAATAACTGCTGCCGCCGCGCCCCCGCGCAACGCGCAGCCAAGTGCCAGGCTTCCCTTCCGGCAGGGTCGCCGCATCGGCCTGCACGGACACCGCAAGACTGTGGCCGCGCAGCGCCTGTACAGCCTGTTCAAGAACGACGCCTGCTTCTACCACCTTCATCGCGCGTCCACCTCCGTGCTGAACAAGCGCGGATTATGAACGACAGCCGCAGGCGGTTCAAGACGAGGATCTGCGCGGCATCATCGCCGCCGGCAACCTGCGATCCGGCGAACGCCTGCCCTCGGTGCGGCGACTGTCGCGCGCGCGGCGCCTGTCGGTGTCGACCGTTCTGCAGGCGCTGCATCAACTCGAGGATGGTGGCCTCGTCGAGGCACGACCGCAGTCGGGCTCTTTCGTCCGCCATCCGGTTGCCCGGCGCGCGCAGCCGGACAGCCGGTCGACGCCCGAAACGCCGGTCGCCGTCGATGTCAGCCAGCGCCTGATGCGCGCCCTGCAGGCGGGCGTTGCCGCCGGCGTCGCACCACTCGCGGCAGCGCTGCCGGCACCGGGCCTGCTGCCGCTGGCCTCGCTGCAGCGGTTGTACGCTGGCGTCGTCCGGCGCCATCCGCAACTGCTCGCTGGCGGCAGTCACATCAACATGGACGAAGCCGCGCTCGTACGCCAGTTGCTGTTGCGCTCGGTCAGCTGGGCCGGCCCGCTGGCCGCCAGCGAGTTCGTCATCACCAATTCCTGTACCGAGGCGCTCGCACTGTGCCTGCGGGCGGTGACCAGCCCCGGCGACACGGTGGCCGTCGAATCACCGGCCTGCTACCTGACGCTGCAACTGCCCGAGACGCTCGGTCTGAAGGCGCTCGAGATTCCGACCGACCCCAGCCGCGGCCTGTCGGTCGACGCCCTCGACCTGGCGACGCGCGACAGCCGGGTTGCCGCCTGCCTGCTGGTTGCCAACGCCAGCAATCCGCTCCTGTGGATCGGCTTCGTCGCCAGCGGTCGCTACCGATCGCAGATCGCCCTGCTGAAGACGACCAGCAGCGGCGCCACCCACCCGGTGACGCAACTGGTGCTCGCCGAGTATCTCGAGTCCGGCCCCTGTGAGCGCCATCTGCGCTCGCTGCGGCGCGCCTATCAGCGACAGGTCGATGCCATGCGCGCGGCGGTGGTCAGATACTTCCCGGCGGCGACCCGGATCACCGAGCCACAGGGCGGTTTCGTGCTGTGGGTCGAACTGCCGGAGGAGATCGATTGCAGCGCGCGCTACGAGCAGGCAATCGCTGCCGGCGTCGCCTATGTTCCGGGTGAACTCTTCTCCGCCAGTGGCATGTACCGCAACTGCCTGCGCCTGAACTGCGGCAACCCGCACACGCCGGAGATCGACGACGCGGTTCGCCGGCTCGGCGGACTGCTCGGCCGCTGATGCCGGCAAAGCAGCCTCAGCGGGCTTGTGCCGTCTGACGCTCGAGCAGCAGCACGCGGCCGCGGCCCTGTTCGGCGACCAGATAGCGCCCCGGCGCCAGCGCCAGCACGGTCTGCGCCGAGCGCAGACCGCGGAGGATGACATGCAGACGCCCGGAGGGGTCGAGCAGCAGCAAACGCGCCCGATGCGTCGCGTCCTCGCTGATCCACAGCCCTTCTTCATCACACATCAGGAAACCCGGCGCGTTGAGGTCGGCGAGCAGCGGCGGATCGCTGCCGTCGGCCAGCCAGCGCCTGACGGAGCCGGTTCCCCTGCCCTTG